>Ga0247733_1000010_pt1 | contig 357668 bp, 306 predicted proteins | sample UWRJL043104R2_FD_180932 | JGI IMG/M metagenome (GOLD analysis project Ga0247733, IMG submission 180932) | Plant litter microbial communities from Arlington Agricultural Research Station in Wisconsin, United States - UWRJ-L043-104R-2 | ecosystem: Environmental > Terrestrial > Plant litter >... | reverse complement strand
CGCCCGATCCGCCGATGGTGAAGTTCCAGTCGAGCGGACCCGGGGTGGGGCTGGGCGTCGGTGCCGGATCGTCGTCGTCATCGGCGGGCGCGCTCGTCGGGCTCGGTGTGGGGGTGGGGTCGTCCGACGGTGTGGGTGTCGGGCTGGGCACAACCGCCCTGGTGATCGTGAGGGTGGTCTGAGCTTTCGGCGATACCGAGGCGCTGTCGGGGTACGACTGCCAGGCGGCGAGGGTGTAGTCGCCCGCCGTGAGTCCGGTGCCGGTGAGCGGATAGCTGCACGCCCAGGTTGCCGCGTCGCCCGCGTTGCTGGTGGTGCACGGGGCGAAGGTGTGGATGACGGTGGTTCCGCGGCTCGCCTCGAGGAAGACGGTCTCGCCGGCGATCCTGGTCCCGGAGAGTTGAATGGTCGCGCCTTCGAGGGCGGTCGGTGAGCTCGCGATCGAGGGTGCGCCGAGCACGAGCACGGTGATCGACCGGTTGACGGCGATGACACCGTTGCCCTCCTGGCTCAGGTCGAGGGAAAGGTCGTACAGGCCCGATCGACTTGGTGTGGAGGGGAGGCTGCACGTCCACTGCCCCTCGACAACGGCGGGGCAGGTCAGCGCGATTGCGGATTCACCGGGAATCGAGATCTTCGCGGCGATGGTGAGACCGTTCCGCGGAAGTTCACCCTCGACGGTGCCGCCGAGTTGAAACGGAGATCCCTGTTGAACAGTGACGCGGTAGTCCGGTTCTTCTGCGCCGTCGACGTAGATGTCGGCGGTCGCGACGCGGATGCGGGCCGGGAGCGGATCGCCGGCCGGGTAGGAGCGGTTGCCGCCCGACCAGTACGGCTGCTGTTCCACGAACAGGTCGTAGGTGCCGTTCTGCAGCGGCTCGGTCTGGGTGCAGCTGAATTCGCCTTCAAGGCTGACAACCGCGACGCAGCTGATCTGGTCGGCGCCGTCGGCGATGACAACCTCGACCGTCGACGTCTGCCCGGCAATGGAGGGTTCGGCCGTACCGTAAACAGTCGCGAAGGCTTCGTAGGCGTAGGTGGTAACGCCTTCTCCGCTCTGTTCCAGGCCGCTCACCGACGGCGGGAGCAGCACGTGCACGGTCGCGGACCCGATGGGCTCGAAGCCGTTATCGCTCGCCGTGTTGAGGGTGAAGACCAGGTTCTCTTCGGTCTGCAGGTTGGTGAGTTCGCACGACCACTCGCCCGTCTCGGGGTCGACGGGCACCGTGCACACTTGCTCGCCAGCTCGTCCGTACAGGGTGTTCATATCGACGCCGGTCACGGTTCCGGTCACCGTGATGGACGATTCGTAAATCCACGATCCATCAAAACCGGGAGCAAACGTGACCGGGCCGTCGCCGGGAGCCGCTGGTTCGGGTGCGTCGGCAGCGGCCGTGCGAGCCGGTGGATTGGCTGGAGCTGCCGGTGGCACGGGTGTGGGCGCTGCGTTGGGTGCCGGGGTGGGTGCGGGCTGCGGAGTGGGTGTGGCGACCGGGGTCGGTGTGGCGACGGGAGTCGGCACGGGGTCCCGGGTGGGCTGGGCTGTCGGCTCGGGTGAGGGTGCCGGAGACGCCTGAGGTTCCGGAGCGACCGGCTCGGTGGGCTCCGGCTCATCCGGCTCGACGGTCGGTGTGGGCTCGGCTGTAGCTGTCGCCGTGGGGGTGGGGGTGGACGTGGCTGCATCGTCGGCGATGGCGCTCGAGGCCACTCCGGGCGCCAGAATGAGCGCGAGCGCTAATGCCGCTGCGGCAAGCTTGTACGTCACTGTTCCCCCAAAACTGCGAACGGGCACCCCGCACCGAAGTCGCTGTTAACGCGACACGCTATCGCATCGACGTTAACGGCGTGAGTCGGCGGTCTGGATGACGTCGAGCCGAGGTTGCTAGCGCCAGCCCGGCAGCCACCAGTGCAGCCTGATGAATTCGATCGGAAACTGCATGCCCGACCACAGCGGCCAGAAGAACACGCTCACCCCGACGGTGACAAACAGGAAGACGGCAACCCAGCCGATCCCGTTCTGTCGTCGCCAGCTCGGATCTCGCCGAGATCCGAGCACGTAGCCGATGGCCATAGTCAGCGCGAGGATCAGGTACGGCTCGAACGCGATTGTGTAGAACTGGAAGACCGTGCGGTGCAGGTACATCATCCACGGCAGGTAACCGGCGGCGACGCCCATGAGAACGAGCCCGACCCGCCATTCCCGAAAGCGCACGAGGCGGTAGACGAGATAGAGCACGGCGACCGTCGCCGCCCACCAGATGATCGGGTTGGCGATGCCGGTGATCGACTCTCCGCATTCGGCGAACGTGCAGCCGTTCTGGCCCTCGGTCGACGACTGCCAGTACATGCTCGTCGGACGTGTCATGAACAGCCAGGTCAGCGGATTGGCCTGGTACGGGTGTGGGCGCACCTCGCCGATGTTGTAGTTGTAGACGCTCTGCTGAAAGTGCAGCCAGCTCTGGATGGAGCGCGGAACCCACTCGAAGAATCCGGTCCAGGCGTTGCTTCCGGTGTTGGCCCACTGCCGGTCATAACTGTTCTGCGAGGCGAACCAGCTGATCCAGGTGGTCATGTGCACGACGAGCGCGAGCGGGATGGTCAGCAGGAAGCTCACCGGAGCCTGCTTGACGAGGGTGCCCGTTCCCCAGAACAGGACGCCGGCGCGGCGACGGGCCAGGGCATCCACGACCACCGAGTAGACGGCGAAGGCCGCGAGAAAGAAGATGCCGTTCCACTTGACGGCGGAGCACAGGCCGAATGCAGCGGCGGCCGCGAGCAGCCACGGTCGCCACCAGAGGGATGGACCCCAGTCGGTCGAGCGGTCGGCATCCTCTCTTCTCTTCAACCAGAGTCTCAGCCGGCGCTCGCTGAAGCCGCGGTCGAGCACGATGAAGAGGAAGCCGAGCAGCGCGAAGAACATGACGTAGTTGTCGAGCAGCGCGACCCGGCTCATGACGATCGCGTTGCCGTCGATGGCGAACAGCAGGCCGGCGATGGTGGCGAGCAGAGTCGAACGGAACAGCAGTTTCGCGACGATCATCAGGATGACGACCGCGAGGATGCCGATGATCGCGGTGCTGATGCGCCAGGAGACGGGATTCTGCGGTCCGAACAGGAACATTCCGAACCCGATGAGGATCTTGCCGAGAGGCGGGTGCACGACGAACGACGGGTTGTCGGTATAGATGTCGACGTCGCCGGCGTTGAAGCGGGGGTCGGTCTCGGCTGGCCAGTCGGCGGAGTAGCCGAGATTCCACAGCGACCAGGCGTCCTTGACGTAGAAGGTCTCATCGAAGACGAGGGACGACGGATGTCCGAGGTTGACGAGCCTGGTGAGCGCGGCGATCAGGACGACGATGGCTGGTCCGCCCCAGGCCCACAGGCGACGGCGGGTCGGAGTGGAATCAAGCGACTGCCACCAGTCATCGAGACGGGAGCCGCGCACGATGGGCTCGCGGATCTCACCGGCGGTAGCCCCGCTGTCGAGAACGCGTTCGAAGTCGGTGCGTTCGCTCTGTTCGGGCGCGGGGCTGGTCACAGGGCCAATCGTACCCAGCGTTTCCGGCAATCCTCCGTCCCGCCAAATTATCGGAGATAGTCTCGACTTATGACGACGATCACGGCGAAGCGCAAGAAGTTCCCCCTGCTATTGCGGATTGTGCTTTTTCTCGTGCTTGCCGTGGTCCTTGTCAACGTCGTCGGGATTCTCGTATCGGTCATTGCTGACGCCACTCGACCGGCGACGGGAATCACCGGGCTCGCCGTGAAGCTCGCCGACAACGAACTCGTCCTCGGCGTGCACCCGCGCTCTGAGCAGGCTCCCTTCGGCGCGTCGCTCGCTCACGGCACGGTGTTTGTGAAGCCCGATGCCACTGACGCCGAGTTGCAGTCGGTGCTCGATGCTGCGGGCGACTACGTGAAGGCCAATGACGCCGAGGAGTCGTACCCGCTGGGCGAGGTGAACGTCGCCGTGGGCAACGACGTGCTGCGGGTATTTAGCAGAAAGGACGACAATGCGGAACAGCTTCGGTTGCGGGCGGAGCTCGCAGAGCTCGACGGCGTGCTCGGTTCTGAACTGCTCGGCGACAGTTTCGTCATCAAGGCCGCAGCGCCCGCGGACCTCGTCTCGCTGTGGCCGGTCGCGGTGTCCTTCAGTGAAGAGTCGGACCTGTACGGCGATGCCGTGCTGTCGGTACTGGCCCCCAACTCGTACGTGACGAACAGCCTCGGCGACGGGGCGGGTCCGGCGCCCGATGTAGGACTGGCAATGCTCGCCGCGATCGCCGCGAAGTATCCGGTTGTCGCCGCGTCCATTGCCAATATCGAGGCGCAGATCGCCGTCGAAGACGAGCGGGATGTTGCCGGTGCGGAAAAGCTGATCGCTGACCTTCCGAAGCCCGACAGTACGTATGTCGGCGTGACGGGCGGGCTCGTAACCAGCAGTGGCGACGAGGACCTCACCGGTCTCGACGAACTCGCGGCGGCATCCGCGGACCTCGACGGCGTTGGTGTGGTGCGCGAGCGTTCGGCGGGCTCCGGGCGGGATTCGCCCGCATTGCGTTACGAGGTCGAGGACCTCGCCGCGGCCAGCGCGGTCTTCGAGGCTATTTCGCCGCTGGCACCGTTTGATGCCGTCGAGCGCATCACCATCAGCACGCTCGGATACACCGCAACTCCGACCCCGTCGGGGTTCAGCGTTCAGGCGCCACCGGCAGAGCTCGGCAACGACCTCGCGATCGTGGAACTCATGGAGCACACCGGCGACGTGCTGACCACGCGGATGACCGCCGACGATACCGAGAGGTTTCTCGCTGTGGAGCTGGCGAGCGACGACGAGAACACGGTCGTCGACGTGGTGAGTGCACTGCGCCCGCTCGTTCAGTCCGGGGTCACCGTGCGAATTACCTACGTCGACCTCACGCGGGCCGCCGAGATCGGCGCGGAGTTCGAGACGACCGGCGGTGGCATCACGGCCGAACGGATCGCGGGCGACTACGAGAGTGAAGATCGTTCCGAGAAGCTGGTTGCCGCCATCCAGGAGGCGTGGAACAACTGAAGCCGCGCGCTCCCGCCGCAGTGGGAGAATGAACGGGTGATCATCCTCGCGGCGACGCCCATCGGCAATCTCGGGGACGCCTCGAAGCGCCTCATCGAAGCGCTCACGAACGCCGAGGTCATCGCGTCGGAGGACACCCGAACGACCATTCACCTGATGCGGGCGCTCGGGATCGAGAATCGTCCGCGGCTGATCGCGATCCACGAGCACAACGAGACCGAGAAGGCCGGTGAGCTCGTCGAACTCGCGCGCACGGTCGACGTTCTGGTGCTGTCGGATGCCGGGATGCCCGCGATCAGCGACCCCGGATTCCCGCTCGTCGCTGCTGCCGCCGCCGGAGGAGTGACCGTCACGGCGCTGCCCGGGCCATCCGCTGTGCTCACGGCGCTCGCCGTATCCGGCCTGCCGACTGACCGGTTCAGCTTCGAGGGATTCCTTCCGCGCAAGAGCCGGGTCGCGTACTTTGCCGCGCTGGCCCGAGAAGAGCGCACGATGGTGTTCTTCGAGTCGCCCAACCGGCTGGGGGCGGCGCTCTCCGACCTCGCGACCGGGCTCGGTGCCGACCGTCGCGTCGTGGTCTGCCGCGAGCTCACCAAGCTGCACGAAGAGGTCAAGCGCGGAACCGCTCGCGAGCTTGCCGAGTACTTCGCTGAGGGAGCCCGCGGCGAGATCTGTCTTGTCGTCGAAGGCGCGAAGCCCGCGACATCCGATCTTCCGACCGGAATCGCCCAGGTTCTCGCGCTCGTCGGCGGCGGCCTGCGCCTCAAGGAGGCGGCCTCAGAGGTGGCCGAGCAGACCGGCCTCTCGAAGCGCGACCTCTACGAGGGCGCGCTCGCCGCGAAGTAGGGCGCTGGCGTCTTGCGGCCGCCCAGGCCGGTAATAGTGCCACTTTGGGACTGTTAATCCCGGGCGCGCAGCCACATTTGTCCCAAACAGGCACTATTGCCAGCGGATGCGGCCGGCAGCTCGCTCTAGTCGCAGATAGACGGTGTGTCTTCGGGGGCGTCGGCCGGATGCACCCCAAAAGCCGCACCGGCGTGAGCGCTGCGCCCGAAACCGAACTGATTCGCGTAGTGGATGAGCATGTCTGAGGCGAACCCGCTATCGGCCGTTTCGTCCAGCGAAAGCCGCAGCAGGATTTGAACAGTGTCTCCCGGCTGAACCACTGAACCATTCACCGGTTCAAGCTGCGACATCCACGTTGGGCCGAGAGGGAACTTCGCTCTGCCGATGCCACCGGAAGCCTCCAGTGCCGCCTGATCGCGGGCGTATGCCTCCCACAGATCGATGCCATCCATCGAGCGAATTTCGAGCGACTTCAACGTAATCGGGCCGCTGGTCGTGTTGGTGAGCCGAATGCCGAACGCCGCGTCTTCCTCTGGAGTTGTGTCCAGGCCCGTGCAAAAACCAATGCTGTCGTCGCCGCCGTCCACGCCATCTAAAGCCGCAGCCGCGAACGCAGCGGAAAGCCCGAGGGCCAGGGTGAGTGCGACGCCCATGACGACGCGAGCTTTGTTCATGGTGCAACCGTATCGGTGCCCAGGTGGTGATCGATCCCGCCAAAGCTCTAGCGATAGTGCCTGTTCGGGGCAATAGTTCCCGGGCGCGCAGCCACATTTGTCCCAAACGGGCACTATTGCCGGCGGATGCGGCGGGCGGATGCGGCCGGCGGATGCGGCCAGCGGATGCGGTGGCAGCGACACCGAGGCCGCCGCGAGTGAGCAGCTAGATCTTGACGATGGCGACGAGGACGAATCCGACGGCCGCGGCGACGGCGACTACGGCGGCGATGACAATGACGATGCGGCCCGGGTTCATGCCACCACCCTATCTGCCGATTCCCGCATCCCTCCTGCAAAACTCAGGCTGTGGCACCCGCTCAAGGCCCCACAGCCGATGCGGCGGCTCCGGGGCCTGAGTTTTGCAGGAAGGTGGGGCAAGCGGGCAGATGACAGCGCGCCGGTAACAGAGCGCGCGGCCATTTAGGATGGAGTCCATGGCCGCCGGTGACTCCTTTTACATTGCGACGCCCATCTTCTATGTCAACGACGTGCCCCACATCGGCCACGCGTACACCGAAGTTGCGGCTGACGTACTCGCTCGATGGCACCGCCAGAGCGGTGACGACACCTGGCTGCTGACCGGAACCGACGAGCACGGCCAGAAGATCCTGCGCACCGCCGTCGCGAACGACACCACCCCGCAGGCCTGGGCCGACAAGCTCGTAGCGGATGCCTGGCAGCCGCTGCTGAAGACGATCAACATCAACAATGACGACTTCATCCGCACCACCGACAAGCGCCACGAAGAGGCCGTCACCATCTTCGTGCAGAAACTCTACGACGACGGCTACATCTACTCCGGCGAGTACGAGGGTTACTACTGCGTCGGCTGCGAAGAGTACAAGCAGCTCGACGACCTCATCGAGACCAAGGACGGCGACTACGCCGGGCAGCTCGTCTGCAAGATCCACGGTCGTCCGATCGAGATCCTCAAGGAGACCAACTACTTCTTCCGGATGAGTGATTTCCAGCAGCGCCTGCTCGACCTCTACACCGAGCGTCCCGACTTCATCCAGCCGGAGAGCGTTCGCAACGAGATCATGCAGTTCGTCAAGCAGGGGCTCGCCGACCTGTCGATCTCGCGCTCGAGCTTCGACTGGGGAATCAAGATCCCGTGGGACCACAGCCACGTCATCTACGTGTGGTTCGACGCCCTGCTCAACTACATCAGCGCCATCGGATACGGCACCGACGACGCCAACTTCAACCGACGCTGGCCGGCAACGCAGCTCGTCGGTAAGGACATCGCTCGGTTCCACTCGGTCATCTGGCCGGCAATGCTCATGGCTGCCGGACTCGAAGTCCCCAAGCAGATCTTCGGCCACGGCTGGCTGCTCGTCGGCGGCGAGAAGATGTCCAAGTCGAAGCTCACCGGAATTGCGCCACAGCAGATCACCGACACGTTCGGGTCGGATGCCTTCCGTTACTACTTCATGAGCGCCATCAGCTTCGGGCAGGACGGCTCGTTCAGCTGGGAAGACCTCAGCGCCCGGTACCAGTCCGAGCTCGCCAACGGCTTCGGTAACCTCGCGTCGCGCGTCATCGCCATGGTCAAGCGCTACTACGACGGAGTGCTGCCCGCGGCATCCGAGTACAGCGAAGCCGACCTCGCGATCCAGGCCGTCGTTGCGAAGGCGACGACGGATGCCGATGCCGCGATCCAGAAGCTCGCCATCCACGAGTCACTGGCCGCCATCTGGAGAATCGTCGACGAACTCAACGGCTACATCACCATCCAGGAACCGTGGGTGCTCGCCAAGAAGGACGAGACCCGCGAGCGTCTCGGAACCGTGCTGTACACGGCATCCGAGGGCCTTCGTGCACTCGCCGTGCTGCTGTCACCGGTGATCCCCGAGGCAACCGCAAAGCTGTGGAGCGCCCTCGGAGCGATCGAGGCGCTCGGCGCCCTCGACGCCCAGATTGTCACGAACGCTGGCGAGTGGGGCCAGCTTCCGGCAGGTACAAGCATCGGGGCGCTCGACGCCCTCTTCCCGCGCATCGAGACCGAAACGGAGTGACCCACATGGGCGAGCACGTCAGGAGCCGCACCCTCTATGAGAGTCGTGACCTGAACTACCCACCGCTGCCCGAGCCACTCGTCGTGGGCGTCTACGATAACCACACACATCTCGAAATCTCCGATGGGCTGAACCCCATGGGCTACCGCGAGCACCTTGACAAAGCCTCGAGCGTCGGTGTTCGCGGCGTTGTGCAGGTCGGCAACGACCTCGAAACCTCGCGCTGGTCGGCAGAGATCGCGGCGATCGAGCCGCGCGTCCTCGCCGCCGTCGCACTGCATCCGAACGAGGCACCCCGCTATGCGGAAGAGGGCCGGCTGCAGGAGGCCCTCGCCGAAATCGACGAGCTCGCCTCCCGCCCGCGCGTGCGGGCGATCGGCGAAACCGGGCTCGACTACTTCCGCACCGACGAGTCGGGCCGAGGCGCCCAGCACGAGTCGTTCGAGGCCCACATCGCGATCGCCAAGAAGCACAACATCGCGATGCAGATCCACGATCGCGACGCCCACGAGGACGTCGTCGAAACGCTGCTGCGCGTCGGTGCGCCGGAGAAAACCGTCTTCCACTGCTTCAGCGGCGACGTCGAACTTGCCCGCACCTGCGCCGAGAACGGTTGGTACCTCTCGTTCGCCGGCACCGTCACGTTCAAGAACGCGCAGAACCTGCGCGACGCGCTCGAGGTTGTTCCGCGCCGCCTCGTGCTCGTCGAGACGGATGCCCCGTTCCTCACGCCGACCCCGCACCGTGGTCGCCCGAATGCGCCCTACCTGCTCCCGCTCACCCTGCGGGCGATGGCTGCGCACCTCGGCACCGACGTGTCGATGCTCGCCGCCCTCATCTCGTCCAACACCGAAGAGGTCTACGGACTGTGGGACTCCGAGCCCATCACCGAAGCCATCGACATCTACTACGAAGGTACCCACTAGTGGCGACACTGCTCGGCCCGGCTGAGATCCGCGATCTCGCCGCACTGCTCGACCTCCAGCCGACCAAGAAGCTCGGCCAGAACTTCGTCATCGACGCGAACACGGTTCGCCGCATCGTCAAGACCGCCGGCGTCGTCTCCGGCGAGACCGCGGTCGAGGTCGGCCCAGGGCTCGGCTCGCTGACCCTCGGCCTGCTCGAAACCGGCGCAAGTGTCGTCGCCGTCGAGATCGACAACCGCCTCGCCGGGCAGCTGCCGATCACGGTCGAGGCCATGCAGCCCGGCGTCGACCTGACCGTCATCCTGCAGGACGCCATGAAGGTACTCGAACTGCCGGGCGACCCGACCGTGCTCGTCGCGAACCTTCCGTACAACATCTCGGTTCCCGTGCTGCTGCACTTTCTCGAACACTTCCCGTCGATCCAGCGCGGACTCGTCATGGTGCAGGCCGAGGTCGGCAACCGTCTCGCTGCTGGACCCGGCTCGAAGGTCTACGGCGCCCCGAGCGCGAAGGCCGCCTGGTACGGCGACTGGAAGACCTCCGGACTCGTCAGCCGCCAGGTGTTCTGGCCGGTCCCGAACGTCGACTCGATCCTCGTCGGCTTCGAACGCCACGAACTTCCGGGTACCGAGGCTGAGCGTCTCGCGACGTTCGAACTCGTGGATGCGGCGTTCCAGCAGCGACGCAAGATGCTGCGGCAGGCGCTCGCGGTTGTTCTCGGGGACTCGGCCACGGCATCCGCTCGACTGGAAGCCGCGGGACTCGCGCCGACCGCCCGCGGCGAAGAGCTGACGATTCTCGACTTTCTCGCCGTCGCGCGCTCCGCAAACTAAGCGTTCGTTCAGACGCGGACTCGCCTGTCACGAGTGCGCGCATTGCTCGACTAAGTTGTCTACATGACCACCGCGGCCGCTCCAAAGATGGTGCACACCAGGGCTCCGGGAAAGATCAATGTCTTCCTGCGAGTCGGCGCCCTGCTCGATGACGGATACCACGACGTCGCGATCGCCTACCAGGCAGTGTCGCTCTACGAAGACGTACGCGCGTATCCGAGCAACGACTTCTCGGTCAGTGTGACCGGTACCGTCGAACTCTCGCGGGTGCCGACGGACGCGAGCAACATCGCGATCAAGGCAGCCCAGCTGCTCGCGCGCACCACCGGCTACCGCGGCGGGGTGCGGCTCGAGATCGACAAACACGTTCCGGTCACCGGCGGAATGGGCGGGGGATCAGCGGATGCCGCGGCCACGCTGCTCGCCTGTGACGCGCTGTGGAACACGCAGCTTCCCCGCGAAGAGATGCTCGCGCTGGCGGCGCAGCTCGGCGCGGACGTTCCGTTCGCCTTCACCGGCGGCACCGCAATCGGCACCGGGCGGGGCGACCAGCTGAGCCCGGCACTCGCCAAGGGGCAGTTCCAGTGGGTGCTCGCACTCGCGGACTTCGGCCTCTCGACGCCCGCCGTGTACCAGGAGCTCGACGTGCACCGCGAGCGGCACGCCCAGGACATCTTTCCCGCGACCGTCGCGCCGTCGGTCGACACCAATGTGCTGCAGGCCCTGCGCGCGGGCGACCCGCAGATGCTCGGCGAGGCGCTGTTCAACGACCTCCAGGCGCCCGCGATCCACCTCGAGCCGACACTCGCCGGTGTACTCGAACTGGGGGAGCGCAACGGTGCTCTCGCCGGGATCGTCTCCGGCTCCGGGCCGACTGTCGCGTTCCTCGCGGCCGACCTCGACAGTTCCCTCGAACTGCAGATCGCGCTGAGTGCGGCCGGCAAGACCGTGGTCCGTGCGACGGGCCCGGTGCACGGCGCCCGCATCATCACCGCGTAGGTGCCGGCGGCATTTCAATCAGCCCGTTGGTTGAGTGCGAGCTCTGCGAGCGTATCGAAACCATTGCCGACGACACCGCGGAGTTGTCGCGGGCTATGGTTTCGATACGCGTGCTCCTTCGTCGCGCGCTACTCAACCAACGAGTAGGAGCGGCCTATCGACGCTCGTACGTCAGCACATTCACTTCGGACAGGCTCTTCGCCGCCGACAGCGTCCAGCCCTTCGACGCCAGGATCTGCGTCACCGCGGGTCTCTGGTCGCGGGACTTGCTCGTGATCAGGTACACGACATCCGCTTGCTGCAGTCGCAGCGTCGGAACGACGGCTGCCAGCGCGCGTCTCGTTTCCCACAGCTCGCCGGTCTCGGCGGCCGGTGTTCCGATCGTCAGGTCGACGGTGCCCGCGAACGCCTCCGGATAGGCGTACGCCATCACCCGGGCACTCGCGGTCGGATGCCGCTGCACGGTTCCGTAGACAATTGCGGCGGTCGAATCGGGCCCCGCCGCCGCGCGCTGCTCGGTGAGGTAGCCGGCGACTCCGGCCCAGGACGAATACTCCTTGGCCTCCGGAACCCGCTGGCTGATGATCTGGGGCAGCGCCAGCAGTGCGACGAGTGAGAGCGCGACGATCGCGGCACCCCGCATCCGCACCGCGTCGATCGCGATGGCGATCACGACGGCGACGAACGGCAGGCACATCGACAGGTAGCGCGGCGTGTACACCGGGAAGGCGAGCGCGCTCGCGACGAGCAGTGCGGCGGTCGGTACGAAGACCAGCGGAACCAGTACGCCGGCGCGGCGGTCGCGCCCGCGGGAGCGGACGATCAGTGCGGTTCCGGAAATGATCCCGATCCAGCCGGCGATCGCGAACGGCACGCTCGTGAAGAACCACTGGTCGAGGAAGACCTGGCGAACGGTGAGCAGGCTGAGCGGGTCGATCCAGTTGATCTGCGACTTCTGGGCGAGGCTGAAGAACGCGAACGGCACGAGCAGCAGCCCGGCGGATGCCGTTGCCACGAGCCAGGGCTGCCACGCTGCGGTGCGCCACGGCCAGACCCGGCGGGCCGGCCGGGTGGCAATCAGGTGGGCGATCGTGATTGCGTGGGCGAGCACGATGAGGGCCAGGTAGATGAACAGCACGCAGGACAGCACGACCATCGCGCCGTAGGCGACCCAGGCACGACGGCTGCCTGCCTTGAGCGCGTGGACGAACAGCACGGTCAGCACGATCGCGGCGGTGGCGGTTGCGGCGTAGGAGCGTCCCTCGCCGCTGGCCCAGGTTACGCGGGGCAGCAGGCTGAACGTCAGGCCAGCGATGATCGCCATCCGCTCGCGGCCGAGCTGGCGGCCGAGCACAACGACGAAGGCGGCGGCGATGCCGATAGCGACGGCGCTGGGAGCACGGAGGGTGAACGGCGAGTAGCCGAACACGTCGAAGACGACGTGCATCACGGCGTAGTACAGGGCGTGGACGGCATCCACGTTGCCAACCTCTGCCCAGAGCTGCGGCCAGCTGCGGGTTGCAGATGTGATGGTGGCGGCTTCGTCGTACCAGACCGAGGGAACGGCGATGGTGACGAGCGAGAGAGCGAGGGCAAAGAGGCCGACCGAGAGCGGGGCGATCGAGCGACGGATGCGGGACGGCTGCGGTTCGCGAACGACGATCCGTGGCGGTGCGGTGACGGGAGCGAGCTGGACGGGCAGTGTTGCGGTCATCCGATCCTCCATTCCCGTGCGTCTGGGGTGACGTACCCCGTTGTCTAGCAGTTTCAGGTAACCATTGCCGCTCCGGATTAACCGGTTTCAAGGAGTTGTCCGCCGGATCTACGGCTAATAACCAGATTTGTGGCTACGAGCCGCCTGCGGTCCTTGAAACCGGTTAATTAACCGAAGGAGGGGGAAGCAGGGATGCCCGCCACGCGCTGGAGAGCGTGGCGGGCAAGTCTGCGCTGGGCTGCTTAGGAAGCGGCCTTTGCGGTGATCTTGGCGATTCCGACGACGAGCTGGTCGGTGACCGCGTCGGTGCCGAAGGTGCTGTTGAGCAGTCCGGCAGCGTCGGGGCTGACCAGGACGGTGGTGCCTTCGAGGACAGCGTTGCCGTCAGCGTCGGTCTCGAGCGGGTTCAGGGTCGAACCGTCGAGGTTGAAGATGTAGATGTCGTCGCCGACCTTTTCACCGTTCGCGGTGACGGTTCCGAACAGCTGCGAGGTTCCCGGGTCGATGCGGAAGTCGGTCAGCTCAACGACGGTGTCGCCGGCAGTGAGGGAGATACCCGAACCATCGTGGTCGATCTCACCCTGGACGTACGGGCGGTAGGAGGCCTCGGGGTCGTAGTAGTCGACATTTCCACCGGTGATCGGGAAAGCGAGCACTCCGGCGTCGGAGAGCGTCGCGGTTCCGAGAACGCCGGGGGTCAGGCCCAGGGTTCCGAGGGCTTCAACGAAGCCGGCGTCGAGGGTGACCTGGGTGTCAACACCGTCAAGGGCGGGGATCGAGGCGATCGGCTCCGGGGCGGCTTCCTCAGAAGCGGACGGGGACTCCGAAGGCGTCTCTGCCGTCGGGGCGCAGGCCGCGAGGCCGGCAACGAGGAGGCCAGCGGTGGCGATTCCTACGGTCATCTTGTAAAACTTGCGCATGATTTCATCCTTTGGTTTGTGATTATCTGCGGTGTTGCAGGGGGTTCGGCCCTGACCGCACAAAGGATTGGAACCGATGGGTTCCGTTATCATTCTGTTACTTTTGTAACGCTCGAGAATCACGCCGTTTCAGCCGTTCTGCCCAGTGTTTTACTGGAATTCCGCCCGACCGGCGCAGCGAAACGACAACGATGATCACGATGGCAATCAGCACCGTTATGCGGGCAAGGTCCACCGACGGCACCAGAAGTCGCTCCGTCAAAGCGAGCGGCACCAGCATCCATTCCCACCGTCCGGTCATCGCGATGAGGGGAACCAGCAACAGCGCGTACCAGGGGTAGCGGGGTGTCACGATGAGCATGACCGTGCCGACCATCAGCATCGTGGCGAGCCATGGATCGGACGGATTCGCCTTCCACCAGACGAGCCCGGCGGTGATAGCGATGAGCACTCCGGCGAGCACGGTTGCCCCGGCACCCGGAGCGATGAGGGAGAGCAGGATGAACCGCGACCCCGACTCGTAGCCCTCTTCACTCAGGTAGCCGGGAAGATAGCCGAGTACGCCGATGCCGCTCGAGATGACATAGGGAACGTAGAGCAGCACGAACGTGCCACCCGCCGCGAGCAGGATCTTCCACGGCTGCGGTTTGAGCAGCGCGGGAGTCGCGATCGCCGGGATGAGCTTCGTCGCAATGGCTGCGCCGAGCGCGATCCCTGACAGCCAGCGTCGGTTCGACGCCGACAGCACGACGGCGACCAGCAGCAGGAATCCGCCGAGTACGTCGATGTGCGAGTTGGTGATCGCCTCGGTTGCGACGAGCGGGCTCCAGCCCCAGAGCGCTGCCCAGCGCGGGTCGCGGCCGAGTCTCACGAGGGTGCGCAGCAGCAGGACGGTCGTCGCAAGGCTCAGGATGAACCCGGCGAGCTGCATCGGCCAGTATTGCTGGTCTGCGCCGACAAACAAGCGGATGCCGAAAAATGCGATCTCGCTGGTCGGCGGGTAGATGGTCGGCACTGTCGCCCGGTTGATGGTCGAGCACAAGACGCCCCCGGTCGCCGGATCTTCGTACCGCATCACGCGGATCCCCGCGCAGTACTCCTCGCCGTCGGCGGTGACGGACGCAGCGGGAAACAGCCAGTCGGTGCGCAGGTGCGCGAGCGCCGGGTCGACCGGAACGTAGGTATAGGGAGAGATGCCGGCCTTCTGCACGATGCCGTCCCAGGCATACCGCGCTGAATCGGTACTGGTATTCGGCGGACCGAGTAGTGCGGCACCGCCGATCGCTACCGACCCGGCAACGACCAGAACGATCGCCGCGCGCACGGGAACCGGGCGAAGGGCAACGATCGACAGCGCGAACAGCGCCCAGAGGATTGCGGTGACGATCAGCAGCGGCTCAACCTCGCCGGTTTTGTCGTTGTAGTACGGAAGCGCCGTGACCGAGATCCCGGTCGTGACCGCACTCGCCGCCAGCAGCAGCGCGGTCACCGCAATTCGCACCCTCAGCATTATTCGCACACCGCCCATCCTGTCGGATCGGGCGTCGGTTCCGAACTAGAGCTGAGGATTCCCGACCCGGTCTTTAGTATTCGAGACGTATCTGAGCAAGGATGAGGCATGATCAACGGCGCCGTGCAGAGACTGCTTCATGAGTTCCGGCGCGCTCTCGCTGCGCCGTCCCGAAATCCGCGGATGGCCGTTGTTCTGGGCCGCCTGCTCGGAGCCGCGTTCCTCATCTGCTTCGGAACCGGGCTGTTCAGCCACTTTCTGCAGGAGCCGCTGCCGTTCATGCGGTTTCCCACCCGGCCGATCTTTCTCTACCAGCTGACGCAGGGCATCCACATCACCAGCGGAATCCTGTGCTTTCCGCTCATCGTCGCGAAGCTGTACTCGGTCTTTCCCGAACTGTTTCAGACGCCGCCGATTCGCGGAGTCAAGCACGCGCTCGAGCGCGCATCCATTGCGCTGTTCGTCGCGGCGTCGCTCGTGGAGATCACGATCGGACTGCTCAACACCTACCAGTGGTACGCACTGTTCCCGTTTCCGTTTCGCCAGACGCACTTTGCCCTGTCGTTCGTCATCATCGGGTCGCTCGCCATTCACATCGGCATCAAGCTGCCGGTCATCACGAAATACTGGAGCGCGAAGACCAGCTACGACGCCAACGGCGATCTGATCCCGCTCGAGCGTGAGGAGGATGCCGATGGCCAGTTCGTGCCGGCGGCAGGAGAACTGCAGCCGGTCGGCGGCGTCACCGGGCGAGTGCTCGGCTGGATCGACCGCACGCCGGAACCGCCGAAGCCGAAGGCAAGCCGCCGCGCGTTCCTCACCACGATCGGCGTCGTTTCGGCCGCGATCGTCGGTCTGACTGCCGGGCAGTCGTTTAAGGTTCTGGATGCCGTCAACGTGTTCGGCCCCCGCAAGAACGGTGTCGGAGCGAATGCCCTGCCGGTCAACCGCACCGCGAAAGCCGCGAAGGTACTCGAAACGGCGGTCGCCGAAGGGTGGACGCTCACCGTCACCAACGGCAGCGCATCGAAAGTATTCACCCGGCCGCAGCTGCTCGCGCTCGAGCAGCACGAAGTACAGCTTCCGATCGCGTGCGTTGAGGGGTGGAGCCAGATGGCATCGTGGAAGGGCCCGCGGCTCAAGGATCTCGTCGACTCCGTCGGAGCGGATGCCGGGGCGATCATCCAGGCCACCAGCCTCGAGCAGAACTCGAGCTACGCGGTGACCAAGATGGGCCCGGAATACGCGCGGGACGAGCTGACGCTCGTCGCGCTCGAGCTCAATGGCGAGGAACTCGACATCGATCACGGGTATCCGGCTCGGCTAATTGCACCCGGACGACCCGGCGTGATGCAAACCAAGTGGTTGTCCAGCCTGGAGGTACTCTCATGACCGCCGTCACCCGCTGGCGCTACGCCCTCGTTACGTTCGGCATCGCACTGCTCGGGCTCGGGGGAGTGGTGCTGCTCATCCAGGTCGATCCGGCCAAGTACATCGGCATCGCCATCTGGTTTCTCGGCGCACTGATCATTCACGACGGGATCATCGCGTTCGTGGTGTTCGGCATCGGACTGCTGATGCGTCGGGCGTCGAAAAAGATCCCGTTCGGCGTGCTCGTGATCGTGCAGGCCGCACTCGTGCTCGGCGCGTTGATGACGGCGATCGTCGTTCCGGAAATCCTGAAGAAGAACATCGGCACGGCCAACCCGACCATCCTCCCGCTGCAGTATGGACCGAACCTGGCGATTTTCTACGGTGTGCTCGCGGTCGTAACTGCTGCGGCAATAGCCCTCTACCTGCGCCTCCGTCGCCCCGAGCCCGTCCCGGCCCGCGTTGGTTGAGTAGCGCGCGACGCAGGAGTACGCGTATCGAAACCATGACCCGCGTGCGACGAAAAGCGCGCGTGACCTGCGTTTTTCGTTGGTGATGGTTTCGATACGCTCGCAGAGCTCGCACTCAACCAACGAGCATTTCGAACCAACTCGTTGGTTGAGTAGCGCCGCGAGGAACGAGCGCCGCGTATCGAAACCATCGCCCGCGTGCGACGAAGGCCGGGGTGACTTGCGTTTTTCGTTGGTTATGGTTTCTGTACGCTCGCTGGCGCTCGCACTCAACCAGCGAGCATTTCGAACCAACTCGTTGGTTGAGTAGCGCGCGAGCGCGGTGGAGCTAGGGAAATCGCGCCAGCGATTTCGCGACCCTAGCGCCGCCCGAGCCTGCGAGGACGGGCGGAGCGCCGCGTATCGAAACCATCGCTCGCGTGCAATGAAAAGCTCGCGTGACCTGCGTTTTCCGTTGGTTATGGTTTCGATACGCTCGCTGGCGCTCGCACTCAACCAACGAGTTACCCGAACCAGCCCGCTAGCGCCCGGTGCGGTCGAAGCGGCAGAAAGTGCGGCCGTCGAGTTCCCAGCGCTGGCGAAGGCGCAGGCCGCGGCTCGCAGCGAGCTCCACGAGCGGGCCGAAGCCGATCTCGGCCCAAGGGAACGACTCGCTCTCTCCGCCGTGCTCGTCGACGAGCGTGCCGGTGTAGTGGTAGTCGCGATCAGCGTCGGGGTGCGTCTCGATGACGAGTTCGCCGGCCGGCGCAAGAAGCCGGCGACAGCGAGTGATCAGTGCGGCCACGTCGCCGCCGATTCCGATGTTTCCGTCGACGAGAAGGGCGGTCTGCCAGTTGCCCTCGTCGGGCAGCGGCTCGAAGATCGACCGCTCGATGACATTGAGTCCGAGCTCGCGGGCCAGTTGCACGGCAACGGGGGAGACGTCGATGCCCAGGGCTTCCATTCCGAGGTCCATGGCGGCGCGGACCATGCGGCCCGGTCCGCATCCGATGTCCAAAACCGGACCCGTCACGTCGCTCAGCAGAGTGAAGTCGACGAAGTCGGCTTCGGCATTCCAGCGGGCGAAGTCCATTGACGAACGGAGACCGGAGTCGGCTTCCTGCAAAAACAGCGTGTGAGAGTCGCCGGTGCGCAGCGCGCGGGCGTACGGTTCCGAGCCGCCGGCACCGAACGTCGCCGCCCTGGCCGGTGCGGTCTCGAACGCGATGCTCATGCGACGAGTTCGGGAACGCGCACGCCGGTCATGCGAGCGAGGGTCGAAGCAAAGAGGGTGGATGGCGCGAGCGACGCGACCTCGTGGGCATCCGCTATTTCGTCCACGTCGGTCAGTCGCGGAAGGAGCCCGACGGTGAGGCCGGCCTGGCGAAGGCGGCTGAACTGGATGGCGCCGGTGTCGTCCTGCGACATGGGCACGCCGCGGATGAGGTCGCCGGTGGGGCGTGCCATTCCGAGCGCCCAGAATCCGCCGTCGTTAGCGGGGCCGAACCACGCGTCGAGGCCGGAGGGCCAGGCCGTGAAGGCGGCGGCGAGGTCGGAAACCGCGACTTGGGGAGTGTCCATTCCGACGAGGATCGTCGGGCCCTCTGCGTAGTCGAAGATCGCGCCGAGGCGCTGGTCGAGCGTGCCAGCCGACTGCGGCAGCACCTCATAGCCAGCCGCGGCGCACGGGATCCGCTCACCGTCGAAGGCCAGGATCCGCCGCGTCGCAGGAAGCTGCGCGAGCGTGGCGAGGGTGTCATCGATGGATGCCGCGGCGAGTTCTGCGGCTTGCTCGTAACTGAGGGCGGGGTGCAGGCGCGTCTTTACCTTGCCCGGCAGCGGCTCTTTCGCGATGAGGACAATCGTGGTCATGAACATAGTTCGGAGCCGACCCGGGATTGGGGTGGGCCTACTTCGAGCGCGAGTTTAGGGGCGGTGTTTTCCGCGCTCTGCGAGCAGGCGCGACATGTCCTTCACCGCGGTAACGGTTCCCTTGATCGTGCCGGTGACCTTTGAGCGCCCGATGCGCGGGGAGTAGGGCGCATCCACTTCGAGGATCCGCCAGCCGGCGTCGTTCGCGCGCAGCAGCATCTCGAGCGGGTAGCCGCTGCGGCGATCGAGCAGGTCGAGGCCGAGCAGCGCTTCGCGACGGGCGGCGCGCATCGGGCCGAGGTCGTGCAGGTCGAGCTTCGTTGCGCGGCGCATGAGCCTGGCGAGGGCGAAGTTCGCGAAGCGAGCGTGCGCGGGCCAGGCGCGTCGCTCGGTTGGGCGACGGCGGCCAAGTACGAGGTCGTAGTCGCCGCGGATGACGGGGTCGGCAACAGTCGGAAGGTCGCGCGGATCCATCGAGGCATCGGCGTCGCAGAACGCCACGAACTCAGCGGTGCTCGCCAGGAGTCCGGCGTGCGCGGCCGACCCGAAGCCGCGGCGGAGTTCTTCGACGACAATCGCGCCGTGCTCGCGGGCGACCTCGGCCGAGCGGTCGGTCGACCCGTTGTCGACGACGATCGCGCGGTAGCCCTCGGGGAGGCGACCGAGAATCCAGGGGAGTGCCTTCTCTTCGTTGAGGCAGGGGAACACGACGTCGACGGTCGGTGGGTCGGAAGGCACGGTTCGACCCTAGCGCGCGGTATGCCCGCTGCTTCGCCGCGTCCGAGCCGCGTCTCGCGGGCGCGCTGGTGCCGGGCGCGCTCGTTCCCGGCGCGCTGGTGCCGGGCGCGCTCGTGCGCGGTGCAGCATCCGCTATCTTCCAAAATTCAGGAGATCGCGACCCGCCGCCGGCGATTCGCGGCACCGGCGGCGGCGAGTCTCTTCGGAGTACCTGAATTTTGGAAGGGGGATGCGGGGGACCGCTGTGGCAGCAGCTCAGCCAACCTCTCGCCACCTGCTCGCGCATCCGCTCAGCCAACCGCTCAGCCAACCGCGAGGAATTCCGGCGTATCGTTACAAAATGACCACTGCGCCGGTGCGGCCGACACCTTCGGAGCCCCACACCATCACTGTGCCGACTCTTCGCCAGCGGCTCGGGCTCGAAGCGCTGATCGGAATCGTCGTCGGTGTCGTCACCCTCGCCGTCGCCGAGATCGTCTCGCTGTTTCTCGGCGGACGCGGCAGCCCCCTCATCGCCGTCGGCTCGTTTGTCATCGACATCGTTCCGGACTGGTTCAAGACGTTTGTCATCGAGGCATTCGGCACCGCTGACAAGGCCGTACTGACCGGCGTTCTGCTCGTTCTCGTGTTCCTGCTCGCGATTGCGGTCGGTATTCTCGAGTTCCGTCGGCCGCCGTTCGGGCTCATCCTGCTGACCGTCATCGGCGTCGCGGCGATCGCGGCGGTCGTGACCCGTGCCGACTCCGCTCCCAGCGACGCGCTCCCCACCGTGTGTGGGGTGTTCCTCGGCGTGATCCTGCTGCGCGTGCTCTGCCGCCGCCTCGAGGCCTGGTCGGCGGTGCCCACGCGTGTCACCTCGCTCGCCGGGGACGACCGCCGGTACGAGCGCCGCAAATTCCTGCAGCTGCTCATCGCCGCCGGTGCCGCGAGTGCGGTCGCCGGAACAATCGCACGAATGGTCACCGCGACCCAGCAGGTCGTCGCAACGGCGAGGGCCGCGATCAGGCTTCCGGCGGCGGCATCCGCTGCTCCCGCCATCCCGGCCGACGCCGACCTGGACGTCGACGGACTGTCGTCGTACATCACGTCGAACGAGGAGTTCTACCGCATCGACACCGCGATCCAGGTGCCGTCGGTCGACCCGACTGAGTGGTCGCTCAAGATCGTCGGCATGGTCGAAGAAGAGGTCGAGATCAGCTACGCCGAGCTGCTCGCCCTGCCGCTCGAGGAACACATCATCACGCTGACCTGCGTCTCCAACGACGTCGGTGGAGGGCTCATCGGCAACGCGATGTGGCTCGGGTATCCGATTCGCGAACTGCTTAAGCGCGCCCGCCCGCTCGACGGCGCCGACATGGTGCTCTCGAAGAGCATCGACGGTTTCACCGCCGGGACACCGCTCAAGGTGCTCGAAGACGGCAACACGGATGCCATGCTCGCGGTGGGCATGAACGGCGAGCCGCTTCCGCTCGACCACGGTTTTCCGGTGCGGATGGTCGTGCCCGGGCTCTACGGCTACGTGTCGGCGACGAAGTGGGTCGTCGAATTGAAGGTCACGACCTTCGCGGAGGACGAGGGCTACTGGACGCCGCGCGGCTGGACGGCGCTCGGTCCGATCAAGCTCGCCTCCCGCATCGATACCCCGCGCGACGGCTATCCGTTCGACGCCGGCGAGGTCATGATCGCCGGGGTTGCCTGGGCGCAACACACCGGCATCCGCAAGGTCGAGGTACGCATCGACGAAGAGGAGTGGTTCGAGGCGAAGCTGTCAACGGTGGTCACGGTCGACAGCTGGGTGCAGTGGGTGTTCCCGTGGACCGCGACGAGCGGATCCCACCGCATCGAGGTCCGCGCGACCGACAACGACGGGCTACTGCAGACCGACGTTATCGCGCCGCCCGCGCCCGACGGCTCGAGCGGCTGGCACACCGTCGACGTGGACGTCAACTAGCTCCGGTTGTTAACCGCTTTCAAGGAGTTGAACCCCATCCGGAGCCCCAATAGCCACAAATCTGGTTGTTAGCGCCGCCGGTTCCTTGAAACCGGTTAATTCTTGGCGGGCGTCAGCGGACTGCTGCGCGCAGGGGAGCGGTCGCGAACTCGCGCATTCCGTCTTCGAATGAGTTGGCTGGCGACCAGCCGAGCTCCGTCTTCAGGCGCTCGGATGACGCGGTGATGTGCCGCACATCGCCGAGCCGGTATTCGCCGGTGACGACGGGCGGCAGACCGCCGGCGTTGCTGCTCAGCAGCGCCGCGACCTCGCCGATGGTATGCACGTCGCCGCTGCCGACATTGAAGGCACGGGACAGACCGGATGCGGCATCCGCCGTCCAGTCAATGGCCGCAAGGTTGGCGCTCGCAACGTCGCGCACGTGCACGAAGTCTCGACGCTGGGCGCCGTCTTCGAACACGCGCGGAGCTTCGCCGCGCTCGATCGCCGAGCGGAACAGCGACGCGACACCGGCGTACGGGGTGTTTTGCGGCATTCCCGGGCCGTACACGTTGTGGTACCGCAGCGCGGCGACGCGGCCACCGGTGCTGCGCGCCCACGCCGACGACAGGTACTCCTGGGTGAGCTTGGTCACGGCGTAGACGTTGCGCGGGTCGAGCGGGGCGTCCTCGGAGATGAGCGCCGGGGCGAGCGGGGACCCGTCGTTGTCGAGCGGATCGAAGCGTCCGGCATCGAGGTCGCTCGCGAGCCGGGGCGCCGGGCGGGTCAGCCCGCCGCGGCCAATGTAGGCGCCCTCGCCGTAGACGACCATCGAACTCGCGAAGACGAGCCGGTCGATGCGCGCTTTCGCCATGGCGGCGAGCACGACAGCGGTGCCGAGGTCATTCGAGGCGACGTAGTCGGGGGCATCGGAGAAGTCGACTCCGAGGCCGACCTTTGCGGCCTGGTGGCAGACGACGTCGACGCCGGCCACGGCCCTCTCGACAACTTCCGGGTCGCGCACGTCGCCCGCGATGAACTCGACGCGGTCGTCGAGTGTCGGCTGCCCGCCGTGCACGTCGGAGCGCAGCGAATCGAGCACGCGGACGTCCCAGCCCCGCTCGAGCGCGCCCGACACAATCTCTCCGCCGATGAACCCGGCGCCGCCGGTGACCAGGAGTTTCATCGTGCGCTCCGCTCGAGAACCGCAGCAACGGCATCCGCTGAAATCTGAAGGCGCGGCTCGAAATCGACCGGAATCGCGGCGACGACGGTCTCGATCGCAGCGATGATGCGCGGCTGTGCCTCGCGCAGGCGGGCGAACACGAGCTCGGCGCTGACCTCTTCGCCTGACGAATCGACCGGCGGTTGCAGCCCGGCGTCGCTGTCGGTGACGAACGACAGGTTGACCGTCGCGATATTGAGTTCGGATGCCAGCGGCACTTCCGGATACAGGGTCATGTTCACGAGGTGGGCCCCCGCGGCGGCGAACCACAGCGACTCCGCGCGAGTCGAGAACCGCGGCCCCTGGATCACGACGATCGTGCCACCACTAACGACCGAGTCGCCGAGCGCCGCAGTCGCGAGCGCGTGCAGCGTCGGGTCGAACGGGTCGGCGGACGCGAGGTGCTGCACAGTGCCGGGCTCATCGAAAAACGTGTCGGCACGCCCCCAGGTGCGGTCGATGAACTGGTCGGGAAGCGCGAGGGTCCCGGGCGGGTAGGCCGCGCTCACCCCTCCGACCGCCGAGCTCGAGACGATGACGCGCACTCCGAGGGAGGCGAGCGCCCAGATGTTCGCCCGGTAGTTGATCGCGTGCGGCGGCACCGAGTGGTCCGCCCCGTGCCGGGTCAGAAAGGCGACTGTCCGACCGGCGAGTTCTCCGACCGTGACCCGAGCGGGACCGTACGGGGTGGCGACATCGAGCGCCGTTGACTCGGCCGGATCGAAGAGCGAGTACAGGCCGGAGCCTCCGATAATCGCGACGCTGGCTCGTGCAGTAGTCATGGATCCAGTCTCCCAGTCGACACGCGGGGGCGTGCCCTTGTATTGCTCACTTTGTATCGCGACCGTACAGTGGCGATATGACGCATAGAAGCTTCGGAGCCCCCGCCCTTGTGGTTGGTGCGGTTCTCGCTGCAACCCTGCTGTCAGCGTGTGCTTCGGCTCCGACCTCCACCGAGCAGGCCATGAGCGCCGTCAACCTCGGAATCCCGACCCGGGACGGCGCCGAACGAACCAGCGTCATCCTGCACGGAACCGGCACTCCCAACTTGCTCGCGAAGTCGAAGGTGGCCGAACTGACCAAAGAGGCGAGCGACACCGGGGTGCCGCTCAATGAACTCTTCGCGCAGGAGCGCGGGCGCTCGCAGTTCCGTACCGTCATGTCGACGATCGGTCGCGAGAACGCCGACATCCTCGTCTCCTGGGGTCTTGACCCCACCGAGTCGTACGACGCCTGGGTGCTCTTCAACGAGGAGCCGCCGGCCGATGTGACCGCCGCCCTCGGCGCAACGCCCCTCGATGTGCTGCTCGAGTACGGCGTCAACACCGACGCGGTCGAGCTCGAACGCGTGACCGACGCCATCCACGCGACCCTCGCCAACGTCGACGGAATCACCCTCACGAGTGCAACCTGGGATGTTCGCCAGTCGAAGATCACGGTCGACCTGGTCGTCAAGGACTCGAGCGTCGACGTCGAGTCGGCGAAACGTGAAGCGCTCGAAGAGGCGACAGAGGTGTCGATCGACGGCGAACTGCCCGGCGTCATCGAGTTCGACGCGATCTCAGCGGATGTCGCCCCCACGCCGACTCCGGTCGGCTAGTTTTCGAGATTTCGGCTGAGTAACCCCAGCGGGGCATCTGCCCGCATAACTGCCGCGCCGAGGGTCAGCGTCCCGTCGCTCAGCGGCTCGCATCGCATACCGCCGCGCCGCCGCAGTGCCTTGTGCGCGCCGGGTGCGAGGGTGACGTTCATCCACGCGCACGGGTTCGCCGGGCGATGGGCGAGGAACAGCACCGGGCCGTCGCCGGTGTCGATGCTGAAGGTCGTGCCGCGCAGGGCGTCGACGTCTACGCCGCGGACGATGATGTTACGGCGGGTATTCGCGGCATCCGGAATGGCGTCGAGGCCGAGCTCGGCGGTGATGGCGTCGAGCGACTCGGCGGCCATCACCGTGACGGCCTCGCGCACGTGGGCTTTGCCGCCGAAGTAGCGGTCTCCGACGACGCCGAGCCCGGCGCGAAGCTCGATGCGCTCGCGAGTCTCGGTTCCTGCTGCCGGAAGAGGGCCATCCGCTGGTCGTCCCTCGTAGCGGTGCAGCGGCGACGCGAGCAGCAGCTCGACGGTGATGTCGAGGCTGTACGGAAGGTCGGTCACCCGGTCCACCCTAGTTCGAGACGGTGCTGCGGTTTGTTATCCGTGCGGGCTCCCAAACGGCCGCACTGGTAACGAACCACCGCACGGTGCAGGCCGTCGCGGCGCGCACCCTCGCGGAAGCGCACAGGTTCAGCCGATAGGCTGGGCCGAGTGGCACATCTACTTGGCGCTGAGGCGCTTCATCTCGAGTATCCGACGCGCGTAATCTTCGACAAGGTCACGATCGGGCTCGAAGAGGGCGATCGTATCGGCATCGTCGGACGCAACGGCGACGGCAAGTCGACTCTTCTCAAAATGCTTTCCGGCCGGCTCGAGCCCAACGGCGGTCGGGTGACGCGTCGCAACGGCGTGACGCTCGCTGTTCTCGACCAGTCCGACGACCTCGTCGACGACCTCACCGTGCACCAGACGATCATCGGCGACATCGACGAGCACGTCTGGGCGGGCGACCCGCAGGTGCGCGACGTCATCGCCGGGCTCGCGGCAGACATCCCGTGGGAAGCCAAGGTCGGCGACCTCTCCGGTGGCCAACGCCGCCGCGTCGCCCTCGCCTCGCTGCTCATTGGCGAGCACGACATCATCTTCCTCGACGAACCGACTAACCACCTCGACGTCGAGGGAATCACCTGGCTCGCCGGTCACCTCAAGAAGCGCTGGTCGACCAACGCCGGAGCCCTCGTGGTCGTGACTCACGACCGGTGGTTCCTCGACGAGATCTGCACCGCCACCTGGGAAGTCCACGACCAGCTCATCGAGCCCTTCGAGGGCGGATACGCGGCCTACATCCTGCAGCGCGTCGAGCGCGACCAGATGGCAGCGACCATGGAGTCGAAGCGCCAGAACCTCATGAAGAAGGAACTGGCCTGGCTGCGCCGCGGTGCTCCGGCTCGCACGGCGAAGCCGAAGTTCCGCATCGACGCGGCCAACGAACTCATCGCCAACGAACCTCCCGTGCGCGATAGCGTCTCGCTCGCATCCATGGCGATGCAGCGGTTGGGTAAGGATGTCGTCGACCTCGAGAACATCACCGTCACTTACCCGCCGAACGGGGCATCCGCTGTTCCGAAGACGGTGCTCAACGACATCACCTGGCGCATCGCTCCGGGCGAGCGCACCGGAATCCTCGGCGTCAACGGCGCCGGAAAGAGCACGCTGCTCTCACTCGTCGCCGGCAGCCTGCAGCCGACGAGCGGAACCGTCAAGCGCGGAAAGACCATCAAGGTCGCGACCCTCACGCAGCAGCTCGCCGAACTCGAGGACGTCTGGAACGACCGCGTCAGCGAGGTCATCGGACGCCACAAGAGCACCTATGTCACCGGTGGCAAAGAGATGACGCCGACCCAGATGCTCGAGCGCGTCGGCTTCTCGAGTGCCCAGCTGTCGACCCCGGTCAAGGACCTCTCGGGTGGACAGAAGCGCCGCCTGCAGCTGCTGCTGATCCTGCTCTCCGAGCCGAACGTGCTCATCCTCGATGAGCCGACTAACGACCTCGACACCGACATGCTCGCCGCGATCGAAGACCTCCTCGACACCTACCCGGGCACGCTGCTCGTCGTGAGCCACGACCGGTACCTGCTCGAGCGCGTCACCGACCAGCAGTACGCCGTGATGGATGGAACGTTCCGTCACCTCCCGCGCGGCGTCGACCAGTACCTCGAGATCCGCGCCCAGCAGCAGAAGGGCGGCGGGGCGGCCAAGGCTGCGGCCGCGGTCGCCGCTGCTGCCGCATCCGGCAAGCCGAAGCTCGGGGGTGCTGAGCTGCGCAACGCGCAGAAGGAGTACGCGGCCGCCGGTCGCAAGCTCGAGAAGCTCGCCGGCCAGATCACCGAGCAGAACCTCAAGCTCAGCCAGCACGACCCGAGCGATTACGCCGGAATGGGCGTGTACTCGACCGAGATCCAGTCGCTCGAGAAGCAGGTCTCCGAACTCGAGCTGCGCTGGCTCGAACTGGACGAACTGCTCAACTAGTTCCTCTCTGCTCAGCCGCTCGCAACATCCACCTCCCTTCCACAACGCGAGAGCGTTCTCCTTCCAAAACGCAGGAACTCTGCCCGGACACGCCGCCCGAGCTTGAGTTCCGGCGGCGGGTCGGCGAGTAGTTCCTGCGTTTTGGAAGCGGGGACTGGGCGGGGCAGCGGATGCCGTTGGGCAGCGGATGCGGGACGTCGCGCCCGCGCTGTCAAATCCTCGCCGTCACGCTGTGACACGGCGTCGCACTCCGTCATCCACTGCAACATTCGCCGCACGTTTTGCGCTCTCGTCGCACTCTGGTTAGGCCCGGTCAAGAACCGGCACCGATCCAGAACCTCGACACGAGAGAGCCACAGCACATGTCTCAGAACAACCCGGACGCCTCCACCGTCCTCCCGCCCAAGAAGAGCAAGACGGGCCTCATCATCGGCATCGTCGCCGTAGCCGTCGTCATCATCGTCGCGGCAGTCCTCATCATCGTGAACGTCACCGCCCCGAAGGCAACGCCCGCCGCCGAGGGCGACACCGGCACGGTCGCGACCGGCCCCGGCTCCGCCGCTGATCCGGTCACCATCGGCGTCGTCGGCGCGAGCGACCCGTACTGGACTACCTACAAGGAGGCCGCCGCAGCAGAGGGAATCAGCGTCGACATCGTCGACTTCGCCGAGTACCCGCTGCCCAACCCGGCGCTGACCGCCGGTGAGATCGACCTCAACCAGTTCCAGCACATCGTCTACCTCGCGCAGTACAACGTCGCGTCCGACGAAGACCTCGTGCCGATCGGTTCAACCGCGATCTACCCACTCGGTCTCTACAGCGATAAGTACAAGTCGGTCGACGAGATCCCGGACGGCGACACGATCGCCATCCCGGATGACCCCTCGAACCTAGCCCGCGCCCTGCTCGTCCTGCAGTCGAACGGTTTGATCACCCTGACCGGCGGCGGAAGCATTTTCTCCACTGTCGACGAGATCGACGAAGCGAACTCACGCGTCAAGGTCACGACCCTCGAGGCTGCACTCACCGTCACGTCGCTTCCGGATGTCGCTGCCGCGGTTATCAACAACGATTTCCTCGCTCCGGCCGGGCTTGCCTCCACGGACGCAATCGCCCAGGACGACCCGTCCGACCCGAACGCGCTTCCCTACGTCAACATCTTCGCCGCTCGCGCCGAAGATAAGGACAACGAGGTCTACGCCAAGCTCGTCGAGATCTTCCAGAACTCGCAGCCGGTGCTCGACGGACTAGTCGAGCAGTCGGGTGGGACGGCCGTCACGATCACGACGCCCGTCGCCGACCTCGAAGCATCGCTCACCAAGGTCGAAGCGGACACGAAGGCCAACGGCTAACCAGCCGCGCTGAGCGGGCGGTGACGGGTATCCCGTCGCCGCCCGCATTGCCCGTTTCACCCCAGACTCAGAAATGGCTGCCATGCCCATCGTCACCTTCAACGGTGTCTCCAAGATCTATCCGCCGCGGGCGAAGGGCGAAGAGCCACTCGTCGCGATCGATGCCGTCACCCTCGAGATCGAGGCCGGCGACATCTACGGGATCATCGGCTATTCCGGCGCCGGTAAGTCGACGCTCGTCCGCCTTATCAACGCGCTCGAGAAGGTCACCTCGGGCAGCGTCAACGTCAACGGCCAGGAACTCGCCGGCCTCCGCGAAAGCGAACTCGGGCCGATCCGCCGCGACATCGGAATGATTTTCCAGCAGTTCAACCTGTTCAACTCGCGCAACGTCTGGCGCAACATCGAGTACCCGCTGCAGGTCGCCGGCGTGCCCATCGCCGAGCGCAACAAGCGCATCAGTGACCTGCTGAACTTCGTCGGACTCGCCGACAAAGCATCCGCTTTTCCCGACCAGCTCTCGGGCGGACAGAAGCAGCGCGTCGGCATTGCTCGGGCGCTCGCCACGAGCCCGAGCATTTTGCTCGCGGACGAAGCCACGAGCGCCCTCGACCCCGAAACCACCCACGAGGTGCTCAATCTGCTCAAGCGGGTCAACCGGGAATTCGGCACCACCATCGTCGTCATCACCCACGAGATGGAGGTGATCAAGTCGATCGCGCACAAGGTCGCGGTCATGGATTCCGGACGCATCATCGAACGCGGCAGCGTGTTCGACGTCTTTTCCAACCCGCAGACGGATGCCACCAAACGTTTCGTCTCGACCGTCGTTCGCGCGATTCCCGCGGATGATGACCTCCAGGCGCTGAGGCAGCGTCACCCCGGTCGCATCGTCACCCTGTCGTTCAACGACGGCAACGTCTCGCAATCGGCCGTCTTCGTCGAGCTCGCCGAACGGAAGGTCGGATTCGAGCTGATCTACGGCGGGATCACCGACATCCAGGGGCGAACCTTCGGGCACCTGACGCTCGCGCTGACCGGGGCTGGATCCGATATCGACTCGGCCCTCGCATCCATTGGTTCGATTGTCACCGTGACGGAGGTGGCATAAGTATGGATCGCTTGATTGAACTCCAGCCGCAGTTCTGGACCGCCGCTGTCGAGACCCTGTACATCGTCGGGCTGTCCCTGCTCATCAGCGGACTCATCGGAATGGTGCTCGGCGTCGGGCTCTACACGTCGCGCCCGTCGAGCCTGTTCCCGAACAGGCCCGTGTCGGTCATCATCAACTTTCTCATCAACTTCTTCCGGCCGATTCCGTTCATCATCTTTCTGGTGGCGTTTCAGCCGGTGGCGCGAGCGATCACCGGCAAGGGCATTGGCAACGCCGCGATCATCGTGACACTGGCGCTCGCGGCGTCGTTCGCTGTCGGGCGCATCGTCGAACAGAACCTGCTCACGGTGAACCCGGGCGTGATCGAGGCCGCCCGATCGGTGGGTGCGAGCCGCACACGAATCATCTTCACGGTGCTGCTGCCCGAAGCGCTCGGGCCGCTGATTCTCGGATACAGCTTCATCTTCGTGGCGATCGTCGACATGGCGGCCGTTGCGGGGGCTGCGGGAGGAGGCGGGCTCGGTGCCTTCGCCCTGCTCTACGGACACCGCCAGTTCAACCCGACCGTGACCTGGGCCGCCGTGATCGTGATCATCATCCTCGTGCAGGGAGTGCAGTTCTTTGCGAACTGGCTGGCGCGAAAGGTCCTGCGGCGCTAGCAAAGCTCGGCCCACCCCACCCAGCCCAGCCAGCCCACCCAGCCCACCACCGCATCCACCTCTCTGCCCCTTCCAAAACGCAGGAACTCCAAGACGACACGCCGCCCGAGTGGCGAGCGCGGCGGCGTGTCGGCGGGCTGTTCCTGAATTTTGGAAGAGGGGCCGGAAGACGCGCCGGGAGTGCACAGCCGCTCGCCGCGCGCGACTTGACGAAATGTCAGGAGGGTATGCTCGCGAGATGACTTTCGCCTCGTCTCGGATCGCCGGACTCGGCGTTTTTCTCCCCGAGACGACGCGCTCGACTCCGCAGACCGAACGCGATCTGCGGGCCGCGAACCCGCGGCTCAAGCTCGCGACCGGGCTCATCCACCGGCTGACCGGCGTCGAATCCGTGCACGTGCGCGACGACGGCTGGCAGACCTCGGATCTCGCGGTCGCGGCCTCGAGAATCGCTCTCGACGAGTCCCCGGGCGAGATCGATCTCGTCATTTTCGCGAGCGCCAGCCAGGACCTCATCGAGCCAGCGACGAGCCACATCGTGGCCGCCAAGCTCGGCTTCGAGTGCCCGGTCATGGACGTCAAGAACGCCTGCAACAGCGTCATCAACGGCATCCAGGTAGCGGATGCCCTGATCGCCAGCGGGCAGTACCGCCGCATCCTCGTCGCCAGTGGGGAAGCCCCGACCAGCGGCGTGCGCTGGTCGCTCGCGGACCACCAGCAGTTCATCCGCTCCTTCCCGGGCTACACGATGAGCGACGGTGGCGCCGCGGTCATCGTCGAGGCAACCGACGACCCGGCGATCGGCATCCTCGACTCGAAGTTCCACGCCGTCTCGAAGCACTGGGACGTCGGCACGCTCCCGACCGGCGGCTCCGTCAACCCGCGCGGTGGCGACGACAGCTACTTCGACATGGACGGCGCGGCACTGCAAGCAGCGTTCATGGACCTCGGCCCGCAGCCCGTGATCGACCTGCTCGAGAAGAATGACCTCGCCTGGGACGACTTCGATCTCGTCGCGATCCACCAGGTTGCCCTGCCGTACCTGCCGCCGATCTTCGACCGACTCGGCGTCGCGAGCGATAAGTCGGTCATCGTCGTCGCCGACCACGGAAACCTCGCCTCGGTGGCCCTCCCGCTGCAGCTCAAGCTCGCGCGCGACCAGGGCAAGGTCGGCCCCGGCAGTCTCGTGCTGCTCATCGGTCTGGCCGGCGGCATCAGTCTCGGACTCATGGTGGTGCGACTGTGAGCGCGCTCGCGGTCGGCGTGCCGGTGTTCAACGAAGCCGGCGGCATCCGTCCGACCCTCGAGGCGCTCGCCGCCCAGACCGACACCGACTTCGACGTCTACTTCGTCGACAACGGGTCGACGGATGCGTCTGCCGCCGTCATCGAGGACTTCGCCCGCGAGCACGGCCTGGCTCGGTGGCACGTACTCACCGAAGCGGTCAAGGGAACCGGCGCCGCGGCCGACACCGCCCTGCGCGCGGCGATCGCGGACGGCGCGACGCTGCTGGCCCGCACTGACGCCGACTGCCTCCCGCGCGCGGACTGGATCGCGAAAGTGCGCGCCGCGCTCACGACCGACGGACTCCGGCTCGTCGGCGGCGAACTCGTCCCGCGCCTCGACGAGGGGCTGCCGTGGCGCACTCGCGCCCTGCTGCGCGGCGCCGTCTATCTTGCCGAAGCGTTCGGACGCATCCGCCCCGGCAACCGCGCCGACGGCTACCTCGGCCCGTACATGATGGCCGCGGGCTGCAACATGGCGATCACGGCCGAACTGTACGAGGCGGCCGGCGGATTTCCGCGCACGAAGATCGAGGACCTGCACGAAGACCGCGCACTCGTGAACGCCGTGCGCCGCATCACCGGCGACTACGCCCGCCGCCGCGATGTTGTCGTCTACGGGTCGTCCCGCCGGGTCGAGGCCTGGGGGCTCAGGAACACGCTGCTCTGGTACAAGGATCACGCGTACCGTCCCGAACACGTGGACATCCGATGACGACAGCGCCGCTGCCGAAAGCTGCCAGGTGGGAAGAGCGCGTCATGCGTGCCGCGCATCCGCTCGCCTACCCGGCCCTCAAAGCAGCGCGCGGCCCGGTGCTGCGCGTGCCCGGTCTCGGCGTGCTCGTGAAGGATGCCGCGCTGCTGCGGTCGACCCTCATGGACACCGAGCACTTCACCAAGAACGGCCCCGGCGCGCCGAGCGACCTGTGGACCCCGGTGCTCGGCCCGAGCGTGCTGCTCAACATGGAGGGCGCCGACCACCTCGCACTCCGTCGCAAGCTCGGCGCGCTGTTCGCGCCGGCGTATGTCGATGCGCTGGCGTCCGCGCAGCTCGCGGGGGCGGCATCCGCTCTCACGGAACGGCTGAACCACGGAGACAGCGTGGATGTCGTGGCCGAGGTCCGCCGCTACGCCAGCATCATGATCAGCCAGCTTGTGGGGCTCGACACCTCGGTCGTCGACGACGACCTGTTCGCCCGGGTGTCGTCGATCACCGGGTTTGTGCGGCTGTCGCGGCCGCGCCTTACTCCGCCGCAGCTCGCGCAGGCAAAGTCGATCCTGGCCGAGCTGACCGAGCACGCCCAACTCGCCTACCGCGCGGGGGACGAGAACACCGTGCCCGGACGCATGCGCTCTCTCGGCCTCACCGAGCAGGAAGCGATGGGTGCCGTCGGCGCGTTCGTGCTGACCGGTACCGAGACGCTCGTGTCGTACATTCCGCGGCTGGTCGCGCTGCTCGTCGACAGTGGCTGGTTCCCGTCGATCGCCGCGGACCGCGCGCTCGTCGAACCCGCGATCGCCGAGGGATTGCGGGTCACGACGCCGTCGCCGGTCATGCTGCGCTCGGTCGTCTCGGAATCGGCCATCGGAGGGGTGACGGTGCGCGCCGGCGACCGCGTGATTCTCGCGACGTTCGCGGCGAACCGCGCGCTCGGACCCTTCGATCCGTCCGCCAATGTCGCGGCGACCCTCAAGCAGCTCTGGTTCGGCGCCGGAACCCACTTCTGCCTCGGCGCCCCGCTCGCGATGGCGCAAATCCGGCTTACGATCGACGCGCTGCTGGATGCCGGACCGCTGACGATCGAGTCGCGCTCCGCCGCCCGCGGGGTGCTCATCCCGAGCTACCGGTCGCTCGTGGTGCGTGCCGCTCAGCCTGCCGCCGCTCAGCCTGCCGCCCAGCCCGCCGGCACCACGGAAACTCAGGCAATCTGATGATCGGCACCCCAGGAATCCCGCAATTCCGCGGCTGCGTGCACCCGTCGAACCCGTATTGCCTGAATTTCCAGAGTCGCCGGGTGGAATCGTGACCGCGCCGGTCGACATCCTCGGCGCGCTGCTCGACGCCTGCGACCGCACCCCGCACTCGCCGGCGATGACGTCCGGCGAAACCACCCTGACCTACGGCGACCTCAAGCAACGAGTGCTCACCGTCGCGGCATCCCTCGCCGCCGACGGCTTCACGCCCGGCGACCGCGTGCTGTTCTCGGTGCGACCGAACCTCGACGGCATCTGCCTCGCGCTCGGCATCATCGCGGCGGGCGGCACCGTCGTCTTTGCCGATCCGGGCGCTGGCGAGGCGATGTTCCGTGCCCGAGCCACGCTCGCCGCACCGCGCTGGGTCGCAGCGGAGTCGATCCTCTACCTGGCATCCACCCGTCCGCTCCGGCCGATCGCGCGCCGTCGCGGCCTCGAGCTTCCGCCGTACGGCAGGGTTGTGCCCGACGCCCGCCACATCGTCGCCGGACGCTGGCTGCCCGGCGTCCCGCGCGGCTCCCTTCGCCTCAACGACCTGCTCGAAGGCACGTCGGCCACGAGCGTGCTCGGCGAACCAGCGGATGAAGCACTCATCATTTTCACGAGCGGCACGACCGCGCACCCCAAGGCCGTCGTCCACTCCCGGGCCTCGCTGGGCACCGGTCTCAGCGACTTCTCCGCCCGGGTCGGCTTCACGATCGGCGACCGCGTGCTGACCGACCAGCTCATGGTCGGCATTCCGGCGCTCATTGCCGGGGCGCACTGGCTGATCCCGCCGCACGGAGCAAACCCGGGTGCCGAGCCGTCTGCCTACCTCGACCTGCTGCCCGACGCCGACCTGCTGTTCGCGGTTCCCGCCGCGATGGACGCGATGCTCACCATGCTCGAATCGCAGCCTGAGCGGGCACCGAAGCTGCGCGCGATCATGCTCGGCGGGGCGCCCGTCCTGCGCCCGCTGCTCGAGCGAGTGCAGCGCCAGCTGCCCGGAACGAAAGTGTTTGCGATCTACGGGATGACCGAGATCCTGCCGGTCGCGATCGCCGACGGCGACGCGAAGCTCGCGTTTGACGGCCCCGGCGACTACGTCGGCGAACTGCTGCCCAGTGTGACGGCACGGATCGATGAGGGAGAGCTCGTGCTGTCCGGCGACGGCCTCGCGATCGCCTACCTCGGCACCGGACCGCTCGACGAGCTCCGTACCGGCGACCTCGCCACCATCGACGGCGACCGACTCGTGCTCGCCGGCCGCAGTAAGGACATGTTCATCCGCGGCACCACCAACGTCTATCCCGGACTCTACGAGCCCGTCATTGCCGGCCTCACCGGAGTAGCGGATGCCGCGATGGTCGGCCTTCCCAACGCGATCGGCGATGATCGGATCGTGCTCGTTCTCGTCCCTGCCGCCGGTGGCGCCGGGTTGTCGCGCGAGCATCCGCTCATCGGTTCGGTGGACCGCGCACTGCCCGGACTCATCGACGCCGCGGTACTGCCCGACGAGATCCTGGTCGCGGGGGAGTTGCCGCGCTCCGGCCGCAGCCAGAAACTCGACCGTGCCGCGCTGACCGCGACCGTGGCATCCTTTCTGGCGTGAGTATGAGAATCGCGGTGACCGGGGCCAGCGGCTTCATCGGTGGCGCCGTCGCCACGGCGCTCGCCGCGCGCGGGCACGCCGTCACCGGGTTCGGGCGGGTTGTCGACGGCTGGGCGGCACCCTCCGAACGCACGGACTACCGCCGCTGGGACATCGCCCACTCGCCGGTCGGCGAATCCCTCGAAGTCGACGTCGTCGTGCACTGCGCGGCGCTCGCCGACGACTGGGCGTCGCGCGCGGCATCTGAACTCATCAACGTCGAGGGAACCCGCAACGTCATCGCGAGCTTTCCCGGCGCGCGATTTGTGCACCTGTCGACGTCGAGCGTGTACGACGCGTTCACCCCGACCGTAAACGCGCGCGAGAGCGAGGCGCCGGTCACGCGGTTCCTGGCGCACTACTCGCGCACGAAGACCGCTGCAGAGGCGCTGTTCGACGGGCCGGATGCCGTGATCCTGCGCCCGCACGCCGTCTATGGGCCAGGCGACACAACGCTCCTGCCGCGCATCCTGGCCGGTGTCCGCGGGTCGCGGCTCACCCTGCCCGGCGCAGCGCGCGTCGAGCACACCCTCACGCACATCGACAATCTCGTCGACGCGGTCGAACTCGCGGCATCCGCTACCGTCCGCGGCGTGTTCAACATCGGCGACGCGACCAACGTCTGGCTCGACGAGATGCTCGTCGAACTGCTCGCGAAGAAAGGACGAGCGGATGTCGCCATCCATGGCATCCCGTACTCCGCAGCGTTTGCGGCGGCGGGAGCTCTTGAGCTGACTCACCGTGCGTTCGGGGGTCGCCCGCGCCTGACCCGGTACGCGGTCAGCCAGCTCGGGCTCGAGCGCACACTCGATCTCGGTGCTGCGCGCGAGGTGCTCGGCTACCGCCCGCGCGAGACCACCCTCGCCGGCGCCGAGAGCTGGTAGTCCCGCCTCAAGCGCGGAAACTCAGGCAATTCCCCCGGGCGCGTGCTGCTAAGTCCCGGAATCTAGGCAGTCGCGTGTGCGCGCAGGGCGCATTTGCCTGAGTTTCCAGAGTTAGGTGGCGGGGATGGCACCTAGACCTTTCTAATCACCAGCGACTCGTACGCGGGGATGAGCACCTTGCGCCCGTAGCGCCGCGATACGACCTCGAACGGGCGTCCGTCGCCGACGAGCAACTCGACGATCGCGGTGAGCTCGGCCCGCGCGAGCGGGCCCCCGAGGCACAGGTGCCGGCCCGCGCCGAACCAGAGCTGCCGGTTCTGCGGAAGGTACGGCCGATCGATCCGGTACTCACCGGCAAGGTTGTTCGCGGTCCAGGTCAGCACGACGATGCGCTCGCCCGCCTTGAGCGTGCGGCCGCCGATCTCGAGGTCGGCGAGCACCGAGCGACCGATGATCGGAGCCGGGCTGGTGACCCGCAAAGCCTCGCGTACCGCATCCTCCAGGTGCTTCGGCTTCTCGATCAGGCGGTGCTGCTCGCCGGTGTCGAACAGCAGGGCGGCGGTGCGGGCCATAGCGGATGCCGCGGTCTCGGTTCCGGCGACCATCAGCAGCGTCGACAGTCCCTTGGTCTCCTGGACGGTGAGGCCGAGTTCGCGGCAGCGTCCGATGATGGTGTTCGTGTCGGCGGTCGCGAAGGCCTCGTCGAAGTGCGAGGTTAGCCGGTCGACAATCGCGCGGGCGCGGGCGATCTTCTCCGGCGGAAGCACCGTGTCCGACGTCGTGCCGAGAGCAATGGATGCCAGTTCCTCGCCGGTCGAGAAGATGTCGCGGTAGGCATCATCGCCGCGGCTGTCGTCGACCGGAAGGCCGAGCAGCGCGACGACCATCTGGCCGACGAGGATGCGGCTGAGGTCGGCGAGGTCGAGCTCTTCGCCGGCCTCGAAGCTCGCGCGTGCGGCGTCGATCCGCTCGCCCCAGGCGTGCTTCACAAACTGCACGCTCGTCTTCTCGGTGAACAGCTCGCGACTGCGGGTGCGCAGGTCGTAGTGTCCGGGGCCGTCGAACAGGTCATAGACCCAGTCGCCCAGGATCTGCGCCCACAGGTGGCCGACGCCGCCTTCGCTCAGCAGGGTGAAGTGCTCGGGGTCGTTGAGTACGGCGCGCGAGGTGAGTGGGTCGGCGGTGATCCAGCCCAGCTTCGGAACCTTTAGCAGCGGCTTCGCGAACTGCCCGAGCCAGTTGAGCACGGGAAGCGCGGGACGCGCGGCACTCAGCAGGCGGTGCTCGTGCGCTACGGCGGAGTTGCCGAAGCCATCGGTGAGCGGGTTGAGGCGGCGCTCGTGGACGACGGGCTTCAGATCTTCAGCGGTGGGCATAGCGCCAACCTACTTTGCCGAGACGGCGATCAGTCGAAGTCGAGGCTCAGCTTGCGCAAAAGTGTTGAGAGTTTTTCCTGATCGGCGGGGGAGAGCGCGTCGAGCAGCTCCGCTTCGCCCTCGAGCAGCTGGCTGATGGCGCGGTCGACCCGCTCCTGGCCGAGCGGGCTCATGACGACGAGAATTCCGCGGCCGTCATGGGGATCGGTGCGCCGCTCAACGAGCTTGCGTTCAACGAGCCGGTCGATGCGGTTGGTCATCGTCCCGCTGCTCACGAGCGTTTGCTGCAGCAGCGCCTTCGGGCTGAGCTGGTACGGCGCACCCGCGCGGCGCAGGGCCGACAGTACGTCGAATTCCCACGTCTCCAGATCGGATGCCGTGAAAGCGATCCGACGAGCCCGGTCCAGGTGCCGCGACAGTCTGCCGACGCGGCTCAACACCTGCAGCGGAGCGAAGTCCAGATCGGGCCGCTCGCGCGACCACGCGTCGACGATCCGGTCGACTTCATCGCTGGTGGGCATCCGTCTATTATGGCGCTGCCGTTGCGCGCAGACCCCGTTTGCTGGTTGCGAGCGCCAGCGCCCCAACTCGTTGGTTGAGTGCGAGCGCCAGCGAGTGTATCGAAACCATCGCCGCGTGAAGAGACCAGACCGGTCGGTAGGAGTGGTTGCACATCCCGGAAGCTTGCGACTTCGTCGCTACTGCTCCGCGTTTTAGAGACCAAGACAGGTCAGTAGGAGTGGTTGCACATCCCTAGGCTTGCGACTTCGTCGCAACTGCTCCGCAGAGCGTCGCGAAAAAAGAGACAAATCTTTGTCTCTTTTTTCGCTCCGCCTCCAGGACTCGAACCTAGACCTAACAGCTCCAAAGGCTGTCGTGCTGCCATTACACCAAGGCGGACCATGCCTCGCGGCACCCGTCAAGTCTGCCAGATTTCACCAGCGCAACCTTCTCCCACCTGAGCAAGGGCACTGTGCTGTTCTGTACTTGCGAGCGGAGCAGCGATGCTCTTCGAAAGCGGCGCGGAACCACGAACAAGATAGAGAGGGCAGAATAAACACATGACCGACGCCAACCTTGCCATCATCATCCTCGCCGCCGGCCAGGGTACCCGGATGAAGTCCGCAACGCCGAAAATCCTGCACTCGCTCGCCGGCATCCCGATCGTCGGTCACGTGCTCGCGACCGCCGGCGCACTGGATCCCGCCCACGTCATCGCTGTCGTCCGCTACGAGCGCGACGCGGTTGTCGCCACGATCAGCGACCTCATGCCGACCGCAGTCATCGTCGACCAGGACGAACTTCCCGGCACCGGCCGCGCCGCCGAACTCGCGCTGGGCGCTCTGCCGGACGGTTTCGAGGGCGAAGTCGTCATCGTCAGCGGCGACGTTCCGCTGCTCGACGCCGACACCCTCACCGAGCTCGTCAGCGCCCACCGCGCCGCAAGCGCAGCGGCCACCGTGCTCTCCGCGATCCTCGACGACGCCACCGGCTACGGACGCATCGTCCGCGACACCGATGGAGCCTTCACCAGCATCGTCGAGCACAAGGATGCCGCTGAGGCCGAACTCAGCATCGTCGAGATCAACTCGGGAACCTACGTCTTCAACGCTGCCAAGCTGCGCGCCGAGCTCTCGAAGATCGGCACCGACAACGCCCAGGGCGAGAAGTACTTGACGGATGTCGTGGCGCTGCTGCGCCAGGCCGGTTCCGCGGTTGCCGCGATGCCGGTTACCTCCCCGTGGATGGTGTCCGGCGTCAACGACCGCGTGCAACTCAGCGAGGTCGCGATCAAGCTCAACGAGCTCATCGTGCGCGGCTGGCAGCGCGCCGGCGTCACGATCGTCGATCCGGCCACGACGTGGATCGACCTCAAGTCGACCCTCGCCGCCGACGTCGAGATCCTGCCCGGCACCCAGATCAAGGGTGCGACCGACATCCAGACCGGCGCCATCATCGGCCCGGACACAACCCTGCTCGACTGCGAGGTCGGCGAGAATGCCGTCGTCAAGCGCACCGACGCGACCCTCGCGGTGATCGGGGCGAACGCATCCGTTGGGCCCTTCGCCTACCTGCGTCCGGGTACGGAGCTCGCGGAGAACGGCAAGATCGGCACCTTCGTCGAAACCAAGAACGCCAAGATCGGTCGCGGAAGCAAAGTGCCGCACCTCAGCTACATCGGCGACACCACGGTCGGCGTCGAATCCAACGTTGGAGCGGGCACAATCACCGCAAATTACGACGGCGTAAACAAGAGCAAAACTATCGTTGGCTCCCACGTGCGTACCGGGTCTCACAACGTGTTCGTTGCGCCCGTTAGAATTGGTGACGGAGCCTACACCGGCGCCGGAACGGTCGTCCGAAAGGACGTCCCGGCTGGCGCGCTGGCGATAAATGTGGCTCCACAACGCAACATGACTGGCTGGGTCGAGACGAACCGTGCCGGAACCGCAGCGGCCACGGCCGCGGCGGATGCCGGAACTGACACCGACTAAGCGTTAATTTCGTCGGGCAACCGGCAGAGAGCGGGATACGTGTCCGAGATCAAAGTCACCGGACAAAAGCGACTCGTAATCGTGTCGGGCCGCGCCCACCCGCAGCTCGCCATCGATGTCGCCGAAGCCCTGGAGACCGAGGTCGTCCACACGGATGCCCGCACCTTCGCCAATGGCGAGATCTACGCCCGCTACGACGAGAGCGTTCGCGGAGCCGACGTCTTCGTCATCCAGTCGATGCCCGCCCCGCTCAACGAACACGTGATGGAATCGCTCATCATGGTCGACGCGCTCAAGCGTGCGTCGGTCAAGCGCATCACCGTCGTCGTTCCGTTCTACCCGTACGGACGCCAGGACAAGAAGGGCCGCGGCCGCGAGCCGATCAGCGCACGCCTGATGGCCGACCTCTACAAAGCTGCCGGCGCCGACCGTATTATGAGCGTCGACCTGCACGCCGCCCAGATCCAGGGCTTCTTCGACGGCCCCGTCGACCACCTCTTCGCCATGCCCGTGCTCCTCGAGCACTTCAAGAAGCTCGATGCCTCGACCCTCACGGTCGTCTCGCCCGACATGGGCCGCGTGCGCGTCGCCGACATCTGGAGCGACAAGCTCGGCGCACCGCTCGCCATCATCCACAAGCGTCGTGACCCGATGGTCGCCAACCAGGTCTCGGTTCACGAGATCGTCGGACAGGTCGAAGGCCGCGTCTGCCTCATCGTCGACGACCTCATCGACACCGGACGCACGATCGCGAAGGCCGCCGAAGCGCTCAAGAACGCCGGAGCCATTGGCGTCATCGTCGCCGCAACCCACGCCGTCTTCTCCGACCCGGCCACCGAGCTGCTGCAGAGCGACTTCATCGACGAGGTCGTCGTCACCGACACCCTGCCGCTGCCGCCCGAGAAGCGGTTCGAGAAGCTCACGATCCTGCCGATCGCTCCGCTGCTCGCTCGCGCGATCTACGAAGTCTTCGACGACGGTTCCGTCACGTCGATGTTCGACGGCGCCGCGTAAGCAGCTCGTTCCTCAGCCGTGGTTCGGTACCACATGAAGGAACGGACGGCACCCGGCGATTAGTCGCCCGCGGAATCTCGCGGGTAGGTGCTCGCCGGTTCCTTCATTTGGGTCAGCAACGCCAGTTTCGGAGCCAGGCGAATGGATGCCGAGCCTCAGGCGGCGCGCAGCATCGTCCCGTCGGGCAGCTGCGGTGATTCCGGAATCAGCCCGAGTGACTTGATGTGCTGCTCGCCCGTTGCGGTGATGGCGTAGCACTCCCAACCGGCGAAGCCGGGGCCGAAGACCTCGAAGCGGGTTTCGGGACGGTTCTGCTCGTTGACCTCGTACGCGACCCAGATCTGGCAGACGCGCTGGGCCGTGGCATCCGCGAAGCTCATCGCGGTGATGATGCCCGGCAGCACGAGCGCGACAACGGCGAGGATGACGACGCCGCGCAGGATCGCCGTCGAGCGACGCGAACGCAGCGGGCGCGGTTCGTACGGCTCGTAGTTGGCTAGCTCGGGGTGATAGTCGTCGTCCACCCGTCTAGTGTCGCATCCGCTGCCGGAACCCGCTGGGCGGTTGCGCGATCTCAACTGTTCGCTCCCGTTCGTTAGGGTGTCGGCGTGAACCAACTACGCCGTCGACTCGGACTGACGTCTGCGATCGTGATCGGACTCGGCTCCATGCTTGGCGCGGGAGTGTTTTTCGTCTGGGCGCCGGCTGCCGCGGCCGCTGGGTCGTCACTGTTGATCTCGCTGCTCATAGCCGCAGTAGTTGCGGCCCTCAACGCATTCAGTTCGGCACAGCTCGCGATGGCGCACCCGGTCTCCGGCGGAGCGTACGCCTTCGCCCGCGCGACGATCGGACCGTGGACCGGCTTCTCCGCAGGCTGGCTGTTCCTCGCCGGCAAGACAGCATCCTGCGCGGCCATCGCACTCATTGCTGGCAGCTACCTGTGGCCCGAACATGCGCGGGTCATCGCCGTCGCCGCGATCATCGTGTTCGCCGGACTTAACATCAGCGGCATCCGCACCACCGCCGTCGTGACGACCGCGATCGTTGCCGTCGTGATCACCGGCCTCGGCATCATCACCGCGAGTGGGCTGGTCACCGAGCCAGCGACCTCCCCGATCGAGTTCAACGGGGGAGTAGCCGGAATACTGCAGGCCGCGGGGCTCCTGTTTTTCGCGTTCGCCGGTTACGCCCGCATGGCGACCCTTGGCGAAGAGGTCATCGACGCTCGCCGCAACCTCCCGCGCGCCATTCTCATCGCCCTCGGAATCGCCCTCGTCATCTACGGGTCGATCGGCGTGCTGCTGGTTTCCCGGCTCGGAACGGATGCGCTCGCAACAACCGACTCACCGCTCGCTGCGCTGTTCGGCACGGATGTCGCGGTCACCACTGTCGCGATCGTTGCCGCGGTCGCGTGCTTCGGTTCGTTGATCGGAATCCTCGCCGGACTCAGCCGCACCAGCCTCGCAATGGCACGGCACCGGGACTTGCCTGCCTACCTCGACCGGATCTCCGTCCGTACGAACACTCCGGTCGCCGCCGAGATCACAATCGCGATCATCGCCGTGCTCGCGGTCGTCTTTCTGGATCCAGCCGTCCTCGTCGGGTTCTCGAGCTGTGCGGTGCTGATCTACTACGCGATCGCGCACGCGAGTGCATTCCGGCAGCCCGCAGGCGAGCGCTGGCTGCACCGGTGGGTCCAGGTCGGCGGCATTCTCGGGTGTCTTCTGCTCGCGTTCACCCTTCCCCTGCCCGGTGTCCTCGCCACCCTCGCCTGGCTCCTCGTCGGCCTCGCTCTTCGGAAATTCAGGCAAAACACCAAATCTGTGCTGCCCTGATCCCGGACTTCCGCGGGGCGGCATCCGTGCCCGCATCCAATTGCCTGAATTTCCGTGGACCGGCCCGGGCGGGGGCTTTACAGTGTGCAGGTGGCTGATCTCAACGATGACCTGATCGACGTGCTCTGGGCTGGTGTCGCGGGGGAGAACACGGCCATGCCGAAGCTCAACGTCGTCGGGCGGCCGACCCTCGACTCCGCGTTTCCGGTCTCCGACCTCGCCACGGCATCCATCGCGGTCGCGGGCCTCGCGGTCTCGCAGTTCGTCACCGGAACGACGGATGTCGAACCCACCGTCACGGTCGACCGCGGTCTCGCAGACGGCTGGTTCGCCAGCGCGCTGAGCCCGGTCGGCTGGGAGCTACCGTCCCCGTGGGACGCGATCGCCGGCGACTACGAAAGTGCGGACGGCTGGATCCGACTGCATACCAACGCTCCACACCACAAGAACGCCGCGCTCGCGGTGCTGAAGACGCCGGACAACCGCGTGAAGGTCGCAGCCGCGGTGCGCAAATGGCGCGGACTCGACCTCGAGAACGCGATCGTCGCCGCGAACGGCTGCGCCGCCGTCATGCTCACCGACGACCAGTGGTTGTCGCACGAACAGGGTGCGGCGGTCGCCGACGAAGACCTCGTCGCACGCGAGTCCGGGCGCATTGCGAGCGTCGGCGTGCGGATGCCCGATCCGTCGCGTCCGCTCAGCGGAATCCGCGTGCTCGACCTCACCCGGGTGATCGCCGGCCCCGTCGCGTCGCGGTTTCTCGCGAGCTTCGGCGCGGACGTGCTCCGCATCGACCCGCCGGAGTGGGACGAACCCGGCGTCGTCCCCGACATGACGCTCGGCAAACGAAGCGCGAGGCTCGACATCCGCCGCGATCCCGACGGTTTTCGCCGGCTCGTCGCGGGCGCCGACATCGTGCTGCACGGCTACCGCGCCGACGCGCTCGACCGGCTCGGCTTCGACGACGCGACACTCGGCGCACTTCGCCCGGGGCTCGTCATTGGACGCCTCAACGCCTACGGCTGGACCGGCCCGTGGCGCAACCGCCGCGGCTTCGACAGCCTCGTGCAGATGTCGAGCGGAATCGCCGAGGCCGGAATGCGCTGGGCGGATGCCGCGACGCCCACCCCGCTCCCGGTGCAGGCGCTCGACCACGCCACGGGCTACCTGACCGCGGCCGCCGTGATCGTCGACCTCGGCCGCGCCCTCCGCTCGGGCTACGGCTCGGTCGCGTCACTCTCACTCGCCCGCACCGCCCGGGTGCTGGCGACCGCCGATGAACTCGCACCACTACGGGCAGCGGATGTCGCCACCGCGGCCAGCCGCGCGAACGAAGCGTTCATCGCGCGCAACGAGCTGAGCTACTCCGGGCGCGACGACGCCCCGTTCGACGCGGCCGGCGCCGCGACATCCGTGCCCCACGCGCCGACGAGACTCGAGACGCCGTGGGGCGAGGCAGAAGTCCTGCCTCAGCCGCTCACCGTCGGTGCTGCCGTCCCGCGCTTCGACCGCCCGCCGCGCCCCCTCGGAACCGACCCCGCGCACTGGTAATTGCGCGTGAGGGGTGCCACATCCTTCTATACCCTCGGTGCGAAGAAGGATATGGCGCCCCTCACGACAAGCCCTACGAGTCGAACCCGACCCCGAACCGGTCGAGCACCTTGAGCCATGGCCCGCGGCGTCCCTCGTTCTCGTCCGAGCGTGCGAGCGCGTTTTTGGTCAGGGTGATGCCGATGTAGCGCGCGGGCTCCGGCGGCCACGCGAACGCCTTCTGCTTGACCATGCTCAGCGACGTGCGCTCGGTCGGCGCACCGTCGAGCAGGTCGAGCACGACATCCGCGGCGAAGCGGGTCGCCGCGACTCCGAGCCCGGTATACCCGACCGCGTAGCCGACCTTTCCGCCCATCGCGGTGCCGTAGCTCGCGAAGAAGCGCGTATTGGTGTCGATTGCGCCGCCCCAGGTGTGGCTGAAGCCGATGCCCGCGAGCTGCGGGAACGTCGCGACGAGGTGCCCGGCGAGCTTCTCGAAGGTCTGCGGCCGCTGGTCGAGGTGCGAGTCGATTTTGCTGCCGAAGTTGTAGATCGCGTCGTAGCCGCCGTAGACGATGCGGTCATCCTCGGTCAGCCGGTAGTAGTGGAACTCGTTTCCGGCATCAGTCAGTCCCTCGCGTCCGGCCCAGCCGATCGCCGACTTCTGTTCCGGCGTCAGCGGGTTGGTCGTGATGACGTAGTCCCACACCGGAACGGTCATCAGGCGCGTGCGCGTGAGCGGTGACGGGAAGGCGTTCGTCGCAAGGATGACCCGCTTCGCCCGCACGGTACCGAACGGAGTGGATGCCGCGACGACGTCCGCCGAATTGCGCAGCCCCTCGACGGGCGTGCCCTCGTAGATCCGCACGCCAGCGTCGAGGGCAGCCTGCTTGAGTCCCCAGGCGAGCTTCGCCGGGTTCACGAGCGCTGACCCCGAGGTGTCGTACGACGCACCAAGGTAGGTGGGCGAGTCGACGCGGTCGCGCGTTTCCCGGGCGGAAAGGATCTGCAGGTCTCGCCCGTAGTGCGAGGCGAGTGCAGCCCCGGCCTCCAGCTCGGCGAGCTGGTGCGGCTTGGTGGCGAGGTTGAGCTTTCCGGTGCGCTCGAAGTTGCAGTCGATGCCGTAGCCGGCGACCTCGTCTTCCATGTCGTTGAGGTTGGCCATGCCGAGCTTCTCCAGCAGCGGCATTTCGCCGGGCCAGCGGGAATGCCCGTTGCCGATGCCGTGGGTGAGGCTGGATGACACGAAGCCACCGTTACGGCCGGATGCCGCCCAGCCGACGGTCTGCGATTCGACGAGAACGACATCGAGCGAAGGGTCGCGCCGCTTGGCGTGCAGGGCAGACCACAGGCCCGCGTAACCGCCACCGACGACGAGCAGGTCGCAGGTGATATCGAAGAGCAGGGCCGGCTGAGGTGTCGGCGCCGCGGGGTCATCGAGCCAGACCGAGAGCGGGGTCGCGCCCTGGAGTGCCGGCAGCGAAGTAGTGGGGAATCCCATGGAAGTCCTTTGAATCAGTTCGTGCGGTGGACGGCCGTGCCGCCGACCCAGGTCTGGTCGACCGACGCCGTCCACAGTTCGTCGCTCGGAATGGCAAACAGGTCTCGGTCGACGACAACGAGGTCGGCGCGTTTGCCGGGGGAGATCGTCCCGGTGGTCTTCTCGGAGCCGTTGATCCACGCGCTTCCCGCGGTGAACGCGGACAACGCGGTTGCCAGGTCGAGGCGCTGCTCGGGCAGGAAGACGCCGTCTTCCGGCTTCCAGCGGCTGCCCTCCGGAGCCGGGGTGCGGTTGACCGCGACATGCACCTCGCGCAGTGGATTCGGGGTCGAGACCGGCCAGTCGCTTCCCATCACGATGCGCGCGCCCGCCCTCGACAGCGCACCGAACGGGTATTGCCAGCCCGAGCGGCGCTCGCCGAGAAACGGCATCGTGAGTTCGGTCATCTGCGGTTCGAGCCTCGCCCAGAGCGGTTGCGCGTTGGCGGCAAGCTCGAGCGGCCCGAAGCGCGCAATGTCGTCGGGATGCACAACCTGGATGTGCGCGACGTGGTGCCGGTTGCCGCGCTGGCCGTTCGCGGCGATCGTCGCTTCGACGGTGTCGAGGGCCTGACGAACGGCGGCGTCACCGACGGCGTGAAAGTGCACCTGGAAGTCGGCGGCGTCGAACTCGCGAACGAGTTCGCGCAGCGCGGCATCCTCGTAGAACGGAATCCCGAGGGCATCGCCGTGGCTGTGCGGAACGTTCTCATACGGCTCGAGAACGGATGCCGTGAAGTTTTCGCAGACACCGTCGAGCATGACTTTCACCGAGCCGAAGCTCAGGCCGGCCCGCGCAAACTCGGAGCGGGTCGCGGTGTGGGCCGCGACCTGCCCGAGCCCGCCGTTGTGGTCGACGCGCAGTGCGCCGACCACGTTTGCGGTCAGCCGCCCTTGCTCGGCAAGGGTGACATAGGGGGCGACATAGTGCTCGAACACCATGGCGTCCTGCCAACCGGTGATTCCGAGCTTGCCGAGGTAGTCCTGCGACAGCAGCAGGGCGTCAACGAGGTCGGCGTCGGTCGTCGCGGGCATGATCCGCTCGACGAGCGCGGTCGCGCCTTCCTGCAGCGCCCCGATCGGGTTGCCGGCGGCATCCCGCTCGATGCGTCCGTCGGATGGGTCAGGGGTACCACGGTCGATGCCGGCAAGTTCGAGGGCGCGGGTCGAGACCCACAGCGTGTGGTGGTCGCGGTTGAAGAACGCCGCCGGGCGTCCGCCGACGACGCGGTCGAGGTCGGTCGCCGCCGGGATTCCGCCGGGGAAGGCGTCGAACGACCAGCCGCCGCCGCGCACCCAGGCGTCGGGCGCGAGCGTTGCCGCGTAAGCGCCGATAGCTTCGAGGTACTCGGGCAGGGTTCGCAGCGTCAGCAGGTCGCAGCGCATGAGTTCAAGCCCGGCGTGGATCGGGTGGATGTGGCTGTCAATGAACCCGGGAACCAGCATGCGCCCGGCGAGATCCACGATCTCTGTCTCGTCCGACGCGAGGTCGGCGACAACGTGGGATGCGCCAACGGCGACGATCGTTCCGTCGGCGACCGCGACATCCGCGGTGATCGGTTCGGCGCTGTCGCCGGTGAAGACCCGGCCGCCCCTGAAAATCGTGGTGGTCATCGGTGTGCTCCGATCGAGTCCGGAACGAAGCGAGCGGATGTCGCCCCGACGCCAAGCACAACCTCGGCTCCCGCAGACAGCCCGACTGCCGCCGAGTGCGCCACGAGCGCGGTGACGGTGACGTGACCGAGACCGGAGCCGACGAGTTCGGCCTTGACCTGCACGTCATCGCCGAGAAAGACGACGTCGATGACGCGTGCCGGCAGCGACCAGTCGTCGACGGACGCGTGCAGGCGGATCTCGCGCGGGCTCACAACCGCGAGGGCCGGTCCGTCGACGGCGAGCGCGTTCTCGTTGACCGGGCGGTCGAGGCCACCGATCGTGCCGATGATCTCCGAGCCCCGCGCAGCGATCGTCACCGGAATGAGGTTGGATCCGGAGAAGAACGATGCGGCGAACGCGGTCGGCGGTCGGAGGTAGAGATCCTGCACCGGCTCGCAGGTCACGAGCCGCGAATCCTGCATGAGCGCGACGCGGTCGGAGAGCGTGAGGGCTTCTTCGCGGTCGTGGGTGACGTAGAGGATCGTCGTGTTGAACTCGCGGTGTACCCGTCGGATCTCGAGCAGGAGGTCCTGCTTGAGCGCTTTGTCGAGCGCGCCGAGCGGTTCGTCCATGAGCATGAGGCTCGGCGAGTAGGCGAGGGCGCGGGCGATGGCGACGCGCTGCTGCTGGCCGCCCGACAGCTGGGACGGCAGCCGGGAACCGAACTTCTCGAGCCGCATCCGCTCGAGCATCTCTGCGACGCGCTCGGAGCGACGGGCACCCTTCCAGCCGCGCATTCTCAGCCCGTACTCGACGTTCTTCGCGACCGTCAGGTGCGGAAAGAGCGCGTAGTTCTGAAAGACCATGCCGATCTCACGGTCGGCGGGGCTGAGGCTCGAGACGTCGCGGCCGGCGAGGCGGATGCTGCCAGTGGTTGGACGTTCGAAGCCGGCGACCAGGCGAAGCAGGGTCGACTTGCCCGATCCGCTCGCACCGAGCAGCGAGATGAGTTCTCCCGGGGCGACCGCGAGCGAGACGTCGCGCACGGCGACCTCTTTGCCGAACGACTTGCCTATTCCGGTCAACTCGACCGCGGGAACGGCGGCAGTGGTGGTTGGCGAACTCATTTTTTCGCTCCTCGGGATAGGGCGAGCGGCACGGCGATGCCGATCGTGGTGATGAGAACAATGGATGCCGCGATCGCGGTGATGACCGGGTCACTGCCGTACCGCACCGAGTCTGAAATAGCTTTCGGAAGGGTCTTGAGTTCCGGTCCGCCGATGAAGTTGACGAACACCGCCTCTTCGAATCCGGCCTGGAACGACATCACGAATCCGGCGGCGAGCGCCGGGACGATCATGCGCAGCGTGACGCCGACGAGGGCTCGGGCACGGCTCGCGCCGAGGGTGAAGGCGACGAGTTCGAAGTCGCCGGGAAGCTGCCGCAGCGCGACGCTTCCGACGAGAACAACGAACGGAAGGGCGATCACGGTGTTGGCGAGGATCAGCCCGAACGCCGTGCCGAGCAGCCCGAACTTGACGAAGACGACGTACATGGCGACGGCGTAGGCCGACACCGGCAGGATCAGCGCGATCAGGCTCGCCTGCTCGAGAACGTTACGGAACGGCATCCGGCTGCGGTGAACCGCGATCAGTACGCCGAGCCCGAGCGTGACCGAGAGCGCGGCGCTCGCGAGCGACAGTCGTACCGAGAGCCACAGGGGCTCGAGCCAGACCGTGTCGGAGAACAGCTGGATGTAGCGCTCGACACCCCAGCTCTTGGGCGGGAACGAGATCGACGGGTCGTTCGAGAACGACAGCACCACCGTGAGGATGGCCGGCGACAGCACGAGCACAATGACGATCGCGAGAACGACGCCGGTGAGCAGCCCGAAGATGCGCTCGGACGGGCGACGGGGTGCACTCATCCGAGCACCTTCCTCACGGTCTTGGCGCCGGCGGTGACGAGCGCGATGCCCATCACGATGACGGCGATGACGAGTACGACGACGGCGTTGGCCGCGGCCCCGGGGAAGTCGTATAGCAGGAAGATCTGCTGGTTGATGACGGTCGCAACGAACGGGCTCTGCAGGCCACCGAGCAGTAGCGGGGTGATGTAGAAGCCGAGCGAGAGGACGAAGACGAGGGCGAGCGTGACGCCGATTCCGCCGCGGACGAGCGGGAAGATGACGGTGCGCAGTGCGGTCATCCGGCTGGCTCCGAGAACGGATGCCGACGCGAGCAGGTTGCGGTCGACCGGCGCGAAGACGGAGTAGAGCGTGAGCACGGCGTAGGGGATGAGCGAGTAGCTGATTCCGTAGATGACGGCGAACGGTGTGTACAAAAGGCTGATCGGGGCGTCGGTGATCCCGAGGCCCATCAGCAGGCCGTTGACCGGGCCGTTGGCGACCAGCAGAAGCAGGATCGCGTAGTTCTTGATGATCGTGCCCATGGTGAACGGCACGAGCACGGTGATCCAGACGAGCACGCGCAGCCACCGGCGTTCGGTGACGTGCAGCGTCCAGGCGAGGACTGATCCGATGGCGACGGTGATGACCGCGACGATCGCGCTGTCGAGCACGGTGGTGAAAAGCGCGCGGCGGGAGATGTTCTCGGTGAACACCGCGATGTAGTTGTCGAGCCCGGCGCCTTCGGCCGACGCATCCACGAGCAGCTGGATGAGCGGGAAGATCACGAAGAGGCCGATGAGGACGATGGTGGGAAGCGCGAACGCCAGCCCGGTCCACGGCCCCAGGTGGGGATGCCACTCGCGACGAGCGCGAACGACACCCCCACTCAGGTTTCCGTCTTGCTGTGGCACAGGTTATCCGCCCTGGACGATCTCACGGATGCCGGAGTCGATTGCGTCCTTGTTGGCGAGGTACCAGTCGAAGTCCTGCTGTGCGAGCAGCTCGAAGTTCGCCGGGTAGTCGGCGAGACGCTCAGACAGCTCGGCCGGCATGAGCTCGAGTGCCTCGGTGCTCGGAACGCTGTAGCCCATTGCCTCTGACCAGTCGGCCTGGGCCTGGGCGTTCTCGACGACCCACTTCATGAACTCGGCTGCGGCGGTCGGATGCGGGGCATCCGCTGCTACTGCGGTGAATCCGGGGTCGTAGACGCCGGCCCAGTTGAGCGTTGCGTCGAGTCCTTCGTCGAGCAGGCTGTAGCCACGGCCGCTGTAGTGGAGGCTGATGTCGGCTTCGCCCTGGCGCATGACCTGGTCCATCTGGTCACCCGAGGTGTACCAGACGCTGACCGAGTCCTTGATGTCTTCGAGCGGCTTGACGAGCTTCGGGATGTCGACCTCTCCGGGAGCGGATCCGCTTGCGACCTGCAGCATTGCGGCGAGCTGGCTGTAGTACTCACCGGGAACGCTGCGGCGACCCGGGAAGTTCTCGGTATCGAAGAACTCCTCGACCGTTGCCGGGCACGCGGTGACCGTCTCGTTGTTGCAGACGACGACGTAGCCGAGGCTCGAGAAGCTGAAGCCGAAATCGGTGATCTTGTCGGCGCCGAGGGTCTCGGTAAAGCTCGCGGTTTCGTCGGCGGACAAGGGAGCGAGCAGGCCCTCCTGGTTCATGAAGTACGCGTCGGCTGCACCGAGGCTGTCGAGGATGTCCCACTGCACGGCGCCGGCGTCGCTCTGCGCCTGCAGCTGCGTTGCCTGTGTTCCGGGAACGTCGACGATCGAGACGTCGATTCCGGTCTCTTCGCTGAACGGCTCGGCGAGGTACTTGAGCGTTGCGGCCGAGAAGTCGCCACCCCAGCTCGCAATGACGAGCTTGTCGTCAGCTGCCTCACCAGAGGTACCTGCTGTCGGTGCCTGGGTGGCGCATCCGGTGATCGCGATGGCGGAAATCAGAAGTGCTGCTGCTGTGGTCGTGGTGCGTTTAGCGAGGTGCATGGGACTTACTCCTAACGGTGGGTGAGCGGAGATCACGCGTCGATGACGTGGATCTTGAATGGGATCTTGGAGAGGGTGCGGGCGCCCTCTTTTTCGTAGACGAGCGTGTCGATGAGGGTGAGGTGCACGATGCTCTCGAAGTTGGTGACCATGTTCTCTTCGAACACGCCCTCGGCTTCTTCGTCGGCGATCGTGAAGGTCCACTCGCCCACCCAGTCCGGCGGAAAGCTGATGCCGAGTTCGTAGCCGCCGATCCAGGTCTGGTCGCGGTAGTCCCACAGGCCGGTCTCCGTGTAGTACTCGCGCATCGCCTTGTTGACCTCGCGAACCGGAGTGCCGGCCTTCGCGACCTCGCCAAGCACCGTGTACGCGCCGCCGAGGGCATCCATCAGCTGGGTGTACTCCTCCGGTGGTTCGCCGAAGTAGTACAGGCCGGTGCGGTTGGAGTGGTAGCGGTTGACGACTCCGCACGGGTCGACGCTGAGCATGTCGCCGGCCTTGAACTTGCGGCGGCCAGAGAGTGCGTGACCGGCCATCGTTCCGACGACAGCGGTTTCGTGAAGTGCACCCGGCTCTCCGCCGAGCGCGGTCATGGCCGACATCATCTCCGACCAGGCGTCCAGCTCGGTCATGCCGGGCTGCAGTACTTCGTCGAGGCGGATGAGGGCCGCATCATTGATCGCGGCGGCCTCTTCGATGTAGGCGATTTCGGCGAGCGACTTCACCCGCCGCACACCGCGGGTAATAGATGACGCGTCGACGACGGTGCTTCCGTGGCGCTCGAGGGCATCCTTGATTTCGCCGTGCACGGCGGGGCTCGGCACGTAGCTGTAGAGCTCGACCCCGACGGTCGACCCGAGCCAGCCCTCGGCGGCGAGCTCACCGACCATGAATTCCAGAAAGTCGTCGCGCTTGTCGCGCGGAAGAAAGCGGATGTCGGTGGCGACGGAGGTGCGGCGCAGCATCTCGGCGTGCTCCATGCCCTCGAAGTGGATGAATCGATCGTGGTCGACGTGGACGGCGGTCGTGATGAGCGGGCGCCAGCGGCGCGGGGAGTGCGCCTTGTACCAGCGCAGCGTGTAGCCGTGCAGCCAGCACATCGCTTCGGGGGAGGAGAGCAGAACGACCTCGACGCCGGCCTCGGCCATGGCCGCGCGCAACTTCGTCAGTCGCCCGTCGTACTCCTCCTGTGAGAATGGGACCGTCGACGCAGGCTTCTCGGTCTCGGCGGTCAGCCTGAGGAGGGTGTTCAGGACGGTGGAGTCCACGTTCTCTTCCTTTCGGTGGAGACGCCGTGCCGTGGCATGACGCGTTGTTCGTTGAACGTCACTTTACGGAAATCGCAAGTCGGTGAGCGTTCGATTGTGTTAACTTCAGATTACGAAGCTAAATTATGCGGAATTCGCAAAATGAGACGGAGATACCAGTGGCACCTCTCGATGAGATCGACCGACGGATCGTGGCCGAGCTTCAGGTGGAAGGTCGCCGGTCGTATACGAAGATCGCCGCGGACCTCGGAGTGAGCGAGAGCGTCGTGCGCTTTCGAGTGCAGCGCCTCGAGCGCGAGGGCGTTCTGCAGATCGTCGGGATCGCCGATCCGTTCAAGATCGGGTTCGAACTGATGACCCTGCTGGGGGTTCGGATCGTGCCCGGGCAGCTCAAGGGCGTCGTGAAGGCCCTCGAGGCCTTCCCCGAGACGAGCTACGTCGCGACGGTCGCCGGCGGGTTCGACCTCTTCGTCGAGATCGTCTGCCGCGACACCGCGCACTTCAACGAACTGCTCACGGGACGACTGCAGAACATCCCCGGGATCGCAGAGACGACATCCTTCATGATTCTCGAAATCCACAAGATGGCCTACGGCTGGGGCGTCGGCGGAATCTCCACGCCGCTCGCCAACGACGGCGCCGAGACCACCGCGGCCGAACTCACCGAGTAGCGCGAACGCAACTCAGGCAAAACGCGCGAAACGGCCCCGAAATCGATGATTTCGGGGCCGTTCTGGTAAATCTGCCTGAGTTACGTTCAGACGGGCGCGACTAGTGGGAGTCGACCGCCTGGATCTCGGTGCGGTCACCGCTCCACAGGGTGTGGAAGGTGCCTTCCTTGTCGACGCGCTTGTAAGTGTGTGCTCCGAAGAAGTCGCGCTGTCCCTGCGTGAGGGCGGCCGGCAGGCGGTCAGCGCGTAGCGAGTCGTAGTACGCGAGTGACGACGAGAACACCGGCGCGGGGATTCCGGCCTTGACGGCGTCCGCGACGACGTTACGCCATGCCTTCTGTGTACCGGCGACGACATCCGTGAAGAACGGGGCGGTGACGAGCGAGACGAGCCCGGGGTTCTCGGCGTAGGCCTCGGTGATGCGGTTCAGGAAGCGCGCGCGGATGATGCAGCCACCGCGCCAGATCTTCGCGATCTCGCCCTTCTTGATGTCCCAGCCGTACTGCTCCGCGCCAGCGACGATCGCGTCGAAGCCCTGCGAGTAGGCGATGACCTTCGACGCGTACAGCGCCTGGCGAACACCCTCGATGAAAGCGTCGACGTTCTCGACCTTCCACTCTTCGGCCGGACCGGGAAGAGCGGATGCCGCAGCACGCTGGGCAGGCTTGGACGAGACCGAGCGCGCGAAGACTGCTTCGGCGATACCGGAGACCGGGATGCCGAGGTCGAGCGCGGTCTGCACGGTCCAGACGCCGGTTCCCTTGGAGCCGGCCTGGTCGACGATGACGTCGACCAGGGGCTTTCCGGTCTCGGCATCGACCTGGCGAAGGACCTCTGCGGTGATCTCGATGAGGTAGCTCTCGAGCTCGCCCTTGTTCCACTCGGCGAAGATGTCGGCGATCTCGGCGGGGGACTTGCCGGTTCCGCGGCGGATGAGGTCGTACGCCTCACCGATGAGCTGCATGTCGGCGTACTCGATGCCGTTGTGGATCATCTTGACGAAGTGTCCGGCGCCGTCGGTTCCGACGTGCGTCACGCACGGCTCGCCCTCGGCGATCGCGGCGATCGACTTGAGGATCGGGCCGAGGGTCTCCCACGCTTCGGCTGAGCCGCCGGGCATGATCGACGGGCCGAGCAGCGCGCCTTCTTCTCCACCGGAGATACCGGCGCCGACGAAGTTGATGCCGGTCTCGCGAACGGCCTTCTCGCGACGGATGGTGTCGGTGAAGAGGGCGTTACCGCCGTCGACGATGATGTCGCCTGGTTCGAACACCTCGGAGAGTGCGTCGATAACGGCGTCGGTGCCCTTACCGGCCTGCACCATGATGATCGCGGTGCGCGGCTTCGACAGTGACGCCGCGAACTCCTCGTAAGTTTTTGCCGCGACAAACTCTGCCTCGGGGTGCTCGTCGAGCACGGTCTGTGTCTTCTCGAACGAGCGGTTGAAGATGGCGACGGTGTTGCCCTCGCGGCTCGCGAGGTTGCGCGCGAGGTTGGAGCCCATCACCGCCATGCCGACTACGCCGATGTTTGCCTGTACTGAATCACCCATGATTTGTCTCCTGACGCATGCTTGGCCGTTTTCGGGGAAATACCGAGGTCTCCGGGCCCGCACCAACGCTAGCAAAGACGGGCGGTGCGGATGCTGTGTCGCAGGCAGCTCGGAGACGTCGGTGATGATTTCGATACGCGGCGCTCGTTCCTCGCGTCGCTACTCAATCAACGAGAAGCGACGGGATCACTCGTTGGTTGAGTGCGAGCTCTGCGAGCGTATCGAAACCATCGCGCGGTCGTCCGGCGAGCTCGGAGACGTCGGTGATGATTTCGATACGCGTGCTCCTTCGTCGCGCGCTACTCAATCAACGAGAAGCGACGGGATCACTCGTTGGTTGAGTGCGAGCTCTGCGAGCGTATCGAAACCATCGCGCGGTCGTCCGGCGAGTTCGGAGACGTCGGTGATGATTTCGATACGCGTGCTCCTTCGTCGCGCGCTACTCAATCAACGAGAAGCGACGGGATCACTCGTCGGTTGAGTGCGAGCTCTGCGAGCGTATCGAAACCGTCGCGCGGTCGTCCGGGGAGTTCGGTGTCGTCGGTGATGATTTCGATACGCGTGCTCCTTCGTCGCGCGCTACTCAATCAACGAGTAACGACGCGAACTTCGAATACCTCGTTGGTTGAGTGCGAGCTCTGCGAGCGCGGTGGAGCTTGGAACAATCGCGCCAGCGATTGTGCGACCCCAGCGCGGGCCCGAGCCTGCGAGGACCCGGCCGAAACCATCGCGCGGTCGTCCGGCGACTAGCGCTTACGCCATCACCCCTACGGGCTTGGCCTTCCAGCCGGGGAAGACACCGGAGATCGCGCCCGAGGTCAGGTTCAGCCGCTTCGTCACGACCTCCGACAGCACATCGCGGTAGTCGTTGAGCCCGCGCACGTCGCCCTGCTCGAGTGCTCCCGGCGCGAGCCCGTTCCAGGCTCCGTGCACTCCGCCCTTTACCCCGCCCCCGACGACGAGCACCGCGCCGCCGTGACCGTGGTCGGTTCCGCCGCTCGCGTTCTCTTCGACGCGGCGACCGAACTCGCTCATCGTCACGACGGTCGTGTTGTTCAGCGCCGGACCGATGTCGGTCGTGAACGCCGCGAGTGCTGCGGCGAGGTCGCCGAGGTGCCGCATGATGTCGCCGGCGGTTTCGTTGCCCATGCCGGTGTGGGTGTCCCAGCCACCGACGTCGATGCACGCAACCCGCACGCCGGCGTTGCCGTTGATGAGCGCGGCAAGCGACTTGAGGGCATCCGCGAAGTTGCCTTCCGGATACTCGACGACGGGAGCCGTGCCCTGCGTTTTGCGGATGCCGGCGATCGTGTCGAGCGCTCCGAGGGCGAGCTTGCTCTGCTGCGCGATGGGGTGGTCGATGCCGGTGTACAGGCTCTCGAGCGCCTTGGTCGTGTTCGTCATGTCTTCGTCGTTGACCCCCTGCAGGGCGATCGAGTCGATGTTGTACATCGCGATCGACTTCGACGTGCCCATGAGCGAGCGCGGCGTCATCCCGCCGATTGCGACGGAGCGGAACGTCGTACCCGCGCCGGATGCCTTCAGCACGCGGTCGAGCCAGCCCGAGGTCAGCGAGTTGGTCGAGCCGCGTTCGAGGCAGTCCTGCGCCTGGAAGTGGCTGCGCGACAGGTCGGGGGTGGAGACGGCGGGAACAGCGGCGACTTTCCCCGCCTTGATGAGCGGAGCGAGTGGCTTCAACGCCGGGTGCAGTCCGAACCCGCGGGTGGTGTCGAACGCGAGCAGCTTGTTCGGGTTGATGGCGACGCCCGGGCGGGACTTGCGCAGGTACCCGCTGCCGGTCGCGTCGGTGGCGGGGATGAGTAGCGAGAGCCCGTCCATTCCGCCGCGCAGGAAGATGACGACGAGCGTTCCCGCGCTCCCGTTTGCGGCGGAGGCGTACGACACCCGGCTCGTGACGAGCTGCGCGCCGAGGGCCGCGACGCCAACGCCCATACCGGCTTTGAGGAACGTGCGCCGGTTGAATCCGCCGGCCCAGCTGTCGGTGCGTTCCTGCTCGGCGATCTGCTGTGCGACCGCCGTCGCCCGGATCGCGGCATCCCGCGTGCTCGGGCCGAGGCGTTCCCAGTCCGGGCAGTCCGGATGCAGCGACCGCATGGTCGCGTCGTCGAATTTGCCCGGCCGCAACTCCGCGCCCGCCTCGGCGCCGGTGGATTCAGGCATGCGATCAGCTCCTTGGGCGGTCATCGAAGTTGGAAGTAGGGGGAGTCGAGCAGCAGGGTGACGATCTTGCCGGCCTGCCAGGCGTCGGTCGGGGCGGGGGAGTTGTACTTGAGTCCCGCGCCGCCGAGCGCGGCCTTGAGGTGTGCGGTCGTCGGGCTCGTCGAGAAGAGGCGCACCGACACGGCCTTCGTCCACTGCAGGGCCGTCATGTTCGTGGTGCGCTTGACCAGCTTGTCGGGCGCGATGTACTTGAGCCCGTCCCACCAGCCGTAGACGAAGACGCGGTGCAGGTTCCAGCGCTGGATCATTGCCCCGGCACCGAGCCAGGCGGCCGCGACATCCGGATACCCGTTTGGCGGACTCCAGCCGTGCGGGGTGTGTCCGGCGTCGTTGAGCGACCAGTACAACCAACTGACCGGAGTCTTCGACCCTTTCTCGCGCCGCACGTCGAGTACCCGCAGGGTGCCGACCGCGTCTTCGAGCGGGCGCCGCATCCGCGTTCCGACCGAGAACCAGAAGTCGCTGGAGAGGAATACGGCTTTGACCGTCTCAAGAATGCTCGTGTTGTGCTTGAGGTAGACCGCGGCGAGGCGTTTGACGAGGTCGTCACTCGGGGTGTCCGAAACGAAGCGCACCGCGATCTTGCGGGCGATCGCTTTGGCAGTGGCCGGATGCTTCGCCAGGTACCGCAGGTACGCGTCGCCGACCGCTTCTCCGCCCTTGCCGGTCGTGTTGGCGTGGGTGAAGCCGAGAACCTTCACGCGGCCGGTCACGTGTTCGGTCGGGTCGTACACGTAGCGTCCGGTGTCGCCGTTCCAGGTGCGGCCGGACAGGATCGACGCACTCGCGCGGACATCCTTCTCGGTGTACTTGCCGGCGATCCCGACCGTGTGCAGTTCGAGTAGCTCGCGGCCGAGGTTCTCGTTAACGTTCGCCTTGCGCGATTCGTCGTTGTTGAGAAAGTTGAGCATCGCCGGGTGCTTCATCGCGGCGACGAGCATGGTGCTGAAGTTGCCGAACGCGTGTTTGCGAATGACGTTCTTCAGGTAGTCAGGTGCGGTCTGCCACTGCTCGCCCGGCAGCGGAACGTGCAGGTGGTTGGCAAAGATGTCGACGGTGATTTCGTACAGCTGGCGCTGCGAGAAGATCTGGCGGGCCAGCGACGCCTGCGCGGTGTCGAAGACGGCATCCCAGCTGAAGGCCTCGGTGTACTTGATGATCGTTGCCGGGGCGGCGCCGGCGAACGGGAACAGCTTCCAGGCCGCATCGCCCTCGGGGTCGGCGAACGAGCCGGGTTTGAGCTGGCGCTTCAGCCACTTCTCGATGCCGAGCTTCTTCAGCTCGGCCACATCGCGCGGCCGGGCGCCGAAGGTCGCTCGGCGCAGCAGGTGGGCGCGGGGGTTCTTTCCCGGGAACAACTTCGACTTGCTCGTGCCACCGGCCGCGGCGGCCTTCGCGAAGGTCTTGTACTGCTTACCCTTACGGGCGGCGACGGTTTCGATCGAGCTCGCCATGCTCGCATCGCGGGTCTCCGGTCCACCGTCGGCGAAGGGCTCGCTGCGCACCATGCGGATCTCGTCGGAGTGCGACGCACTCGCGAGTGGCAGTGCGGCGGGTGCGACCGCAGCTGCGGCATCCGCTGACAGCGCGTTATCCGCTGCCGTGACGATGCCGGCGACCGCCACGGCGCCGAGTCCGAAAAGCGCGCGACGGCTGGCATCCGGTGTGCGTGTATCCGACACCCGTGGATCTGACACCCAGGCCCCCAGCATGTGTCTGAGCGGCATCCCGACAACCCCGCTTCCTCTGACGGTACTTTGAGCACACGGCACACACAAGAGCCGCTACACAAATGGCGCAGGCATCTGCTCGCAATACCGGGCCACTAGGGTCGCTCTATGAAAAAGCGTCAACTTATCGTGGCCGGGTCGATCCTGCTGATAATCGCCGGGTGGGTAGTCTTCGCTTTCGTCTCATCGCTATCCGAGTACACGCCGGCGCGACAACTGGTCGCGGCGGCAGGACTCGCCTGCGTTGCCGCGGCGATGTACCTCCTGGTTCGCCACTCGCCGGTCTCGGCAATGATCGTCGGACTGGTCACCTCGCTGGCCGCGCTGGCCAACATCGCACTATGGGTTGTTTTCACCTCGCATGGAAACGGCGACAGGGTGCAGACGCTTCTGAGCTTTTTGCTGGATACCGGCCTGATGGTGCTCGTCCAGCTTCCGAGCGGCGTACTCATAGCGGTAGGCGGGCTGCTCGCCGCTGCGAGGTTCGGCGCGAGGTTCGGCTCGCGATCCACGCCGTCGCGCCGACTCGCAATCGCGGCCGCAATAGCTACCCCGCTGGTGACTCTTCTCGGCGTGGTCCTGATCGTGCTGGCGAGCGCCACCGTGGTCTACGAGGCTCAAATCGCGATCTATCCCGCGCCGCCCTCGACTTCCAACACCAACGAATACCTGCCGATCCTGCTCACGTTTCTCGCCGGGGTGGCATTTACGTTCGTAGGGATTCTGACAAGGCTGGCCCCGGTCGGCGGCATCCTGTCCGGGGCACTTCTGCTGGCGGTGGGCATCGCTGGTCTATTCGGACTGGGCGAAAGCTGGCTGGGGCAGGGAGCAAGTCGAACCGTAGAGCAGGAGGCGCTCGGTGGCTTCGTTTCATACGGTCCGATAGCTTTCGTCGGTGCGGCTATTCTCGCGGTCGGTCTGGCCTGGCGGCATCGAAGCGCGAGGGTCGCGGCGGCCGCGCCCGGTGTGTAAACTTGCACGGTACTTCGGCGAGGGATGCCTGTGCGCTCGAAAGGGGGCAGCGCATCCGTAATCGACGCGGTGGAGCGGGCAATCGGCACGTGTTCATAAACACGCTGGCCACACGTCTTCCTCACGCTGACATGCGTTCGAGTTGAAACCTAACGTGGGCACTGCGCTTGAAAAAGCGGGCTCGCACAATTTGGAGAAGAATCATGGCTAAGGCCGAAAGCAACGACAACAACCACCTCGTCACCGAGGTCCGCGAATCCTTCGGTAAGGGCGCAGCGCGCAAGATCCGTGCGCTCGGCAAGATCCCCGCCGTCATCTACGGACACGGAACCGAGCCGCAGCATGTGACCCTCCCGGGTCACGAGGTTGCCCTCATCCTGCGTAAGTCCAACCAGGTTCTCGAGCTCGACATCCAGGGCAAGACCCAGCTCGCGCTGGTCAAGGATGTCCAGAAGGACCCGGTTCGCCAGATCATCGAGCACATCGACCTCATCGTCGTCCGCAAGGGTGAAAAGGTCGAGGTCGAGGTTTCCGTCCACATCGTGGGCGAGCCCGCAGCCGGCCTTACCGCCGAGCAGGACAACAAGACCCTCGTTCTCGAGGTCGAGGCAACGCACATCCCCGAGTCGGTTTCGATCGACATCGAGGGTGCAGAGGCCGGAACCCGCGTTTACGCGAAGGACGTCGAGCTGCCCAAGGGCGCATCGCTCATCACCGACCCGGAGACCCTCATCGTCGCCGTGTCCGTTCCTGCTGAGCAGGACCTCGGTGACGAGGCAGAGGCAGCGCCCGCTGCTGACGCTGCTCCCGCCGAGTAGTTCTGAGCGACAACCCGTGGCTTGTAGTCGGGCTCGGTAACCCCGGGCCCGGCTACGCCGGCAACCGCCACAACGTGGGCCAGATGGCCCTTGCCGAACTGGCCGACCGAGCGTCGGCCCCTTTCAAGAGCCACAAAGCGAACGCGACTGTGGCCGAGGGGCGCACAGCCCCCGGCGGACCGCGCTTCGTCTTCGCCAAGCCGAACTCGTTTATGAACCTGTCCGGCGGGCCGGTGGCTGCGCTCCTGCGCTTCTACAAGATCGAGCCGGCGAACCTCATCGTGGTGCACGACGAGCTCGACATCCCGTTCGACTCCGTGCGCCTCAAGTTCGGCGGAGGACACGGCGGCCACAACGGCATCCGCGACATCATCGCGGCGACCGGCACCGCCGACTTCACCCGCGTCCGCATCGGCGTCGGACGCCCGCCCGGCCGCCAGCCGGCCGCCGACTTCGTGCTCAAGGACTTCTCGGCCGAGGAGCGCAAAGTGCTTCCCAACCTGCTCGACGATGCAGCGGATGCCGTTGAACAGATCGCGCGCGAGGGTCTCGTCGCGGCGCAACTGAAGTTTCATACCGCCCGCTAACCGCTCCGCGGCCGAAGCACTCGGAGTGCGGTTTCGCAACCTCCCCCGGGCAGCTGAACGGTGCCTGAACCTTCACGTAAGGTTGAATGATGCGCGTTCTACTTGCCGGTGCTACCGGAGACCTGGCGCGTGAGCTCCTTCCACAACTCATCGCGGCCGGCCACGACGTGGTCGGGATCACGCGCACCGCTGGCGCGCTCGCGGGTACGCAGGCCAGCGAGATCGTTGCCGACGTCACCGACCGCAACGAGTTTCTCGCCGCCGTTGAGGGCGAGCACTTCGACGCCGTCATCAATGAGCTGACCGCGCTCAAGCGTGCACCGCTGCGGTTCGCCGATATGCGCGAGACCAACCGCCTGCGACTCGAAGGCACATCGACTCTTATCGCCGCCGCGAAGATGACCGGGGCGACGAAGTTCGTCGCGGCATCCGTCTTCTATGGCTACGGCTTTCATGACCACGGCGGCGCAACACTCACCGAACGCTCGGTCTTCGGCGAACTCACCCACGACCGGCTCGACCCGATCTTCGACGCACTTACCTCGCTCGAACAGCAGGTACGGGCGTTCGGGGGAGTCGTGCTGCGGTATGGACTCTTCTACAGCTCGCAGGGAGCGATTCCTCCGGTTGCTCCGGATGCGCACGGGGTGCTGCCGTTCATTCATCTAGCGGATGCCGCGGCCGCGACCGTGCTCGCGCTGGAGAAGGGGGCGCCGAAGAGCGTCTACAACATCGTGGACAACACCCCGGCAACCTGGCACGACGTGCAGCAGGCGCGGGCAGTTGTTGCCGGAAAGTCGCTCGTCGTACTGCCGGCCTGGCTGTTGCGCATTGTCGCGCCGTTCGGCTCGCAACTGATGACCCGTACTTCGATGGTCGTGTCGAACCGCAAGGCGAAGCTGCAGCTCGGCTGGGTACCGCGGTATCCGTCCTACGTCGAGGGCCTCGCGCCGGGTGTCGCAACCGCGCAGCCTGCGGTGGGTGCTGTCGCGCCCGTGGAGGTTTCAACAAGCTCAACCAGCGAGCCGGTCGAGCCCGCGGCGGCTCCGGTCGTTGAGCCGACGCCGGTCCCTGAGCCGTTGCCGGTCCCTGAGCCTGTCGAAGGGTCGACCGCGCAAGCCGCACCGAAGAGCGCGCCGGCGAAGCCGCGTACGCCCGCGAAGCCGCGGACGACTGCGACGCGGACGACCGTGAAGCCGAAGGCGGATGCTGGTGCTCCGTCGGAGGTTTCGACGAGCTTAACCAGCGGGGCGGGGTCTACCCCGTCTGCTGAGTCGACCCCCGCCAAAGCTTCACCGAAGCCGCGCACCCCGGCCAAGCCTCGTACTCCCGCGAAGCCGCGGACGACATCCGCTGCTCCCGCGAAGCCGCGAACTCCGGCGAAGCCTAAGGCCGATGCTGTTGCTCCGTCGGAGGTTTCGACGAGCTCAACCAGCGGGGCGGGGAAGCCGCGCACCCCCGCGAAGCCGCGTACTCCCGCGAAGCCGAAGGCAGACACCGTTACTCCACCGGCGGCTTCGACAAGCTCAGCCAGCGGGACGTCGAAGCCGCGCACTCCCGCGAAGCCGCGCACGACATCCGCTACTCCCGCGAAGCCGGCGCCCAAGCCGCGCACACCGCGCGCGAAACCGCCGATCACCCCGGAACCTGACAACTCCTAACCCGCTGTCGGTGCGGCACCGTAGACTTATCCGGTGATACTCGAAGGATTAATCGCGGGGCTTTCGCGCGCCCGCAGCTTCGAGAAAGCCCTCTCTTTTGCGAACCGCAACGCCGACTTCTCCCTCGTCGACGGCCTCCGCGCACCGCTGATTGCCGGCCTTCTCTCCCGCCGCTCCGGACCCCAGGCCCTGCTCGCCATTGTCGCGACCGGGCGTGAGTCCGAGACCCTGCGCGCCGCGCTGTGCTCGTTCCTGCCCGAGGCAGAGATCATCGAGTTCCCCGCGTGGGAGACCCTCCCGCACGAGCGACTCAGCCCGAGCGCCGAGACCGTCGGCAAGCGCATCAGTGCTCTGCGTCGCCTCAAGGCGTGGTCGGAATCGACGGATGCCGCCCGCCCTCCGGTCGTCGTGGTCGCCTCGGTGCGCGCTGCGCTTCAACCCCTCGCCGATAACCTCACCTCGATCGAACCGCTCACCCTCGAGGTGCGTGGCCGCGGCTACGACCTTCCCGAACTCTCTGCGCGCCTCGTCGACCTCGCCTACTCGCGCGTCGACATGGTCACGCGTCGAGGCGAGTTCGCGGTACGCGGTGGAATCCTCGACGTCTTCGCCCCGACCGACGAGCACCCGGTTCGCCTCGAATTCTTCGGCGACGAACTCGAGCAGGTTCGCGCGTTTTCGGTCGCGGACCAGCGCTCGCTGCCGATCGACCTTGAACGAGCTGAGTTCGCTCCGAGCCGCGAACTGCTGCTCGACGCCGACGTGCGCCAGCGTGCCCGCGAGATGCAGCACGAGTTTCCGAGCCTCGCCCAGATGCTCGCGAAGATCTCCGAGGGAATCCCCGTCGACGGCATGGAGTCGCTTGCGCCCGCCCTCGTCGACCGGCTGGTTCCGCTGACCCACTACCTGCCCGAGAGCTCTGCGATCGTCGTGCTGTCGCCCGAGCGGGTCACAGCCCGAGCCCACAGCCTCGTCGAAACCAACCAGGAGTTCCTCAGCGCAGCCTGGAACGCGGCAACCGCCGGAGCCGAAGCGCCGATCGACCTCGACGCCGGTGACTTCGTCACCCTCGCCACGCTGCGGGAGTCGGCCGGTCGCCGGTCCTGGTGGACGATGAGCCCGTTCGACTCCGGCGCCCTCGACGAGGATCTTGCGCAGGACGAGTACGTGCGCATCGAGGCCACCGCCGTCCCGAGCTTCGCCGGGCGGGCCGAGGGCGCTGTCGAACACGTCGCTGAGCGACTTCGCGATGGCTGGACCGTCGCCCTGGTCGCGCAGGGGAGTGGCCTCGTCGAGCGTGCCGCCGATGTACTGGGCGAGCACGAGGCATCCGGTCGTATCGTCGATGAGTATCCGGCGGTAGCGGATGCGGGAGTCGCGTACCTGCTGAAGGCTGCGGTCGAGCACGGGTTCGAGTTTGCCGACATCAAGCTCGCACTGCTGAGCGAGACCGAGTTCTACGGGCGTGCCGTCGGGTACGACTCGCGCCAGGTCAAGAAGCTCGCGAGTCGCCGCAAGAACGTCGTCGATCCGCTGCAGCTCAAGGCCGGCGATTTCGTCGTGCACCAGACCCACGGCATCGGAAAGTTCATCGAACTCGTGCAGCGTGAGGTGTCATCCGGTGGTCGTAACGCGGTCAAGCGCCCGCGCGAATTCCTCGTCATCGAGTACGCGCCGAACAAGCGCGGCTACCCGGGCGACAAACTCTTCGTGCCGACCGACCAGCTCGACCTGCTCAGTCGCTACGTCGGCGGCGAAGCCCCGTCGCTCAGCAAGATGGGCGGAAGCGACTGGGCTGCCGCGAAGGGCAAGGCTCGCAAGGCCGTGCGCGATATCGCCGTGGAGCTCGTCAAGCTGTACTCCGCACGCATGGCGTCGAAGGGGCACGCGTTCCCACCGGACACCCCGTGGCAGCGCGAGCTCGAAGAGGCGTTCCCGTTCGCCGAGACTCCCGACCAGCTCACGACGATCGACGAGGTCAAGGCCGATATGGAGCGGCCGATTCCGATGGATCGACTGCTCAGCGGTGACGTCGGCTACGGCAAGACCGAGGTCGCGGTTCGCGCTGCGTTCAAAGCGGTGCAGGGCGGCAAGCAGGTCGCGATGATCGTTCCGACGACGCTGCTCGTTCGGCAGCATCTCGAGACGTTCGCCGAGCGGTTCGCCGGATTCCCGATTCACCTGCGGGCGCTCAGCCGGTTCCAGACCGAGAAGGAATCGAAGGAGACGCTTGCCGGCATGGCGGACGGCACCGTCGACGTCGTCATCGGAACGCACCGCCTGCTCAGCAACAACATCGAGTTCAAAGACCTGGGCCTCGTCATCATCGACGAAGAGCAGCGCTTCGGAGTCGAGCACAAGGACGCGCTCAAGAAGCTCAAGACCAACGTCGACATTCTCGCGATGACGGCTACGCCGATCCCGCGCACGCTCGAGATGGCGGTGACCGGCATTCGCGAAATGTCGACGCTCGCGACGCCACCCGAGGACCGGCATCCGATTCTCTCGTTCGTCGGCCCGTACTCCGAGAAGCAGGTCAGCGCCGCAATCCGGCGTGAGCTGCTGCGGGAGGGCCAGGTGTTCTACGTGCACAACCGGGTGTCGTCGATCAACCGGGTCGCGGCGCAGCTCGCCGAACTCGTGCCCGAAGCGCGCATCGCCGTGGCGCACGGCCAGCTGTCGGAGGCCGTGCTCGAGCAGGTCATGGTCGACTTCTGGGAGCGCAAGTTCGACGTGCTCGTCTCGACGACGATCATCGAGACCGGGCTGGACATCGCCAACGCGAATACGCTCATCATCGACCGCGCCGACAAGTACGGTCTCAGCCAGCTGCACCAGTTGCGCGGACGGGTCGGGCGTGGTCGCGAGCGCGCGTATGCCTACTTCCTCTATGACGAAATGAAGCCGTTGTCCGAGACCGCTCACGAGCGCCTGTCGACGATTGCCGCAAACAACGAGCTCGGCGCGGGAATGCAGATCGCACTGCGTGACCTCGAGATTCGCGGTGCCGGAAACCTGCTCGGTGGCGAGCAGTCCGGACACATCGCCGGGGTTGGTTTCGACCTGTACCTGCGGATGATCGGCGAGGCGGTGTCGACGTTCCGCGGGGATGTCGCCGAGGGCCAAACGGAGCTGCGGCTCGAGTTGCCGGTCGATGCGCACATTCCCGAAGAGTACGTCGAGAGTGAACGGTTGCGCCTCGAGGCGTACCAGAAGCTGTCGACGGCGTCGGCCCCGGCATCCACTGCCGACCAGATCGACCGTGTACTCGACGAGCTCAGCGACCGCTACGGCGAGCCGCCGGTGCAGGTGCTGAACCTGATTGCGGTGTCGAGGCTGCGGCGGATGGCGCAGAAGGCCGGGCTCAGCGAGGTCGTCGCGATGGGCGGCAACCTGCGGATCGGGCCGGCGGATCTCGCTGACTCGGTGCAGATTCGCCTGCAGCGCCTGTACGCGGGGTCGAAGTACTTCGCGCAGACCGGTGTGGTGTCGATCCCGATGAAGGTCATCAACGGAGAGCCGCTCGGCGACGGCGACCTAATCGACTGGGTCTCGAAGCTGCTCGTCGCGATCTTCGGTGCCGAACTCGTCGACCCCGCGCCCGTCCCCGCCGACTAGCTCGAGCTCGTTGATCGAGTGCGAGCTCTGCGAGCGTATCGAGATCATTGCCCGCGCCCAGGTTTCCGCGTTGGCGATGGTTTCGATACGCGGCCTCGCAAGCTCGGTCGCTACTCAACCAACGATTAGATCGACCAGGCACCGGGAATGCCGGGGGTAGTTAACGGCTTACAACTAAATGTGCCGCGAATGGGTAGTGGCCAGATTGAGGTGCATTCTGTCCAGTGACGTCGGCTTCCGCTCAGAGCGCGGTCCCATTCTCATTGCCCTGATGGTTGCCACCGGGATTGTCGCGATCGATGCGACGATCCTTGCGACGGCGGTTCCGACGATCGTCAAGGAACTCGGCGGGTTCACCCTCTTCCCGTGGCTCTTCTCGATCTACCTGCTCGCGCAGGCGGTGTCGGTACCGATCTACTCGAAGCTCTCGGACATCCTCGGCCGCAAGCCGATCATCCTGATCGGCATCGGGCTGTTCCTTCTCGGCTCCGTCCTCTGCGGCTTCGCGTGGAGCCTTCCCGCGCTCATCGTCTTCCGCGCTGTCCAGGGACTCGGCGCCGGTGCCGTGCAACCGATGGCCATCACCATCGCCGGCGACATCTACACGCTCGCCGAGCGCGCCAAAACGCAGGGTTACCTCGCGAGCGTGTGGGGCATCTCGTCCGTCGTCGGCCCGACCCTCGGCGGAGTCTTCTCGCAGTTCGTCTCCTGGCGCTGGATCTTCTTCGTCAACATCCCGCTCTGCGTGATCGCCGGCTTCCTCATTATCAAGAACTTCCACGAGGTCATCGAGCCGCGCAAGCACAAGGTCGACTACCTCGGCGCGAGCCTGCTGACCGGCGCACTGGCGCTCCTCGTTCTCGCCATCCTGCAGGGTGGGCAAGCCTGGGCGTGGAACTCGCCCCAGAGCATCGGTGCCTTCGTCATCGGCGGCGCGCTGCTGATCGGCTTCATCCTCGTGGAACGCAAGGCGACGGATCCGGTGCTTCCACTCTGGGTCTTCTCCCGTCGCCTGCTGCTCACGACAGCACTCATCTCCCTCGGCGTCGGCGCCATCCTGATCGGCCTCACCTCCTATGTGCCGACATACCTCGAGGGTTCGCTCGACACCCCGCCGATCGTCGCCGGTCTCGCCCTGGCCGCACTGACCATCGGGTGGCCGATCGCGGCATCCATCTCCGGTCGCTTCTATCTGCGCATCGGATTCCGCAACACGATCCTTATCGGTATGACCCTCGTCATCGCTGGAGCGCTCGTGCTGGTCGGGATCTCGCACACCCCGAACCTCGTCATCGTGGCGATCAGCTGCTTCATCACCGGACTCGGCATGGGACTCGTCGCGACCCCGAGCCTCATCGCCTCGCAGTCGAGCGTGCAGTGGAACGAGCGCGGCGTCGTCACCGGCGCGAACCTGTTCTCGCGCTCGATCGGCAGCGCGATCGGCGTCGCCATCTTCGGCGCGGTCGCCAACTCGGTCTTCGCATCGATGGGCGGAAATGAGCAGGATGCCGTTTCGGTCGTCTCGGCATCGTCGACGGTCTTCTTCGCGGTCGGCATTGCCGCCGTGGCCACGGTTATCGCCGCCTTCTCCATGCCGAAGACCCCGGTGCTCGCGCCAGCCGCCGCCTCGTAGGTTCGCCCCGAATTGGGGGCAGCAAATCGCTCGTAGATTACAAGTCGTCGCTATAGGTTGAATCGATTGCGTCCGCGACCCGAATACGCGGATGCAGTCTCCCTAGATTTCTCAGCGCTCAGACTCCGAGGTTGCCATGTTCGCTCCGTCATTCCGTCCGCGAACTGCAAACTCAGTCGAGCTCCGTCGCGGTGTGCGCCTCGCCGCACTGGCAACCGCCGCCGCGCTCATCGGGTCCGTTGTCTCGGTGCCGCTCGCGGCATCCGCTGTCGGCAACCCGGCCAACTTCAACTTGTACCTGGACTGGGAAGGCGAGGCGTCTACGTCGGGCTTCACCGGCACGGTCGACCTCATCCCGAACCCTGCGAGTACTCTGACGGCTCCGGCCTCGGTCGCCATCGTCAACGGCGTCGCGGCCTTCACGGGGTTCGAAGAAGGTTCGTACCGCATCCGCGTCAACCAAACAACAGCCCCCGGCGGCTATGTCTACCCGGTTCAGTACCGGGGCAATGGCCCGACGAACTCGATCGACTACGCGTTGTACTACGACCTGCTCGCGGTGGGCACCCCCGGATACAACGCCAACCTCAACAACCAGTACCTGACCGTGAAGTCTGACTCCGGTATCTCGGGCACGCTGAAGGAATCGGATGGCACGCCCGTCCAGCTCGCCAACGTCGAGCGGTACAAGAACGGCGAGTACGAGACCACCGTCAACACCGATGAAGACGGTGCTTTCGCGTTCCCGTACGCGTCTGTCGGCGACACCTACACGGTCAAGTTCACCCGTAGCGGCTACATCGACGAGTGGTGGCAGAACGCTGCGACTTGGGAACTGTCGACTCCGATCGACCTGGCGATTGGCGAGCAGCGGGTGCTGCACGCAGTCATCGCTGCAAAGCCTCGCTTTGAGGAACGGTGACTGACGCCTCCGGTGGCCCGCTCGAAAACGTGACCGTCGGTGTCTATAAACTCGACGGCACCTTCGTTGGCAACACCCAGACGGACGCTGACGGAAACTACCGCCTGCGGCCCCCGGTGGCCGGCACCTACAAGCTGAAGTTCGGCGGAACCGGTATCCACATCACCGTCTGGAACGGCGGCGCGAACTCCGCCGAACAGGCCGAACCGATCGTCTTCGACGGCGTCACGCAACCGGCCAACTACGACGCCGTCCTGGTGCGGACCTTCGGAACTATCTCGGGAACGCTGCTGAACGAAGACTCCGGTCTCCCGGTCGCCGGTGCGAACGTTGTCGCGTTCAACGCGGATACACCCAACGCCAACGCTTTCGGCAGCACCTCTAAGACCGATGCCGCTGGCAAGTTCACGGTCTATACCGGCGCCGGCACGTTCATGCTTCGATTCGACGCACCCGAGGGCAGCGCCTACCTGACGAGTTACTCCGGCAACACGGATTCGGCGAGCAACGCGACGACTGCCACGGTCGCCCTGACGACCACCCCCGACGTGACCCTGGACGGACGGATGTTCGAGGGCGAGTTCACCAACGCGTACCTTCCGCAGATCACCGGCGACTACAAGCTCGGCGAGACGCTGACCGCCGACCTCGGCATCTGGGACCCGATGTATACGAGCGTCACCTACCAGTGGATAATCATCGGCGTGCCCGGGATTCTGGGTTCGGCGTCGACGATCGTCGTGACCGAGGCAATGCTCGGTCACACGATTCAGGTCGCGGTCATCGGTGACTCCGAAGGCACTCAGCCGCAGGGTGCGGGAGGAACCGCGTACATCCCCGACAACTTCGATACCGTCGGCACTCCGACGGTCACCAGCAACAGCGACGGAACCGTGCTGACCGCGAACGCCGGCACCTGGGCCCCGACACCGACCAACATCATCTACTTCTGGATCGACGCCACTACAGAAGATATCTACGAGCAGAGCCAGACACTCACAATCACGAACGAACTCCGCGGCAAGACCGTCATTGCCGTGGCAATCGGCAGCCGCGACGGCTACAACGATGACCAGGTCTCATCGGCCGAGTTCCACATCCCTGGCTATTTCACAACCGTTGGTGTCCCCACTATTACGGGATCGCCAGTCGTCGGAAGTTCGCTCACCGCGCACCCGGGAACGTGGGCGCCTGCGGATGCCGAGTTCACCTACGAGTGGACTGACCTGGCAAGCGGGCACATCCTGGGCTACGGGGCTGTCCTGCCCGTCAGCCAGTCGTTCCGCGGCCTGACCGCCACGGTGACGGTCACCGCCACGGCCGACGGTTATGTCGCTGCGTCGGCTACGTCGGTGGGCGTCTACATTCCGAAGGTCTTCACGCCCGGAACGCCGACGATCACCGGTTCGCTCCTCGCCGCACAGACGCTGACGGCGACTCCCGGAACCTGGACGCCCGCATCCGGTGTGACCTACGCGTACTCGTGGACCAGCGGCGACACCGTGCTGTCCACGACGTCGACCCTGAAGCTCACGACGGCGATGCGCGGCAAGTCGATCGCAGTGACTGTCACCGCGACGGCGGCGGGATACACGACCGCGACCGCGACGAGCACGGCTGTTGTCGTGCCCAACGTGTTCAGTGCGACATCCGCTCCGAAGATCAGCGGCGAACTGCTCGCGGGAAAGACGATCTCCGTAACTCCCGGAACCTGGTCCGTATCAGGGGCGACGTACTCGTACTCGTGGAAAGACGCGAAGGGCGCGGTTGTCGGGGCGTCGTCGAAGCTGAAGCTGACGACGGCGCTACGCGGACAGAAGCTCACCGTCACGGTGACCGCGAAGAAGAGCGGATACCTGGACGCGACATCCACCGCGACGGTCACGATTCCGAACGTGCTGGCGTCTACCGCGACGCCGAAGATCACCGGCAAGGCGAAGGTCGGCAAGACGCTGAAGGTGAGCGTGAAGGCGTGGACGCCGGCGACGGTGAAGCTGACCTATCAGTGGAAGCGCAACGGAGTCGCGATCTCGGGTGCGACCAAGGCGTCGTACAAGCTCGTGTCGAAGGACAAGAGCAAGAAGATCACGGTGACGGTGACCGGCAAGAAGTCGGGTTACGTCACAGTCGCAAAGACGAGCGCCCCCACCGCGAAGGTCAAGAAGAAGTAGGGCAGTCCACTCGCCCAACGAGTAAATTCGTTGGTCGAGTGCGAGCTCTGCGAGCGTATCGAGGCCATCACACGGTCTTGACGTAGGCGGTCGTGATGGTTTCGATACGCGGGCTCCTTCGTCGCGCGCTACTCAACCCGCGAGCTAGCTCGCGGCGTACCCGCCGTCTACGAGGTGGTAGCTGCCGGTGACGAACGATGCGGCATCCGAAGCCAGGAATGCGACGACGGCGGCGACTTCTTCGGGGGTACCGAGGCGGCCGAGGGCGTGCTTGGCCGCGAGGTACTCCTGCGCGGCGGGGTCGAGGTTCGCGTCGACGAGAGGCGTGTGGATGAAGCCGGGTCCGACGGCGTTCGTGCGAACGTTCTGGGCGCCGAATTCGATGGCAGCGTTCTTCGTGAGTCCGAGCAGGCCGTGCTTGGCGGTCACGTAGGCCGACGAGTTGGCGATACCGACGCTGCCGAGCACCGAAGCCATGTTGATGATCGAGCCGCCACCGTTGGCGGCGATTGCCGGAAGCTGAAACTTGAGGCCGTAGAACACGGCGTTGAGGTTGACCTCGATGACCTTGCGCCAGCTGTCGAGGGAGTAGTCGGCGACCGTCTTGGCTTCTCCGCCGATGCCCGCGTTGTTGACCGCGATGCGCAGCGGAGCGAGCTTGTTGGCCGCGGCAATGCTGGCCTCGACCGAGTCGGTGTCGGTGACGTCACCGACGAAACCCTCGGCAACACCGCCGGCGGCGCGGATCTCTTCGACGACCTTCTGGATGCTGTCCTCGCGCATGTCGACGACGAGCACGGAGGCTCCGGATGCGGCGAGCGTGTGGGCAACTGCGCGACCGATTCCGGAGGCGGAACCGGTGACGATTGCGGAACGTCCTGCGACGTCATATGTGGCCATGAGGGTGCTTCTTTCCTGTTCGAGTACACCGGATCCGTTTGCGGATGCGGGGTCCCGGCGCGAGCAGGTCGTCGATCAGGATGGCGTGCTCCACGGGGGAGACACCTTTATTCAAGCGCGGGCAAGCTGAGAGTATTCCGACAACTGTCGATTAACTGACGTTTTCTTTCACGGGAGGTGGGGTGCGGGCCGGGGCGCCGCCGGTCGGCCCGACGAGGTGTACCCGGTTGATGACGATCGGAATGAGCACGAGCGAGCGCAGGTCGAAGAGTGCGTGCACGATGATCGCAACGGCAATGCTGCCGGTACCGATGTAGATCGCCATGAAGATCGCGCCCATGACGGCACTCGCAACGACGCCGACCGGCCCCTGGTAGGCGTGCAGCAGCCCGAAGACGAGAACGCTCACCAGTACCGCGACGAGCGCATTGCCGGTGAACGCGAACACCATCGCCGGCATTGCGAGCCGGAACAGCAGCTCTTCGACGATCCCGGCATTGATCGACAGCGCGGCGCCATACGGAAGCTCGGCCCGGTTGCGGGGGAGCATCGCCTGGATGTCGCCGACTGCCGGGATCTCGTCGGTCTCCGAACGCGCTGCGATGATCGCCCACACGGCAAACGTCACCAATGCGACGACGAGTCCGATCAGGATGCTCCAGCTGAGTACGGGATTCGCGTCGAAGATTCCGCGCGCGCCCACGATGAGCGTCCAGTCGTTGATGTCGGCAAGCACGAGCGGAACGTACTGCCACGACAGCAGCAGTGTCACCGCCGACGATCCACCGAAGATGAAGAACGACTGACGGAGCCATTTGCCCAGAATGCGGCGACGCTTCTTGCTCGAGCGCAGTCGGCTGAAGCGAGCGAACTCGCGGCGATCCTTGACCATCGCGTTCACGGCGAGACCGGCGAGCAGCAACACAAACGCACCGCCAAGAACGAGCGGGCTCCACGGCCAATCGGGGGAGAGCATTAGCGGGTCACGCGTCGTGCGGGCATGTCTCCATCGTCGCAGGTCGGGCGAGTTCCTGCCGATGCGTGCCCACCGTTGATGAACGCAACTCAGGCAGGTTTTTTCCGGCGGGTGCAGAATCCGCGGAATTACCCGGAGTCGAGCGGATGCCGTTGGCGGATTTCGAAATTCTGCCTGAGTTGCGTTCGGGCCTGTCGTTACCCTCCCTCGCAGGCTCGGGTCGGCGCTGGGGTCGCGCAACTACCGGGTCCTCGCAGGCTCGGGCCCGCGCTGGGGTCGCACAATCGCTAACGCGATTGTTCCAAGCTCCACCGCGCGCTTCGCGCCCGCCATAGCTCCACCGCGCGACGCCCCGAAGAGGGGATACCGACCGTTCCACTGTGGCTACAAACTGTTTCGATAACCCGGCTGCGTTGCGCGTCGGTTCAACCACGTGAGGCATCCCTGGTGATATCGACATCCCGTCCAACTTTTCTGCGCAAAAGCGCGCTCGCCGCGATTGCAGCCCTCGCGCTCGTCGCCGGCGCGCTGATCTCGGTACCGACCGCGGCATCCGCTGCTGAGACCGGCTCGATCACCGGGACTGCATTCTTCGGAGCGGCACTGCAGTCGAGCGGCACGGTCTACCTTCACGCTCACGGCAATGCGAACGCCATCGTTTCCTCGCCGGTGTCCAACGGGTCGTTCGGATTCACCGCGCTCGCCGACGGCCAGTACGACCTCGAATTCGACGATGCAACGCACAATGGTGCTGTCTCGCCGTCCCAGTGGTACCGCACCGGAAACTCTGTGGCCGAGGTTCAGGGCGACGCGACGGCCGTCACCGTAGCCGGAGGCGCCGCCACGAGCGTGTCGATCAACCGCACCATCGGAGGCACAATCGCCGGGAGCATTGTCGACGCCGATGGCGTTGCGATTACCTCAGCGCGGGTCACCCTCTACAGCTCGACGGGCAACGAGGTCGCCAGCGAGATCTTCGCAACTTCGGCGTTCTCGATTGCCGGTCTCAAGGGCGACACCTACAAGCTCAAGGTGACCACCGCAGCCAATATCGGCTCACCGGAGTGGTACAGCAACGCGACGAGCCAGGCGACCGCGACCGGCATTGTGGTGACGCGTGAGAGCACTGCGAACACCGGCGCGATCGCGCTCGACTACAGCCAGGCGGTCGGAACCTTCTCCGGAACGATCCGCGACACCGTCACCTCGATGGCTGTCCCGTCCGTCACGCTCGAGCTGAAGAACCAGAGCAACGTCGTTGTCGCAACCAAGACGACGGACTTCGCGGGCGCGTACACCTTCGACCACCTCGCCGACGGCCAGTACACGCTCACGGCGACGCCGACCACCGACAGCGGATTCAAGTCGAAGGTACTCGACACCGAGATCCAGATGCCCAATGGCAATGTACCGACGGAGTACTACCTCGAAGCGGTCAGCCTTATCCAGGGATTCGTTCGCAAGGATGAGGCACCGGCGTTCGAAGCGCTCGGCGGACGAACGGTTGAGCTCTACGCGGCACCCGACTACTCGACCGTCGTCAAGGAGGCGACGACCATCGCCAGCGGTAATTACAAGGGGTACTACCTCTTCCGGGGAGTCGACGCTGGCACCTACAAGATCAAGATCATCGGCAACTCTGGTCTCCTCACTCGCTGGGTAGGCAACACCGCCACAAGCGCAGGCGCCACTGAGATCGTCTTCGGCGGCGCAGGCGCAATCCGCAACAATCTGCAGACGATGCTGCCCGTGAGTAGCTACATCAATGGAACGCTCACCGCTGCGCCCGGAGCGCCGACCAACTTCGGTTCAGTGTCGGCCGTCTTCTGGCAGAACGGCGAGGTCGTGTCGACGCAGCCCGCGCACGGAACCGGTGAATGGTCCTCGGGCCCGCTCGCGCCGGGAACCTACACGGTCAGCTTCGTCGCAACGTCGGGCTTCACCAACGCGTCTCTCGCCGAAGCAACCGGCTCTAACGACTCCGAGGTCACGGTCAGTGGCGGGACGACCACGATCAACAATGTGATGCTCTACGGCGCGTTCTCATCGTTCCCCACCCCCACCATCACCGATGGAGACGGACTCGGCGACGGCTACATTGTCGGCGACGTCCTGACGGCGCACTCGGCAGCGTGGACACCGGCGGCCGACGTGACCTATGCCTGGTTCGACGCAGGCAGCTACCAACTCCTGGCCGAAGGCGATACCTACACGGTCACTGCCGACGTCCAGGGTTACGGCGTGTTCGTGCGCGCTTACGGAAACCGCCTCGGCTACACCGAGGGCATTGCAGACGACGTTCGCGCCCCGGTCGACGACCCGGCGAAGGCGCGAGTCGTGGGATCGGTCTTCGTTCCGCAGGGCGCGCCCGCAGTCGACTTCGACGACATCGGCGTGAGGGTGGTGGGCCCCGGAGGGTGGCAGCAGCAGACGGCCGTTGAATCCGACGGCAGCTACTCGTTCTACAACCTTGACACCGGCGACTACACCTTCGAGTTCGGCGTCGGCGCCACTGACTCAAGTGTCTTCTACCAGCCGGGTAACCCGGAGGGGGCCGGCTGGGCGACCACGGTCCAGCTCTCGGCGGGCAAGACCACACTCGACGCCCAGGGGATCTACGGTCGCTACACCCACGCTCCAGAACCCTCCATTGAGGGAGATCCTGTCGTCGGCAACACGCTAACGGCCGACATCGCCGCGTGGGTTCCGGCCACAAGCTTCCTCTACACCTGGTTTGCCTGGGACGACACGCAGGGCGAATGGATCGTTCTGCAGGAACAGTCGAGCAACGGCACCTACCTGGTCAAGCCCGGCGATCTTGACAGGGAGATCAGAGTCGAGGCTCAACCGACGAAAGCCGGATACGTCACGCTCGCCGACACGAGGGCCAGTGACTCCGTCACCGTCCTGAAGGTATTTACGTCGACGCCCATCCCGGTCATTTCCGGAACACTTGCTGTCGGCAGTGAGCTGACCGCGTCGACTCCGGCCTGGACTCCTGCGGCGGAGGAGTACTCGTACGCGTGGCTTCGCGACGGTGAGCCGGTCGGCGTCGGACCTTCGTACATCGTTCAGGCCGGTGATAGCGGAGGATCCATTACTGCGATATCGCGGGGAAGCTCCGAGGGCTACCTCTCGGTGGTTGTCGTATCGGATCCGGTGAGCATCCCGGGAACCCCCTTCGTGCAGACGGCGAAGCCGACGATCTCCGGAACTCCCAAGGTCGGTTCGAAGCTCACTGCATCGGTCGGCGCCTGGACGCCGGCGGCGACGTCATCCACCTTCCGGTGGTACCGAGCCGGACAGCCGATTGCCGGTGCGACCAGCGCGACGTACACGCTGGCCGAAGCCGACGGCGGTAAGAAGCTGTCGGTGCGGGTGACGGGCAGCCTCGCCACGTACCAGACGACCACGGTCTCGAGTGCCGAGCTCGCAATCGCGAAGGCCGTCTTCTCGAAGTCACCGGTTCCCACGATCAGCGGATCGCGTGCAGTCGGCACCACCCTGAAGGCCGTGACCGGAACGTGGACTCCCGCGGCATCCTTCACCTACCAGTGGTCACGCAACGGGGTCGCGATCGCAACGGCGACGGCTAGCACGTACAAGGTGGTCGCAGCGGATGCCGGCAAAAAGATCGCGGTCCGCGTCACCGGAGCGCGACTCGGCTTCGAAACCCTCGCCAAGTCGAGCGCACAGTCAACGGTCGCCCTGCAGAAGCTGACCAAGACGCCGAAGCCGACGATCTCGGGTACTGCCAAGAAGGGCAAGACCCTCAAGGTCAAGGCCGGATCCTGGGCTCCGGCCACGGTTTCGCTCACCTACCAGTGGGAGCGCAACGGCAAGAAGATCGCCAAAGCGACCAAGGCCAGCTACAAGCTCACCTCGAAAGACAAGGGCAAGAAGATCACCGTGGTCGTGACCGGCAAGAAGGCCGGCTTCACGACGGTGGCCAAGGAGTCCAGCGCCAAGAAGGTCAAGAAGTAGGAGGTCGGGCGGGCTTTTCGGGACCCTCCCTCGTAGGCTCGGTCGGCGCTGGGGTCGCACAAGCGCTGGCGCGCTTGTTCCTAGCTCCACCGCGCCCCGAACGGGGGATACCGACGGAACAGTGAGAGCTACAGAATGTTGTAATAGCTCGATAACTGACGCTTCGCTGCGTCGAAATTCGGCTCACCACTCACACTCGTCGTGATCGGCCGCAATGCCGCCGAGACGACGGTGATCACATGGAGCAGTACCCGCAGTTCCCCGAATGGTTTTCTCGCGAAGTAATCATTCACACGCTGGCCCCGGACTTACCCCCGGGGTCATTGTTGTTTAACGGCCTTCGTTGACGGTGGCGGTGGTTTCGATACCTCGCTGGCGCTCGTACTCAACCAACGAGACTCTCGAGATACTCGTTGGTTGAGTAGCGCCCGACGAAGGAGGCCGCGTATCGAAACCATCGCCCACGAGCGACTCGTTGGTTGAGTGCACGACGCGAGGAACGAGCGCCGCGCGAGGCAATCGCCAACAAAAATCTCGTTGGTTGAGTAGCGCCCGACGAAGGAGGCCGCGTATCGAAACCATCGCCGCGGGTAACTCGTTGGTTGAGTGCACGACGCGAGGAACGAGCGCCGCGCGAGGCCATCGCCAACAAAAATCTCGTTGGTTGAGTAGCGCCCGACGAAGGAGGCCGCGTATCGAAACCATCGCCCACGCTTAACCTCAGCCCCGCAGCGCCACCCCGAACGGCAGCACCGCAGGCACTCCCGCACGTCGCAACGCCCGCGCCGCGATTGTCAGCGTCCACCGCGAATCGACCAGGTCGTCAACGAGCAGCACCGGACGATCCGGCAGCTCCAGCCCGTCAACCCCGAACTTCTCCCAGACGCCCGCCAGCCGGTACGCACTGTTGCCGCCCGGATCGCCCGTCGGTCCGCCGTTCTCGACGCTGAGCTGACCCAAATACGGCAGCCGCCCAGCCTCCGCGAGCCCGCGCGCGACCGAGTCGATCAGCAGCGGCCTCGACCTCGACGGCATCGCCACAACACCCACCGGGCGTGACTCCCAGCCCCAGTCGGCGAGCACCCGCACGCACGCCCCGATCAGTGCCGGGCTTGCCGCGGCATCCACCGCGCCCGCCGCGAACAGCTCGCGCAGCGTATTGCCCCAGCCGAGGTCCGTGAGCCGTGCGAGCGCTCGTCCGGCCTCGGCCCGTTCGCCCTCGGGAATCTTTCCCCGCACACTCACCCCGAGCCGGTCAGCGCCGGTCGGCCACTGCGCGCGCGGTTCGATCGCGACGCCCACCTTGTCGAGGCTTTTGCTGGCGGATGCCGCGGCATCCGCTTCGACATCGCTCGGATACCAGACGCCCGCGCAGTTGTCGCAGCGTCCGCACGGCGTTGCCGTGTCGTCGTCGAGCGAACGCTGCAGGTACTCCATGCGGCATCCGCTGGTCTGTTCGTACTCAATCATGTGCTGCTGTTCGGCGACGCGTTCGGCGGCGATGCGTGTGTAGCGCTCGGCGTCGTAGACCCACGGTTGCCCGGTGGCGATCCACCCGCCCTGCACGCGCTTGACGGCGCCGTCGACGTCGAGCACCTTGAGCAGCAGCTCGAGCGGGGTGCGGCGCAGGTTGACCCGCGCTTCGAGTGCCGGCGTGCTGAGCGGGGTATTGGAGAGCGCATTGATCACGTTTTCGGCGCGCACCTGGTCGGGCATGGATGCGGTGGCGAAGTACTTCCAGATCGCTTCGTCTTCGCTGCCGGGCAGCAGCAGGACATCGGCGTTCTCGGTGGCGCGGCCGGCTCGGCCGACCTGTTGGTAGTACGCGACGGGGGAGGAGGGGGCACCGAGGTGCAGCACGAAGCCGAGGTCGGGCTTGTCGAAGCCCATGCCGAGCGCGCTCGTGGCGATGAGAGCTTTGACCTGGTTGGCCTTGAGCAGGCCTTCGCTCTCTTCGCGTTCGGTGGTGTCGGTTTGGCCGGTGTAGGCGCGCACGTTGTGTCCGGCTTCGCGCAGCAGCCGCGCGGTGTCTTCGGCGGCGGCGACGGTGAGCGTGTAGATGATGCCGCTGCCGGGAAGCTCGGCGAGGTGGCTGAGTAGCCAGCCGAGGCGCGACCGCGAGTCCGGCAGACGCAGCACACCGAGCCGCAGCGAGGCCCGCGCGAGCGGTCCGCGAATGGTGATGACGCCGTCCCCACTGGTTGAGCCTGCGCCGCCCTGAGCAGGCGCGCCAGCGCCGTGTCGAAGGGTCGAAACCTCACCCTCGACACCGCCTCCGCCCAACTGCTCGGCCACATCCGCCACCACCCGGCTATTGGCCGTAGCGGTAGTCGCCAGTACCGGCACCCCCGCCGGCATCTCCGAGATCAGGTCGCGCAACCGTCGGTAGTCCGGACGAAAATCGTGACCCCAGTCGCTGATGCAGTGCGCCTCATCGACGACCAGCATCCCGACCCGCTGAATCAGCGCGGGCAGCTGGTTCTCGCGGAACGCGGGGTTGTTCAGTCGCTCCGGTGAGACGAGCAGCACGTCGACCTCGTCGTTGGCGAGCTGCGCGAGTACGTCGCTCCACTCGTGGGCATTGGTCGAGTTGATCGCGACCGCGCGCACGCCGGCGCGGGCTGCCGCGGCGATCTGGTCGCGCATGAGGGCGAGCAGGGGAGACACGAGGATCGTGGGTCCGGCGCCCTGCCGGCGCAGCAGCAGAGTCGCGACGAAGTAAACCGCCGACTTGCCCCACCCGGTGCGTTGAACGACGAGCGCGCGGCTGCGGTCGTCGACCAGGGCGGAGATCGCTTCGAACTGTCCTTCGTGAAAGTCCGCGTCCTCCCGTCCGACAAGTGTCTGCAAAATCTGACGAGCGGATGCGCGGGTCTCGTTCATCCGCCCAGCTTGTCACCACCGCCTGACAACCGCGGCCCGGCACTACCCTCTGTGCACTTTCCGCCGGTCGAGTAGTGCCCTTTCTCGTTGGTTGAGTAGCGACCGACGAAGGAGGACGCGAATCGAACGGGGTTTTTCGTTGGTTGAGTAGCGCCCGACGAAGGAGGACGCGTATCGAACGGGGTTTTCGTTGATTGAGTAGCGCCCGACGAAGGAGGACGCGTATCGAAACCATCGCCAACGACACCTACTCGCCGCCTTATCCACACCCCCAGATCCATCCACAGCTCGCACACGCCAGCCCCCACACCCCCACCAACCCGCCGACACTAATCCCCATGTCTCCCACCCCTCCCACCGTGATCAAGGCGCACACCCCCGCCGACATGCTCGCCCTCGTTCCGCACCTTGTCGGCTACTTCCCGCGCAACAGCCTCGTGATGATGATGTTCGACGGGCGCCGAACCTGCGGAGCCATTCGCATCGACATTCCCACCGTCGACTCGACCGCCATCCTCAAACGCTTCGCCAACGTCGCACTCGGAACCGTCACCCGCGTTCCCGGCGTCATCGCTCTCGTGCCCGTCATCTTTACCGACGAGTCGTTCGGCGACGACTCGCTCATTCCGCACACCGCGCTCATGGAAATCCTGCAGCGTCGCATCGGCCACATGGGATTCGAGGTGCGCGAAGCTCTCTGCCAGGCGGCTGACGGCTGGGCGTCCTACCTCGACCCGCGCAGCCCGCGCGGTGGCAGGCCGCTGAGCGACATCGCCACATCCGTGGTCAATGACAGCGTGCCGACGGATGTCCGGGCGAAGACCGGCGACCACCTCGCCGACGCGAGTTACGTCGTCGCCAATCCGGAACTGGTGAAGGACGCCAATGAAGAGCTGGCACGACTTCGGACATTCATAACCGCGGTGCGTCTCAGTGGCAAAGTCGCCCCCGAGATCCAGCCGATGATCGACATCCCGTTCTTCGCCGAGTGGATTCTGACCTGGCACGTCGAGGAGCTTGCAGCCTGGGCACCGCTGTTCCTTTTTGCCATCCAGGGCCCGCCGATGCGCGACCACATCATGCTGCAGTGGGCGACCAACCTTGAGACGGGCGAGCGCCTCTTCGATGCGGTCGCCGACTACGACGGATCCCCGGATTCACTCGACGAGGACCTCGGTAACATCATGCTCGGCAAGGCGCCGCAGCCCGACCCTCGGCGTTTGGAACAAGGTGTAACGCTGCTGCGCCTCCTGCTGCGAACCGCCGAAGACCAGTACCGCCCGGCCCCGCTCTGCATGCTCGCCTGGCTCAACTGGGCCCTCGGTCGCCTCTCTCACGCACATGTCTATATCGACGAGGCGTTGCGAATCGATCCGTCCTACGGAATGGCCCTGTTGCTCAACTCGATCGTGGAAAGCGGCATGCTCCCGGAGTGGGCGTTCGAGAAGAACCAGCTCAACCTCCGGCGGCCACCCTCAACTGACCAAGCGCACTTTGCCTAGTGCTCAGGCTGAGTGCGGCCATCTTGTCACAAACCACTTTGCGAGTTCTTCGGACCTAGATCTCAATAGTTCAGGCGTCCATTCTGAGTAGGTGATTGAGAACTCGCGCGCTGATTTGTAAGCGGAATCATTTTGGTAGCGTGGCTGTTTCTTGACGTATCCCGAGTTGCCGAGGGAGTTGTTCATCGTCGGGCTAAGCGGAATCAGGTTTGCCAAAAGGTCTTTGAAATCTTCGTGCTCCTTGGATGTGAATTGCCCCCAGTCTTCCGAATGGGCCACGGGCAAGATGTGCTCAATCCATGGATCCGGAGTAACGGTGTCTCCACCGAGGCCCTCGTCGTACTGGAGGATTACGTACTTTGCGATCGCTGTTCCATACGCGGGTCGCGTAGTGACGCTGAGTTTTACTTCGTCGTCAGTCGGCCAAGCGACGGTCTTGTGCTTGGCAATTTGCGCGGACACCGCGCTCGCGTTGATTACACCTTCGCAGTCCTGCCACAGGCGCTTGAATACGGCGTGTAGACCTGTCGGTTCGTGGCCGCAGACAGCTCGTCTTGTTAGAAAAGAGTCGAGGACGTCTATCACTTCGATTGCATCGCCGATGTCGACCTCTTCGGTCGCGACTGCTCGGGTTAGTCGCATTAGAAATGGAAAAGTAGCGCTCGGTACTTTTGCTAGACGAAGCCGGGCGACTCTCTTGGCGATCTCTGCCGGTGCATGTGACCGGTTGCCTGTCGTCAAAAGGTCTAGGAAATCATTCTGGAATTCGCGCAACTCAGCAATCACCTCGATTGGATTCTTGCCATCCCAGTGCCGTTTGAGCGTCGTGTACACCTCAGATTTGCGCAGATTCGGCTCATGAATCAGGCCAAACGGGAAGAAGTAGTCGTCAAAGTGGTTCTTGTCGCCGATCTTGAACCCTTCGTAGAAGGGCTGCCAGTTGTGAGCATCGATCGTCGTAGCTTCTTCGGGGTTGTCAATTGCCACTCGAGTGAAAACGTCATTTCGTACTAGGTCGCCAATGGTCATAGGCTCCTGCCTCGAGTTCAGGCTGTCGAAAATCTTTGGTCCGTTTGTCGGATCCTGGACGTCGATTTGGACGACGCTCATTTTCTGGAGCAGGCAGGTGTAGACGAGCCGAAGGCGCTCGATTCCGCTTTCTGCCACCTGAGCTCGGAGAAATTTCTTCGCGAGCGAGTAATTTGCTGCAATCCGTCCTTTGGATTCGGTCGTATTGGGCAACGGCACGAACGAGAATCCTTGAACGGATTTGTCAAAGTTCTTCGTCCCGAGCAGTTCACGAATGACAGCGTTCAGGTCTGCCTGGTCTTCCTTGCACGGCTGGAGGGTGAGGTTGGATCGAGATCCAGTGCTGATGCTAGTTACCAGGTACTTCTTGAAGAGGTTGGCGGCCTCCTCGGGTTCATTCAACTCGATCAGGCATCGAACTACCGCACACATGTAGAGATACATGGTGGTGAGCCGTTGTTGACCATCGATCACTTCGTATACCTGCGCTTCCGCAGGCTTACTGGCCAAGCCGTGGATGATGATTGCGCCCAAGAAATGCACGTCGGATTCTTCGTCGACGAGGCTCAGCAGGTCCATGTTCAGCTGTGTTAGCCGTGCAGGCTTCCATTTGTATGGGCGTTGGAAGAATGGAATCGAAAAAATCGAATCGTTTCCCATAAGTGACGAGATATCTGCTTCGTCGGCATTATTTGTGAGTTTAATTTTCGCTTTGGCCGCACGCGAAGCATAACTACGCTTCACGCAATTCACGACACTTCGTAAGTGGGAGTTGCGATTTAGGTCGGAGTACGCCACGAGCGGGTTGGGCGCCTCGGTGCTCCACTTGAGACCGAATGCGAATGGGGAGAAGTGTCAGTGTTGGTGCGTCTCCACGTGTGTCGGCTGTGACCGACCTCCGATGCCCTACGTAACTACTAGTTGCGTTTAGGGAAGATCGGCTATCGACGACACCCAATTTCCATCAACCCGCTGCATCGGTGCAAGGCGGTCTGCGTATTCTCGATGTGTCAGTAGGGACGCACTCGCGGCAAATCGGAACTCCCATTTCCTGGTTGCGGAGAAGAGGCATGCCGCAACGACATCGAATTCGGTCGTTCTGTAGTAACGGCTAGCGGGATCGTTCTTCGATGCTCGAGTTTTTTGAACTTCAACCTTGATGGTTCCGTCGGCGTAGCGAACAGGACTGACGTTTTTACACTCGATAACAAACTTTCTGCCGTCCTTGAGCACGACGTCAAGGTCCGGTTCGGCGTCCCGGTCCCTTCGCGCCACAGACTCAACTTGAGGGTGCGATTTCAGCTGACGTTCCAGATGGTGCTCAGCCACACCCCCTCGCACCGCTACAGATAGGCGGGAACGTCCTGCGATGATCTCAAGAATCTCGTGACTATTGAGGTCGAATTCGTTCTCAAGGACGTGGTTTGGCGACTTTGCCCCGATTGCATGAGAAGCGTCGCGGTAGCTTTTTGCTGCAGAGAATCGCAGCGAAGAGTCGAGACCCAAATCGGTCGCGCGGCTTTCAAGACGTGCGTAGTCGAGAAAGCGTGATGGTCGAAAGGCAACGATTGCTTCGAGTCCAGACTCGGATCGTCGGTTGTCTCGCTTTGTGCCAGCGTGGTTATCTTTTTCCCAAGTGTTCCAACCCTCTGGCCCCATCGCTTCAAGCTCAGAGTCTTTGGCATAGTAAGAAATGCCCAGAGGTAGCGGATCCCACAATCGCGGGTCGAGCCCGATGAATATGTGACGATCAGGATCGATACCTAAAATCAAAGTTGTATCGACCGCTGCGACGTCGTAGGCAACGGGGGCGACGTTCCATCGGTCTTCTCCGCCGAACCTCAGTTGGCCGCGATTCTCGTCGCTTGGACGGTTCTTGGTCTCATGCTTTTTGAATCTAGACGGATAAATCAGCAAGCCAAGGCGCTCGTCGCGATCCGTCAGAACACCAAAATAGAACGGCGCCTTGGTGTGTGTGCTTGAGTACAGCACGCGACCGCCGCTTTCCTCAATCGCCCTGATGATCTCAAGGTGCAGATCGAGTCGCCCCGACACCGGAAAAACGTCGAAATAGTCGCGTCCCGCAATAGTCTCAGTCGACTTCATCGAACCTCCGCTTGTGGTCTCGACACTATCCCCAGGAGGTATGTCGGTGGGCTACGCCACGGTTGACTAAGAGATACTTTTTATGCGCGTGCTGGTATCCCACTCGACGGGCACGTTCGAACAACTTTGAGGTAGTTGAATATGACTGAAGCGCTTCCAGTAGTAAGCCTCTTCTCTGGCGCAGGAGGCTTGGACCTGGCGGTTGAGCGTGCCGATGCCGAACCACTAGTGGCCGAAGACACTGGAAGTGGGATCACTAGAGTCCACGTCGCTACGGATTACAATTCGCCAGCGCTCGAGACTTTGTCAGCCAATTTCCCTGGCACCTCGTCGATCAACGGTGATATTAGAACTTTGCCGTCGGAGCAACTGCTCGAAATAGCCGGACTTAGACGCGGGGAACCGGTCCTCGTCATTGGAGGACCACCATGCACTCCGTTCAGCAAATCTGGTTTCTGGCTTGAACAAAAGCGTGAAAGCCGAGACCCCAACGCATCTCTCTTGGACGAGTATGTACGAGTCGTACGCGAAACTCGGCCAGAGGCTTTTATCCTAGAAAATGTCCAAGGACTCACCTACAAGACCCATCGAGTTCAGTTTGAGCGCTTGCTTCGAAGCCTCACTGAATTGGGCTACAACCCGCAGTGGAAGGTGCTACTCGCAGCCGATTATGGCGTGCCGCAACTAAGACGACGCGTCTTCGTCGTTGGGCGTCGCGACGGTAAAAAATTCGAGTTTCCCGAGCCGACCCATTCGGGGTGGAGCGAACATACCCGCGTTTTCGATCCGACAAAAATTCCTCATGTGACTTCCTCGCAAGCGTTTGGCGACCTCGGGGAGTTCGCGGGTGTTGATGAGTATGTCGAGGGTGCGTATGGGGAGCTAGCTGCGGAGGTTCCGGGTGGTCAGAATTACCTTTGGCATACCGAACGCTACGACGGTCGAAATGTGTTTGAGTGGCGCAGCCGTTATTGGACTTTTCTCTTGAGGTTGGACCCGAACCGTCCCTCGTCCACAATTCAAGCGCAGCCCGGCCCATATGTTGGTCCATTTCACTGGGAGAACATATCGACTCCGCAGGGTGAGCGAGCGAGAAGACTTCGAGTACCAGAGTTGCTTCGACTGATGTCATTTCCTGATGACTTCAAAGTGCCACCCGCTCGCATAGATGTTCAGCGACAGCTTGGAAATGCGGTACCACTTGAACTTGGGAAAGCAGTAGCGCGTTCGTTGCTAACTCAGCTCGGGTACATCGATGCTCACAATCGCAAACCGTCGGTTGTTTTGGCCCTTTCTGCGTAACGCCTTGATCGCGCCGGGATCGCGACACCTGCGATGCAAACCGTCTCGTCGCTCGAACGAGATGCCGCCGCCACGGACGCCGCATCCATCGACTTGGTGGCAACCTAATCGGCCACGGCTATCGTCTAATACTTTTAGCCCCTAACTGGGGGCATAGGCCCCCTCGATAATAGAACGCTCGGTCTATACCGTGATGAAGTGTTCTATTTCGGTGTAAAGAAGCCCTCCGCCCGCCTTGCTGCGTCGACGGCCGTCACGACTGTTCTCGTGCTCGTTGCCTCGCTGTTGGCGCTTCCCAGCGCGGCGATGGCGAAGGACCCGGGCACCGCATCCATTTCGGGAAGCATCGACGGCATCACGTCGGCGAGCACGACCGAGACCACGACGATTGTCAGCGGAACGGCCACGCTGTCGTCACCGACGTACAACGCCACCGTGCAGATTGACTCGAGCGGGCACTATGAGTTTCCGGCGCTCGCCGAGGACGCGTACCAGCTGGAGATCAACGGTCTGAGCGGGGCGAACGGTGACCAGAACATCTGGCCAACCGAGTGGTACAACAACTTTCACGACGGTCAGGCTGATGAGATTTCGGTGCTCGACGGCGAGAACGTCGACATCGACGTAACGCTTGACCGGTTCGCAATTGTCAGCGGGACCGTCCGGTCGAAGCTCGACACCAGCGACAAGCTCGACGGCGTCGAGATCGAATTGCAGGACTTCAACAGCGGAAACATCTACACCGCGGTCACCAATTCAAACGGCGACTATTCAATCGGTGAGGTCATCCCGAGCACCTACATCGTGCTGTACCGCTACAAGGGCGTCGACCAGTACTACGGCGGCGTGTACGCAAGTGACCAGACATTCCCGTTCATCGTCGACTACAACCAAACGATCGATCGCGACGAAGACCTTCTCTGGACCGGCGAGATCCACGGACGCCTGAGGGACACCTCGACCGGCGACGGCATCCCCGGAGCCACCGTTCAGGCCTACCTGCTCGGTAGCGACTCTGCTGCCGGAAGTGTGGTCTCCGACAGCGACGGCAACTACGTCGTTGACGGTCTGGAGTCTGGTGCCTACCAGATCAAATTCTCGAAGAACGGGTACTTTCCTCGGTGGTACACGGCGGAGGATCGCGACTCATCCGGCACCATCGGTATGGGTCCCGGCGTCTCGACCGAAGCCCTCGAGAACCTCGAGCCCGCACCCCAGTTCGAGAAGGGCACCGCGAGCATCAGCTGGACCGAGACTCCGAAGACCGGCACAGTCCTCACCCTGACCACCACCGAGTGGGGTCCCGCTCCGGTCACCACGAACTACCAGTGGTTCCGCTCGGGCGCCAGCTACGGCGACGGTTCGCCCATCAGTGGCGCCACCGGAAGCACCTACACGGTTACCAATGCTGACCACGGCGCGCAGGTCTACGTCGTCGGATACTTCACCAAAGACGGCTACATCGACGAGACCATCACGACCAACAAGACGCCGGAGATTCCGCGCATCCTCGGCCCGACATCCGCTCCGGTCGTCACCGCGGCGGGCACCAACCAGGGCGACCGCCTCAGCGCAAACACCACCCCCTGGGGTCCCTCGCCGGTCACCTTCAGCTACCAATGGACCCGCGACAGCCAGAACATCCCCGGTGCGATCTACAACACCTACAACCTGCAGACCGATGACCGTGGCAAGCAGATTCGCGTCGTTCTGACCGGGACCAAGTCCGGCTATCCGTCGGTCTCCCTGACCAGCAACGCGACCGCGGCCAGCGGCGACGCGTACACGACCGAGGGCATTGTTTCGATCACTGGTGACCCCACGCTGGCAAGCACCCTCACGGCGACGGTGACCGGATTCAATCCGACGCCCTACCAGTACTTCTACGTCTGGCAGCGTGACGGCGTTGCCATCAGTGGTGCGACTGCCCGCGAGTACACCCTCGTCAGCGCCGACGTCGGCGCAAAGATCACCGTCAGCGCGACGACCTCGAGGCAGCCGTACTCAATCGTCACCGTCACGAGTGACGAGACCGCGACGATCACCACCAAGACCTTCACGACCTCGTCGGTCCCGAGCGTCTACGGCACCCCGCGCGTGGGCCTCACCGTCAACACCGACTACGGCACCTGGGACCCGAACGCCCGCCTGAGCTACGTGTGGAAGACCGGTACGGATGTCGTGGGCACCACCGACTACTACGAGCTGAAGCAGGCCGACATCGGCAAGCAGCTCACCGTCACGGTCACCGGAACCAACCCCGCCTACACGACAATCTCCCGCCAGAGCGAGCCGGTCACAGTTACCGGCTACCGGTGGACGCGCAACAACCCGTCCGGCATTTCCGGCCGCATCAGCGTTGGCGCCACCCTCACCGCGACGGGCCCGAGCCAGGCGTGGGAGCCGACCCCGACCGGATACATCTACCAGTGGACGCGCAACGGCACAAACATCGACGGCGCCACCGCGAGCACCTACACACTCGTTGACGCCGACCTCGCCCAGACCATCGCGGTCAGGATGTCCGGAGTCCGCGAGTTCTACGAAACCAACTGGGTCACGAGCACGACGGTTACGCCGACCTCGCGGACGCTGTACTCGACCAATCTCGGCATTACCTACTACCCGCACGTCGGCACCCAGGCCACGGGCGACCCGGGAACCTGGGGGCCGGGCGACGTCACCCTGAGCTACCGCTGGCTGCGCGCCGATGTCGCCATCCCGAACGCGACGTCCCTCACCTACACGCCGATCGATGATGACGCGGGGGAGTACCTGACGTTCGAGGTCACCGGCACACAGGCCGGCTTCGACCCGCTCGTGAAGACCGTGCGCGCTGACGCCGTCACCGACGGTGGCACCCTGACCTCCGCCATACCGGTCCTCACCGGTACTGGCGTCGTCGGTGATCCGATAACCGCAACCGTGGAGGGCTGGTCGGCTGGAACAGTTTTCACTCTCTCCTGGTATGCCGGCGTCGACGTTGTCCAGAACGGTGGCTACACCTTCACGCCGACCAACGCCCAGGCGGGCAAGGTTGTCTACCTGAGGGTGTACGGCGAACGCGTCGGCCGAGGGCAAACGACTCGCAGCAGCGATACGATCCCGATCACCGGCGGAACCTTCGAGACCAATGGGCAACTGAGCGTCAGTGGAACCTTTGTAGTCGGCAACATCGTCGCGGCCGTCGTCCCTGATGACGCGTTCACGCCCACGCCGTTCGAGTACCTCTATGAGTGGAAGAGCGGCGGGGTCACAATCCCGAACGCGACGTCTTTCAATTACCGCTTGAGGAACGCGGATGCCGGACACACGGTCTCGGTGGAGGTCACGGCTGAGCGCACCGGGTTCGCTCCCACTCCACGGGAATCCACGCAGAGCCCCCTGATCACGGGCGGGACGCTCGACGGAGGCGCTGCATCCATCGAGGGTGAAGAACGCGTCGGCGAGACCCTGACCGCAGTCGGCTCCTCGTTTGCGGACGGCGTCAGCCTCACCTACGAGTGGACCCGAGACGACAAGGTCGTCGGGGACGACGACGAGTACCTGCTCACCAACGCGGACGCCGGATTTACGGTCTTCCTGAAGATCACCGGAACCAAAACGGGCTTCAACCCGAGCTACCGCTACGACAACACCACCGACATCATGGGTGGCACGCTCACGTCGGTCACACCGTCGATCATCGGCGACGTTGAGGTCGGTGAGGAACTGTCGATCGACACGAGCGGCTGGACACCCGGAACAAACTTCACCTACCAATGGTCCAACAACTTCGGCACTGTCAGCGAGCAGGAGACCTACACACCCACCAACGCGGTCGCGGGTACGTCACTGTCGGTCTCGGTCGTGGGAACGAAGTACGGCTTCGGTACCGTGCCGAGCGCGATCAGCGATGGCGTTCTCGTCACCGGTGGAACCTTCGAGGTCGCCGCTGAACCATCGCTCGACGACGTCCAACACGTCGGCGTGTGGACCGGTGTGAAGATCGGGACACTCGTGCCGACCGCAACCGCACTCGCGTACCAGTGGAAGCGTGACGGTGTCGACATTCCTGGAACACTCGCTCGGGCGCAGTCCTACCAGCCGGTGAACGACGACGCAGGCACGGTGCTGTCGGTGGAAATCACCTACTCCCGCCCCGGGTTCGCATCCATCACGCGTGAAGCCGTCGGATCGTCCATCGTCATCGGCGGCCAGATGGATTCTGGAAAGGTCGCCTTTGCAGGTGCTGGCCGAGCGGGCTCTGCCCTCACGGTGCGGTTGACCGGGTGGAAGCCGGGAACGACCTTCACGTACGTTTGGTATGTCGACGGCGCCGAGCGGTCGACGAAGAGCAGCTTCACCCCCACCGCTGCGGATGTCGGTAAGAGCATCGGTGTCGACATCACCGGTACCAAGCCCGGGTTCTTCCCGTACCTCGAATGGGCGAGCGGGCTGATCGTCACCGGCGGAAAGTTCACCGCGGTCAAGCCGGTCATCACTGGCACGGCGGCGCCGGGCGGCGTGCTCACGGGAGTGCCTGCCCAATTCTCGCCGTACCCGGACAACTTCGTCTCGCAGTGGACGCGCAACGGGGTTGCGATCAAGGGTGCGATATTCCCGAGCTACAAGCTCACGACAGCGGATGCCGGAAAGACAATCGCGTTCTCCCAGACCGCGACGCGCCTCTACTACGACGCCGCGACATCCGTCTCGGCGACGGTGACCGTCAAGAAACTGTTGACCACGACGCCGACCCCGAAGGTTTCCGGCACGTTCAAGGTGGGCAAGAAGCTCACCGCGAAGACCACGACCTGGAAGCCGACGAAGGTTGCGCTCTCGTACCAGTGGAAGCGCGACGGCAAGGCCATTTCGGGTGCGAAGAGCTCGACGTACAAGCTAAAGAAGGCCGACAAGAAGCACAAGATCTCGGTATCGATCACAGGCTCGAAGTCGGGCTATGTCTCGGTGACGAAGACGAGCGCGGCGAAGAAGGTCAAGTAAAGCGTCCCTCGTTGGTCGAGTGCGAGCGCCAGCGAGCGTATCGAGACCATTGCCCGCGACACCGAGTTGTCGCAAGTGATGGTTTCGATACGCGGCCTCGCAAGCTCGGTCGCTACTCAACCAACGAGGACGGGTGCAAGGATGGACCCATGACCGAGCCCACCCCGCACCCGAAGCTCGAAGAGCTCATCGCCGTACTCGAGCAGCTGCGCGCTCCCGGCGGATGCGCGTGGGATCGCGAGCAGTCCCACGAGTCGCTCGTGCAGTACCTCATCGAAGAGACCTACGAGCTCGTTGACGCGATCGAGTCGGGCAACCGCGACGAAATGATCGAAGAGCTCGGCGACGTGCTGTACCAGGTCATCTTCCACTCCGACATTGCGGCCGAGGCTGGCCAGTTCACCCTTGAAGATGTCGCCGCCCACATGACGGCGAAGATGATCGGCCGTCACCCGCACGTGTTTGGTGACGCGAAAGCCGATTCCGCAGACGACGTCATCGCCCTCTGGGACGACCTCAAAAAGGTCGAGAAGCCGACGCGCACGAGCGTGCTCGACGGCATACCGCAGGGGATGCCCTCGCTCGGCCTCGCCGACAAGCTGCTCGGCAGGGCCGGCAAGCTCGGACTCGTCGACGTTGGGGCCCCGGCCACTATCCCGCTCGACGACGAAGAAGAACTCGGCGGGCTGCTGCTCGCGATCGTCGCATCCGCTAAAGCCAACGGGCTGGATGCGGAACGCGCGCTCCGCTCCACCCTTCGGGGCCTGCAGGCGGAAATCCGCGAGCACGAAGCCGACGCGGCAGAGTTTCCGGCCGCCGACGCTAACTAGCGCCTACGCGACGGGTGAGGGTTGGTGCCCCCCTCAACCCGAATGACGAGGGCACCTCAGCACGACACCAACACTCACGAAGAGGTCCCGGTGGCGGGCACGTCACAGCGAAATACCCGAATCGCTGTGCCTGTTTGAGAACCGCTTCCAGCGCGGTAAGAAAATGAAACGTTGTCACTAAAGGGTTTGTAACGGGGTACACTCTATAGTCCGAATGCCCGTCGGCGCAAAGCGAAACGCCCTCTTTGTGGGGGCGCGGCTCGATACTCAATACGTTTTCATGCAGTTGTCCAATAACGAGCGTTGTGCGGGCACATTTGAGGTCTCGTTCGACCTGACAGAATCGACCTATGGCGACACAGGTGAACCCCCCGCGGGGAATGCGCGACTTCCTGCCCGGTGACAAAGCTCGGCGCGAGCGGGTGCTCGGAGTAATCCGCTCGACCTACACCGCCCACGGTTTCGACGAGATCGAGACGCCGGTCATGGAGGACTCCGCTCGCCTGCACGCGGGTCTCGGCGGCGACAACGAGAAACTCGCCTTCGGCGTGCTCAAGCGCGGGCTCACTGCCGACGACTTTGCCGCGGCATCCGAAGCCCTCGACCTGGCCGACCTCGGGCTGCGCTTCGACCTCACCGTGCCGCTCGCCCGCTTCTATGCCTCGCACCACGGTGAACTGCCGTCGGTCTTCCGGGCGATCCAGATCGCGCCGGTCTGGCGTGCCGAGCGCCCGCAGAAGGGCCGTTACCGCCAGTTCGTGCAGTGCGACATCGACATCATCGGTGAGCCGGGCGCGCTCGCCGAGATCGAGCTGCTGACCGCAACGACCGACACGCTGCGCGCGCTCGGACTGAACGGATGCAGCATCCGCATCAACGACCGCCGCCTGCTGACGAGCATGCTGACGGTGCTCGGATTCCCGGCGGGCGAACACCCCGCCGTGCTCATCACGATCGACAAGCTCGACAAGCTCGGATCCCACGGCGTCGTCGCCGAACTGCGCGACCGGGCATTCCCGAACGGGCCGGTCGATGCGCTCGAGGAGTTCTTGCTCACGCCATCCGCTCCGCCCCAGCCGTTCAGCGAGGCCCTCATCCGTGCGTCGCTGCCGGAGGGCGTCGACGAGACCGCCGTGCTCGAGCTTGCCGCGCTCGGCTCTGCCCTCGACGACTCGAGCCTGCTGCAGTTCGATCCGTTCCTCGTGCGCGGAATGGGCTACTACACCGGCACGATCTTCGAGGTCGCGCACCCGGAGCTCGGCTACTCGCTGGGTGGCGGCGGTCGCTACGACGGCATGATCGGGCGGTTCCTCGGTACCGAGGTGCCCGCGGTCGGTATGTCGCTCGGATTCGAACGACTCGTCGACCTCGTGACGCTGCCGACGGATGCCGCTGCCGACGCGGTTGCGCTCATTCACGACGGCGCATCGCCGGCTGTGCTCGCGACGCTCAAGTCGGCGCTCATCGCCGGCGGCACTCGCGTGCGACTGGAGAAGAAGCCGCGCAAGTTGCCCGCCCTTCTCGACTCGCTCGCGGCATCCGGCTTCTCGCGGTTCGCGATTGTCGGAGCCGATGTCACCTCGGTCGACGATCTGGAGTTCCGCCCGCTCGCGTAGGCATGGCACTCACTCAGGCAGTGGTCGATAAGGTGTGTGCGTGACTGCGATTGAGCCGATTGGCGGGGGAGTGGCGGATGCCGCTGCGCTCACGCCAGAGACCCGCGATGAAGTAGCCCTCGAGGTCGAGCAGGGCGTGGTCGAGCTGTACCGCGCGGTCAGTGAACGCATCAAGTCGCACGCCCGTGCGTTCAGCCCCGACCTGCAGCCGGCCGGCTTCGGCATCCTGCGCTATATCAACGCGCGCGAGCCGATCCGTGCGGCCGACATCGCGACCTCGCTCGGCATGGACAAGAGTGCCGTCAGCCGCCAGGTCACCGTTCTGCGCGAGCTCGGCCTCGTCGAGACCACGCCCGACCCGCTCGATGGCCGGGCCTCCCTGCTCGTGCTGAGCTCGGCATCCCGTAATGCCCTGTCGGGAATCCGCAGCCAGCGCTCGACCGACTACGAGCGGGTGCTCTCGCAGTGGTCGGATGCCGACCTGCTCTCGTTCGCCGAGCTGCTCAAGCGCTTTACCGCGTCGCTGTAGCGGCGGCAGCGCCGGCCACCGGTGCCACTGGTGTCGATGCCCGACGACGAGCCGCGCTCGCCGCGGCGACGATGACGATTACTGCGGCCGCGGAAATAGCTGCTCCCACCCAGATCGGTGAGGTGTAGCCAAGTCCTGCGGTGATCACGACGCCGCCGAGGAAGGCGCCAAGCGCGTTGCCGATATTGAACGCGCCGATGTTGGCGCCCGAGACGAGGGTGGTGGCGTCTCCGGCGTATTTCATCACGCGCATCTGCAGCCCGGGCACGGTGGCGAATCCGAATCCGCCCATCAGGAGCAGTGCCGCGATCGTGGCGATCTTGTTCTCGGCGACAAGGGCGAATCCGACCAGAATCACGGTGAGCGCGCTGAGCAGAACGATGAGGGTGGCATCGAGAGCGCGGTCGGCGAATCGTCCACCGAGGATGTTGCCGATGAACAACCCGACGCCGAAGACGACGAGCAGCCATGGCACCGTGGTGCTGGCAAAGCCGCTGACCTCGGTCAGCGTGTACGCAATGTACGTGAAGGCACCGAACATGCCGCCAAAGCCGAGGATCGTGGCAGCGAGTGACAGCCAGACCTGGCCGGAGCGGAACGCGCGCAGTTCTACGCGCAGGCTCGCGCCTTCGGGGGCGCCGCGGCCAGCGTTCGGGACGAGAGTGACGATGCCGACCAGGGCAATGACGCCGATCGCGGTGATTGCCCAGAACGTTGAGCGCCAGCCGAAGCTCTGGCCGAGGAAGGTACCGAACGGAACGCCGAGCACGTTGGCGAGCGTCAGCCCGGTGAACATGATCGCGATGGCTCCGGCTTTCTTGTTCTGAGCGACCATGCTCGCGGCGACGACGGAACCGATGCCGAAGAACGCGCCGTGGCACAGGGCGGCGACGATGCGGCCGAGCAGCATGATTTCGAACGTCGGCGCGATCGCGGAAATCAGGTTGCCCGCGATGAACAGGACGAGCAGCCCCACCAGCACCTGCTTACGGGGAAGCCTCGTGACGGCGGCGGTGAGTGCGAGCGCCCCGACCGCGACGCTCAGCGCGTAGCCGGTGATGAGCCAGCCCGCGGCTGCCTCGGTGACGTTGTAGGTCGCTGCAACCTCCGGGAGCAGGCCGAGGATGACGAACTCCGTGAGCCCGATGCCGAATCCTCCGATGGCGAGGGCAAACAGTCCGAGGGGCATTCGATCTCCGGTTCCCGGCGCTGTACTCGCGCCGTCAGTACGCGTACGCTTGTAGTTGCACGCGCGGCCTAAATGGGCCGGGGGAGATCATTGCACACGCAAGTATCCCGCGCAAGCAACTACTTTGAACGGAGACGCAGATGGGCATCGCCGACGACGCCATCCAAGTTCGTGCGCAAGGGTGGCGCACGCTGGCCGCACTGCACGATCGCATCGATGTAGCGCTCGAGCGTGCGCTGCAGGCGCAGGCGAAGCTCTCGGTGGTCGAATACACGGTGCTGGATGTCCTCAGTCGCCAGCCCGGAACGTGGCACCTGCGGATGCAGCAGCTCAGCCGCGCCACCGCGCTCAGCGCGAGTGCAACGACTCGCCTGGTCAACCGGCTCGAAGAGCGCGGGCTGCTGACCCGCATCCTGTGCCTGGATGACCGCCGCGGTATTTACACGGAACTCACCCACGCGGGCGCGCAACTGCTCGCCGATGCGCGCCCGGTTCACGACGCGACACTCGAGGCGGCGCTCGCCGAAGCCCGCGACGTTCCGGAGCTCGCCGAGCTCGTCGACGCCCTGCCCGGCCTGCACGTTCCCGCCTAGCAACACCAACCGTTTACCGTGAGCCTCCGGCTCAGCTGTTCCGCGCGAGTAAGCTACCTCTCGGACAATCCACCACAGTCCAACCCCCAGTTTTGAAGGAGAACCCCCAGTGGCTTTGATCGAGGCAGTAGGCGCCCGCGAAATTCTTGACTCCCGAGGAAACCCGACCGTTGAGGTCGAGGTTCTGCTCGAGGACGGCACCGTTTCGCGTGCCGCAGTTCCGTCCGGTGCATCCACCGGCGCGTTCGAGGCATACGAGCTTCGCGACGGCGACAAGAAGCGTTACCTCGGCAAGGGCGTCGAGAAGGCAGTGGATGCTGTGCTCGACGTTCTCGGACCGGCCATCGAAGGCTTCGACGCGGCAGAGCAGCGCGCGATCGACGCGACTCTCATCGAGCTCGACGGAACCGACAACAAGAAGAAGCTCGGCGCCAACTCGATCCTCGGTGTTTCGCTCGCCGTCGCCCGTGCCGCCGCTGACTCGGCCGACCAGCCGCTCTACCGCTACGTCGGTGGCGCCAACGCACACGTTCTTCCGGTGCCGATGCTCAACGTCATCAACGGTGGATCGCACGCCGACTCGAACGTCGACATCCAGGAATTCATGATCCTGCCGGTCGGCGCGGAGACCTTCAGCGAAGGACTGCGCTGGGGCGTTGAGACGTACCACGCGCTCAAGAGCATCCTGCACGGCCAGGGCCTCTCGACCGGTCTCGGTGACGAGGGTGGATTCGCTCCGAACCTCTCCAGCAACCGCGCTGCACTCGACCTGCTCGTCGAGGCCATCACGGCCGCCGGCTTCACGCCCGGCAAGGACATCGCGCTCGGACTCGACGTTGCGGCTTCCGAATTCTTCAAGGATGGCGCGTACGCCTTCGAGGGTGGATCCAAGACCGCAGCCGAGATGAGCGCGTACTACGCCGAGCTCGTTGCCGCGTACCCGCTCGTCACGATCGAAGACCCGCTGGATGAGGACGACTGGGAGGGCTGGGCCGAGCTCACCTCGACCATCGGTTCGAAGACCCAGATCGTCGGAGACGACCTGTTCGTCACCAACCCGACGCGTCTGGCCAAGGGGATCTCGCTCGGCACAGCCAACTCGATCCTCGTCAAGGTCAACCAGATCGGTACCCTCACCGAGACGCTCGACGCCGTGTCCCTCGCGCAGCGCAGCGGCTACACGGCCGTCATGTCGCACCGCTCGGGTGAGACCGAAGACACCACGATCGCCGACCTCGCCGTCGCGCTCAACACCGGCCAGATCAAGACCGGTGCACCGGCACGCAGCGAGCGCGTCGCGAAGTACAACCAGCTCCTCCGCATTGAAGAAGAGCTCGGCGAGGCCGCGGTTTACGCGGGTCGCAGCGCTTTCCCACGCTTCACTGCATAGGGTTCGTTTATGAGCAGGCGACAGCGACCCCAAAAGGTCGCTGTCGCCCTGCCACAAATGGAGAGCGCGCCGGAGCACTGGCTACGTCACATCCGCCTCTCCGGCTTCGCGGTCACGATCCTGTCGCTCATCGTGCTGACGATCGTCGTTCTCGCCCCGTCGCTGCGCACGCTCGTCGCCCAGCAGCAGGAGATCGCCGCGCTTCGCCAGGCCGTGCTCGACAAGCAGAACGACGTCGACGCACTCGAGAAGGATGTCGCCCGCTGGGAGGACCCCGCCTACATCGAGGCGCAGGCCCGCGGCCGACTGCACTACGTCTTCCCCGACGACATCCCGTACTTCGTGCTCGATGACGGCGAGACGCCCACCACCGACAACGGCGCACCGATCAGCGACACCATCCAGACCACCCAGGTCGACTGGCTGCAGTCGCTCGTCTCCTCGGTCATGGAAGCCGGACTCACGGATGCCACCGTCGACGAGCTTGACGCCGATACCGATTCTGAAGAGAAGTAATGACCACCCCACCGTTTGACGCTCCGACCGACGCCGACATCCTCGAGGTGTCGAACCAGCTCGGCCGCCCCGCCCGCAACGTCATCGGCATCCCCGCGCGCTGCGTCTGCGGCAAGCCGACGGTCGTGGCGACGAAGCCGCGCCTCGACGACGGAACCCCGTTCCCCACCCTGTACTACCTGTCGCACCCCGCAGCGACGGCCGCCGTTTCGACCCTCGAAGCCACGAGCGTCATGCCGCAGCTTGCCGCTCTGCTTGAGGGAAAGGTCGCCGACCAGTACCTCGCCGCACACCAGGCGTTCCTCGCCGATCGCGAGTCGATCGAGGTCGTCGACGAAATCGCCGGCATTTCGTCCGGCGGAATGCCCACGCGCGTCAAGTGCCTGCATGCGCTCGTCGCCCACTCGCTCTCCGCCGGCCCCGGCGTCAACCCGATCGGCGACCGCGCCCTCGAGATCGTGGCCTGGAGCCCGACCGTGTGCGAGTGCGTCGACTACAGCGCCGCCGAAGCGACGCCAGAGTAACCATGCGCAGACGGCGGGCAGCGGTGGCGGCGCTTGCCGTCGCGGCGACCGTTCTCTGCGCGGTTGCCCCGGCGATTGTGGCGCCGGCCAACGCCGACGCGATCCGCAGCCGGGAGTACTGGCTCGACGACTACGGCATCCGCTCGGCGTGGAAAACAACCCGCGGCGCCGGCGTCACCGTCGCCGTGATCGACACCGGAATCGATTCGACGCACCCTGACCTCGATGGAGTCGTCTCTGACGGAACCGATTTCTCCGGCCTGGGCTCGGGCGGAAAACCGGTCGGCAGCACGGATGACGCCTCGCACGGCACCATGGTCGCCTCGTTGCTCGCGGGGCGTGGCAGGGGAACCGACGGCATCATCGGCGTCGCCCCCGAGGCGAAGGTCCTGTCGGTCTCGATCGGCTTCGGCGAAGAGACGGTCGGCTCTGACCAGCAAATAGCGGATGCCGTGCTCTGGGCAGTCGACCACGGTGCCGACGTCATCAACATGTCTCTAACCCGCAACACTCCGGACTGGCCGACGAGCTGGGACGAAGCCTTTTTGTACGCGATGGAACACGACGTCGTCGTCGTGGCCGCCGCCGGTAACCGGGGGAGCGGCACCACCGTCGTCGGTGCCCCGGCCACGATGCCGGGCGTACTCACCGTCGCCGGACTCGACCGCGCCGGGGCCGCGAGCCTCGACGCGTCGTCGCAGGGAATCACCATCGGCGTCGCGGCACCGAGCGAGCAACTCGTCGGCGCCGTGCCGGGTGGCGGCTACGTCATCTGGAACGGAACGAGCGGCGCGACGCCCCTCGTTGCCGGAGTCGTCGCGCTCGTGCGCTCCGCCCACCCCGACCTCGACGCCGCCAACGTCATCAACCGGTTGACCGACACCGCGACCGCCGCCGGGGCGCAGGGCGTCGACCCGATCTACGGCTTTGGCAAGATCAACGCCAAGCGTGCGGTGTCCGGTTCCGTCGACGCTGCGACGGCCAACCCGATGGGGGACCTGGCCGAGTGGGTGCGCCTCTATAGACGTGCGGAGGCGACCCCCGCGCCCATCGCGACGGCAACGCCAACCCCGCAGCCAACCGCAACGTCCGTCGTTCAGCCGCCAGCGGCATCCGGCCCCTCGGGCGTTATCGGCCTGCGTGACGTCGGCATTCCGCTGTTCTTCTTCGGTGGATTTGCGCTCGCGCTCGCGGTGCTGATTTTCGCTGCGAGGCGCCATTTCGGTGGATTGCGGCGAAGAGAGTAGATTGATAGGCGACTTCAATCGTTTGAGATTGCCTTCCCCCGTGCTTATAGGAGACCACCACTCGTGCCCAAAATCCTGATCGTCGGCGGCGGCTACGCCGGTTTCTACACCGCCTGGAAGCTGGAGAAGCTGCTCCGCAAGGGCGAGGCAGAGGTCACCATGGTTGACCCGCGCCCGTACATGACCTACCAGCCGTTCCTTCCCGAGATCGCCGCAGGGTCCATCGACCCGCGTCACGCCGTGGTTCCTCACCGCCAGCACCTCTCGCGCACCAACATCGTCACGGCTGCCGTCACCGGCATCAACCACGAGACGAAGACCGCGACCATCACGCCAGAGCTCGGCGAAGCGTACGAGTTCACCTACGACCAGATCGTCGTCACGGCCGGTTCCGTCTCGCGCACGTTCCCGATCCCCGGAGTTGCCGACGAGGCAATCGGAATGAAGAACATCGAAGAGGCGATCGCCGTACGCGACCGCATCCTCACCAACTTTGACAAGGCAGCACTGCTGCCCGCCGGTGCCGAGCGCGACCGCCTGCTGACCTTCACGGTCGTCGGTGGAGGATTCGCCGGTATCGAGGCATTCGCCGAAATGCGTTCCTTCGCGAGCGCCCTGGTGAAGAAGTACAAGGAAATCAGCTTCGAGGACACCCACTTCCACCTCATCGAGGCAATGGGACGCATCATGCCCGAGGTGTCGCTCAAGACGAGCCTCTGGGTCATCAAGAACCTCGCCGAGCGTGGAGCACAGATCCACCTCGACACGCAGCTCAAGTCGGCGACCGGCGGAGTCATCGAACTCTCGACCGGTGAGACCTTCGAGTCCGACCTCATCGTCTGGACCGCCGGAGTCATGGCATCGCCCATGCTTCGCAACACCGACCTGCCGGTTGAAGAGCGTGGACGCCTGCGCGTCCAGGCCGACCTGCGCGTCATCAACGAAGACGGCGTTGTCGCTGACGCCTGGGGCGCCGGCGACGTCAGCGCTGTCCCGGACCTCACCGGTAAGGGTGTCGGCGGCTTCTGCGTTCCGAACGCCCAGCACGCCGTTCGCCAGGGCAAGCTCCTGTCGAAGAACATCGTCGCGGTGCTCCGCGGCGAGGGCACCAAGGACTACTTCCACCAGCCCGCCGGAGCCGTCGCCGGCCTCGGTCTCGGCATCGGTGTGTTCCAGAAGGGCAAGCTCGGCATCACCGGCTTCCCGGCCTGGGTCGCGCACCGCGGTTACCACGGCCTGGCCATGCCGACCTGGGAGCGTAAGGTTCGCGTCATCGGCAACTGGGTCATCAACCTGTTCTGGGGCCGTGACCTCGCGTCGCTCACCGCTGTCGCCACCCCGCGTGCAGAGTTCGAGCGCTTCGCCTCACGCCCCAAGGCGTAGTTACAACTCTGGAACGCCCCGTCTGCTTCGGCAGGCGGGGCGTTTCCGCGTCTGCGGCGAACTATGTCGTTGATTGAGTGCGAGCGCCAGCGAGCATATCGAAATCATTACCCGCGACACCGATTCGTTTAGCGTTGGCTATGGTTTCGATACGCGGCCTCCTTCGTCGGTCGCTACTCAACCAACGAGGCTAGAGCGGATGCGCGACCGCTAGGCTCGATTTCGGGCCCCCGTAGCCCAACTGGCAGAGGCAGACGACTTAAAATCGTCACAGTGTGGGTTCGAACCCCACCGGGGGTACTCGTGTTTCCGGCGCGTAAACCCCCGTTCTGGGTTCTTGACACCGCCTCTGCGCGCGTGACATCTTGGTCACGCGTCTGGGTCGCTTGACCCACAGAGCCGGAGGGGCGGCCAGTGGCACGAATGTCTTCCGTCGACCGGCGGCACGAGATCGTCCAGGCTGCGCTGCGCGTCATCGCCGCTGACGGCGTGAGCGGGGCAACCACTCGCGCGATCGTCGCAGAGGCCGGGATGTCGCTGGCGAGTTTTCACTACGCGTTCACCTCGCGAGACGAAATGATGCGCGAGCTCGTTGCCTACGTCGTCGAGAGTGAAACCGTCGCCGCGTTCTCTGCGCTGCGGTTCGGCACCGACATCCGCACCAGCATCCGTGATTCCCTCACCGCCTACTTCGAACTCGCCGTCGTCGCCGACCCCGGACACGAGCAGGTCATGTTCGAACTGATGCAGTACGCGCTGCGCACCCCCGGCATCGAGCACCTCGCGCGGGAGCAATACGATCGATACCGCGCCGCCGTCTCCGGACTGCTGGAGACCGGCGCTGAGAACGCCGGCATCCGCTGGTCGCTTCCCGTCGAAGATGTCGCACGCCTGGTCGTGACCATCAGTGACGGTCTCACTCTTGGCTGGCTTGCCGACCGCGACACCGCTGCCGCGATGCGCGTCATCGAGTTCGCCGCCGACTCCCTGTCCCGCCTCGCTGAACCCGCACCCACCAACTCCACCGTTCGCACCACCACCAAGGAGCGCTCCGCATGACCGCAACCGCCCAGGCTTCGGCCACCCTGTTCTCCGAACCGTTCCGCAAGGTTCCGGGCCGCTGGATCGCGCTCTTCGCGACCGCGTGGCTCGGCATCTGGATGGCGCAGCTCACCCCGATCCAGCTGCTGCTGCCGAACCAGATCTCCGAGGTGCTCGGGCTTCCGCTCAACGTCGCCGAGCAGCTCGACTCGAGCCGCTGGCTCGAACCGGTCTTCGCCTTTGGCGTGATCTCGGCCATCGCGGGGTTCTGCGCGCTCATCGCCTACCCGCTCACCGGTGCGCTGTCCGACCGCACCGTCGGCAAGTACGGTCGCCGCCGCCCGTGGATCTTCGCCGGAGTCATCATCTTCGCGGCGTCGCTGTTCATCCTCGGCCTGCAGTCCAGCCTCCTCGGAATCGGCATCTTCTGGTCGACCTCGCTCATCGGTTTCTGCGTACTGACTGCTGCGATCACCGCGACGATCTCCGACCAGGTGCCGATCAACCAGCGCGGCTTCGTCTCGGGCTGGGTCTCGGCCCCGCAGGCCGTCGGAACCATCCTCGGCCTCCTGCTCGTCACGACCCTCGCGCTCACCACCGTTGTCGGTTACACCCTCGTCGCCGTCGTTGTGCTCGTTCTCGTGCTGCCGTTCGCTTTCTTCCTGAAGGATGCCCCGCTCTCGGCCGAAGACCGGCCCGCCTTCTCGGCGAGCGTCCTGTTTGCCGGCTTCTGGGTGAGCCCGCGCAAGTACCCCGACTTCGGCTGGACCCTTCTCGGCCGCATCCTCGTCAACCTCGGCAACGCGCTCGGCACGACGCAGCTGCTCTACTTCCTCGCCTTCGGCCTCGGCTCGACCGCCGTCGAAGACGACCTGCTGCTGCTCACCGCCGTCTACATGGTCTTCTTCATCGCGGCCGCGCTCATCGTCGGCAAGCTCAGCGACCGCATCGGCCAGCGCAAGGTCTTCGTCTACATCTCCGCCTACCTGCAGGGAATCGCAGCGCTGCTGCTCGCCTTCGTGCCGCAGTACGGTGCGGCACTCATCGCGGCCGGCATCCTCGGTCTCGGCTATGGCGCATTCATGGCCGTCGACCAGGCGCTCGCGACCCAGGTGCTTCCCGACTCGCACTCGCGCGGAAAGGACCTCGGCATCATGAACATCGCGACCGCCGTTCCGCAGGCTGTCGCCCCGCTCATCGGTGCCGTCATCGTGGTGCTGTTCGCGCACCTCGCCTCTGACAACCAGCCGGTCATCCTCAACGGCGGATTCGCGGGAGCCGAGTTCGGCTTCGGCGCGCTGTTCGTCGCCTCCGCAGTGTTCGCCGTTCTCGGCGGACTCTCCATCATGCCGATCAAGAGTGTGAAGTAATTGCAGCTCACCCGCCCCACCTCCCAGCCCTGGCTGGACCCCGCAACGTACTGGCCGGCCCTCGAGGCCGCGACGACGGAGCTTGACCCGCCGTACGGCGTGATCTCGCTTCCGGCGCTCGCGCACAACGCGTTCGACCTGCTCGACCGTGCGAACGGCATGCCAATCCGCGTCGCGAGCAAGTCGATCCGCGTGCGCGGGGTCATCGACGCCGTGCTCGCGCTTCCCGGGTATTCCGGCGTTCTCGCGTACACCCTCGCCGAAGCGCTCTGGCTCGCCACGAGTGGTCCGGATGGGGAGGCGATCGAGGATGTCGTGGTCGGCTACCCGACAGCGGATCGCGGTGCACTGCTCACTCTCGCCCGTCACCCGGAGCTCGCCGCCCGCGTGACGATCATGGTCGACAACGTCGAGCAGCTCGATCTCGTCGACGCGGTCATACCGCCATCCGAGCGCGAATCGATCCGCGTCTGCATCGAACTCGATGCGTCCTGGGACACCTGGTACCTCGGCCACACCGGCGTTCGCCGTTCGCCGATCCACACCGCCGTCGACGCGCGCGCCCTCGCCGAGCAGGTCGTTGCCCGTCCGGGCTTCACGCTCGTCGGCATCATGGGGTACGAAGCGCAGATCGCCGGGGTCGTCAACAACCCCGCCGGCAAGCGTGCCTACGGCGCCGTCGTGCGGTGGATGCAGGGCCGCTCCGCTGCGGAACTCGCGGATCGCCGTGGCGAGACCGTGGCATCCGTCCGCGAGATCGCCGACCTCGAATTCGTCAACGGTGGCGGAACGGGCTCGATCGAGAGCACCTCCGCCGAGAGCGCCGTCACCGAGGTCGCCGCCGGCTCCGGCCTGTTCGGTCCGCACCTGTTCGATCACTACACGCACTTCCACCCGGCACCCGCCGCGTCGTTCACGCTCGCGGTCGTGCGCAAGCCACTGCCCGAACTTGCGACGCTCCTCGGCGGCGGCTGGATCGCATCCGGCCCGGCCGGCAACGACCGCCTGCCCAAGCTCGTCTGGCCGGAGGGCCTCTCGATGCTGCCGCGCGAAATGGCCGGCGAAGTGCAGACGCCGCTCTCCGGCGACGCAGCGAAAGCACTGCGCATCGGCGACCGCGTCTGGGCACGCCACACCAAAGCGGGGGAGCTCAGCGAGCACCTCGATGATTTCGCCATCGTCGACGGCGACGCCCAGGTCGGCACGCTGCCCACCTACCGCGGCCAGGGAAAGGTCTTCCTTTGACAATCCTCCACAGCCCCGGCCTCATCGGCCCGGGTCAGCACTGGCGCAACTGGGGTCGCTCGGCGAGCGCCAACCCGGCGCACGTTGCACACGCGAAAAGCGTCGATGACGTCATCGAGGTCGTCCGGTTCGCGCGTGAGCACGGGCTGACGGTCAAGGCGATCGGGGCCGGGCACAGCTTCACGACGATCGGCGCGACCAGCGGCATCCAGCTCGACGTCTCCGCGATCGATGGCGTACTTGCGGTCGACGGCAACCGCGTGACGTTCGGCGCCGGAACCAACCTGTACCAGCTGCCCGCTCTGCTGAAGCCGTACGGACTCGCGCTCGCCAACATGGGCGACATCGACCGGCAGACGATCGCCGGCGCGACCTCCACCGGCACACACGGTACCGGCCGCGACTTCGGCGGCCTCGCCACCCAGGTGCGCGCCGTCACGCTCGTCACCGCCGACGGATCCCTCCTGCGGGTCAGCGACACGCAAAACCCCGAGCTGCGTCAGGCTGCGTTCCTCGGACTCGGAGCGCTCGGCGTGCTCGTCGAGATCACGATCGAGTGTGTACCGGCGTTCCTGATGCGGGCAGTCGAACGCCCGGAGCGTTTCATCGACGTCGTCGACGGCTGGCAGCAGCGCCACGACGACACCGACCACTTCGAGTTCTACGTCTGGCCGCACACCGACACGGTGCTGAGCAAATACAACACGCGGCTGCCGATGACGGCAGAACGCGCACCGGTCACGAAGTTCGCCGGCTGGGTCGAGGACTACCTCGTCACCAACTACGTGCTGGCCGGCATCCTCAACATCGGGCGCATGATGCCCGCCGCCACACCCACCATCAACCGCTGGGCGGTCAAGGTGGCCGGAAACCGCACCTTCACCGACCACTCGCACGAGGTCTTTGTCTCGCCCCGCACCACGCGCTTCCGCGAGATGGAATACGCGCTGCCGATCGACGTCGTGCCCGAAGTGCTCAAGGAGCTCCTCAAACTCATCGAGAAGAAGGACTGGCGCATCTCGTTCCCGATCGAGGTGCGCGGTGCCGCAGCCGACGACCTGTGGATGTCCACGGCATCCGGTCGCGATTCCGGCTACATCGCGCTGCACAAGTACTTCCGCGAGGATCCGACCGAGTATTTCCAGGCGGTCGAGGGCCTGATGAAGGAGTACGACGGCCGGCCGCACTGGGGCAAGATGCACTACCGCGATGCCGAGTCGCTCGCAGCGAGCTACCCGCACCACGCCGACTTCGTCGCCGTGCGCGACCGCCTCGACCCCGACCGCGTCTTCACCAACCCGTATCTCGATCGCGTGCTCGGTAAGTAGATGAGCGCAGCGGATGCTGACCGCTTCAGCTTCACCGAGCATCCATCGATCGACGGCGGTGCGCCGGACGGCTACCGGCTCACCGTGCGCAACCGGGTGATCGGTTCGGGCGCCGCAACGTTCCGGGCGGCGGCCGACGCCGTGCTGCACTGGCAGGGGCACCGCGGCGCGGGCTTCACTCCGGTGTCGGTTCCCGACCGGGTCGAGGTCGGCGCCGTGTCGATCTGGATCGTGCCGTTCGGTCCGCTGCACGCGAGCGTGCGCTGCCGGGTGTTCGAGGTCGCGAACGAGCCGAGGCGAGTCGGTTTCGGCCACGGCACGCTCGTCGGGCATCCGCAGCAGGGCTGGGAGAGCTTCGTCGTGCATCACGACGCCAACGACGACGTGCGCTTTGAGATCCGCGTCGTCGCGCGGCCCGCAGCAACCTGGATGAAGCTCGCCGGCCCGTTCGGCACCCTCGCCCTGCACCGGTTTCTCACCCGCAACCTCCGGGCGCTCGACCCGATCCTTTGACGCAGGACGCTGGCGCTTTTTGTACGCAATTAACGCGCCGGAAACACGACCATGAACGCTCCGAAATGCGCGACCGTTATCGTCGGGCTGAGTCCTTCACATTCTGCCCGGCACCCGGGCATCCAACTCAAGAGGCGAGGCGTTTTCTTTATGTCAGCACAGCATCACACGGCACGCGGTAAGTCATTTCGTTCGGTAGCGGTAACGATCGCCGCAGCAGCGACCGTTCTCGCCATGTCGGCGTGCTCGAGCGCCGCACCGGCGACCGAAGAAGCCGAAGACGCCAGCTACGGCGACCTGAGCGTTCAGCTCTCCTGGATCAAGAACGCCGAGTTCGCCGGCGAGTACTTCGCTGATTCCAAGGGCTACTACACCGACGCGGGCTTTGACACCGTCACCCTGACCGCCGGCCCGAGCGCCACCGAATCCCTCGTGCTTTCCGGGGCAGCGGATGTCGGACTCTCGAACGCCGTCTCGGTCGCACCGGTCATCCTCGAAGAGGACGCACCGCTCAAGATCATCGGTACGACGTACCAGAAGAACCCGTTCACCATCCTGTCGCTCGCTGACGGTGGAAACATCCTGACCCCGGCCGACCTCGTCGGCAAGAAGATCGGCGTCCAGGCCGGTGGCAACGAGACGCTCTTCGACGCGCTTCTCGCCGCCAACGACATCGACCCCGACTCGGTCACCAAGGTTCCGGTCGAGTACGACCCGGCGCCGCTCGTCAACGGTGAAGTAGACGGATTCCTCGCCTACGTCACCAACGAGTCGATCATCGTCGAGTCCGAGGGCTTCCCGGTCGCCAACCTGCTCTTCGCTGAGAACGGCCTGCCGTTCGTCGCCGAGAGCTTCGTTGTCACCCAGGACTCGATCGACGAAGACCGTGAGAAGCTCAAGGCGTTCCTGTACGCCGAGATCCTCGGCTGGAAGGACGCCCTCGCGGACGCCGCCGGTGGAGCAGCGCTCGCCGTCGACACCTACGGATCGGACCTCGGTCTCGACCTCGCCAAGGAAACCGCGCAGGCAGAAGCCCAGAACACGCTGCTGATCGAGACCGAAGAGACCGACGCCAACGGCCTCTTCACCATCAGCCCGGACCTCATCGATGCCAACATCGCGACGCTCGCCGCCGCCGGTTACGACATCGAAGCCGACCAGCTCTTCGACATGACCCTGCTCGACGAGGTCTACGAAGAGCACCCCGAGCTCCTCGAATAGAGTTCAAGAACCACTAGCGAGTACCAAAGGATCCAATCGTTGAGTACTTCAACAGCCGCTGGCCAGGGTGACACCACCCTGGCCAGCGGTATCCACATTTCCGGCCTGAGCAAGACGTTTTCGCTCGGGCGCAAGAAGGTCGTCGCCCTCGACAACGCCTCGCTGCAGACCGAACAGGGAACCTTCCTGTCGCTGCTCGGGCCATCCGGATGCGGCAAGTCGACGATCCTGCGCATCCTCGCCGGGCTCGAAACCGCAACGAGCGGCGATGTCCGCGTCGACGGCAAGACCCCGGCCGAGCTTCGCAAAGACCACAGCCTCGGCATCGCGTTCCAGGACTCGGCACTGCTGCCGTGGCGAAGCGTTGCCGCCAACATCCGCCTTCCCCTCGAAGTCGCCGGACTCCCGGCCGACAACGCCTTCGTCGCCGACCTCATCAAGCTCGTCGGGCTCGAGGGGTTCGAGAAGGCGAAGCCGGCCCAGCTGTCCGGCGGTATGCGCCAGCGCGTATCGATCGCCCGGTCGCTCGTCGTCAAGCCGTCGGTGCTGCTGCTCGACGAGCCGTTCGGCGCGCTCGACGACATGACCCGCCAGCGCCTCAACCTCGAACTGCTGCGCATCTGGACGGCGAAGCCCGCCACGACGCTCATGGTCACCCACGGGATTTCCGAAGCGATCTTCCTCTCCGATGTCGTCGCCGTGATGAGTCCTCGACCGGGACGCATCAAGGAGATCATCGAGGTCGACCTTCCGCGTCCGCGCACGCCGGAGATGATGCGCACCCCCGAGTTCCACGCGCTGCACGACCGCGCGTCCGAGCTGCTGTTCGGCGAGGGTGGCGCGGCCACCGACGCTCCGGCGGTCCAGTAGTGGCTCGCATTCGCCGCACTCCGCCGTGGGTTGTGGGTGTGGTGGGAACGCTCGCCGCCATCGGCCTGTGGTGGCTTGCCGCGGTTACGGTCTTCAGCCAGGTCGGGGTTGCGCCCGATGGCAGCGGTGGCGCTATCCCGACACCGCTCGAAGTCGTCCAGAAGCTCATCAGCGACGGCTTCGACTTCTACCTGCGCAACGGAAGCATCACCCTCACCGAGGCCGGTACCGGCTTCCTGTTCGGCAACCTCGCCGCGCTCATTCTCGCGGCGCTCGTGCTCGTCATCCCGCCGCTCGAGAACGTCGCGACGCAGATCGCGGTCATCAGCTACTGCATCCCGATCGTGGCCATCGGCCCCATCATCCGTCTCGTGCTCGGCGACCCGGAGACCGGTGACCCGTCAGCGACCGCGATCTTCCTCGCCGGGATGTCCGTCTTTTTCACGACCGTCGTCGGTGCACTCGTCGGGCTCAAGTCCGCTGACCGCGCGAGCCTCGACATCGTCTCGGTCTACGGCGGTGGCCGCCTCAAGCAGCTCACCTTCGTGCGCCTCATCGCTGCGCTTCCCGGAATCCTCAACGCCCTGCGCATCGCTGCACCGGCGGCGTTCCTCGGAGCGGTGCTCGGCGAGTTCCTCGGGGGAGTGGACGTCGGTCTCGGGCCGGCACTCGTCAATGCGCAGCAGGGCCTGGAGGTCGAGCGGGCCTGGGGCATCGCGCTCGTTTCGGGGCTCATCGCCGGTGCGGCCTACGCCCTCATCGGGCTCATTGCCCGCGTCGTCACACCGTGGTCAAGCGGTCGGGTAGGGGGTGCCGAGTGAGCGCCATCGCATCCGCTGCCCGTGTTCGCCGCAACCTGCGCGGCGAGCGCGCGAAGGCGACCAGCCGGACGATCGGCAAGTCGCTGCTCAACGGGCTGATCTCGCTCGTGGTCATGCTCGTGCTGTGGGTCGGCGCGCTGTGGATCTTCGACGTCGAGCCGTACGTCGGCAAGACACCGCTCGACGTGATCGAGTACCTGTTCCAGGCCGACAAGGCCGAGGAGAACCGGGCGATGCTCGCGACGGCGCTCGGCGAGACGCTGTACGACGCGTCCATCGGGTTTGTCGCCGGCCTCGTGCTCGCGACGATCATCGCCGTGCTCTTCACGCTGGCGCGCGGCGTCGAACACGCGCTGATGCCGATCGCGATGCTGTTGCGCTCGGTACCGCTCGTCGCAATGACGCCGATCATCGTGCTCATCTTCGGCCGCGAACAGCTGTCGGTGGCGGTGATGGGTGCAATCGTTGTGCTGTTCCCGGCGCTCGTCACGATCGTGTTCGGGCTGCGCTCGGCCTCACCGCAGATGCTCGACCTCGTCGCCGTCTACGGCGGAAGCAGCTTCACGGCGCTGCGCAAGGTCGCCTTCCCGGCATCCCTGCCGTCGTTCTTTGCCGCGGTGAAGATCTCGGTACCGGGGGCGATCACGGGCGCGCTGCTCGTCGAGTGGCTCGCGACCGGCAAGGGCATCGGTTACGGCATCATCTCCGCCTTCGGACGCGCCAAGATCAACGAGGTGTGGGCGGATGTCGTAGTGATCACGGTCGTCTCGATCCTGCTGTACAACCTCGTGGCTGTACTCGAGTCCTTCGTGCTCGCCCGCTTCGGCTCCGATGCCGGGCGTTCCCAGAACTAGTTCGTAGGCGATGGTTTCGATACGCGGCGCTCGTTCCTCGCGGCGCTACTCAACCAACGAGTTGCTCGTTGGTTGAGCACTGCGCGCGGTGGAGCTGCGGAAATCGTCCCAACGAGTTGCTCGTTGGTTGAGTAGTGCGCGACGAAGGAGCACACGTATCGAAACCATCGCCTACGCGAGTCGTCGGGTCGGCTAGACCGTCACCAGGGTGCGGACGTCGTAGCCGGGCAATGCTGCGCGACCGCTGAGGTCGCCGAGTTCGAGCACGACGCTCACGCCGGCGACGACCCACCCGGCTGACTCGACCAGGCGTGCGCTCGCGGCGAGCGTTCCGCCGGTCGCGAGGACGTCATCCACGATCAGAACGCGGGTTCCGGCCGGGAAGTCGGCCGGCTGGACCTCGAGGGTGGCGGTGCCGTACTCGAGGTCGTAGCTTTCGGAGATCACTTCGCGCGGCAGTTTGCCGGGCTTGCGAACAACCAGAACGCCGAGTCCAACGGAGTACGCGGCCGCCGCAGCGAGAAGGAAACCGCGTGCTTCGACGCCGGCAATGACATCCACCTGTCCGACCCACGGGGCGACGAGCGCGTCGGCCACGGCCTTGAGCGCCGGGCCGTCGGCGAAAACGGGCGTCAGGTCGCGGAAGGTGATTCCCGGCTTCGGGAAGTCCTCGATTACCGCGGTTAGTTCATCGACAAGTCGTGCCGCCGTGCCATCAGTCATGCTGTTCCCCGTTCACGACGGGCCAATGCGCCCGCCGCTTTATCCTGTCACGCTCGCCGTGGGGCGGACGCTCGGAGCGACGGGCGCCCGGGGGCTCCTTGTGCGAACGGCTACTTGCGGTCAGCGCGGTGGACGGCGAGTCGACGTCGCGGGGCGAAGAAGAACAGGACGCCGCCGAGGGTCAGTGCCGAGATGCTCGCGATGAGCGGGATGGTGTGGTCGTCGCCGGTTGCGGCGAGCGTGAGCTCGGGGGTGTCGCCGCCAGCGCCATCGCCCGCTCCGCCTCCGCCGCCTCCGCCGTTGCTTCCGTCATCGTCGCCGTTGTCTGAACCGTCGTCGCTGCCGTTGTCGCCGCCGTCGTCGGATCCGTCATCGTCGCCGTCGTCAGTGCCCTCATCCGTGCCGTCGTCGGCAACGGGGGTGATGGCGCAGTCGCCCGCATCCAGGGTGTTGTTGTCGAGCGTTACCGCTCCGTTGAGCGCGACCAGGCGGCCCTGGATGTCCGCGCCGGTAGTGGCGGTGACGGATTCGCTTGCGAGGATGGTTCCGACAAAGTCGGACGTCGTGCCGAGAGTGGCCGAGCTGCCCACCTGCCAGAACACGTTGCAGGCACTGGCCCCGTTGATCAACTGGATCTGGCTGGCCGAGCCGGTGACGAGCGTGGATGCCGCCTTGAAGATGAAGACCGCGCCGGCGTCGCCCTGGGCGTCGAGTACGAGCGGGAGCGGACCGTTGACCTCGAGCGTGCCGCCCTCGTAGATGCCGGGAATCTGCAGCGTTCCACCGAGCTCTACCGGGACGTTCGCGGTCGTCGCGCGGCCGGCAGCGTCGTTGTACGCGCCGAGGGCGTCGAGACCAGCCTGCGCCGCTGCGGCGTCAGCCGAGTGGATGGCGCCGGGATCGTTCACGACGCCGTTGCCCACCGAGAAGCCGTCGACCGCCGTACCGGGGGAGACCCCGAGGTCTCCGTTGACTTCGGTTGGGCCGGTGTTCGACACGGATGCCGACGCCAGAACCGCGTAGCTTGTTGCAGTCCCGAGACCGACGGTGGCTTCAGCCGCGTGCGCGCGACCAGCGTCCGTCAGCGCAAGAGAGAGTGCGAGGGCGGCAACGAGGCCAGCCCCGGCCATAAATCGGGTCGGTCGAGAAACGGAGAGAATCATCCTGCGGCTGCTAACTGTCGAAGCGTTGCACTTGAACTGAGCAGCCGGGTGTGCACCCTGAGGAAATAGCTGAACCTTTGTCGAGTATGTTGTGACCGCCGACGATTTGTCTAGAGGTCGCTAGTTAACCTGCGGGTATTCACGGCAAAACAACATGTTGTGTCTTTATGTCGGAAATGTGCGATTGGTGGCGTCGAGTATCGCGATTCGCCTACCTCGATTATTTCTCGGGATTGTCGAGCGCTGCCCGGCAACTCACGGAGATTTCGGGGTTAGTTCCCCTATAGTTACGGCTATGGATTTCACCCCTCTCCTCGTCATCATCGGTGTTCTCGTTGTTCTCGCGATCATTATTGGTGGGTACCTCTGGTCCACCTACAACGGTCTGGTTACCTCGAACGTTCGCGTTGACGAGGCCTGGAGCGACATCACCGTGCAGCTCAAGCGCCGTGCCGACCTGCTGCCGAACCTCATCGAGACGGTCAAGGGCTACGCAGCCCACGAAAAGGGTGTCTTCGAGGCCGTGACCAAGGCTCGCGCCGAGTCCATCTCCGCGAGCACTCCGGCCGAGGCCGCAGCCGCCGAGAACCACGTGCAGTCGGCACTCAAGAGCGTCTTCGCCGTCGCTGAGGCCTACCCCCAGCTACAGGCAAGCCAGAACTACCTGCAGCTGCAGGCAGAGCTCGTCGACACCGAAGACAAGATCCAGGCCAGCCGTCGCTTCTACAACGGCGGCGTGCGTGACCTCAACACCAAGATCAAGATCTTTCCGAACACGCTCTTCGTGCGCGGTCTTGGATTCACGGAGCGCGAGTTCTTCGAGGTTGCAGACTCCGCGGCCATCGCAGAACCCCCGCGCGTGCAGTTCTAACGCGCCTCCGCGCACCCCCACGCTCTCGCATGTATAGAAATATCGCCGCCAACAAGCGGAACACCGTCTTCATCATGATCGCGTTTGTGATCATCCTCGGCCTGCTCGGCATCGCCGTGAGCTTCTTCGTCTCGCCCGGTGACTACACGATCGCCGTCGTGGTTTTCGTCGGCTCGATCATCTACGCGATCGTGCAGTACTTCTTCGCGGGCAGCCAGGCGGTCGCTCTGAGCGGCGCCATCCAGATCCAGAAAGCCGACAACCCCCGGCTGTACCGGATCGTCGAGAACCTCGCGATCACGACCGGCTCGCCGATGCCCAAGGTGTACATCGTCAACGACCCGGCACCGAACGCCTTCGCCACCGGACGCGATCCCGACCACGCGATCGTGGCCGCGACAACCGGCCTGCTCGACATCATGACGGACTCCGAACTCGAGGGCGTTATGGCCCACGAGTTCGGGCACGTGCGCAACTACGACATCCGGGTCTCCCTCATCGTCTTCGGCCTCGTCGTCGCGATCGGGTTTATCTCGGACATCTTCCTGCGCTTCGCCTTCTTCGGCGGCGGCAACCGCAATAACAACAACAACGGCGGTGGAAACCCGATCCTGTTGGTCGTCGGTATCGTCGCGCTGCTGGTTGCACCGCTCGTTGCCGCGGTCGTGCAGGCCGCGATCTCTCGCCAGCGCGAATACCTCGCGGATGCCACGGGTGCGCTGACGACGCGGCACCCGGATGCGCTCGCGAGCGCGCTCGCAAAGCTCTCCGCCTACGGACGCCCGATGGTCAAGCAGAACTCGACCATGGCCCACATGTGGATCTCAGACCCGACGAAGCCCGGCATCATGGACCGCCTGTTCAGCACGCACCCGCCAATCGCCGACCGGGTCAAGCGCCTGCAGGAAAGCGGCGGCAAGTTCTAGCTCGCGGCATCCGCTGGTCGTCTCCGCAGCGCCCACCAGAACAGCGCGCCGGTTTGTTATCAGTGCGGCCGTTTGCGCAGCCGCACGGATAACAAACCGCAGCACGGTCAGGTCGTTCGGGCGAGCCAGGCCGCTTCGAGGGCGGGGGAGAGCCCTCCGCGTCCGGTGAACTCGACAGCGTCGAGGCCCTGCCAGACGCGGGTGTTCTCGAGCAGCGGCACGATGCGCTCTTCGACGCCGACCGGCGCGTTGGGCTGGAGCCAGGCCGACTGCACGCGCAGCACCCGGTTTTGCCGGTCATTCTTGAGGTCGATCCGGCCAACGAGTGCGTCGTCGATGAGGATCGGTAGCGAGTAGTAGCCGAAGATCCGCTTGGGTTCGGGCGTGTAGATCTCGATGCGGTAGTGAAAGTCGAACATCCGCTCGGCGCGAGCTCGCTCCCACACGACCGGGTCGAACGGCGAGAGCAGCGCATCCGCTGTGATCGACCGGGGGATGCGCGCGTCACGGTGCAGGAACGCCGGCGCCTTCCAGCCGGGCACCGTCACCGGTACCACCGTTCCCTCGTCGACGAGGTCGTTGAGCGCGGCAAGTGCGGGTGCCTGCTTGATCCGGTAGTAGTCGGCGAGGTCGCGGACCGTGCCGATGCCGTGGGCTTTCGCGGAGAGCCCCATGAGGGTTCGCACCGCATCCGCTTCTGGGATGTGTTCGTTCAGGACGGATGCCGGAATTCGCTGTTCGGCGAGTGCATAGGTGCGCTCGAACCGGGTTCGTCCGGCAGACACGACCTCGCCCCAGCCGAACAGGTACTCGAGCCCGAGCTTGACGCTCGACCAGCCCCACCAGCCGCCTTCGCCCTTGCCGGAGTCGTGCTCGATGGCGCTCGCGGCGAGCGGACCGTTTGCGGCGAGTTCCGCGCGCAGCCAGTCGATCATCGGCTCGTTGGCGCGCACCCAGGAGTCCTTTTCGTTCTGCCAGCGCTCGCGACGGGCATCCATTCTCCAGCGGAAGAGCCCCCAGTTCTCGACCGGGATGATCGCTGCCTCGTGCGCCCAGTACTCGGTGTAGTTGCTCTTCGGTCCGAAGGTCAGCTTGTCGAGGACCGCCTTGTCATAGTGCCCGAGGCGGGCGAAGACCGGCAGGTAGTGGCTGCGCTCGAAGACGTTGACCGAGTCGAGTTGCAGCAGCCCGAGTCGCTGGATGAGCTGGTTCAGCTGGCGGGTGCCCGGCGCGGAGGGTGCGGCCGGCGCTGGTCGCCCGAACCCCTGCGCCGCGAGTGCGATGCGGCGCGCCTGCGCGGCAGAGACAGTCGAAGACGAGCGCGGAGACAGGGAGAGCGAGCGCGGCGTAGACACGCTATCGACCCTAGCCACCGCCCCCGACAAAGCCCACCCTCCAGCATCCTCGCGCAGCCCCTCAGCACATCCACGCATCCCCCTTCCAAAATTCAGGAAAAGCGCGGGGCCGCCCGGCGCGCCGCGCAACCTGAGCGGCGGGTCGGCGAGGACTTCCTGCGTTTTGGAAGATGACTATTGAGGAGGGCGGCTGGCGAGGGAGGAGCAGCGGATGCCGCGGGCAGCCGAGCGGGCGACTGGCGTTGGCGTCGTGTTCAGTTCGTGTTCACCCGGGTGACCCCGGCTGGTGAGATCACTTCCGTATTTTTCACGGAGGCCGATCGGTAACCCTACGGCTCGCACACAGCGCGAGCGGCCGGCTGGCCACCTGGAGGAACTCTTGTTCACAAAGCGCCACCTCGCAACCGTTGCGGTTTTCGCCGCAGCCGCGATCTCGCTCAGCGCCTGCGCAACGTCCACGACGCCTGCCGCCGGTGACTTCGATGCTTCAACCGCAGCAAACGCTGAGGCATTCGGCGGAATCGACGCTCTCGTCGAAGCCGCAAAGACCGAGGGCCAGCTCAACGTCATCGCCCTTCCCGACAACTGGGCCAACTACGGCGCAGTCAAGGCACTCTTCGAAGAGAAGTACGGAATCACCGTCAACTCTGCCGACCCCGACATCTCGAGCGCCGAAGAAATCGCCGCCGCAGACAACCTCAAGGGCCAGGACACCGCTCCAGACGTCTTCGACCTCGGAACCGCTGTTGCACTCGACAGCCTCGACTACTTCGCTCCCTACCAGGTGACGAACTGGGCCGAGATCCCCGACGAGAACAAGGAGTCGACCGGCCTCTGGGTCAACGACTACACCGGCAGCATGTCGATCGGTTACGACTCGAACTCGGTGCCAGAGCCGACGAGCCTCGATGACCTCCTCGGTTCCGACTACAAGGGTGCGGTTGCCCTGAACGGTGACCCGACGCAGGCCGGCGCAGCATTCGCCGCAATCGGTCTCGCCACGGTCCAGAACGGTGGAACGCTCGACGACTTCACCCCCGGAATCGACTTCTTCTCGGAGCTCAACAAGGCCGGAAACTTCATCCCGGTCAACGCCACGTCGGCGACCATCGCATCCGGCGAGACCAAGGTCGTCTTCGACTGGAGCTACAACAACCTCGCTGCCGCCCAGACCGTTGACGGCTGGAAGGTGACCACCCTGCCGGGCGCCACCTACACGAGCTACTACAACCAGGCCATCAGCAACGACGCACCGCACCCCGCGGCTGCTCGCCTGTGGCAGGAATTCCTCTACAGCCCCGAGGCGCAGAACCTCTTCATCACGGGAGGCGCCTACCCGGTGACCCTTGCCGCGATGACCGAGGCCGCAACCGTTGACACCGCAGCGCTCGACGCCGTTGGTGCCATCGATGGTGAGCTCGTCACGCCGACCGAGGAGCAGGCAACCGCCGGCGCCGCCCTTCTCGCAGAGAAGTGGGCTGCGGCCATCGGCTAGCAGCATCCGCTACTACAAACACACCCTCAGTGACTGTCGCTAACGCGCCGGCACTGGTCAGCGGTGGCGTCGAGACCCAGTCTCGACGCCACCAGCTCGCCGGTCCCGCCGCCCCACGGGCCCCGCGCGGGTTCGTCAAATACCTGGGGCTCACGCCCTTCGCACTCTACGTGCTCATCTTTCTTGGCGTACCGACGCTCCTCGCCGTCGGTACGGGCTTCTTCACCGAAGACGGAGCCTTCACGTTCTCGAACGTCATCGGCATCTTCGATCCGCTCGTCCTGAACACCTTCGCGAGCTCGTTCTGGCTGTCCGCCGTCACCGCCGTCATCGGCTCCATCATCGGAGCCCTCGTCTGCTACGCCATGCTCGGAGTTCGAGCGGATGGCCTGCTCCGGTCGATCGTCGACAGTGGCAGCAGCGTGCTCGCCCAGTTCGGTGGCGTCATGCTCGCCTTTGCGTTCATTGCGTTCATCGGAACCCAGTCGCTGCTCACCCGCACACTCATCGAGAGCTTCGGGATCGATATCTACGCGAACGGCCCCTGGCTCTACCAGGTTCCCGGGCTCATCCTCCCGTACGTGTACTTTCAGGTACCGCTCATGATCATCACGTTCATGCCGGCGCTCGCCGGGCTCAAGTCCCAGTGGGCCGAGGCCAACGCCACCCTCGGCGGAACGCGCTTCACTTACTGGCTGCGCATCGCGGCTCCCGTGCTCGCCCCGTCGTTCTTCGGCTCGCTGCTGCTGCTCTTCGCGAACGCCTTCTCGTCCTACGCGACCGCCGCCGCTCTCATCAGCCAGGGCTCGCAGATCGTGCCGCTACAGATTCGCGGAGCGCTCGTCAGCGAGACCGTGCTCGGCCGCGAAAACATGGCCGGCGCACTCGCCCTCGGAATGATCGTCATCATGGTCGTCGTCATGTGGGGCTACTCGGTCCTGCAGTCCCGCACGGCGAGGTGGCAGCGATGAGCGCCTCGACCGCCGTCCGCATCGGCACCGAACCGTCGAAGATCACGCGCTGGATCATTCTCGGCATCGTCGGCGTCGTGTTCGCGCTGCCGATCCTCGCGATGATCGAGTTCACCTTCCGTGACGGTCTCAGCGGTAACTACACGCTCGGACACTGGACGGGACTCTTCACCGAAGAGAGCGCCCGTACCTACCGCGGACTCTTCCAGGCGATCGGCAACTCGTTCCTGCTCGCCATCGTCACGGTCGTCATCGTGCTCGTGGTGCTGCTTCCGACGATGATCCTCGTGCAGTTGCAGTTCCCGAAGCTCAAGCGCGTGCTCGAGTTCGTCTGCATCATCCCCATCACCGTTCCGGCCATCGTGCTCGTCGTCGGGCTCGCTCCCGTCTACTCGGTCGTCGTCTCGATCTTCGGCAGCTCGGTCTGGACCCTCGCGTTCGCCTATGGCATCACGGTGCTTCCGTACGCCTACCGCGCGATCCAGTCCAACCTCGACGCCGTCGACGTTGTCACGCTCAGCGAGGCAGCGCGATCCCTCGGTGCCAACTGGGGCAGTGTGCTCTGGCGAGTGCTGCTGCCGAACCTGCGCCGCGGCATCCTCGCGGCCTCGTTCATCTCAGTCGCCGTCGTGCTCGGTGAGTTCACGATCGCGTCGCTGCTCAACCGCGTCAACCTGCAGACCGCGCTGCTGCAGGTCTCGCAGTCCGACCCGTTCGTCGCCGTGATCTTCGCGCTGCTCGCGCTCGGCTTCGTCTTCATCCTTCTGCTTGTCATCGGACGGCTGGGCCGCGCCCGCCGCGATCGGAGTGCTTCATGACCATCACCACCCCCGTTCCCGCGAGCCTCAGCACGGGAGCCGGCGCAACCGTCGAACTCGTAGACGTCGTCAAGGACTACTCCGGCCACCGCGCCCTCGACAACATCAACCTGTCGATCGCACCCGGTGAGTTCGTCGCCCTGCTCGGCCCCTCGGGCTGCGGCAAGACGACCGCACTGCGGTCGCTCGCGGGCCTAGAGCGCATCGACGGCGGTTCCATCCGCATCGACGGCGTGGATGTTGCCAACGTCGCGACGAACAAGCGCGACATCGGAATGGTCTTCCAGTCGTACTCGCTGTTCCCGCACATGACGTCGATCGAGAACGTCGAATTCGGGCTGCGGATGCGCAATGTTCCCGCAGACGAGCGTCGCGTTCGAGCGGCCGAAGCCCTCGAAATGGTCGGCCTCGACAGCTTCGCCACCCGCTACGCGCACCAGCTCTCTGGCGGACAGCAGCAGCGCGTCGCGCTCGCCCGTGCCCTCGTTACTCGCCCCCGCGTGCTGCTGCTCGACGAGCCGCTCAGCGCACTCGACGCCAAGGTGCGACTGCAGCTGCGCGACGAGATCCGCCGCATCCAGACCGACCTCGGAATCACGACGCTCTTCGTCACCCACGACCAGGAAGAGGCCCTCGCGGTCGCCGACCGGGTCGCGGTCATGCGCGCCGGAACGATCGAGCAGATCGGCTCGCCCGAAGCGCTCTACACCACCCCGAGCACCCCGTTTGTCGCGAACTTCGTCGGACTCAGCAACCGCGTGAATGCCGAACTCGTCGACGGCAGCGTGAGCGTCTACGGCCAGGCGCTCGCCGCGCTCGGCGAGGCACTGCCCGACGGTCCGGTGACGGCGTTCATCCGTCCGGAAGACATCGTCATCGAGCGCGACGCGTCGTTCACCGGTGGGGTCGAAGCGACCGTTGTCACCTCGAGCTTCCTCGGGTCGCTCCGCCGCACCCAGCTGAAGACCGCGGATGACACCCTGCTGTCGGTGCAGCACGACGTGGGGGAGCGCGCGCTTCCCGGAGACGTCGTGACGCTGCGCCTGCGCGGAGCTGCCGTCGCCGTGAGCGCTCGCGACTAGTTCATTTCGACGAGCGGATGCTGCCCTCGCTACCGGGTGCAGCATCCGCTCAGCGTTTGCCCAGAGATCGCAAGGCGCACAGCCGTGCGGTTCTAGACTTGGGCGATGATCTTCGGGCGTAAGAAAAAGTCGGACACGCGTACTTCCAACCCCCGGGACATCCCGGTCGGCCCGGCCCGCAAGCTGCAGGTCGAGGGCGCGATTCCGATGGGCGTCGAGATCGGTGGCCAGTTCGCCTGGCGCCTGCTCGCGATCGGTGCTGTCGTCGTTGTCTTCGGATTCGTCGTCGCACAGCTGCGCGACATCGTGGTGCCGCTGCTCATCGCGGTGCTGATTGCGTCGCTCCTGGTTCCGCTCGTGAACCTGCTCGTGCGCCACAAGTGGCCGCGCGGACTCGCGGTCGCGCTGGCAATGCTGGTGACACTGGGAATCGTGGCCGGGCTCATCCTGCTCGTCGTCTCGCAGATTCGCGCGGGATCTGCGGACATCGGCACCCGGGCTGTTGCGTCGTTCGACGACTTCAAGGCGTTCCTTGCGGCACCGCCGCTCGAGATCAACGAGGAAGACCTCAACGGCTACATCGACCAGCTGTTCAAGGCAGCGCAGGCCGACTCGAGCGTCTTCGTCACCGGAGCGCTCTCGGTCGGAACGACCGGCCTGCACGTGATTACCGGGTTCCTGCTGGTGATCTTCTCGACCCTGTTCATCCTCATTGACGGCAAGGGCATCTGGGGCTGGGTCGTCCGCCTGTTCCCGCGCCGCGCACGCCGCGCCGTCGACGGTGCCGGTAAGGCCGGCTGGCTCACCCTCTCGACCTTCGTCAAGGTGCAGATCTTCGTCGCCTTTGTGGATGCCGTCGGCATCGGCCTCGGCGCGTTCATCGTCGGCTGGGCATTCACCGGCGACCCGGGCGGATTCCCGCTCGTCATCCCGATCGCGATTTTGGTCTTCCTCGCGTCCTTCATCCCCGTCGTGGGTGCTGTCGTCAGTGGTGTCGTCGCGATCCTGATCGCGCTCATCTTCCTCGGCCCCATCCCGGCCGTCATCATGCTCGGAGTTGTGCTGCTCGTCCAGCAGCTCGAGGGCCACGTGCTGCAGCCGATTGTCATGGGAACCGCCGTCAAGGTGCACCCGCTCGCCGTCGTGCTCGCCGTCGCCGCGGCATCATTCATCGCCGGAATCCCCGGTGCGCTGTTCGCCGTTCCGCTCATTGCCGTGCTCAACGTCGTCGTCAAGTACATCGCCAGCGGTACCTGGCGTGAGGCCCGGAATCCGGGTGTGAAGGACGTCGCTGCCGCAAGCGGTACAGTGAAGTCAAATGGCTGAAACTACCCTCGCAGGGCCCACTCTGGCGGAATTCGAGGAGGCCCGCGAGCGGGTCTCCGCTGTCGTCGACGTCACTCCCATGGAGACCGCACGATTCCTGAGTAGCCAGCTCGGCTCCGACGTTTTCCTCAAGTGCGAGAACCTGCAGCGCACCGGTTCGTACAAGATCCGCGGAGCGTACAACCGGCTCTCCCGCCTCAGCGACGAAGAAAAAGCGCGTGGCGTTGTGGCGGCATCCGCTGGCAACCACGCCCAGGGCGTTGCTTTTGCCGCTCGTGAACTCGGCATTGCCGCCACCATCTTCATGCCCGTCGGCGTCGCGCTGCCCAAGCTGCAGGCGACGAAGGGCTACGGCGCAAACGTCGTGCTGCGCGGACACACCGTCGAAGAGCCGCTGCGCGCCGCCGCCGAGTTCGCAGAGGCCACCGGCGCCGTCTTCATCCCGCCGTTCGACCACTGGGACGTCGTCGCCGGCCAGGGCACGCTCGGTCTCGAGATTCTCGACCAGGTTCCGGATGTCGATACCGTCATCATTCCGATCGGTGGCGGCGGGCTGATTTCGGGTGTGTCAAGCGCGATCCGCCAGGCGTCGGCACTGTCCGGTCGCACGGTACGGATCATCGGCGTGCAGGCCGCCAACGCTGCTCCCTACCCCGTGTCGATCACGAACGGTTACGTCACCGAGGTCACGACCCGACCCACCATCGCCGACGGCATCAACGTCGCGCGCCCAGGGGTGCTCAACTTCGACATCATCAAAGACACCGTCGACGAGATCATCGTCGTGGATGATGACCTCATCGCGCAGGCGATGCTGCTGCTGCTCGAGCGCGGAAAGCTCGTCGTCGAGCCGGCCGGTGCGGTCGGGGTGGCGGCGATCCTGTCCGAGCTCATCTACGACGCCGGTAAGACCGTCGTGATCCTCAGCGGCGGCAATATCGACCCGCTCATGATGGCGCGCGTCATCAACCACGGGCTCGCGGCATCCGAGCGCTACCTCAAACTCCGCATCCCGCTTCCCGACCGTCCGGGCCAGCTCGCCCGCACCGCCGCGATCGTCGCCGAGGCAAACGCCAACGTGGTGGAGGTGCTGCACACCCGTCACACCGGCGGAATGCAGATCAGCGAGGTCGAACTGGAGCTCCACATCGAGACCCGTGGTCCCGAGCACGCCGAAGAAGTGATGGCGAAGCTCCGCGACGAGGGCTACGAGCCCCGAGTCGACTTCTAGCCGTTGTTCGTGGGCCGATTTTTAGGTGTGGACTACGGGCTCCGCCCGTAGAGGCCCACCGCACCAATTCGCCCATACTCCACACCTAAAAATCGGCGGTTGGAGAGCGCTCAAAACGCACTGCGCGTGAAACTCATCGCGCAGCTTTTGTAGAGGGCCTAGGGAATGTAGGTCTCTACCGAGACGATCTCGACAGAGATTTCCTTGCCGTTGGGCGCCGTGTAGCTCGTCGAGTCACCGACCTTCAGGCCGATGATCGCTGTTCCGAGCGGGCTTCCTTCGCTGTACACATCGAGGTCGCTGTCGCCGACGATCTCGCGGCTGCCGAGCAGGAAGGTGCTCGGGTCGCCGAGGATCTTCGCCGTGATGACGGTTCCGGGCTCCACGACTCCGTGGCTCTCCGGGGTTTCGCCGACGTTCGCGGTGCGCAGCAGTTCGGTGAGCACGCGGATGCGCGCCTCCATCTTGCCCTGCTCCTCTTTCGCGGCGTGGTATCCGCCGTTCTCCTTGAGGTCGCCTTCTTCCCTGGCGGCCTCGATCTTCTTTGCAATCTCGAGGCGGCCTTCTCCGGTGAGCTGTTCAAGCTCGGCGGTACGGCGGTCGAATGCCTCCTGGGTCAGCCAGGTGACTGAACTAGCGTTAGCCACAATGCTCTCCTTACAAAGGGAAAACCGGCCAGAGCTGGCCGGTCTCGTGTTGGTGAATGCCCCAGCCTATGCGAGCCAGCAGCGGTAGATCAACCCGGTCACGGCTTGTTCCGTCGTGCGCACAGTTTCGGTGAGCGACCGCGTGCGGGTATCGGATGCCGGTACGTCGATGATCTTCCAGCCCACGACCGAAAAGCTCTCATTCAGCGCCTCGACGGCACAGCGAGTGGCGGTGTTGCTGTCGATGGTGAGCGAAAAGTGCACGTCGATCGAGTTCTCGGTGACGTTCGAATACCCGGTATCGCGGGTCTGCAGCACTGCGGCGGGGGCGAGAAGTCCTGCCCAGATCAGCCAGGCGCCGAACACGACGGCGAAAGCGCCGACGGCGGCGATGAAGATCACTCTCGTTCGCCGGGAGGACGACTTCGATCGACCGTAACGGTCGTCGAGGTCTTCGGTGGTGCCCTGCTCGGCGATCGACACAAAAACTCCAGATGCTGCGGTTAGTCTTGGACCCAAGGCTATTCGTTATCCCTAGGAGTTTGGTGACACTGCGACTGCTGGCGGTGCATGCCCATCCCGACGATGAGTCGAGTAAGGGCGCCGCGACCTACGCCTCTTATGCGAGCCACGGCGCACGTGTGCTGGTCGTCAGCTGTACCGGTGGCGAAGCCGGCGACATCCAGAACCCGGGTCTCGATTCGAATGCCACCGCGATGGCCAACCGCGATATGGGCGGGCTCCGCCGCCTTGAAATGGCGGGCGCGCAGGCTGCCATGGGGATCGAACACCGCTGGCTCGGCTACGCCGATTCCGGGCTTCCCGAGGGCGACGAGGGTGTGCGGGCTGACAGCTTCGCCGCCATTCCGCTCGAGATCTCCGGCCAGCCGCTGGTCAGGATCGTGCGGGAGTTCCGTCCGCACGTGCTCGTCACGTACGACGAAAACGGCGGCTACCCGCATCCGGACCACATCCGCGCGCACGAGATCGCCGTCTGGGCAAAGCGGGTCGCAGCGGATGCCGCCGCCCACGTCGAACTCGGCGAACCGTGGACGATCCAGAAGCACTACTACGACCGCATCTTCAGCTCGCAGCGACTCGAGACGGTGTATGAGGCGCTCCTCGCCAGGCAGCCCGACAGCGAACTCGTCGCCAACCTCGGCGAGATGCGCGAGTGGATGCGGGAGCGCGGCCCGCTGCCGACCACCCGCGTGCCGGTGAGTGAATTCTTCGACGTGCGCGACCGTGCACTGCGCTCGCACGCGAGCCAGGTGCCACCCGACAGCCAGTTCTTCTACTGGCCCAACGATGTCCAGGCCGAGGTCTGGCCGACCGAAGATTTCGACCTGGTCGAATCGCTCGTTGCTACCGAGCTTCCCGAGACCGACCTGTTCGCAGGTATTACCGATGAGGAATCCGAATGACTGTTCTTGCCGATAGCGCACTGCGCGCCGCCGTCTGGGTGACGCAGGTGACGCCAACGCCGACGCCGACCGTCCCCGGGCAGTACACCGGTGACGAAGACCTCATCACCCCGACCTGGGTCGGCTTCGTCTTCACCTTCCTGATCGCGGCGGTCACGGTGTTCCTCATCATCGACATGACCCGTCGAGTGCGCCGGGTGCGCTACCGCTCGGAAATTCAGGAGAAACTGCGCGCCGAGGCCGAAAACCCTGATGTTTCTGCAGCCGGTGTTTCGGAATCCGACGAAACTCCTGAAATTCCGGAGTCGTCGTCTAACAAGTAGTTAGGCAAGTAGTTAGGCGCGCACCCCGGTCACCAGCCACGCGCTCGTGCGCGCACGCAGGCCGAGCGTGACCGCCCGGGCGGCCACATACCCGTAGCCGAGCGCAACCCAGAGCCAGATCAGGCCCGCGTCGCCGGCCGGATGCAGCACCGCGACCGCGATGAGCATCGGCGCGTAGACGGCGAGATTGACGATGCCGGTAAGAGCGAGGTAGCGGGCATCGCCGGCACCGATGAGCACCCCGTCGAGCACAAAAACGAAGCCGGCGAGCGGCACGCCCGCCGCCATCACGAGCGTCGTGACCGAGATCGCCCGCTGCACGTCGGCGTCGGACGAGAAGAGCGCTCCGAGAAACGGTGAGGCGGCCGCGAGCAGCAGCCCGAGCACCACGCCGGAGCCGATTGCCCAGCCGATCAGGCGGCGGGTGATCGAGCGCACGCGGTCGACATCCGCTGCTCCCAGGCCGTGGCCGATCAGGGCCTGCCCGGCAATCGCCAGGGCGTCGAGGATGAACGCGATCGTGAAGAAGACCGTGATGGCGACCTGGAACGCCGCGAGTTGGATGACGCCGAGTCCGGAGGCGACGGCGACGCTGCCGAGGATCGCGACGCGCAGGCTCGCGGTGCGCACGAGCAGCCAGCCGCCGGACTTCGCGGCTCCGCGTACGCCGGCGAGTCCGGGTGCCAGGCTCACGCCATTCGCCCGGGCCTTGCGACCGGCGATCGTGAGCAGAACGACAGCCATTGCCCACTGCGCGACGACCGTGCCGCCGGCAGAACCGGCGATGCCCCAGCCGAAGCCGTAGATGAACAGCACGTTGAGCGCGATGTTGGCACCGAAACCGGCGACGGCGACCACGAGGGGAGTGCGGGTGTCCTGCAGGCCGCGGAAGAGACCGGTTGCGGCGATGACCAGGAGCATCGCGGGAATGCCAGCCAGGGAGACGAGCAGGTAGGTCTCGGCCTGGGCGGCGACATCCGCTCTCGCTCCGAATAGTCCGACGAGAGCCGGGCCCGTGGCGAGGCCGGCGAGCGAGAGCGCAACGCCGATGCCGAGCGCGAGCCAGAGCCCGTCGATGCCGGCGCGGATGGCTCCGCCGGTGTTGCCGGAGCCGAGCAGGCGGGCGACGGCGGGGGTGGTCGCGTAGGCGAGAAAGATGAGCACGCCGATCGCGCTCTGCAGCAGTGCGCTCGCGATGCCGAGACCCGCGAGCGGTGCTTCGCCGAGGTGGCCGACGAGCGCGGAGTCGGTGAGCAGGAACAGCGGTTCAGCGACGAGCGCGCCGAGCGCCGGAACGGCGAGCCTCAGGATGTCGCGGTCGAGAACTTTCACCCGCCAAGGCTAGCGGCGGCCCCCGACGCCCCGCGCTTCCCCTTCTGACCTTCCAAAATTCAGGAACCGAGACCGGCCTTCCCGCGTGTCACCAGAAAATGAGCGGCGAGGCGTCCCTGAGTTCCTGAATTTTGGAAAAAAAGAACTGGGAGGGAAGAAGAACCGGGAAGGGGACGCGGAGTTAGAAGACCGGGGGATTGGTGGCGACGATGAAGATGCCGGTCCAGTGGCAGAGGAAGGCCACGAGGGTGAAGAAGTGGAAGATCTCGTGGAAGCCGAAGACGCCGGGGATCGGGTTCGGGCGCTTGAGGCCGTAGGCGACGGCGCCGATCGTGTAGCAGAGCCCGCCGACCAGGATGAGCGTCATCATCGCGGCGTTGGCGTTGAAGAAATCGACGATGAACACGAGCGCGGCATACCCGAGCAGCAGGTACAGCGGAACGTAGAGCCAGCGCGGCGCCCCGATCCAGAACACCCGGAACAGGATGCCGAGACCGGCGCCTCCCCAAACGAGCCACAGCAGCAGTACCGATTTGTCGTGCGGCAGTGCGAGCACCGTGATCGGCGTGTACGAGCCGGCGATCAGCAGGAAGATATTGGCGTGGTCGATGCGCTTGAAGATCGCCTTGACCTTCGGGCTCCAGTTGATGCGGTGGTAGAGCGCACTTGTTCCGAACAGCAGCAGTGACGACGCGACGAAGATCGACGAACTGATCTTCGCGGCCGATCCGTCGGCCGCAACGATGAGGATGATGCCGAGCACGATCGCGACCGGGAAGGTGCCGGCGTGGATCCAGCCGCGCCAGGTCGGTTTCTTGTCGACGTCCGCATATTCGATGGCGTCTTCGAGCAACGGAACGTTGGGAAGGTCCGCTGCGGGTTCGTCGATTGTGGGCTCTGGTGCCCGCTCCTCGGTCATCCGGTCAGCATACGGCAGGCAGATTCACAAAGATGGCAGCGCGCTTTGGGCTAGCGTAGGCCTGTGAAAGACAGCCAGTCGCTCTCGGGACCGGGGTTCCTCTATGGCCTCTACCAAAACCGACTCCGCCGTTGGCTGACGACGCAGGAGCTTCCCAAGCACGTCGCGATGATCTTCGACGGCAACCGCCGCTGGGCCCGCCAGCGCGGCCTCGAAACGGCGGCGCACGGTCACAGTGCCGGCGCGCTCAAGGTGCACGAGTTTCTCGGCTGGTGCGACGACCTCGACATTTCGGTCGTCACCCTCTACCTGCTGTCGACCGACAACCTCAGCGGCCGCAATCCCGATGAACTCGGCCCGCTCATCGACATCATCGCCGAGCTCTCTGAAGACCTCTCGAAGTCCCGCGACTGGCGCGTGCAGCACGTCGGCAGCGTCGACGGGCTTCCCGACTCCCTCGTTGACGCGATGAAGGCCGCCGAAGCGCGCACCGCCGACAACTCGGGCCTGCACATCAACCTCGCCGTCGGTTACGGCGGACGTCGGGAAATAGCGGATGCGATGCGCAGCATCGTGCGCGCACACAACTCCGACGGTGGCACGCTCGACGACCTCGCCGAACTGCTCACCCCGGAGCTCATAGCCGAGCACCTCTATACCGGTGGCCAGCCGGATCCCGACCTCGTCATCCGCACCTCTGGCGAACAGCGGCTGAGCGACTTTATGCTGTGGCAGAGCGCACACAGTGAGTTTTATTTCGTCGAGGCCCTCGGCCCCGATCTTCGCGAGGTCGACTTTCTTCGCGCGCTCCGCGACTATGCCCGACGACAGCGAAGGTACGGCCAGTGACAATCGACGACTACGCAGAGCTTTTCGGCGAAGAACCCGGCTACCTCGACTTCGCCCGCGTCGGCCCGGTCGGACGCACCGTCAAGGACGAGCAGTACGCCATGGCCGGACTCCTCGGCCGCGCCCGCTTCGGCACCGTCGAGACGCTCGAACCCGAACAGGACGCCCGCGTCCGTGCCGCCGCCGCATCCCTCACCGGATTTCGCGACGACCAGATCGTCTTCCAGCCCAACACCACCCAGGGACTGATGCAGTCGCTCTTCGCGCTAAGCGGCACCGTGGCCATGGCGTCGAGCGAATTTCCGTCCCTTCCGTTCTCCGCCGTTCGCGCGAGCGACTCGATCGGGCATCTCTCGGTGCAGTGGCTCGACACCGACGAAGGCCGCGTCACCCCGGGAAACCTGCGCGACCAGCTCACCGACGACACCACGGCCGTGGCCGTCAGCCTCGTCGACTTTCGCACCGGCTACCTCGTCGACATCGAGGGCATCCGCCAGGTCATCGGCGACCGCCTGCTCATCGTCGATGCAATCCAGGGCTTCAGCGTCGTCGACGCACCGTTTGAAGTAGCGGATGTCGTGGCATCCGGTGGGCAGAAATGGGTGCGTTCCGGCTGGGGCACCGGCTTCCTCGCGCTCAGCGATCGTGCCGTCGACCAGTTGACCCCGGTACTGTCCGGCTACACCGCGACGGATTTCGACGGCATGCCGCTCGACGAGGTCCTGCCGCCCGGACGCGGAGCGCACGCGTTCAGCATGGCCAACCCCGATCCGATCGCCGAAGCGCGATTCGCGGCGGCGCTCGAGGACATTGCGCGGGTCGGTGTTCCGCAGATCCACGAGCGAATCCTCGACAAGACCAACCGCATCATCGACCTCGCCGACGAGTTCGGCATCGCCGTCGTATCGTCTCGCGCCGAGAACGAGCGCGGCGGCATCGTCGTCATCGCGCCGGCCGAAGAGCAGCTCACCGTGCTGTCCGCATCCCTGCACAACCACGGCGTGAGCGTGACGGTGCGCGCCGGAGCGGTTCGCCTGAGCGCACACGTCTCGACGAACGAAGAGACCTTCGACATGCTGCGCGCGGCGTTCACGAGCTACGCCTCGGCGATCAACGTCTGACACAAATCGCGGCTCTCAGACACTATTAACCTGACCGAAACTTTGCTCAGGGCGTGTCGCTGGTCCCGTGTCGTCCGTCGTGCCTATGGTCAGTTCATCAGGTATGGCGCCTGATCGAGACGGCCACGTAAGTTCGATCTCGATACGTACTGGTCGTCTTCGCAGACTGGATCCGGATGCTAATCGCACCGGGGATGGAGCGAACGTGGCCGAGCAAGCAAACCCCACCCGAATGACGACGAAGGCGGGGGCTGCAAGCCCGGCCTCCACGGCGGAACGTACCTACGTTCTCGACACGTCGGTACTTCTCTCTGACCCGAAGGCAGTCTTTCGGTTCGCTGAGCATGCCGTCGTGCTTCCGGTCATCGTCATCACTGAGCTCGAGTCGAAACGCAATGACCCGGAGATCGGGTACTTCGCCCGCCAGGCCCTTCGCAACCTCGACGAGCTGCGGGTCAAGCACGAACGCCTCGACTTTCCGATCGCTGTCGGCGAGGGCGGATCGCTGCGGGTAGAGCTCAACCACTCGAACATGTCGGTGCTGCCGTCGGGTCTCCAGCTCGGCGACAACGACTCCCGCATCCTCGCGGTCGCGATGAACCTCGCGAACGACGGACTCGCCGTCACGGTCGTCTCGAAGGACCTCCCGCTGCGCGTCAAAGCTGCCTCGATCGGTCTCGCCGCCGAGGAGTACAAGGCAGAACTTGCCGTCGACTCCGGCTACACCGGCCAGGAAGACATCACCCTCAGCTCCGAGCAGATGGCGCAGCTGTGGGAAGACGAACACCTCTCGACGCGTGCGGTACAGGACATCCCGGTCAACACCGGCCTCGTCATCCACTCTGACCGCGGATCCGCGCTCGGCCGGGTTTCATCCCGCGGCGAACTGCGGCTCGTTCGCGGTGACCGCGACGTCTTCGGACTGCACGGTCGCAGCGCCGAACAGCGCCTCGCGATCGACATGCTGCTCGACAAGGAAATCGGAATCGTGTCGCTGGGAGGTCGAGCCGGAACGGGGAAGTCTGCGCTCGCCCTCTGCGCCGGGCTCGAAGCGGTGCTCGAGAAGCAGCAGTACCGCAAGATCATGGTCTTCCGTCCGCTGTACGCGGTCGGTGGCCAGGAGCTCGGATTCCTGCCCGGAGACGCCGCAGAGAAGATGAACCCGTGGGCCCAGGCGGTCTTCGACACCCTCGGCTCCGTCGTCTCGCAGAACGTGCTCGACGAGGTCATCGAGCGCGGGCTGCTCGAAGTGCTGCCGCTCACGCACATCCGCGGACGTTCGCTGCACGACGCGTTCGTGATCGTGGATGAGGCCCAGTCGCTCGAGCGGAACGTGCTGCTCACGGTGCTTAGCCGCATCGGCCAGAACTCGCGAGTGGTGCTGACGCACGATGTCGCCCAGCGCGACAACCTGCGCGTCGGCCGGCACGACGGAGTCGCATCCGTCATCGAATCCCTCAAGGGCCACGCGCTGTTCGGACACATCACCCTCATGCGCTCGGAGCGGTCGGCCATCGCCGCCCTCGTCACCGAGATGCTCGAGTCGAACGAACTCGCCTAGCGTTACTGCTAGCGGTACTGCTAGCGGTGCATCCCTCGCGGCGGGAGTAGTTACTCCCGCCGCGGGGTCCGCCGTTGGCCCGCTGGCCCGCTCGCCGCTCGCCGCTGGCAGCGCGGCCGTTCGTTCTCCGTGCGGCCGTTTAAACTGGCGCACGAATAACAAACCGGCGCGCGGACCCGGTGGCGAACGGATGACGGACTTCCGCGCCACCGAAAACGCTCGTGAGTAGGGTGGGGCCATGCAACTCGACTGGTGGGTGTGGCTCGTCCTGGCGTTTCTGGTGTTCTCGGCCCTGTGGGGTGCGATCTCGCCGGCGAGCCAGTGGCGGGTGTACTCGGGCTGGGCATACCGCGATCGCGAGGCCAACGAGCCGAGCGACGCTGCCTACCTTGCGACGCGGCTCGGCTGCATCGTCGCGCTCATCGTTTTCGTGGTCGCCGGTGTCAACCTCGCGTTCCTCTAGCGAGACGACCGTGCGGGACGTGACCGTGCACCAATACACCGTGCACGACTTGACAGTGCGGCCGTTTGTTATCCGTGCGGCCGTTTAAACGGGCGCACTGGTAACAAACCGGCGCACTGTCAGTGGGCGGGCGGCGCGGAGCTGCTGGGCTAGCCCGGGTGCGTCATCGACAGGACGTCGAGCGACTTCTCCAGCTGCTCGAGGCTGATGTCGCCGCGCTCGACGAAGCCGAGCTGGATGACCGCCTCGCGCACGGTGATTCCCTCGGCAACCGCGAACTTCGCGACCTTCGAGCCGGCTTCGTACCCGATGAACTTGTTGAGCGGCGTCACGATCGACGGCGACGACTCGGCCATCGCGCGGGCGCGCTCGAGGTTCGCGGTGAGCCCGTCGACGGTCTTGTCGGCGAGCAGCACGCTCGAGTTGGTGAGCAGGCGGATCGACTCGAGCAGCGCGGTTCCCATGACAGGGATGGCGACGTTGAGCTCGAAGTTTCCGCTCGCGCCGGCCCACGCGATCGTCGCGTCGTTGCCGATGACCCGTGCGCCGACCATGATGACCGCTTCGGGAATGACCGGGTTGACCTTGCCGGGCATGATTGACGATCCGGGCTGCAGGTCGGGGATGTGCAGTTCGCCGAGACCGGTGTTCGGACCCGATCCCATCCAGCGCAGGTCGTTGCAGATCTTGGTGAGCGACACTGCGATCACGCGCAGGGCACCGGATGCTTCAACGAGCGCGTCGCGCGCACCCTGGGCTTCGAAGTGGTCGAGGGCTTCGGTGATCGGCAGTCCGCTGTCAGTGGCGAGCAGGGCGATGACCTTCTGCGGGAAACCGAGCGGGGTGTTGATGCCGGTACCGGTCGCGGTTCCGCCGAGGGGGACTTCGGCGACGCGGCCGATCGTCGACTGCACCCGCTCGATGCCGAGACGAACCTGGCGGGCGTAACCGGCGAACTCCTGGCCGAGGGTGACCGGGGTGGCGTCCATGAGGTGGGTGCGGCCGGACTTCACGGCGGTCTTCCACAGCTCGGCCTTCGCTTCGAGCGACACCGCGAGGTGGTCGAGCGCGGGGATGAGGTCGCCGAGCAGTGCGCCGGTGACAGCGACGTGCACGGACGTCGGGAACACGTCGTTCGACGACTGCGACGCGTTGACGTGGTCGTTGGGGTGAACCGGGGAGCCGAGGGACGTCGTCGCGAGGTTCGACAGCACCTCGTTCATGTTCATGTTCGACGAGGTGCCGCTACCGGTCTGGTAGGTATCGACGGGAAACTGGTCGTGGTGCGCGCCCGAAATGAGGGTGTCTGCGGCACCGGCAATGGCATCCGCTATCTTCTGGTCGATGATCCCGAGCGAACCGTTGACGAGCGCTGCGGCCTTCTTGATGCGCGCGAGGGCAACGATCTGTGCCGGCTCGAGGCCCTTGCCGGAGATCGGGAAGTTCTCGACCGCCCGCTGCGTCTGGGCGCTGTAGAGAGCGGATGCCGGAACCCGGACCTCGCCCATCGTGTCGTGCTCAATGCGGTACTGCTCGGGCGAATCTGAGATGGTCACGACGCTGGGCCTTCCTTGGTGGATCTGGTGGTTCTTCGGTGAGTGGTTAGAGATTGCCGACGTGGATGTCGGGCACAGCGCGACCTTCGAGAAGGCGGTAGTTTGCCCCAACGATAGCCAGCGTACCCGCGGCGATCGCGTCGCTGATGAGCTCCGACGACTCCAGCAGCTCCGCGATCGTGTCGCGCAGGTGCTCGCGACCCACGTCGTGGGAATCGACGCTCTGCGGCTGGTGCATGAGTCCCGAATTCGTGGCGACACGGGTGACGGCCGGCACGATCTTCGAGATCAGGTTGGTGATGTGCGGGGGGAGTGCCGGGGCATCCGCGCCCTGCGAATCGATCGCGGCGAGCACGGCGCCGCACTCGTCGTGCCCGAGGACAACGATGAGCGGAACCTTCAGCACAGCGACCGCGTACTCGAGCGATCCGATGACCGAGTCGGAGATGATCTGGCCGGCGTTGCGCACGACGAACAGGTCGCCGATTCCCTTATCGAAGATGATCTCGGCGGCAAGGCGCGAGTCGCTGCAGCCGAAGAGGGCGACATCCGGCTCCTGGCCGGCGGCAACGAGGGCGCGTCGCTCGACGTCCTGGCGGGGATGCAGGGGTTCGCCGGCGATGAATCGTGCGTTTCCGCGGAGCATTTCGCTCCACGCCTTGGCGGGTGTGGTCATTCTGTTTCTCCATCCGCGGTGAACTCTGCGCCGATCGAGGCGGCGACCGTTCTGAACTCGTTGCTATCAGCGGTGCCGAAGAGCACGTAGCTGGTGCCGTCGGCGCTCACGTTGCCGTCGCCGAAGGTGGCCACCATCGCAAAGGCGAGGTTGCCGGGGTCGTCCGAATCCCGGTAGTCGTAGATGTCCCAGACCACACCGTCGACCGTGTCGGTGCCGGTGGGAAGGTGCTGGTCGAGCTGCTGCGCGATCCAGGTCGGGTTCGATTCGATGCCCTGCGTGAATCCGACGAACTCGTTGCTGGGGGTGACCAGCCCGACGTACCAGCTCGAGACTCCGTCGGCAGAAGTGGTGAGTTCCGCGGCATTCGACGTGTAGCCGGTCGGCAGCTCGGGAGCGACGAGCGGGACCGCCGAGTCGACCTGCGCCTCGGCGGCGATCGTCTGGTAGTCGACCGGCTCGAGCACGGTCGGGTCGGGGCGCACGACGACGACCACGAGCAGCAGCACGAGCGCGAGGGTCGCGACGAGCGAGTAGATGAGGTTGCGCAGCGTCTGGTTGGCCCGGTGCTGGATGGTGTTCCGGGCTTTACGAGCCGCGGTTTCTTCCGGCGTTTCGGGACGGCCGAGCTCCGCGACGATACGCGGCGGCTTGCCGCTGGTGGGGGAGGACATGGGTTAGTCGGCCACCGCAGCACTGGACGAAGCGGATGCGGCGCGTGCGGCATCCAGTCGAGCCTTGGCCCCGAGAAGCCACTCTTCACACCGGGCGGCGAGAGCCTCGCCGCGTTCCCACAGTTCGAGTGACTGTTCGAGGGTGGAGGAACCCTGTTCGAGTTCGGAGACGACCCTCACGAGTTCGTCGCGCGCCTGCTCATAGCTGAGTGCGCTCGTGTCGGTCTTTGCGTCTGTTGCCACGGGTCGATTCTACTTACTGTCGCTGTCAGAAGACGGGGAGGTGGCGTCAACGGTGGAGTGCACCCGGCCGTCGGCGAGGGTGAGGGTAAGGCGGGTACCGGCCGGCGCATCGGCGGCCGCGCGCAGGGCGGAGCCGTCGGGGAGCTGGGCAATCGCATAGCCGCGGTCGAGGGTGCGCTGTGGCGACAGGTTTCGCAGGTGCGAGGTCAGTTCGCTCACGCGAACCTCGGCCTTTTCGATCGTGCGCTCGACGAGTTCGCGGCTACGGGCGACATAGCGTGAGAGCTCCTCGGCGCGGGAATCGAACAACCAGCTCGAGCTCGCGAGCACCGGCCGCGAGCGCAACTGGCCAAGCCGGTCGATCTCGGTCGACAGCAGGCCGGTAATGCGCATGCCGATCCTCGCGCGGGCCTGCTGCACCCGGGCGAGCTCGTCGGCGACATCCGGAACGACGCGCTTGGCGGCATCCGTCGGCGTGGATGCCCGGAGGTCGGCAACGTCGTCGAGCAGCGGCCGGTCGGCCTCGTGGCCGATGGCACTCACGATCGGGGTCTCGCAGTTCGCGGCGGTGCGGACGAGCCCCTCGTCGCTGAACACGAGCAGGTTCTGAAAGTCTCCGCCGCCGCGGGCGACGATGATGACGTCGACCTCCGGGTCGGCGTCGAGCGTGCGGAGCGCAGACGTGACATCGGCGACGGCACGATCACCCTGCACCGCGGCGTGCACCACGCGGAACTTCACCGACGGCCAGCGCAGCTGTGCGTTGCGCAGCACGTCTTTCTCGGCATCGCTGTCCTTGCCGGTGATCAGCCCGATGCAGCCGGGCAGGAACGGCAGCGGCTTCTTGCGCGACGCGTCGAACAGTCCCTCTGCGCGCAGCGACTGCCGCAGGCGCTCGAGTCGCTCGAGCAGGTCGCCGAGGCCGACGTGGCGCATCTCGAACACCTGCATGGTGAGGGTTCCGCCCTTGACCCAGTAGTTGGGTTTGACGAGCGCCACAACGCGGTCGCCCTGTTTGAGGTCGTCCGGAAGTTTCGCCTTGACCGACGACCACACGGTGAAGCCGACGGTTGCGTCGACTTCGAGGTCCTTGAGTTTTCCGTAGACGTTGCCGCCGGACACGCCCCACTGGGTGATTTCGCCCTCGACCCAGACGGCGCCGAGGCGGTCGATCCAGCCCTTGATCTTGTTCGAGAGCAGCGCGACCGGCCACGGGGAATCGACGGTCGGTGGGCCATCAACCTCTGCCATCGATACCACCTCCCAGTCTTCGCGAGCCGAGCCACCGTAGAATTACTTCGTGAGCAATATCACTAATGGAAACGCCAGCGTGCATCTCGAGATGCCGCGCGTTCCCGCTGCCCGGAACAGGCTAAAGGATACCCCCGTCGCCGGAACCAAACGCGTACTGCTGGCGGCTCCCCGGGGATATTGCGCCGGCGTTGACCGCGCCGTGATCGCCGTCGAGAAAGCTCTCGACCACTATGGCGCACCCGTCTATGTGCGTAAGCAGATTGTGCACAACATCCACGTCGTCTCCACTCTGGAGAAGAAGGGCGCGATCTTCGTCGACGACGTCGAAGAAGTGCCGCTCGGCTCCCACATTGTCTTCAGCGCCCACGGCGTTTCACCGGCCGTCGTGCAGGGTGCGGCCGACCGCGACCTGCAGGCAATCGATGCAACCTGCCCGCTCGTCACCAAGGTGCACCGCGAGGCCGTGCGCTTCAGCAAGCAGGACAAGCACATCCTGCTCATCGGCCACGCCGGTCACGAAGAGGTCGAGGGCACGATGGGCCACGCGCCCGAGCAGACGACCCTCGTGAACAGCCCGGCGGATGTCGCCACGATCGTCGTCGCCGATCCCGACAACCTCGTGTGGCTCTCGCAGACAACACTCAGCGTCGACGAGACGATGGAAACCGTGCGCCTGCTGCGCGAGCGATTCCCGAACCTGCAGGACCCGCCGAGTGACGACATTTGCTACGCGACCCAGAACCGCCAGGTCGCGATCAAGAAGGTCGCCGTCGACGCCGAACTCGTCATCGTCGTCGGTAGTGCCAACAGCTCGAATACCGTTCGACTCGTGGATGTCGCCCTCGAGTACGGCGCGAAAGCCGCCTACCGCGTCGACTACGCCAGTGAGATCAAGCAGGAGTGGCTCGACGGTGTTGCGACGGTCGGGGTGACGTCCGGTGCATCCGTGCCAGAGGTGCTCGTGCAGGAAGTTCTCGACGACCTCGCCGACGCGGGTTTCGGCAACGTGAGCCAGGTTGTGACGGCCGAGGAAGACCTCATGTTCTCGCTGCCGAAGGAACTTCGCGTTGACAAGGACGGCAATGCCGACGAGCGTGGACTCGGCGGACGCGTCCGCAAGCTCGACTGGCAGAAGTAATGGCGGCCACACCGGCCAACCCCATCAACCCGCGTAACGAAGAAGCGAGTACCCCCGACGTGACCAGCCCCACCACTGCTGCGGCAGCCGAACGTCCTCGCCCCGAGTACGGCGAGTACGCTACCCCGGCGGAGCAGGCCGAGGCGATGGGCCTGACGACCGCTGAGCTCGCGGAACTCACCACCCTTACCCCCGCGGCGAAGCCCGTCGACGAGCCCGTGACGGTGACAACGCCCGCAGTCGTCAGTGACAAGTCCACCGACACACTCGCCGACAAAACCGGTGACAAGACCGGTGAGCTGCCGCCGCCCACCGCATCCGATGCCATTCCGCTTGCGCCGCCAGCCAAGGCGCCCGACCTGCAGTCCGGCGCTCGCCGCTGGGACCTGCCGATCACCTACGGGCTGCTGTTCTTCAGCGCGTTTGTGCTGTTCGACTCCCTCGATTCGATGCGCAACCTCGGCTCGACGATGCAAATCGGCTCGAGCCAGCTCTACGGTGAGAATGCCTTCACCTCGGTCGATCTCGGAAATCAGCTGGGCTTTTGGCTCGCAATCATTCAGCCGGTCATCCTCGTGCTCACCGTTGCGCTGACCATTATGTCGATCAAGCGCCGTCGCGTCTCGTTCTACATCCCGATCATCGGGGGTGTGGTGTCGTTCGTTGTGTTCACGATCTTTGTGCTGATCGTTGGCTTCAACGATCCGGCGTTCATCACGGTCCTGCAAAGCAGGCAGTGAGCTCCGGCGCTCGAATAGCGATTCTCCCGCGGGAGGTTGCATCCGAGACGATCACCGCTGCGGTCTCTCGCGGCGCTCTTGCGGTGTCGTTTTCCTACCTCGGCGCCAACCTGATCATCCTCGTCGACGTCTTTATCGACCGTGGTCTCACCGGCCTGCTCGCCGCCCCGGTCGTGGCGCTCTCGCTGATGATCGCCCTGCTCGCACTGCTCGCGCGGTTTCCCAACCAGCTCACCCGTGCGCTCTACCTGGTCGGAGGATCAGCGACCGCCGTCTGGTTCGAAGTCGCGGTATCCACGGCGGATCCGTCGATTGCCGAATCCGCGACCTACCTGCTCAACCGCCCCGCCGTCGCGCTTATCCTGTTGGTCCCGCTCGTTCTCAAGCCGCTGTACGGCATCATCTGGTGCACCGTCGGGTTCGGGTTGGCGATCGGCGTCATCTCGACGGCGAGCCTGATCACCGGTCAACAACTGCCGCTTGGCTGGGGCCCGTTCACGATCTGGATGATCTACCTGGTGATCTGGGTTGCCCTCACGATCATCCGGTCCAGGCGTGCCAATCACGGTGCTGACCTGGCCCGGCTCGAAGAGGAAACGCGCCGGATGGACCTCGAAAGCCAATTCGAGCAGCGTGCGGCGGCGATCATCCACGACACCGTGCTCGGTGACCTGACCGTCGTGATGAACACCCCCGGCACGCTCGATGAGCGCGCGCGGGACAGGTTCCGAGCGGATGTCGCCACTCTCTCCGATCCCACCTGGCTGACCCAGCCAACAGAGCCACTCACGGTGGATTCGAGCGACGTCGCGCTGCGCAATGGGATGGTTGCCCTGGCGTCCGAAATGCAGTGGCGCGGACTCACCGTCGATGTAACGGGTGATACCAACCAGGTGGTCGCCCTGTCGAGTACCGCGGTCGCTGCCGTGCTCGGCGCCGTGCGCGCGTGCCTCGAGAACGTACTGCTGCACTCCGGCACCCGCTCGGCCGAACTGGTGATGGGGCCGACCGAAGCCGAGGCAACGGTCATGATCATCGACCACGGCGTCGGGTTCGACCCTGACGCTGTTCCCGTCGATCGCCTCGGGCTGCGCAGCTCGGTTGTGCAGCGAGTCGAGGCGGTGGGCGGTGCTGTTCGCATCTGGTCGACGCCCGACAGTGGAACGTCGATCATGATCTCGATGCCCAACGACTTCGCGAAGACGGCGGGGACCACGTGATGTCAACCGTGCTCACCACCTCGCCGCAGCAAATCGACCCGCTGAGCTGGTTCACCCGGTCGCTCGTGCCGCTCGCGTTTTCGGCGACGCTCGTGGTCTTCGCGATCGGCAGTATCCTCGTCGGCTGGAGCTCCCTCGACCTGCCGTTGGTCGACATCGCGGCGACTGTTTTGCTGCTTCTCGCCTGCCTGATCGTGCAGGCGCGTACCCGGCCGTTCCGCCCACCGTTCACGGTTCGGCGCGCGCTCCTGCCGCTCGGGGTCACCGTTGCCGCGCTCGCGCTCGACACCTGGGCGAACCTCGAGTCGACGGTTCCCGTGCAGTTCTGGTGGGCGCCCGTTGGAGTGGGAGTCGTGATCGGAACGCTCGCCCCGTACTCGTCGGTGCGCAACATCCTCGGCTACGGTGCTGTGCTCGCAGTATTCGTGGGGATCGCAAGCTGCATCGCATTCCTGGGGCCGGTGACCGTGTGGCCGCCACTGACCACCGCGCTCATCGGCAGTAGTTCTGTCATCGCCGCAACCGCGGCATCCGCTGTCTTCTGTTACGCAATGGTGTCGCGTACCCAGGCGCTGTTTGCCGGGGCCGGCACGGTGGTGCCGTCGAATGCCATCGTGACCGAGTCCGCTGCGAACACCGTCGAGCGCACGACCGTTGCCCGGCTCGGCACGCGCGTTGCGCCGTTCCTGGCCCGCATTGCGGAGGCGGGAGAGGTGACGGATGCCGACCGTGCGCTCGCGGGACAGCTCGCCAGGCGGCTGCGCTCCGACCTCGTTGAGCAGGCGAATCGCAGCTGGCTCGATGCGATCGTCGTGAACGGACGCATCTTCATCGTCGACCCCGAGCGACGCGCCGACCGGATGAACGCCGCCCAGCGCTCGGCGCTACGCGGCCTTCTCGTCGCTGCGCTGAAGAACCCGAGCACGGATGCCGGATCGCTGTTTATCGAACTGCGCGGGCAGGAGGACGGATCGACCGCCGTCGCACTGAGCCTCGACGTCGACCTGCCGGAAGGCCGCCGCGTGATGCTGCTCGCGCCGTACTATCTCGCCCTGCAGATGACGGTGAACGACGTCAGCTGGGACCCGGCCCGCGAGCTGCTCAAGTTCGAGGTCCCCGGCGACCGGTAGCGGCATCCGCTCGCCCGCACCTTTACCCTCGCCCGTATATCCCCGCACCTTTATCCCGTACCCCTCGTTATCGACGCACTTCTTTATCGACGCCCTTCCTTTTTCCGCGCACCCCCTTTTTCACGCACCCCCTACCAAAACGCAGGAACTTCGCGCCGTCTCGCGGCGTGTCGAGCGTGGACGCGCCGACGCCTCCCCGGCGATTCCTGAATTTTGGAAGATTCACGGATGCCGGGGAGGCGTCTGGTGGTGCGTGCGGGTGCGTGCGACTCGGGGGACTGCGACTCGAGGGACTGCGACTCGAGGGTGCGCGACTCGAGCGTGCTACTTGCCGGAGTGTCCGGCGGAGCCGAGCTGCTGGGTGGCCTCGACGACGCGGACGGCGAGAGCCGACTCTGCGGTCTTGCCCCAGGCGCGCGGGTCGTAGATCTTCTTGTTTCCGACTTCGCCGTCGACCTTGAGGAAGCCGTCGTAGTTCTTGAGCACGGTGTCGGCGATCGAGCGGCTGAACGCGTACTGGGTGTCGGTGTCGATGTTCATCTTCACGACACCGTTAGCGACGGCCTCGGCGATTTCGGCATCCGTCGAACCCGATCCGCCGTGGAAGACGAGGTCGAGCGGGAAGGCCGCGGTGCCGTACTTGGCCTGCAGGCCGTCCTGGATCTCCTTGAGGAGCGCCGGGCGCAGCTTCACTCCGCCGGGCTTGTAGACGCCGTGCACGTTGCCGAAGGTGAGGGCTGCCATGTAGCGGCCCTGTTCGCCGAAGCCGAGCGCTTCGACGGTCGCGATTGCGTCGTCGAGGGTCGTGTAGAGGTGCTCACCGATCTCTTCGGTGACACCGTCTTCCTCGCCACCGACAACACCGATCTCCACTTCGAGAACCGAGTTGATCGCCTTCATGCGGGGCAGGATCTCCTTCGCGATCTCGAGGTTCTCGGTGAGCGGAACGGCCGAGCCATCCCACATGTGCGACTGGAAGATCGGGTTGCGACCGGCTTTTACCTCGGACTCGGATGCCGAGATGAGCGGCAGCAGAAAGTCATCGAGAGCGTTCTTCGGGCAGTGGTCGGTGTGCAGCGCAACGGTCACCGGGTAGTTCTTGGCTACCTCGGTGGCGAAGGCTGCGAAAGCGAGGGCTCCGGATGCGCGGGCCTTGACGCTCTGGCCGGCAAAGTAGTCGGCGCCTCCGGTGGTGACCTGGATGATTCCGTCGGATCCAGCATCCGAGAGTCCCTTGAGGATTCCGTTGATCGTCGACGATGACGAAGCGTTGATTGCCGGGTAGGCGAAGCCGCCGGTCTTTGCCTTGTCGAGCATTTCCGCGTACTGGTCGGGGGTTGCGATGGGCATTGAGATTCTCTCCTTGGTACGTGCCGGGGCTGTCGGGGAAAGTCTAGCCAGCGTCGTCCGGGAGATCGCCCCGGCTCAGGCTTCGTGCTTGACAAATTTTGTGATGGAGGTAAAACTATTGGAAATCAGATGGTCAGACCATCTAACGCAAGAAAAGTTTCGGCGCTGAAACCGCCTACAAAGGAGTAGTCACATGAATTTGTTCTCGCTGCTGGAAAAGCGCACCGAGGAAGCCGGACCCATCCGCGTCGGTGTTATCGGAGCTGGCAAGTTCGCCTCGATGTTCCTCACGCAGGCCGTCGGTTCCAAGGGCATTCACGTTGTCGGCGTCGCCGACATCAACCTTCCGAAGGCGCGCGAAGCGATGCACCGCACCGGCTGGCCGGTCGAGCGTTACTCGGCCGACTCCTTCGAAGACGCCCTGCGCAACGGTGGTACCTACCTCACCGAGAGCTCGGACAAGCTCATCGAGCTCGACGAGATCGAGGTCATCCTCGAGATCACCGGTAACCCGCTGATCGGTACCTACCACGCGGTCAAGGCCATCGACCACGGCAAGCACGTCATCATGGTCAACGTCGAAGCCGACTGCATGGTCGGCCCGCTGCTGCAGCGTCGTGCCCAGGCCGCCGGCGTCATCTACGCCATGGCGTACGGTGACCAGCCCGCACTGATCTGCGAGCTCGTCGACTGGTGCCGCACCGTCGGATTCGACGTCGTTGCAGCCGGTAAGGGTACGAAGTACCTGCCCGAGTACAACTACTCGACCCCCGACACCGTCTGGGACTACTACGGCTTCACCGACGAGCAGCTCGCCTCGGGTGACTACAACCCGAAGATGTTCAACTCGTTCCTCGACGGAACCAAGTCGGCAATCGAGATGGCGGCTGTTGCCAACGGCACCGGCCTCATCCCGCAGGAAGAGGGACTCAACTTCACCCCCGTCGGCGTCGACGACCTTCCGCAGATGCTCAAGGAGAAGTCGAAGGGTGGAACGCTTTCCCGTCGCGGAACCGTCGAACTCATCTCAAGCCTCAACCGTGACGGCTCCGAGGTCGAGCGTGACCTGCGCTGGGGTGTCTACGTGACCTTCGAGGCAACCACCGACTACGCCGCACAGTGCTTCGCCGAGTACGGCGTCAAGACCGACGACTCTGGTCGCTACGGTTCGCTCTACCGCCCGTACCACATGATCGGACTCGAGCTCAATGTCTCGATCGCCGCTGCGGTGCTGCGCAACGAAGCAACCGGAACCCCCTCTGGCTTCCGCGGTGACGTTGTCACCACGGCGAAGAAAGAACTCAAGGTCGGCGACACGCTCGACGGAGAAGGTGGATTCACCGTCTTCGGCAAGCTCGCCCCGGCTCACCTCTCCCTGGAGAAGGAAGCGCTTCCCCTCGGTCTCGCTCACGGCGCGAAGCTCATCCGCGACGTTCCGAAGGACCAGACGGTCTCGTGGAACGACGTCGAGCTCGACGAGAGCCTGCTCGCCGTCAAGTTCCGTCGCGAGCTCGAAGCGGAATTCCGCGCCGAGCACGACGCAGCGGCCGCGGTCTAACGGTCAGTCCACTCCGATGGAACCTAGGATGATCGGTGCGGGAGCACGCTGCTCCCGCACCTATCCGGCCAAGGGGTGCATGCACAGTGACAGTCGCAGAGGGAACTTCAGCAGAGGGATGGGAACCGGTTCGGCGTCTTCGCACGTACGAGCAGGTCATGTCACAGATCGAGGAGCGAATCCTCGATGGACGCCTGAAAGCTGGCGACCATCTGCCGAGCGAGCGGGATCTGGCGATTCTGCTGGGGGTCTCGAGACCATCGCTGCGCGAATCACTGCGGGTGCTGGAAGCACTCGGAGTGGTGGACATCAGGCGGGGCGGGGGAGCGGACGGCGGAGCAGTGCTCGTCGGAACCCCCGGTCCCGGGTTCGTCAATTTGCTCAAGCTGCAACTGGCCCTCGGCCACTTCAGCGCAACGGATGTCCTCGACACGCGAGTCGCGCTCGAGACCTGGTCGTGTTCGGAGGCCGCCTATAGATCGACGGACACCGACCACGCCGCTCTCGCGGACATCCTCGATTTGATGGATGCCCCGCTCATCGAGGCAAAAGAGTTCAACCGGCTGGACACCGCGTTTCATGTGCGAATCGCGGAATCGACCGGAAATGCGCTCACCTCCCACCTCATGGGATCGCTTCGAACGGCAATCAACCGGCAGATGATCGAGGCCTACGAGGGACTCGATGACTGGCGTAAGACGGCCGAAATTGTGCGGGCAGAGCACCGCGGCATCCTCGAAGCAGTACAGAACCGAGAAGCACTCCAGGCAGCGCGCCTGGTGAGCGATCACATTCACGACTTTTACAAGATTGGCAACGTCGGAGGGACCTACCCTCCCGGATAACCACTCCCGGTGGTAATCCGAGGGAGATCCGACGTCGCTGTAGATGCGGCAACGGCCGCGGATTATCAAAGGAGATACATCTCATGTCCACCACTTCCCCCGCCCGGCCCTCGCAGGCCGTCCGAGCCAAGGATGGCTCGCCCGACAAGCTGAAAACCGCGATCGGTTCAGCCGTCGGTACGACGATTGAGAACTACGACTTCCTCGCTTACGGCACCGCCGCGGCCCTCTACTTCGGTGACGCGTTCTTCCACGCCGAGGACCCGGTCGTCGGCGTTCTGCTCGGCTTCCTCACCTTCGGTATCGGTTTCGCGATGCGCCCGCTCGGTGGAATCATCGGCGGCTACCTCGGTGACAAGTACGGTCGCAAGCCCGTCCTCGTCGGCGCGCTGCTCATCATGGGATTCGCGACGGTGCTCATCGGCCTCCTGCCGACATACGAGCAGGTCGGCATCCTCGCGCCGCTGCTGCTGACGCTCATCCGCATCATCCAGGGCCTCGCCTTCGGCGCCGAGTGGGGTGGAGCAATCCTGATGACCTTCGAGCACGCGCCGTGGAAAAAGCGCGGTCGGTACACGGGTATCCCGCAGGCCGGTGTTCCGCTCGGACTCCTGCTCGCCAACCTCGTGTTCCTCTACTCGGTCGGTCTCGACAGCGAACTCGCCTGGCGACTGCCGTTCCTGCTGAGCGCCGTGCTGATCATCGCCGGCCTCATCATCCGCCTCAAGGTCAGTGAGTCCCCGGAGTTCGAGGACGCCAAGGCCGCCGGTGACATCGAGAAGAACCCGATCATCTCCGTTCTGAAGAGCGACTGGCGCAACGTTCTGCGTGCGATCGCCCTTCGCCTCGCAGAGTCCGGTGGTTTCTACGTCATCGTCACCTACCTCATCTCGTACATCAGCGGTGGCGACGAGCCGATCGCCGAGCGTTCCGTCGCCCTCACCGGCCTGGTCATCGCCGCAGCTCTCGGAGTCGGGGCGACCATCCTCTGGGGCCACCTCGGAGACAAGATCGGCCGCAAGCCCGTGTACATCATCGGAACCCTGCTGCTTATTTCGTTCGGCTTCCCGCTGTTCGGACTGGTCAACACCGGTAGCGCAATGCTCATCGTGTTCGCGTACATCTTCGGTCTCACGATCATCCACGACATGCTCGCCGGTACCCAGGGCGCCTGGTTCTCGGAGCTGTTCCCGGTCAAGACGCGTAACTCGGGCGCTTCGCTCGGCTACCAGTTCTCGGCTGCCATCTCGGGATTCATCCCGCTCATCGCGACCGCCGTGGCGATCCCGCTCGGCTTCGGCGGCGTTGCGCTCGTCTACATGGGCTGTGGCGTGATCGGTCTGCTCGGGGCACTCCTGACCAAGGAGACCTGGGGCAAGAAGCAGCGTGCAGAGGTCGACGCGATCATCGCGTCGGGCAAGTAGCTCCAGCTACAACAAGCAACACACACACCACCACACGTGCCGGGGGCGGGGCCACCCGCCCCCGGCACAACCCCTCACTCTTCGACAATTCTTTTTTAGGACCATCTCCGATGAAGACCATCGTTCTCGACGACGACCCCACCGGCACGCAGTCCGCGAGTAACGTCGTCGTCCTGCTCGAGAGCAGCGCAGACCTCATCGCGGAAGCTCTCACCGCGGCCGACAGCGTCTACCTGCTCACCAACTCGCGCTCGATTTCCGAAGACGAAGCGATCGCGCTCATGCACTCGATTCGAGCGGATGCCGCTGAAGCGGCCGCGATTCTCGGCGAAGAGATCCAGTTCGTGCTCCGCGGCGACTCAACCCTGCGCGGTCACGTCTTCTCGGAGACGGTCGTCTTCGCGGACGACGCGTCGGTCATCCTCTTTGTCCCGGCGTTCCCGGACGGCGGGCGCACGACCGAGGACGGCGTCCACTATGTTCGCCAGGGCACCGAGCGCGTCGCCGCACACCTCACCGAGTTCGCCGACGACCCGGTGTTCCCGTTCTCGACGGCCGTGCTCGTCGACTACGTTCTCGAGAAGTCCGGCCGGAGTGCGGCATCCATCCCTCTCGCCGAAGTTCGTGCCGGGGGAGTCGAGGACATCCTCGTCGCCGCTGTCGCGGGTTCGGTTGTGCTTCCGGATGCCGTCACCAACGACGACGTTCGCCTCATCGCTCGCGGCGTGGAAGCAGCCCGCGCCCGCGGCGCGAACATCGTCGTGCGCAGTGCCTCGCCACTCGCCGCCGCACTCGCGGGCGTCGAAAGTGACGGCCTGCTTCCGTCGCCGCTCGTGCCGTCGCCGGTTCCCACCCTCCTGGTCTGCGGTTCGCACACCGCCGGAGCCACCGCACAGCTCGACCGCATCGCCGCCCGCTGGGGCGAGCCGGTCGTCATCCCGACCGCCAACGCGTTCGAGAACCCGGTCGAGACCGGGATTGCGATAGCGGATGCTGCGGCGCTCGTGCTCGCCGACCGTGGGCTCGCCGTCGTCACGACCGAGCGCGAGCGCTCGGCGGACCACAACACCCTCGAGCACGGTCGCCTCGTCATGAAAGCGCTCACCACATCCGTTCGTGCGCTGCTTCCCTCGGTCGAGGTTGTCGTCTCTAAGGGCGGAATCACGTCGGCGGATGTCGCAAGCATCGGCCTTGGCGCGAAGAGCGCCACCGTGCTCGGACAGGTACTGCCCGGCGTCTCGGTCTGGAAGCTCACCGCTGCCGACGATCGTGAGCTGCTCTACATCGTTGTTCCCGGGAACGTCGGCGAGCCCGACACCCTCGAGCGCGTGCTCTCCTCCCTCTCTCGCGGCTAATCGCTTTTCGCTAAGCTGGTCGGGCAGCGTTGATTCCACCGGCGAATCCCCACCACAGCGACTACGGCCCCACAATCAAGGACGCCATTATGGTCAGCACCGACACCGGATCTCTCTTTCTTCACCCCGATCGCAACCTCGGAATGGAGCTCGTTCGAGCTACCGAAGCCGCCGCGATTCGCGCGGTACCGTTCATCGGACGCGGCGACAAGAACGCCGCTGACGGCGCCGCCGTCGACGCGATGCGCAAGTTTCTCGGCACCGTCAGCTTCGACGGAGTCGTCGTCATCGGTGAGGGCGAGAAGGACCACGCCCCGATGCTCTACAACGGCGAGCACGTCGGAAACGGCAGCGGGCCGTCCTGCGACATCGCCGTCGACCCGATCGACGGAACGTCACTCACCGCCGCCGGTCGCCAGAACGCGCTGAGCATGATCGCGGTCGCCGACCGCGGAAGCATGTTCGACCCGAGCGCCGTCTTCTACATGGAGAAGATCGTCACCGGACCGGAGGGGCACGGTGTCGTCGACCTGCGCAAGCCGATCGGCGAGAACATCCGCGCGCTCGCGAAGGCGAAGGGCAAGGATGTCGCCGACATGACGGTCGCCGTGCTCGACCGTCCGCGGCACGCCCGCTTGATCGAGGAAATCCGTGAGGCCGGAGCCGGAACCAGACTGCTGCTCGACGGTGACGTCGCCGGCGGCATCAACGCCGCCCGTCACGACTCGCGCCTCGACATGTGTGTCGGCACCGGCGGAACGCCCGAGGGAATCATCACGGCGTGCGCACTCAATGCCCTCGGCGGATTCATCCAGGGCCGGCTGCTGCCGAAGGACGACGACGAGAAGCAGCGCGCGATCGACGCCGGGCACGACGTGTCACGCGTGCTCGAGATCAACGACCTCGTCACAAGCGACAACACCTACTTCGTCGCGACCGGTGTGACCGACGGCCAGCTCGTCGACGGTGTGCGCAAGCGTGCCGGCATCATCCGTACTGAAAGCATCGTGCTGCGCGGACGTTCGGGTACCGTGCGTCGCGTGGTGGCAGAGCACCTCGCCGAGAAGTGGTTGTAGGGGCCGAAGGCTTCGCCGGGTAACCGCGCGATGGTTTCGGCCGGATCCTCGCAGGGTCGGGCCGGCGGTCCAAATGAAGGATGGATCGATCCCAGCGCCAGCCGAACCCCGGAAATCCGGGGGTGGAGGTCCATCCGTTCCTTCATTTGGTCCCGGTGCGCGCCCTGACGCCCGGCATTTTCACGCTGCGCGCGGCACAATGGAACACATGCGGTGGTTCCTGCGGCGGCGAGGCGTTGACCTCGGAACCTACGTCGCACCCGAACCGGTAGCGCCCGCGCCGGTCGAGCAAGTCGTTCGCGAAGGTGCGCTGATTGGTGAATCGGTGGTGCGGCTGGCGCTGCGCAACCGGGTGATCGTCGATGCGCTGCGCGATCGCCGAGACCTCGATCGCTCAGCGCTCGCGGCGGTGGCTGCGCGTGAACTGGAGAACCTGGCCGACCAGGAATGGGAATCGGCAGAGCGGATCCGGTTCCGTCGGGATCGCGCCCCGGTCGACAACCCGTTCCAGGACGAGGCCGGGCTGAGCGCTGACCAGTTACTGGAAAGCCAGCGGCGCGAAAACATCCACCGTTCGATGTCAGACGCCTTCGCCGAGCGCGCGACCGACGAGGCGGCTCTCGCGTCGATCGTGGAGCGTTCACGCGAAGAGGCGTGGGCCGAGATTGGCGATGTTCTGGTCGAGCGTGCGAGCGACCTCGCGTTCGTGCCGCATCGTGATGCGCGCTACGACGCAGAACGCGACGAGCGAATGGACACCCTCGTCGCCCTCGACCTCACCGAGCTCGCCCTCGAACGCGGCGTGGAGTTGTAGCCCCTTTACCCTTAGCCCCTTCCAAAATTCAGGAAGTGCAGGGGCACGCTCGGCGTGTCCTCGCGGGACTCGCCGGATGAGGTCCCGAACTTCCTGAGTTTTGGAAAGGGAGAGCATGATCGGGAGATCACGGCGAGAAGGAGGGGCCGGCGCCGCGCTACGGGATCGGCTCGAACTCGAACTCTTCCGACGTGAGCGGCTTCGTCGCCTGCTCGATCGTGCGCGAATCGGGGATGACCTTCGACTCGTCGAGGGCGTTGAGCTTGCGCGCCGTCACCAACACCCGGCTCTCGAGCGAGTTCGCGAATTGGTTGTAGCTCGCGACGGTTCCGTCGATCGACCGACGCAGCTTGTCGGCGTGCTTGGACAGCAGCGACAGCCGTTGGTACAGCTCCTTGCCGAGGTCGAACAGCCGCTTGGCGTCTTCGGTGAGAACATCCTGCTGCCAGGAGAACGCCACGGTCTTCAGCACTGACCACAGCGTCACCGGCGAGGCGAGTGCGACGCGTTTGCTGAACGCGTAGTCCATGATCGACGGGTCGGCTTCCATCGCCGATGACACGAGCGACTCGCTCGGGATGAACGCGATCACGAGCTCGGGAGACGCATCGAGCCCGGCCCAGTACGCCTTGCTCGCGAGGGTATCGATGTGCCCGCGGATAACGCGAACGTGCTGCTTCAGCAGGGCCTCACGCCGCGCTCCCTCTTCGCCCGTCGCCGTCACCGCGATCTGGGATGCCTCGAGGAACGCCGCAAACGGCACCTTCGCATCGACGGCGATGTTCTTGCCTCCCGGAAGGTGAATGACCATATCGGGGCGACCGGCCCCGGCATCCGACAGCACCGACGACTGCACGTCGAAGTCGACCCGCTCGATGAGGCCAGCCGCCTGCACCACATTGCGCAGCTGCGTTTCGCCCCACACCCCGCGGGTGCCGTTGTTCCGAAGAGCGGATGCGAGGGACTCCGCCGTCGACCGCAGGCGCTCTTCAGACTCCGTGGCATTCTTGAGCTGCTCGCTCAACTGGCCGTGCTGCACGCTGCGCTGCGTTTCGAGGTCGGTGACCTTCTGCTGCATCGTGCGCAGGACCTCCTGCACCGGGCTCAGCGCCTGCAGTACCCGGCTGTCCTGTTCGTGCCGTGACTGTTGGGCGCGCTGCTGGCCAAGCAACTGTTCGACCTGCTCGCGCAGGGCGGTCGCCGTGGCGTCCGCTGCAGCCGCTTCGGCCTTGAGCTCTCCGAGGACGTGGATGGTCTGGGCCGACGCTGATTGGGCGGAGGTCGAGCGGCCGCGCGCGACGAGGAGTCCGATCACGGCACCGAGCACGACGCCGACGAGCAGTCCGAGAAGCAGGGCAAGGATGGGGTCCATGCAGTCAGTGTGCCACCGCCCTCGGACACTGTTCGGCAGATAGTGGGGCGAGCTGTTTTGCTGCGCAAAATGTTTCAGAAATGTCTCCGGTTACTGTGGAGAACATGAGCATCGTCGAGCACTGGATCAATGGCGCCGCAGCAAGCGGAGAGTCCACAAGAACTGCACCCGTTTACAACCCGGCCGAGGGAGTCGTCGCCCGCGAAGTGCGTCTCGCGACGACCGGAGACGTGGATGTCGCCGTGCAGGCAGCGAAAGCCGCCTTCCCCGCCTGGTCGGGTGCGTCCTGGTCGAAGCGCCAGGGCATCATGTTCAACTTCCGTGAACTGCTGAACGCGCGCAAGGGCGACCTCGCCGCGATCCTCACCAACGAGCACGGCAAGGTCACCTCCGACGCTCTCGGCGAGATCGCCCGCGGCCTCGAGGTCGTCGAGTTCGCCACCGCGATGCCGCACCTCGCCAAGGGTGAGTTCAGCGAGAACGTCTCGACCGGTGTCGACGTCTACTCGATCCGCCAGGCGCTCGGCGTCGTCGGCATCATCAGCCCGTTCAACTTTCCGGCGATGGTGCCGCTGTGGTTTTTCCCGATTGCGATCGCGGCGGGCAACACCGTTGTACTCAAGCCGTCCGAGAAGGACCCGTCCGCGGCGATCTGGATGGCCGAGCTGTTCAAGGAGGCGGGTCTTCCGGATGGCGTTTTCAACGTTGTGCACGGTGACAAGGTGTCCGTCGATGCTCTTCTCGAGCACCCGGATGTCGCATCCATCAGCTTTGTCGGGTCGACGCCGATCGCGAAATACATTTACGAGACCGCGGCGAAGAACGGCAAGCGCGTCCAGGCGCTCGGTGGTGCCAAGAACCACATGCTCGTGCTTCCGGATGCCGACCTCGACCTCGTCGCCGACTCGGCGATCAACGCCGGCTTCGGTTCGGCCGGTGAGCGCTGCATGGCGATCTCGGTCGTCGTCGCGGTCGAACCGGTCGCCGACGACCTGATCGAGAAGATCCGTTCGCGCATGACGACGCTCACCGTCGGTGACGGAACCCGCAACTGCGACATGGGGCCCCTCATCACGAAGGAGCACCGCGACAAGGTCGCCGGTTATGTCGACATCGCGATCAAGGATGGCGCTGACGTCGTCGTCGACGGACGCGGTATCGAGGTGGATGGCGCGGCCGACGGTTTCTGGCTCGGCCCGACCCTCATCGACAAGGTGAGCCCCACATCTGATGTGTACAAGCACGAGATCTTCGGCCCGGTGCTGTCGGTCGTGCGCGTTGCGACCTATGAAGAGGGCCTCGAGCTCATCAACTCGTCGGAGTACGGCAACGGCACCGCGATCTTCACGAACGACGGCGGGGCGGCTCGCCGCTTCCAGAACGAGGTGCAGGTCGGAATGATCGGCATCAACGTGCCGATTCCCGTTCCGGTCGGGTACTACTCGTTCGGTGGCTGGAAGGCTTCGCTGTTCGGCGACACGAAGGCGTACGGCCCGGACGCCGTGCACTTCTTCACCCGCCAGAAGGCGGTAACAAGCCGCTGGCTCGACCCGTCGCACGGCGGAATCAACCTCGGCTTCCCGCAGAACTAGTACGCAGCGCGTCGTGGCATAGTGTTCCCCTGACTGCGGGAAGGGGAGCGCATGCCCACGATGGGCGAGATCTCGAGCGAGGGCATCCTGCTCGTGGGTGGCGGTCGCGCGATCCTGCTGCAGATCGCCGTGCCGGCAATCGGGCACGGCGTCGCCAACCACAGCGACTTCACGAGTGACCCGCTTCGGCGACTTCATGGCACGCTCAGCTACGTGTACGCGCTCGCGAACGGCACCGAGGCTGACCGTGCCGCGGTGCGGCGTGCGGTCAATCGTGCGCACGGTCCGGTGCGCGGTTCCGGGCAGCACGCGTACAACGCGATGGACCCGGCGCTGCAGCTGTGGGTCGCTGCGACGCTCTACGAGACCGCGATCGCCATGCACGAGCGGGTCTTCGGTGCGCTCGACGATGAATCAGCGGATGAGATCTACCGCGAGTACGCGGTGCTCGGGACCGCGCTGCAGATGCCGCCGGAACTGTGGCCGGCGGATCGGGCAGCGTTCCGGTCGTATTGGGACGCCCAGGTCGCCGCGTTGTCCGTGGATGCTGCGACCGCCGGTGTGCAGAAAGAGCTGTTCTATCCGAGTGCGGTGCCGTTCGGCATCCGGCTCATCATGCCGCTGGTTCGATTCGTGACCGTCGGACTGCTGCCGGCCTCGGTTCGCGAGCTGTACGGTCTGCCCTGGACCGCCGCACAGGAGCGCCGGTTCGGGCGCACGATGCGGGTTGTCGCGGCCGTGTATCGGACGCTGCCCCGCGGCATCCGCCAGTATCCGCAGCGGCACTACCTGGCGCGCATCCGCACCCCGCACTAATCGCGCCCATCTCAGCCGAGTTGCCCACTTTGGCCCCGGTTTCGGCCTCACCTGGGGCCGAACTGGGCAAGTCGGCGCCTGATTCGCGCGGTGGGGGAGTTAGCCGAGCGGGACCGGGCGACGGAGGTCGACCGCGGTGCCGATGTGTCCGATGCGGGTCGACGTCAGGCGGGCGAGGTCTTCGATGGTCGACGCCTCGTGCCGTCTCGCCGCGTGGATCATTATCGCGGCGCAGGCCTGGGCGTCGGCGAGCGCGTCGTGGTGCGCGAAGTCTTCGAACCCCGCCGCCATCGCCGCGACCGGCAGGCGGTACGACTCGAGGTGGTAGGTCTTGCGCGCGACCTGCAGGCTGCAGGCGTAGTCGAAGCTCGGCGTCTCGATGAGGGATGCCGCGCAACCGCCGCTGATGACTCCCATGTCGAAGCCGGCGTTGTGGGCGACGAGGTGATCGCCGTCGGCAAACTCGACCAGGTCGGCGAGCTGGTCGCTCCAGCTCAGTGCGTCAGCGACATCCGCTTCGACGATTCCGTGGATGCGGGTGTTCCACTCCCAGAATTCGTCGTGTCCGGCGGGCGGGCGGATGAACCACGACACCTGGTCGACCATGATTCCATCACGCACTTTCACAAGCCCGACCGAGCACGCGCTCGCGGATGAGGAGTTCGCGGTCTCGAAGTCGATGGCGGTGAAGTTCAGCACCTCTTCATGGTTACACGCACCGCGGACACCGCCGGGAGTGGCGCGCGTGAGTCAGCTTTCCCGCGCCGAAACGGCCAGGCTCCGCCGTTCGGGGGATAGAGCACTGCGGGCAACCCCGTAGCGTTAACGCATGACCAATACGCAGCCGGAGCAATCAGATCTCGCCGTGCAGCCGGTCGGCCCGGCTGAGACTGTGCCCGCCGAACAACTCGCCAGCTACGACCACGCGCTCTATGGCATCGGCAAACCGTGGCGGGGGATCCTCGCAATAGTCACCTTCGTGGTGAGCTTTTTGCTGCTCTCGTTGATACTCGGTGCGCTGGCCATCGTGATCGATGTGCTGACCGGCACCACCTCGCTCGAGTCGCTGGGTGCGGGCGAGCTCACGATGACGCCGATGGTCATGCTTTTCAATAATCTTTCGCTTGCCGCGCTCATCCCGCTGTCGATGCTGTTGCAGCGCCTCTTCTTCGGCGTACGGATGGGGACGCTCGCGTCCGTCGCCGGGCGCTTCCGCTGGCGCTGGTTCGGGCGCCTCGCGATCGTCATCGTGCCGGTGTGGATCGTCTACGTCGGCCTGTCGTTCGTGTTTGAGCCGATCGGCGCGATCCGCATCGACGGGTCGATCATCGCGATGGTCGTGATCGTGCTGCTGACTACCCCGCTGCAGTCTGCGGGGGAGGAGTTCGGCGCTCGCGGACTGATCCAGCGCTCGGCCGGGTCGTGGTTCCGGCATCCGCTGGTCGCGTTTGTCGTCGGCACGGTGATTTCGGCGGCGCTGTTCGCGACCGCCCACTTCGCCGCCGACCCGTGGCTGATCGTCTACTACTTCGTGTTCGCGATCTCTGCCTCACTCGCCGCCCGCGGCACCGGAGGTCTCGAAGCGCCCGTGCTCGTACACGCCATCAACAACGTTCTGCTCCTGCTGCCGGTCGCGCTGTCCGGCCAGATGTCCGAGAGTTTCGATCGCAGCGACGGGGCCGGAAGCCCGGTGCTGCTCATCCCGATGGCGCTCTGCCTCGCCGCGGCCGGGTTCAGCACCTGGTGGGGGCGTCGCTCCGGCATCGTCGCTCGGGCGCCCCGTCCGCAGAAGGTGCGTCGCCCTGCGCCGGTCCAGTACGCACCGCCGCAGTTCGCGCCCGCGCAGCACCCGCCCATCTCCCCGAATTAACCGGTTTCAAGGATCCGCCGCTCCTAATCACCACATTTGTGGCTAATTGGGAGTGGTTTGGGGCCGCGCTTCCTTGACACCGGTTAAGAGCCGGCTCTTCCTATATATCGGTTAACTGAATATAGTGTCGATATGACTACTGCAGAGATGCGCGAACCCACCTTCCTGGTGCTGGCCGCGCTCGCCGATGGACCCAAACACGGGTATGCGCTGATCCAGGAGGCCGCGACGCTGTCCGGAGGGCGGGTCGCGCTGAAAGTGGGCACCCTGTACGCCGCCCTCGACCGCCTCGGCGAGCAGCAGCTCGTGCAGTCGGCGGGGGAGGAAGTCGTCGATGGCCGCCTCCGCCGCTACTACGAGCTGACGGATGCCGGTGCCAGCGCCCTCGAGGAAGACGCCGCCCGTCAGCTCGCGAACGCGCGCACCGCGACCGAGCGCCTCCGTCGCCGATCCGCGGCGCGAACGATTCGGACGGTGGTGACCTCGTGAGCGCCGCACTCGAACAGCGGTACCGTTCAGCACTCCGGTGGTACCCGGCCGCCTGGCGAGCCGAGAATGCGGATGCCGTCGTCGGCACCCTGCTCGACGTAGCGGACGGCGACGATCGCGTCCGCCCGCGCCGAGGGGAGCTGGCGAACCTCGCCGCGAACGGCCTGCTCGCGCGGTTCGCGTGGGTCGACCGGCTATACCCGTCGGCTGTTCGCGACCGAGCGGCGTCGCTCTCGCTTGGCTTCGGCTTCACCGTCGCCGTCATCACGCTCGTTTTCTACGAGTGGGCGCCCTGGCCGCACGGCGGGCCAATCGAGCAGTTCTTTGAGCCGGGATTCGGCCCGTTCGCGAGTACCGGTGCCGTTCTCTCGTTCATCTGGATCGCCGCCGGTCTCGCGGCCCTCCTGCGTCTCGGGGTGGTGGCGAAGTGGCTCCTCGTCGCGTCGCTGGGATTCAGCGTCTGGTTCGCCTTCGGATTCGAGCAGACCACGATGTTCCAGCGTCCGGACGCGCTGGAGGTAGTCGTGCTCGGGCTCATTGCGCTTGTCGCGCTTACCGGAAAGCTCACGAACCATCCCGCGCACCTCGGTTCGGGTGTGCTGGCAATGAGCGCCTGGTATTTCTGGGTACTGTCCGAGCACATCGACTTCGGTGAACGCCTCAACCCCGGAGCGATCTGGATGCCGCTGGCCGGCAATGGCGCGCACTTCTACCTCACCGTCGCCGGCCTCGCAGCGGTTGCCTTCGTGATCGCCAAACGGCCGATCGAGGCGAAGGCGATCGTCGTGGCGTCGCTGCCCATCGCCGTGGCAGCGTGGTTTGCCTACGTGAAAGCACAAGATCTCCAAATAGGTCTAGAACTGTTCGTCAAGATCGCGGTCGTGATCGGCCTGCTCATAACGGTGCGAACCGGTATTCGCGCTCGCCGCCGCCGCGCGCTATCCCGGTAACCGCCGCGCTTCCGTGGCACCGGTTACGAGACTAGCACTTCCTATGTATCGGTTAACTGAATATAGTGACGATATGACTACTGCCGAGTTACGCGAGCCCACCTTCCTAGTGTTGGCTGCGCTCGCCGATGGATCCAAACACGGTTATCCGCTCATCCAGGAAGCCGCGACGTTGTCCGGCGGGCGGGTCGAACTCAACGTGGGCACCCTGTACGCCGCCCTCGACCGCCTCGGCGAGCAGCAGCTCGTGCAATCCGCCGGAGAGGAAGTTGTTGACGGTCGCCTCCGCCGCTACTACGAGCTGACGCATGCCGGTGCCAGCGCCCTCGAGGAGGCCGCCCGCCAGCTCGCGAACGCGCGAACCGCGACCGAGCGTCTGCGTCGCCGATCCGCAGCGCGCATCTCTCTCGGGGCGGCGACAGCGTGAGCGCGCTCGAACAGCGTTACCGCAGCGCCCTGCGCTGGTATCCCGCGCACTGGCGAGCCGAGAACGCGGATGCCGTGCTCGGCACACTCCTAGACGTCGCGGACGCGGAGCGGCGTGAATCGCCGACCCGCTTCGAACTGGTCGACCTCGCTTTCTCAGGCGTCCGGACTCGTCTCAGCCCACTCGCGCGGGTACTGCCGTCGAGCGTCCGAGACAGGGCCGCGAGTGTTGCACTCGGCTTCGGGTTCGGACTGGCGGTTGTGATGCTGGTCTTGCAGGAGTGGGCGCCGTGGGCGGAAGTCACCGAGCCTATATCCGGCACCATCGTCGGGCCGTTTGCCGGCTGGGGTGGAGCGCTCTACTCCGCCTGGGTTCTCGCCTTCCTGATGTACGCCGCCCGAATGGCGACAGCGGGTCGGCTGCTCTTGCTCGCAACCGTGCCATTCAGCATCGCGCTCGTAATGGTCGACGGAGGAATGGACGCCGCTTTCCGCCCGACGAGCTACGGCCTCGCAATCCTGGGTTCGCTCGCGGTCATCACGGCGATGGGTCGTCCGCTCGTGGGCCGGGCCAGTTGGATACCGGTGAGTCTCGTCGCGGTCTACGCCGCTTCCTCGGTTGTGGTTCCGTTTCTGGCCAACCTGGCGGTGGAAACGCGTATCTCGCCTCGCGAAATGTGGAATTTCGTGAGTCTGTCCCAAGGCCCATTCGCCTGGCTGATCTACGTAATCGCTGCCATCGCCGTCGGAGGCGTAGTCACCCGGCAATTCAGCTGGGCGGGAGCGATGATGGTGGTCTCGCTGCCGATCGTGCTGATTTCTCTCGTGATGCTTATAGACCAGAACAACCCCGGCCTATTGGTCCTCTCGACGCTGACGGTCGTCGGCGTGCTCGGCGCCATCGTCTTCTGGCGGGCGTACGGCCTCGGCCTGCAGGTGGTTCGCCGGGACTAACGACGGTCTCGCCTGATATGGGTCGCACTTCTATGACGGCGGGTAGGAAACGAGTGGATGCCGCGCATAACGGCCGGGGAGTGGTTGACTTACCGGCATGACCAGCCGCCGCGCGCTCATCATCGTCCTAGCCGTTCTCGGTGCTGTCCCGGTGGCAACAAGCCTGCTTGCCATCGTGGGTGGTCCGGCCGCTGCGCCCGGGGGAGGCCCGACCACCGCGAGCGTCGACAGCGAGTACCGCTTCGTCAACACGTTTTGGCTCGCGGCGGGCCTCATCCTGTGGTGGACGCTCCGCAGGCCCGAGGCGCGGGCACTCGTCACGCGGGTCGTGCTGAGCATCGCGGCACTCGGTGGATTCGCCCGGCTGATCTCCGTCCTCGTGGTCGGCTGGCCGCATCCGGTGTTCGTCGCGACCATCGGGCTCGAACTGGTGGTCGTTCCGCTCGTGATCTGGTGGCACTGGCGCACGTTCCCGACGGCGAAGCCGGGGCTCGCCGCCGACTAGCGCCCGCTCACCGGTACGATTGACTCCCGTGGCTCTCACTATTGCAATCGTCGGACTCCCCAATGTGGGCAAGTCCACCCTGTTCAACGCCCTGACCAAGTCTTCGGTGCTCGCCGCGAACTACCCGTTCGCCACGATCGAGCCGAACACCGGCATCGTGAGCCTTCCGGACTCGCGCCTCGGCGTTCTGGCCGGCATCTTCGGCAGCGAGAAGATCCTGCCGGCCGCGGTGTCGTTCGTCGACATCGCGGGCATCGTCAAGGGTGCATCCGTTGGTGAGGGACTCGGCAACAAGTTCCTCGCGAACATCCGCGAGGCCGACGCCATCGCGCAGGTCGTTCGCGGCTTCGAAGACCCGGATGTTGTGCACGTCGACGGCAAGGTCGATGCGGCATCCGACATGGAGACCATCAACACCGAGCTCGTGCTCGCCGACATGCAGACCCTCGAGAAGGCAGAGGCCCGTTACGAGAAGGAACTGCGCGCGAAGAAGATCACGCAGGCGACCATCGACACGGCCAAGGCGGCATCCGCGTGGCTCAACGAGGGAAAGCCGCTGTCGGCATCCTCGAAGATCGACCTCGACCTCATCGCCGAACTCGGACTGCTCACCGTCAAGCCGTTCATCTACGTGTTCAACGTGGATGAAGGGGTGCTGACGGATGACGCGCGCAAGTCAGCGCTCGCCGCTCTCGTCGCGCCCGCGCAGGCCGTGTTCCTCGACGCCAAGCTCGAGTCTGAGCTCGTCGACCTCGACGCCGAAGACGCCGCAGAACTCCTCGCCTCCACCGGGCAGGACGAAAGCGGACTCGACCAGCTCGCCCGCATCGGCTTCGACACCCTCGGGCTGCAGACCTACCTCACCGCGGGCCCCAAAGAGACCCGCGCGTGGACCATCCCGAAGGGCGCGAAGGCACCCCAGGCTGCCGGCGTCATCCACACCGACTTCGAGAAGGGGTTCATCAAGGCCGAGATCATCGGCTTTGACGACCTCGTCGAGACCGGTTCGATCGCCGAGGCCCGCGCGAAGGGCAAGGCTCGCATCGAGGGCAAGGAATACGTCATGCAGGATGGCGACGTCGTGGAGTTCCGCTTCAACAACTAGGTCCACTGGCTGGCCTCGCCAGCAACGGTGACTAATTGAGAGGGTGATCGTGCCAGTTATCGCAATAGTTGGAGCCGGCCCCGGGCTCGGAGCAGCGGTCGCGCGCAAGTTCGGGCGCGAAGGCTTCTCGGTCGCTCTCATCTCTCGGGACCAGTCCAAGCTCGACGCCATGGCCGCAGAACTCGAGTCGGACGGCGTGACCGCGCGCGGATACTCGGCCGATGTGCGCGTACCCGCGCAACTCGAAGACGCGCTTACCAGCGCCGCCGCGGAGCTCGGACCCATCTCGGTGTTGCAATACAGCCCGCTTCCGTCGCGTGACTATCTGAAGCCGGTACTCGACCTCACTCCCGAGTTGGCCCTCGAGGCCTTGCAGTTCTCCGCTCTCGGACTCATCCGAGCGGTGCGAACAGTGCTTCCGGCCATGCGCGAGGCGCAAGCCGGCAGCGTCATCCTGATCAATGGCGGAACCTCGGTGAAGGCCCGGGCAGGATTTGCCGGCACTTCGGTCGCGTTTCCGGCCGAGAGTGCCTATGGCGAAATGCTGCACGACGCGCTCGACGCTGAAGGGGTGCGAGTCAGCCAGCTGGTCATCCCGGGCGGTATTCCGCAGCTCGAGCTACCCAACGGAATCGATGATGTCGCCGAGCGCATCTGGGGGCTGCACACTGACGCGGGTCCATTCCGCACCATGCTCATCCCGCTCGAGGATGGCAGAGAATAAGCCGTCCTGGCTCTTCTCGAGTGTGTCCGCGCACACTGCGGGAGCTGGCGTGGATTGGAACCGCGACGACAAACCCAGTGTGTAGGCTGACGACGAACCCGGGGGGAGACACGAATGACCATTGAGGTGGACACATCCGTCGTTCGAGGCGGCGGCGAGGCATCCGGAGAGCTCGCTACCGATGTAAATCGCGCGCTGGAGTATTTCGATTCGAACATCGACACATCGCAGACCTGGGTGGCCGGCGCGATGATGGACTGGCTCCTCGCGGAACACAGTTCTTTTGCGGCGAGTGTCGAGTCCGGCCTCCTGCGCTCCAAGGCGCTGATGGTCGCCACTCAGGGCGCGTTGGATGACGTCGCGCAGCTCTTCGACGACACCGAGTACGACGCTCAGGTAGAAGTCCGCAATCTCTTCGGCGACCTCGACCCCGAAGCGGCAACGGTGCCGATCGACGCCAGTACCGATCGTCAGACCCTCGCGTTCGATTCCCCCGTCGATGCGCTTGTGGCGCCCGAATCGTCGCTGGCTGACCCGGGCTTCGAGGTCGTGTGGAATATCCTCAATTGGCCCGACTATCTTTCGCTGTCGTACTGGGGCCGCCAGATCATCAACGGCGTAATTCAGCTGGTCCGACCGGATCTCACCGGGGGTCAGGATCTCTTCGAGTTCCTCGCCCAGCAGATCACCGGCGACTGGCACAAGGTGGCGCTCGCGGGCGACGCCTTCGGCCACGTGGGGGAGTTCTTCGAGGAACTCGCCGCAGCTCTTCAGAACCTCGCCGTTGACATTTTCGGTGCCTGGACCAGCGGGCAGGGTGCAGACCGTGCGGGCGAGTACTTCGCGGAGCTCGTGGCAGCGTTCGCGGCCCAGCCCGAGGTGTACAGCGACCTTCAGACGAAGTACAGCAACGCAGCGTGGGCCGCCTTCGGGGCTTGTCAAGCCATGCTGTCGGCGGTCGACGCCCTCGTCGATGCGGCCATCGCCACGGCGATGGGAGTGTCGTCGGTCGCCGAGGCGATCGCCGCCCTCTTCACCCTCGGCGGTATGGCTCCTGCCGCCATCGTCTCGGCCGTGATAGCAGCGGCGGAGGCGTTCTCCGCCGCGTGGGGTGTGATGATGACCGCGACCTCGGCGGCCATCGCGGCAGGAGCGACCATCGGCTCCGCAACCACCACCATCGAGTTCGTCCCGCTTCCGGAGGCCTGACATGGATCGACCTGACGTATCTGCCGCACTGCTGCGCGCCACGGGCGACGACTTCGCCCAAAAACTCAAAGCCAGGCTCATTGAAGTTGCCGACGAGACGGACGACGAGGCGTACGCCAGTCGACTGCGCCTCATCGCGAGCGGGCAGCGACCGCTGCGCACCCTGCTCGCGGACCCGCAATGGCGCGAGGGGTTCGGGGCTCAAATGGAGCGCCTCGCGGAGCCGCCCGCGCCTGACGAAGAGCAACGGCCCGCGCTCGATGAAGAGCAACGTCGTGCGCTTGACGATGCCGTGGAGCAGGCACGTCGGAATGCGGTGCGCCCGCCGGACGAGGTGGCCTCCGACTCCGCCGATGTCATGCGCCGCGCTGTTCTCGCCCAGGAAGCCATTCGCGAAGAGGAGCTCAACGGCTGGACCTATGTTCACGACACCGGAGACGGTCCCGAGGACACCTCGGCGGGCGATCGATGACCTCCGACGCGACGGTGATTGTGCGCTACGACGAAGCCAGCCGGGCAGCCGTAGAGCAGACCCTGCGACGACTCGTGCGCAAGCAGGGAGTCCTGATGCTCATCATCGGGACGCTGTTCGGGCTCATGGTGCTGGCGCCGTTCCTTGTCGCGGCGATCAAGGGCGTCGACCCCGGCGCGGCCCTCGTCCTTGCCGTGATTGCAATGCTCGTGGTCCCCATCGCGATTGGTGCACTGGGAGTGCGGCAACTTCGGCGACAGCTGCACCTGCCCGAGGTCGCGGTCACGATCACTCCCGTTGCCGTTCTCTTTCCTGCCATCGACCGGCCGTCGGCGCTTGCGCCTCGGATCCGTGCCGAGGAGTGGACCCGGGAAGGAACGAGCGCCGAGCTCGTTCCCGCGTCCGGTCTGCAAGCGGCACGCGTGGAGTTCACCCGGCAGGACGGCGGCAAGCGGCGCCGCCGCTCGATTGCCGCAGGCACCATCGACGTAGACCCCCGCGTCATTGTCGATGCGCTGAGGGGCGCGCATACTTCGTAGCGGCGGTCACCCCATCGCCCAATCGTTCGCGTGATGAGGCTATCTCGGTCACGCCGTCGCTAATGCGCTTGACGCATCGCCGAGGTAGTGGGATAACCTCGAGTTCTGATCCTGGACTCGGGGGAGCACATGCAGGACATTGAACAGGTTGACTTCTTCGACTTCACCGAACGATACTCGACCTACTGGGGCCGACGCAGGCTCGGCATCGTGGTCGATAGTGACATTGCAAACCAGCGGCGGTCCGACGTTGCAACGATGTCCACTTTTTATGCGTACTGGCGCACGGCGTTGGACGCGTATCCGGGCGAAGCGAACCTTCACCTCATGGGTACCCCTGCTCTCGACGTTGAGGTCGTTAGACGATGGAGTGCGGCGACCGAACGCCCGCTGCCGCCTCCCGCCCCTGTGGTTGGTCGATATGCAGGCGAACCGGGAAAGCGAGCGGAAGTGGGGGATGAGCCGACGCTACTGGGTGCTACCGCTCAGACGTCATCGAAATATCGCACGATTGTGAACGCGCGGTTTGCAATGGTGGCCGCGGTGGCAGCCGTTGGTGCAAGTCAAGTCGGGCTGCCTGTGGTGGCAATCTTCGCCGGCGTTACCGCTGTGATGCTCGTGATCCGGGGGGACGTCGCGGCGTTTCAGCTCAAAGTTCGCCCGGCCCTCCTGTTCCGAACGGTGAACTGGATAGCTGCCGCGATTGCAATCGCGGTTGTGATAATTGAGCTTCTCGGTCAGTCGAATCCAGCCGGGATATGAACGGACCTAAGGAATTCGCCGACCGTGTGTGCGATCGCATTCGGCTCCATTGGACGTCTTCCGTATGCGAGGGTAACGTCGACGCCGATGGGACGATAGTCGTACGCGTAGCCGTTGTCGACAAGCTGTGGCTCGAGTTGCGCTCTCCGCCCTCACCCGCCGATGGTTCAACCCCGCCGTGGACCGTCGGCCCCGTCGAGGTTGACGCGGCGAAAATGCGTCGCGCTGTGTCTCGAATTTATGGAGTTGGCCTGCGGGCAGACGCGTCCGCGGAGGACGTTGCCGATCGACTCTATGAAGAGGTCAGATTCTGGTGGAGTGAGTATGAGCGGATCGCTATCTCGACGCGTTGATGTCGTGTTCACCGATTGTGGGGTGGTTGATGGCCGCCTCTCGTTTTGTGCGCCGAGGGTTGCCGGTCACGCCGAAGATGTAGATCGCGTCGAGAATCCCCAGCGTGTTCGAAACGAGCAACGTGACAAACCATGGTTTTGAGTTCTCTCTCGCCGCACGCCACAGTGACAAGCCCTTCCAGGCGATACTCCATGCCATGAGGCCGAAGACAATCCCGCGACCACCCGTCGATAGCTCGATGTCAGCCTTCTTCGCCATCATCTTCGGACTTGTCTCTGATCCAAACGTTGCTCTGGCTCGTGAAGTTAGCACGGTGTCGAATCCGCTGACAGGGGGCGCATGACCGCCGAACGGTCTCGCGCGAGCGCTTCTAACCCCGCGCCCGCTCGCTGTGCGGGGTTGGCCGGCAGACCAGCACCGGGCACGGTGCGGAGTGCTGCACGCGTGAGGCGGTGCTTCCGAGCAATACCGTTCGGCTAAGTCCGCGGCTGCCGGATGCCATTGAGATCAGGTCCGCATCCAGGTCCTCGGCCGCGCGGATGATTTCCTGCGCCGGCGAGCCGGTGCGGATCTCCGTGCGGATGGTGGGGCCCCAGTCTGCAAATTCTGCAGCGACCGTCTCGAGCGCGAGTTTGGCGTCGTCGTTGAAGCTCAGCTCGGCCGGTCCGGCACTACGAGCCGGGCCGAGTTCGTTGGCGAACGGCAGGGCGGCATACGGACTCACCACCGCGATGATCGTCACGTCCGTAATCTCGCGTGAGTCCGCGATCCACTTGAATTGACGGGCTCCGGCTAGCGAAGCCTGGGATCCGTCGGTCGCCACGATGACGTGCATTACTTCAGAGCTCCTTGCTTTCGGCGGCAGCTTTCAGGTCGGGCTTCTTCTTTCCGAAGAAGTTCTGGAACAGGTAGAGCACGAGCCCAACGGCGAGCAATCCTGCGACCCAGAACAGCGCATCCGGATCGTCGATCAGTGTGTAAATGAGAACGGCAAGATTGCCGACGATGCCGAGAACAAGTAGCACGGTGTTTGCGCGGTAGGTGTCATCTCGCTCGTCGGTGCCGCGCAGTTTGAGGCACGCCACGATCACGAGCGCGTAGATGAACAGCAGGAACACCACAGTGATGGTCGCAAGCCGGTCGACGATGTCCAGGCGCTCGTCTTCGGGGATGCCGGCCTGGCTGGTTCGAACTATCGCGCCAATTACGAGCAGTGCGCCCACGATTGCGGCCCCGAAGATCAGCGCGACGTACGGACTGCGTCTCGTGGGGTGAATCTTGGCGAAGACGGCCGGAACGACATTCTCGCGGGCCATACCGAAGAGGATGCGGGATTGCGCGACGACGGTAACCAGCGCGGTATTGCTGATCGCGATCATGGCGATCACTCCGAAGATGACCAGCATGACCGCCGCGGGAATGAAGAAGAGATCGGCGCGAATGACCTCGAGCAGTGTCTTGCCGGCGAGGTCCGAGATCGGCACAGCAAGCGCAGCGGAGATGGATACTGCAACGTAGACAACTCCGGCGGTCAGCATGCCGCCGATGAGCGCTCGGGGAAAGGCGCGGGACGGGTTGATCGTCTCTTCCGCCACGTTCGCGGCGTTCTCGAATCCGGTCATTGCGAAGAATGCGAGGGAGACGCCGGCGAGCACCGCGAGGATGGGGGAGCCGCCCTCGACATTGAACTGCAGCAGCACTGCCGGGTCGTTGACTCCTTCGACCAGCGCAATGACCCCAATGATGACGACGATGATCAGGCCACTGATCTCGACGAAGGTCATCACCACATTTGCGACGACCGACTCGGTGATGCCGATGAGGTTGATGGCGGTGATAAGGGCGACAAATGCCAGCGCGATGATGGTGGTGACCCAGACGGCATCCGTCGGAATCCCGATGAGGCCGCTGAAATAGCGCACGAACCCGCCGGCGAGTGACCCAACCGCAGCCATGTTGGCCGACAGCATACAAATGGTGATGAAGAAGGTCAGTACCGGGCTGCGGAACGCCTTGTTGATGTAGAGCGAGGCCCCTGCTGCCTGCGGGTACTTGGTCACGAGCTCGGCGTAGGCGAGTCCGGTGATGATGGCGATCGCGACTCCGGCGAGGAAGGCCATCCAGAAGGCACCGCCGACGGCCGCGGCAACCAGGCCGACGAGTACGTAGATGCCGGAGCCGAGAACGTCCCCAACCACGTAGAAGTACAACTGTTTAGTCGTGATCGACCGCTTCAGCTCCGCGTGCTGAACGACGTTTGGCCCGGCTGAGGTCTCCATTTCGACACAGTACGGCAATCAATGACCGCGTCAAAGAACTTTTCCACAGCCTGCGATTAACCCGTTTCACGGAACGGAGGGTGGATTTGCGCGCTCACTGCCAGAATTGTGGTGATTACCGCCGCCGGTTCCTTGAAACCGGTTAGAGCGGATCGGGATTCACGAAGGGGTGACTGGAATGACCGAAAAGACCGAGAGCTTCACGGCCGAAGAGCGCGCCGCGATGAAGGAGCGCGCAAAAGAGCTGCGCGAAGAGGGCAAACGCAGCAAGTCCGCCAACAAGGCAGAGGCCGAAGCAGCCGAAGTGCTCGAGAAGATCGCTGAGATGCCGGATGCGGATCGCGCGATTGCCGAGAAGGTCCATCAAATCGTCGCTGAAGAGGCACCGTCGCTCTCCCCGAAGACCTGGTACGGAATGCCCGGCTGGGCCAAAGACGGCAAGATCGTTCTCTTCTTCCAGGGGTCAGAGAAGTTCAAGACCCGCTACGCGACCCTCGGCTTCAACGACATCGCAACCATTGACGAAGGCTCGATGTGGCCGACCGCGTACGCGCTCACTAAGCTGACCGCCGCCGACGAGAAGACGCTGCGAGCGCTGATCAAGAAGTCCGTCGCCTGACCCTCGGTAACCCCATTAATTAACCGGTTTCAAGGAACTCCGGCCGCAAAACCGGCCCAAACACCACAAGTCTGGTGGCTGGCGCCGCCGGATCCTTGAAACCGGTTAATGGTCGCAGGCTAGAGCTCTAACCGCATCAGGATTCGCGGAAAGCCGCCGGCGATCGAGTCGGTCGCGGCGGCCTTGGTGAAACCCGCGCGGGTGAACATCTTCTTCGTCCCGACGAACGCCATCGTCAGGTCAACGGGCTTGCCGGCGTTGTCGACGGGGTAACTCTCGACCGCGGGAGCGCCGGACTTGCGCGCGTACTCGACCGCGCCCTCGATCAAAGCACTCGTAATGCCCTGCTTGCGATAGCCCGGTCGCACCCGGATGCACCAGATCGCCCACACCGGCAGGTCGTCGACGTGCGGGATCTTGCGGGAGTTGGCGAACGGATGCAGCTCCGACCGGGGAGCAACACCCGCCCAGCCCGCGACCTCTCCGTCGAGGTAGGCGAGCACGCCGGGGGCGCGCTTTCGTGCGCACAGGGCCTTCACCGTGTCAGCGCGATCGGTCCCGGTCAGCTCCCGGTTCTCCTTGGAACTCAGCCGCCACGACAGGCACCAGCACACCGACGACTCCGGCTTCTTCGGGGCGAACATCGTCGCCATGTCCTCGAATTCGTGGGCTGGTCTGACTTCGATCACGGGTCTCCTTGTACCGCTGAGTGCTGGTGTCGCCGGAGTAATACTGAGTCGCCGAGCGGATGCGGTGGCGATTCCATCGTGACAGCGCGGCCCCCGGTGCGAAAGACCCTGCCTCTCATTCGCAAAGTCGGCAATTCTCGGCGACGCGCCGCAGCATCCCTCGCTTAATCGGCGCGTCGCCAAAGTTGCCGACTTTGCAGTCGCGTCACTACGGGTGCACGCACCTGAACCTGCGCCTGTGCCATATCGTTGAGTCCTGTTCACTTCCACCCAACCCGATTGAGAGAGCGGCCTGCAATGAGCGATGACGTTGTTGTGCTGTGGCGCCCTACCGGACCGGCCGAACTCGATCTGGTCCGCGACAGCGGCTGGAAGAGGTGGCCCCCGCGACTTCCCGACCAGCCGATCTTCTACCCCGTGCTTAACGAGGACTACGCAATCAGAATCGCGCGAGACTGGAATGTTCCTGCTTCCGGCGTCGGGTACGTCACACGGTTCTCAGTGAAAAAGTCCTACCTGGATGCCTTTGACGTTCATCAGGTGGGCGGACAGTCGATTCTCGAGTATTGGATTCCAGCCGAGGGCCTCGAAGAGTTCAACGACAACATCATTGGGCTCATCGAGATTGTCGGCGAGTTTCGGCCTACGGACTGACGAATGGCACGGCGCAAAGAGCTCGCCGACGTTGCGCACGCACTAAGTGGCATCGTCATCAGTCGAAACTTCGACATCGCAGGTGCCTGGGGCGTTGGAGTGCTGTGCGATCGGATGACCTCAACCGGGACGGCAGCCGTTGCAATCGATGCTGTCTCCGGGCGGATGTCACCGCATTCGTGGGACATCGCAGCTCTCGCCGACGAAGCGCACAGAGAGCTTCAGCGCCAACTGCGGAAGCGCGGAATGCCAACCGACTGGGTCGTCGAGTCGTCGATCGAGATCACCTTTGAACCACGCGAGAGTCCGATCGCTGCACCTGGTCCGCCTAAGCGGCGATGGTGGAATCGGGGGCAGTTCGGTGGAGAATTCGTCGGGCGCGAGCAACCCACCGGACCCACGTGGTTCTGTGATGTGACGACGCGGATAACGAACGATCACGGACGCACCTATACGGCGACGCATCGTGGGTGGTGCTGGCCGGTCAAGCGACCTGCGTTTGCTCCGGCTCAGCTGCCCGTGCGGTTCCGTAGTAACGGCGTGGATGACGTGCCGACCAACGAGATCGCCGCTGTGCTGGATCACCTGACGATTTCGCCCCTGTCGATCCTTGTCGACGTAGAGAGCCGTCGCAATGAGAGAGTAAGAAGTATGAGCACCGACTGGACCGAAGAGAACATCGCCTCGTGCATCTCTGTGATCGACGGAGTGTCTCCGTCCGACGCAATCGAGGCGATCATCCCCGGCGAACCGCAGCGATTCGCCAGCCGCGAAGAAGCCGAAGCGTGGGCATACGACTACGAAGCCGAGCCGGATGCCACGCGTATCTGGGTTGCCGCGGGCGAGATCGAGGGCCACACGTTTGTCTGGGAAGACAATGGCTTCGGCGGCAGCGACCCCGGCACCGCGGAGCGCCTGTCGGCGGGCGGCCGGTTCGTTTCGGTTTACTGGAATGTCAACGCCCTCATGTCGTTCACCTTCGCCGAGCACGGGCGCATCGAGGCGAACTTCGACGCGCTCTTTGCGCCCGAGGAGCACGACTGGAAGTCCCTCGAAGACGTCGGCGCCTCACGGATCTCCGATGACGACTGGGAGGAAGCACCCGAAGTCAGCGCGCTGCTGGTCCAGTCGCAGGTGCTCGGGCTCAGCTCACCGGCCAGCCCGGCGTGGCTGGATGCCGACGGCGTCGAATTCTGGGGCTCGTCTTACTGACGTCGCCCCGGCATCCGCGCTCTAAAGTCGGCAACAACTGGTGCCGCGCCGCTCGGCAGCCCCGGTAGCCGGCGCGTCGGTACGAATTGCCGACTTTGCGAAGCAGATGCCACGAAGCGGATGACACAACGCGGATGCCCCACCCGCGGCCGAACCCCCACCGGCAGAACGCCCGGTACCCTGAACACCTGAAGTAGTCCCCGAATTCGTGGCGCTGCACGATCCGAGGAGCACCCGCAATGAGCCTGATCCGCCTGAACGACGTTGAAGTCAGCTTCGAGAAGACCAAGATCCTGCGCGAGGCGTTCTTCCGCCTCGAGGCAAAGGACCGCGTCGGTCTCATCGGCCGCAACGGCTCGGGCAAGTCGACTCTGCTCAAGCTCGTACTCGAGCAGGTGACCGCGGATTCCGGAACCGTCACGATCGAACCCGGCATCAAGTTCGGCTACTTCTCGCAGTTCTCCGAGCTCGACGGTGACTCCACGATCATGGAGGTGCTCGACGGGCTGTTCGGCGACATCCACGCCGTCCAGGCCGAGCTCGCGTCGATCGATGCCACCATCGCGGCCGACCCGACCGCGGATCTCGACGCGCTCATCCACCGCCAGTCCGAGCTCTTCGAAGAGATGGAACGCCTCGACGGCTGGGACTACGAGCGCCGCATCGACACCGCGCTTTCCATCCTCGGCTTCACCGAAGCACACCGCGTCTGCGCCATCAACGAGCTTTCCGGCGGATGGCGTAACCGCGCCGCCCTCGCCAAGATCCTGCTCGAGGCGCCCGACGTGCTGCTGCTCGACGAGCCGACCAACTACCTCGACGTCGCCGGAGTCGAGTGGCTCGAGTCCTGGTTCCGCGACTTCCGTGGTGCCGCCATCATCGTTTCGCACGATCGCAAGTTCCTCGACGCCGTCGTCACCCGCATCATCGAGGTCGAGAACTACCACCTGCACGAATACCCCGGCAACTTCGCCGAGTACATCGTGCAGAAGCAGTTCCGGCTGAAGACCCTCGAGGCGCAGTTCGTGCACGAGTCCGAGCTGCTCGCCTTCGAAGCCGAGGGCATCGCGAACCGCCGCGAGGCCGCCAAGAATGCCAGCCGCAGCCTCGACAAGCAGCTCTCCAGCATCAAGAAGGCGCGCACGCCCCGCCCCGTCGACCAGATCATCACCGAGATCTACGGCGGCCTGCACGTCAAGGACGTGCTCTGCCGTGTCGAGGGCCTCAGCAAGTCTTACGGCGAGAAGACGCTGTTCGACGACCTCACTCTCGAGATTCGCCGCGGTAACCGCATCGTCGTTCTCGGCTCCAACGGCAGCGGAAAGAGCACCCTGCTGAGGGTCCTGCTCGGCGAGGAGAAAGCGGATGCCGGACGCGCCGACTGGGCGAGCGGCGCCAAGGTCGTCTCGTACAACCAGATGCTCGACGAACTCGACAACGACGACACGGTCACGCACGCCGTCAACGCGCTGCCAGACAGCCTCGCCCTGACCGCGACCCGTAAGTCGGTCGGACGCTTCCTGTCGATGTTCCAGTTCTCCGAAGCCGACCTGAAGAACCGCATCGGCAACCTCTCCGGTGGCCAGCGCGCTCGCGTCGCGATGGCGCAGTGCCTGCTGTCCGGCGCATCCGTACTGGTGCTCGACGAGCCGACGAACCACCTCGACATGGCGAGCACCCAGGTCATGGAACTCGCCCTGCTGCACTTTCCAGGCGCCATCGTCGCGGTCAGCCACGACCGGTTCTTCACCGACAAGATCGCCAACCGCTACCTCGTCTTCAATGCGGCGAACCCGGGAGAGGTCGCGGTCCGCGGCGCCTAGCACCAGCAGGAGTTGACGCTGGGGGCGATGATTGCCGCTCGCGCAGCCACTGTTGTCCCGAGCGGGCACTTTCGCGAATAGAGACCGAGCGGATGTCGCCGCTACGCCCGCCCGGCGAGCTTCTCGACGAGCGCGGCTTCGTCCGGCACGAACCAGACGTGCGTGCCGCGGTTCGACTCCCATACGAAGTCGCGAAGAGCATCGCTCGCGGCGACGAACGACGTGATGTCCCCAACGACCGCGAGATTCAGCCGGTAGTTCACGAGCTTCTGCACGATGTCACCGGCGAGCAGCGACCGCAGCCGAAAGAACTCCGAATCCAGCCTGGCCACAGGAATCGCGATCATTCCCACGTTTTCGCCCCAGACCAGCCCCACCAGGTCGGCGGCGTCGGCCGAACTCGAAATGGTCGGTCCTTCGGCGTCCAGGTGCAGCACCCTGACCCCGCCGCTCTCGTCGATTCGCATGATCCGACGGTAGACCAGGACCGCGCTCGTCGGCTCAACAAGTCCTGAACTCTGCTCGCAAGGACTGGAAGTGTACAAAGAGTGCTCACTATGGTTGCAGAATGACACAACTTGACGGCGCCGTCGTCCTGGTTCTCGGGGCCGATGGCGGACTCGGGTCACGCATTGCAGCGCGACTCGCGGATGCGGGAGCCACCGTGGTCTCGGCCGGTCGCGCAGACGGAGAACTCAAGCTCGATATCCGCGCAAAGCAGGCTGCCGAACGAATAGTTTCCGCGACGATCTCGGCGCACGGCAAGCTCGACGGTCTCGTGATCGCGGCGGGTGTTGTCGCCTTCGGTCCGGCATCCGAGGTCACCGATGCGACGATCGACGAACTGTTCCAGACCAACACCGCCGCACCGATTCGGTTCGCGCGCGCCAGTTTTCCCGCCCTCGCCGAATCGGCCGCCGCCGGTCGGGAACCGTTCCTGGTCACCCTCAGCGGAATCGTCGCCGAACAGCCGGTCGCGGGAATCGCCGCGTACTCCGCGTCGAAAGCCGGGCTGGCCGCGTACGTCGTGGCTGCGGCGCGCGAGTACCGGCGCAGCGGCATCCGCTTGCTCGATGCGCGCCCCGGCCACACCGGAACGTCGCTGTCCGAGCACCCGATCGCGGGCGAAGCGCCACAGCTCGTGAGCGCGCTCGACCCGGATGCCGTGGCTGAGCGCATCGTGCGCGCTATTGCCGACGGCGAGAAAGACCTGCCGAGTTCGGCCTTTGTGACCGCCTAGCGCTTGCGCGACTCGCGAAGGGCGCGCCATGCGCCGGTAGCCCACAGTGCCCAGACAACCAGAACGGGTTGGAAGAGCAGGCGGATGCCGCGGGCGAGGTCGGTATTGAGCCCGAACGAGTCGGTGTGGGTGACGAGCTGCGAGATGTTGCCTGGGAAGATCGCGACGAAGAACGCGGCGACAACGAATCCGACGAGCACCTTGTAGCGGCCGAGCAGCAGCAGCGAGAGCCCGAGAATGATCTCGACGATGCCGGACGCAACGACGACGAAGTCACCCTCGAGCGGCAGCCAGGTCGGGACCTGCGCGAGGAACGCCTCGCGATTGATCGTGAGGTGGCTGATACCGGCCAGCAGCAGGAAGCTGCCGAGCACGAGCCTGAAGATGGTGCGGGGGAGTGAGGTGCTGACCGACTGGAGCAGGAAATTCACGTACGGCGCCATTCTGTGCGGGAAACGGCGCGGGTGCAGCCGAGTGAAGTTTAGGTCGCGGAAACACAGAATCGCCCGCCCCTCGCGGACGAGGAGCGGGCGATTCGTGAAGCAACTACGAGACGGTCGTCAGCGCGAAGCGAACGGCTCCGCGGTCATCGAGCTGGGCGTCCAGTACCTTGTCGGCCACGACGGCCGAGGCGTTCGCGTCGAGGAAGACGCGGGCTCCCGCGTTCTCGACAACGTCATCCGCTGGTTCCGGCGCGGGAGCAACAGCGACGGCGAGGTTCGAGCTACCCGCTTCGGGGCTGCTGATGCGCAGCCCTCCGGTCTCGGTGCCGACGGCGCGGCCGGTGAGATCCTTGACGGCGGTGCTTGCATTTTCGGTGAGTGTGAGCATTTTCATACCTTCCGGTTTGCGTGCGAAGTCCCCTACCTTTCCCGCTTTGGCGAAGACCTACAACCGAAACCGCGATCCTTTGCGGGCATTGCCACGCTACACACACCGCGCACCCAGACGCCGATAACCAGGGCGTCAGGGCGTACCTTCGCGAGGTTCTATTCTGAATACATGCGACCCGAACAGCAGCGAATCATTACCGAACTGAACGTCAAGCCGGTGGTCGACCCGGCCGAAGAGATCGCCGCCCGCGTCGCGTTCCTCGTGCAGTACCTGCGCAAGTCGAGTGCCAACGGACTCGTGCTCGGAATCAGCGGAGGCCAGGACTCGAGCCTCGCCGGTCGCCTCTGCCAGCTCGCGGTCGAGGCGCTGCGGGCCGAGGGCGCCGTCGCCGAGTTCATCGCGGTGCGCCTTCCGTACACGGTGCAGGCGGACGAAGCGGATGCCCAGCTCGCGCTCGGATTCATCCGCGCGGATCGCGAGATCACCTTCAACATCCACGCTGCGGTCGACGGCTTCAGCGGTGAGTTCGCCGGCGCCGTCGAAGAGCCGATCACCGACTTCAACAAGGGAAACGTCAAGGCCCGCTCCCGCATGATCGCGCAGTACGCGATCGCCGGCCAGTTCAACTACCTCGTGGTCGGAACCGACCACGCCGCCGAGGCCGTAACCGGCTTCTTCACGAAGTTCGGAGACGGCGGAGCCGACCTGCTCCCGCTCAGCGGACTCAGCAAGCGGCAGGGCAAGGCACTGCTCCAGCACCTCGACGCCCCGGCCCGCCTGTACGAAAAGGCCCCGACCGCCGACCTGCTCGATGACAACCCCGGGCAGACCGACGAGTCGAACCTCGGACTCGGCTACAGCGACCTCGACGACTTTCTCGAAGGCAAGGACGTCGAAGAGATCGTCGCGAAGGCGATCGAAGCGCGTTACCGCGTCACCGAGCACAAGCGGCAGCTGCCGGTCACCATGTTCGACGAGTGGTGGACCGACTAGCGGTCAGATTCCGGCAACCAGGGCGTCGTGTAGCCGGGGAGTGATTCCCGGGGTGACGTCGAGGTCGACGGCGAGCGCCTGCAGGGCACGGCTGTAGTAGTTGCGGGCGGCGGCAGCGAGCGCGATGTCGACGATCTCGCGGTCGCTGAACCCGAGTTCCCGAAGTCGCAGGCTGTCGGCATCCGTCATCGATGCTGCATCCGTGCTGACGCGCTCGGCGAACTCCATCATCGCGACTTCAGCCTCGGTGAGGCCGGCCGAACGGTAATCCTCGGCGATGCGCACGAGTTCGTCTTCGTCGATGTAGCGAAGGGTCTTTCGGCCGTGCGCGAGCCGGCAGTGCAGTGACTTCGTGCCGAGCGCCGCGGCCAGGGTGACGAGTTCGTAGCGACGCTTGTCCATCGGGCGGGCGATCGCGGTGATGAGGGCGTCCCAGGCGGCGAAGGCCTCGGGGTTCGTGACCATCACCCGGGTGTGGCTCGCGACGAAGCCCTGGTCTTTGAGATCGTCGGCGTACGCTTCGGCGGCGATCCCGGTGGCATCGGCTTCGGCAATGGTGGTGATGATCGACATGGTGGTGGTCCCTTCGTCGCGGTGCGGCTATCGTGCCACCGGTTCTGCGGGGATGGAAGGGGTACCGCTGCGCGTGAAGCGCGGCTGAGCCGTGCGGCGGTGTGCTAACCGTGCGGGAGCGTGCGGCCGCGTGCGGATAACAAACGTGCGGGTGGATGCGGGGCTAGCGCGATTGCCGGCGCTTACCGACGCGCGGGGCACCCTTGACGGCGGGCGCACGGCCCTTGCCCTTTGACGCCTTTGCCTTGCCACCGGGGGCTGCGATCGAGGCCTTCGCGGCGGCGGCAGAGCGCGAGAGCTGGCTCTTGGCGTCCGTGAGAAACGCGACCCCCGCATCCGTCAGAACGGTCGTCGGTGCCGACTTGTCGAACAGGTCGTAGCCGAGGATTTCCTCGAGCTTGCGGATGGCAGCGATGACGGCACTGCGCGGAACGTCGAGCTTCTTCGCCGCATGCGCGAAGTGCAACTCCTCGGCGGAGACGACGAATGTGCGTAGCAGGGCGGGGTCCACGGGGCCTCTCATCGATCACGCGCGAATCGCGGTCACGGTTACAGGGTACGCGTACCTTCGTGGGTGGTCAGCGAACCGGGCCATCTCTGCCGGCGGCTAGGGTGAGCGGATGGGGACTCACAGCGGCGGTAGTGCGCGCGCACAGCATCCGCTCGTACGCATCATGCTCGTGATGGCGGGAGTTATCCTGCTGGTCGCGGGCGGCTGCGGCGCGTTGTTCATGCTCGCTTTTTTCTTCTTCTCGGGCACGGACCTGCTCGAGGAAGTCGGCAGCACCGGCGAGGGTGCGGGCGGTGCCATCACGAGCCTGATCGCGATTTGCGTGGTCATCGCAATCTTCGGCTGGTCGCTCATTCGACCGGATGACCACCGGTCACGTCGGCCGGCCGCCATTGCCACCGAACCGGGCGAGACGCCGCTGCCCGGTATCCGCCGCCAGCCGGCTCCCGTCGTATACCGGTCGCCCACAGCGGCAGTCGTGGTGCTGATCGTTGCGGTGATCCTCTCCGTCTCGACCATCGTCCTGTTCGTGCTGAGCCTCCAGCTCGACCTGACAGCCCTGCTCGGCTGGGTGTTCCTCGGCGGAATCCTGCAGCTCGTGCTCGGAATCGTCGGCCTGGTCCTTACACGAAAGGCCGATCCGGCGAGGCGTCGTCGCTACCGGGTCGCCGGCTGGATCACCGCAGCGGGAAACCCTCTCACGCTCATCGCCCTGCTGTTCCTGCTGAGTGCGATTCGCGATCTCGTCGCTCCCCGGTAGCCGCCGAGCCAGGCGCTAGTCTCGAATCGACTCCGCTCAACAACCGATAGTGGGCAGTACCGATGACCGACCCCTCGTTTCCGCCGCCGACGCCCGCCGACTCGCCGGCGTCCGAGTCGCTGACCCCGGCGGTACCATCGCAGTTCGTCGCGCGCCCACGCATTTACCCGTCGACGCGGTACCCGGTCGTGCTCTTCGCCACCGCCGCGGTGCTGTTCGTCGGTCTCATCATCAATTCGGTGGGGCTCAGCGGATTTCCGGGCAACGCCCCGGTCGAGCAGGTGATGAACTTTCTTATCAGCTTCGACCTGCTCGGTGGTGCGATTGCTCTCGTCGCCTGCGGCGTCTCTGCGTCGCGCACCCTGCGTGTCAAGCTGCCGACGGCGGGCAGTCTCGACGGCTTCGCGGTCATCGGTGTCATTCTCGGTGCGGTCGCCCTCTGCGGCTGGATCGGCGCGGGCGGCGCAAACATGATCGCCACGATCGCTGACGGCGATCGACTGCGGTACATGAACGACACCGCCGGAACAGTGCTGTTCGGCATCCCGTGGATCCTCGGATTTGTCTTCGGCGCCCTCGGCTTTCGTAAGAACGCCAGCTTCGCGAGCTTTATCGTCGCGAGCCTCGCCCTTGCGCTGTCTTTTGCGGTGCTCGCCGCGAGCCTGACCTCGGCCATCCTGTACGGACTCGCGCTCACCGACTGAAAGTGCCTTGAACTCGCCCGGAACAGGTGCCGACCCCGCGAATTCGTGCTTCGCTTGGCGAGTGACTGAACTGCCTATGTTTCCGCTTGGCTCGGTGCTCTTTCCGCACATGCCGTTGCAATTGCGCGTGTTCGAGCAGCGGTACCTCGAGATGCTCGCCGAGATCCTGCCCCACGAGACCTCAGAATTCGGGGTGGTGCTCATCGAGCGCGGCCAGGAGGTCGGCGGGGCGCAGCAGTCCAACTTCACCACCGGTACGGTCGCGAGAATCCTGCAGCTGGAGGCGGCGGAGGGGTTCATCGCCCTCATTGCCGAGGGTGGCCGCCGGATCGAGGTCGAGCACTGGCTCGGTGACTCGGCCTACCCGAGTGCGACGGTTCGCGAGTTGCCGGAACTCGAGTGGGATGACAGCGTGCAGCCGCTGCTCGAGCGAGCGGAACAGACGGTGCGCCGTTCGCTCGCTGTCGCAAGCGAGTTCAACGACCAGTCGTGGTCGGCAACCGTCGAGCTCTCGGATACCCCGATCGAGGCCGCCTGGCAGCTCGCGGCAATCGCCCCGCTCAGCGAACTCGACCAGGTCGAACTGCTGCGCTCGACATCCGTCGACCGGCTGCTGTCAGCCACGATCGAACTGACGCTCGTCGCCACCGAGCAATTCGGTACGACCGCGATCGGCAACGACGAACTCGACGGATTCGACTTCGACGAGTAGGGGCGCTGGCTACCGGCCGCGCAGCCGGCGAATCGCGCCGCTCAGCTTGCCGGTGACCTCGTCGGTGTAGTTGTTCGAGAAACGCAGGATGTCACCGGTGAGATCAGTGGATGTCGCCATCGAGGCGATCACGGACATCGCGTGAACGCTGCGCGCTTCTGCCGTCGTCTCGAAGTGCACGCCGGTTTCTGCCGCTGTCTGCTTGACCAACAGCGCGAGCTCGCTGGGGTCGGCGTCGGAATCGGTGTCGGACAACCGGTACGCACCCTCGGTGGTGATTCCGGCATCCACCCACCGCTGCGCCCGGTCCGCGAGTCCGCGGGTGTCGAGCAGGCCGAGCACCCGAGCTGCCTCAGCCGCCCGGATCTGCTGGATCGCGACGCTGAAGCCCTCGGTCGAATCGCTTGCCTCTTCTGGCGCGTCACGGAGCATGCTTCACCCTAACTTGCGGCACTGCCGTGGGGGCCGCGCACATCCAACTCACATCTGATCCGCGACGAATGCGCGGGTGGCGCGTCGCCGAATCGGTGCTCGGAGCCGAAAGTGCGCCGGTCTGTTATCCACGCGGACGTTTGAGGACCCGCACGGATAACAAACGCCCGCGGATTCGAACTGCCTGCGAAAAGCGCTAGTGCGCGACGCTGACCAGGCCGAGCAGCGAGACGCCGTGGTCGGTCAGTGACTCGATCGTGGCATCCGTCACCGGTTCGCGCATGATGAGGCGCGAGAAGTAGATCGGGCCGACGATGCGGCTGTAGAGCTCGGGGGAGACCTCGCCGATCAGCTCGCTGAGCTGGTCGACACGGTTCGTCGTCAGGCTGGCGAGGGTCTCGGCGGCACGGTCATCCTGAACGGCCTGGCTCATCAATGAGGTCAGGGCGACGGTGGAGATCGGGTCGACGAGGTCGTCGCGGATGCTCTCAAGGAACGTCTTCAGTAGCTCGCGCGGAGATAGGTCGTCGTTTGCGTCGATCGAGCCAGTGGGCTGCTGGCTCGATACGGCTTCGCCGAGAAGGTTCTGGATCGTGCCCCAGTGGATATAGAGGGTACGTCGGGAGACCATCGCTTTGTCGGCGACCGCAGTAAAGGTAAGACGCTCACCATTGCGGTTGGTGAGCATACTGCGCACAGTGCTGAGGACGTGCGCTCGGGTTCGGGCAATTCTCGGGTCTGTCACGTATGAATGCTAGGCACTTTGATGCATATGTACACAACCGAGCAATAACAGTTGACACGAGGCCTCTAAGTCGCTACAAGTTCTGCGCTCGTCATCCGCCGGTAACACACGCTTGCTAGGCTGATCGCACAACCGAATATCGGGCCGCACATATTGCATTGCGGGAGAGTCCACCCCGGTGGACACCGAAGGAGCAAGCCTCCCTGCCAATCTCTCAGGTTCACGTACCGCTCTGCAAAGGCCACTCTGAAAAGTTCTTCGAGCGAAGCGAGAAGAAGGTCGAGCTTGTCGAGACCCTCGCAACCAGTCGAAGACACCGACGGTGAAAACCAGTACAACTGGTGAAGCTCTCAGGTCAATGACAGAGGGGGAGTTCTGCCCGCAGCCCTTAGCGCCTGGAGAACTCTTGACCGACATCGAACCCACTGCCTCGGCTCACACCGACCGCACCTCACCGCTCCACGACATCCACGTCGCTGGCGGGGCGAGCTTCACCGACTTCGCCGGCTGGCAAATGCCGGTCAGCTACGGCTCAGACCTCGCCGAGCACCACGCGGTTCGCACTGCTGCCGGCATCTTCGACATCTCGCACATGGCCGAGATCCTCGTCACGGGAGCGGATGCTGCGGCATTTCTCGACTACGCACTCGCCGGACGCCTGTCCGCGATTGGTGACTTCCAGGCCAAGTACTCGCTGCTGCTCGATGAGACCGGCGGAATCATCGACGACCTCGTCGTCTACCGCCTCGGTGACGAGAAATTCTTCGTCGTCGCGAACGCCGGCAACCGCGCACCGGTCGTCGCCGCGCTCCACGCCCGCGCGGAAGGCTTCGACAACCTCGAGGTCGTCGACCAGAGCGACGACATCGCGCTGATCGCAGTGCAGGGCCCGGTGTCGCGCTCGATCCTCGAAGCGACATCCGCCATCACCGGCACAACGGTGCCGCTCGACGAGCTCAAGTACTACTGGAGCACCGACGCGTTCTTCGACGGAACCCCGCTGCTGATCGGCCGCACCGGGTACACCGGCGAGGACGGCTTCGAGCTGTACATCACCGTCGATCGCGCAGCCGAGCTCTGGCAGGCGCTCGTCGAAGCCGGAGTCGACAAGGGACTCATCCCCGCCGGCCTCGCCAGCCGTGACACGCTGCGCCTCGAAGCCGGGATGCCGCTGTACGGCCACGAGCTCGGGCGGGGCACCTTCCCGGTGCAGGCCGGTCTCGGCCGTGTCGTGAACCTCAAGAAAGAAAACGACTTCGTCGGCCGTACCGCGATCGAAGCGGGGCCGGTCGACGGCGCCCGCGTTCTCGTCGGCCTCACCACCGAGGGTCGGCGCGCCGGTCGTGCCGACTACTCGGTTTTTGCAAACGACACCGAGGTCGGAATCATCACGAGCGGCGCGCTCTCGCCGACGCTCGGTTACCCCGTCGCAATGGCCTACGTCGATCCCGGCGTTATCGAAGCCGGCGACCCCCTATTCATCGACGTGCGCGGAACCCGCATCCCCGCCACCGTCGTTTCCCTTCCCTTCTACAAGAGAAAAGCGAACTAATGGCTGACGTAACAACCCTCCAGTACACCGCCGAGCACGAGTGGGTTCTCGTCGACGGCGACATCGCGACCGTCGGTATCACCGCCTACGCCGCTGACAAGCTCGGCGACGTCGTCTTCGTCGAACTTCCGAAGAGCGGATCGGCGCTCGCCGAGGGCGCGATCGTCGGCGAGATCGAATCGACCAAGTCGGTCGGCGAGCTGTTCGCTCCCGTCGACGGCGAAGTTGTCGAGTCCAACGACGCGGTCGTCTCCGACCCCAGTCTCGTCAACAGCGACCCGTTCGGCGAGGGCTGGCTCATCAAGGTGAAGTTCACCGCGCTGCCGACCCTGCTCAGCCACGCCGAGTACACCGCGCTGGTCGGCGAGTAATGTCGACCGCTTTCTCAGAACGCCACATCGGAACGGACAACGTCGCCCAGGCGCGGATGCTCGAAGTGCTCGGCTACGACTCGGTCGAAGCGCTCGTCACGGCGGCCGTTCCGGAGTCGATCGCCGTCGAACCGATCGTCAACTCGGTGATCCCGGCGGCAGCGACCGAGCGTGAAGCTCTCGCCGAGCTGCGCACCCTCGCCAACCGCAACACGGTCAACCAGTCGATGATCGGCCTCGGCTACTACGACACCATCACGCCCGCGGTCATCAAGCGCAACGTGCTCGAGAACCCGAGCTGGTACACCGCCTACACGCCGTACCAGCCGGAGATCAGCCAGGGCCGCCTCGAAGCGCTCATCAACTTCCAGACGATGGTCGCCGACCTCACCGGGCTCACGACCGCCAACGCGTCGATGCTCGACGAGGGCACGGCCGTCGTCGAAGGGATGCTGCTGACGCGTCGCGCATCCGGGCTCAAGGGCAACACGTTCATTGTGGACGCGGATGCGTTCCCGCAGACCAAGGCGCTGCTCGCGAACCGCGCAGAGGCCGTCGGAATCTCGCTCGTCGAGCTTCCCCTCGCCGACACCGCAGCCGCCGACCTGCCGGAGGCGTTCGGCGTGTTCGTGCAGTACCCCGCGGCATCCGGTCGCGTCTGGGACCCGTCCGCGATCATCGCCGCGGTGAAGGATGCCGGAGGGCTCGCGGTTGTCGCCGCAGACCTGCTGGCACTGACCCTCATCAAGAGCCCCGGAGAGCTAGGAGCGGATGTCGCCGTCGGCACCTCGCAGCGCTTCGGCGTCCCGATGGGGTTCGGCGGTCCGCACGCCGGCTACATGGCCGTGCGTGCCGGTCTCGAGCGCCAGCTCCCCGGTCGCCTCGTCGGTGTCTCGCAGGATGCGGCGGGCCACCCCGCCTACCGTCTCGCGCTGCAGACGCGTGAGCAACACATCCGCCGCGAGAAGGCGACGTCCAACATCTGTACCGCGCAGGTACTGCTCGCGGTCATGGCGTCGATGTACGCGGTCTACCACGGCCCGAGCGGGCTCAAGGGAATCGCCAACCGCATCCACCGCACCACGATCAATGCTGCTGCTCGCCTTCGCGCGACCGAGATCACCGTTATCGGCGACTCGTTCTTCGACACGATCCTGGTCTCGGTTCCGGGACGAGCTGAAGAGGTAACCGCTGCCGCCTACGAGGCCGGCGTGCTCTACGGCGCCGTCGACGCGGACACCGTTCGACTCAGCTTCGACGAGGTCAGCGCTGCCGACCCCGCGCTGGTCGACCGGATCCTTGCTCCGCTCGGCGCCGAAGCGGTCGCCGGCCGCGAGGTCGGTACCTGGCGCCCAGCTTCGCCGATCAGCGAGGACCTCGTTCGCGAGTCCGAGTACCTGACCCACCCGGTCTTCAACACGCACCGCTCGGAAACGAGCATGATGCGCTACCTCAAGTACCTGGCCGACAAGGACTACGCGCTCGACCGCGGAATGATCCCGCTCGGCTCGTGCACGATGAAGCTCAACGCTGCGAGCGAGATGGAAGCGGTCACCTGGCCGGAGTTCGGTGGCATCCACCCCTTCGCTCCCGAAGCTGACGTCGAGGGCTACCTCACGCTCATCGAGCAGCTGCAGTCGTGGCTCGCCGAGGTCACCGGGTACGACTCGGTATCCCTGCAGCCCAACGCCGGCAGCCAGGGTGAGCTTGCCGGGCTGCTCGCGATCCGCGGCTACCACCGCGCGAACGGTGACGCCGCTCGTACCGTGTGCCTCATCCCGCAGAGCGCCCACGGCACGAACGCCGCGAGCGCTGTGCTCGCCGGCATGAAGGTCGTTGTTGTCGCGTGCGACGAGCTCGGAAACGTCGACCTCGACGACCTGCGCGCGAAGGTTGCCGAGCACGCGGCCGATCTCGCGGCGCTCATGATCACCTACCCGTCGACGCACGGCGTCTACGAACACGAGGTCAAGGCGATCACGGATGCCGTGCACGATGCCGGCGGACAGGTCTATGTCGACGGCGCAAACCTCAACGCCCTGCTCGGCTACGCACGGTTCGGTGACTTCGGCGGCGACGTCAGTCACCTCAACCTGCACAAGACGTTCTGCATCCCGCACGGCGGTGGCGGACCGGGTGTTGGCCCGGTCGCGGCCAAGGCGCACCTCGCGCCGTACCTGCCCGGACATCCGCTGCAGCAGCGCGACACTATCGTCGGCCGCGAGGGCGCAGTGCTGCCCGACCACGCGAACATCGTGAGCGCTGCACCGTACGGAAGCCCGAGCATCCTGCCGATCTCGTGGGCCTACGTGCGGATGATGGGCTCCGAGGGTCTCAAGCAGGCGACCGGCGCTGCAGTGCTCGCGGCGAACTACGTCGCTGTCCGCCTGCGCGACCACTACCCGGTACTGTACGCGGGCGATAACGGCCTGGTGGCGCACGAGTGCATCCTCGACCTGCGTCCGCTCAAGGAAGCGACCGGCATCGACAACAACGATGTAGCCAAGCGCCTCGTCGACTACGGGTTCCACGCCCCGACGATGTCGTTCCCGGTTCCCGGAACGCTCATGGTCGAACCGACCGAGAGCGAAGACCTCGCCGAGATCGATCGCTTCATCGACGCGATGATCGCGATCAAGCTCGAAGCGGATGCCGTCGCTGACGGTGAGTGGCCGGCGGACGACAACCCGCTGCACAATGCGCCGCACACCGCGGAGTCGGTCATCGTCGGCGAGTGGGAGCACCCGTACAGCCGCCAGAAGGCCGTCTACCCGGTCAGCGCGCAGGTCCGCAACAAGTACTGGCCGAGCGTCCGTCGCATCGACCAGGCCTGGGGCGACCGCAACCTGTTCTGCGCCTGCCCGCCGCCGGAGGCGTTCGCCGACTAATTTCCACCGCTGGTTGAGCTTGTCGAAACCTCTGTAGCAGGGAGTGTGGTTTCGACAAGCTCAGTCGACGGAAGCGGGGATACGTGACCCTCCTTCGCAGGCTCAGTCGGCGCTGGGGTCGCGCAATCGCTGGCGCGATTGCCTATCGCTCCACCGCGCTCAACCAACGGATTTTTACCTAGCCCTTTGTCGCGCCTTCGGCCCCGTAGCCCGTCAGCGACCGCACGTCCATCTCGGCGGCGACCGCCGGGTCCTCGCGGCGACTGCTCGTGATCGTGCCGAGGAACCCGAGCAGGAATCCGAGCGGGATCGAGACGAGCCCCGGGTTGTTGAGCGGGAACCAGTGGAAGTCGACGCCCTGGATCATTGCCGTCTCGCTGCCGGAGACGACCGGTGAGAACGCGATCAGGATGATCGCCGACCCGAGTCCGCCGTACATGCTCCACAGCGCGCCGCGCGTGCTGAAGCGACGCCAGAACAGCGAGTAGAGGATCGTCGGAAGGTTTGCGGATGCCGCAACGGCAAACGCGAGCGCGACCAGGAACGCGACGTTCTGGCCCTGCACCCCGATCCCTCCGATGATCGCCACGATTCCGATCACGACAACGGTGATCCGGGCGACCCGTACCTCAGCGCCCGGCGCGGTCTTACCGCGCTTGATGACTCCCGCGTAGACGTCGTGTGAGAACGATGTGGCCGCGGTGATGGTGAGGCCTGCGACGACCGCGAGGATCGTCGCGAAGGCGATCGCCGAGATGATGCCGAGCAGGATCGGGCCGCCGAGGGTGAACGCGAGCAGCGGAGCGGCCGAGTTGACGCCACCCGGGGCCGCGAGGATCACGTCCTTGCCGATGAGTGCACCCGCGCCGTATCCGAGCACGAGGGTGAACAGGTAGAACAGCCCGATGAGCCAGATGGCCCAGACGACCGACCGACGGGCCTCCCGTGCGGTCGGCACGGTATAGAAGCGCATGAGCACGTGGGGAAGCCCGGCGGTTCCAAGTACGAGGGCGAGCGCGAGGGAAATGAAGTCGAGCTTCGTGACATCCGTCAGCCCGTACTGGAGGCCGGGCGAGAGCACGGCTTCGCCGCCGGTCGCCGCGGCAGCGCCGAGCAGCTCCGACAGGTTGAAGCCGTTGATGGCGAGTACCCAGATCGTCATGATGAACGCGCCGGCGATGAGCAGGGCCGCCTTGATGATCTGCACCCACGTCGTGCCCTTCATCCCGCCGATGAGCACGTAGATGATCATGAGCGCGCCGACGACGGCGACGACGATCGACTGGCCGACGCGGTCATCGATACCGAGCAGCAGTGAGACGAGGCCACCCGCTCCCGCCATCTGCGCGAGCAGGTAGAAGAAGCACACGACGAGGGTCGTCGTCGCAGCCGCGACCCGTACCGGGCGCTGCGCGAGCCGGAACGACAGCACGTCGGCCATCGTGAACTTGCCGGTGTTGCGCATCAGCTCCGCGACGAGCAGCAGCGCGACGAGCCAGGCGACCAGGAATCCGATCGAGTAGAGGAAGCCGTCGTAGCCGTTGATCGCGATGGCGCCGCAGATCCCGAGGAAGGATGCCGCCGAGAGGTAGTCGCCGGCGATCGCTGTTCCGTTCTGGGGGCCGGTGAACGAACGGCCGGCCGCGTAGTAATCGGCGGCGGTCTTGTTGTTGCGGCTCGCCCTCAGCACGACAATGAGCGTGACGGCGACGAAGGCCCCGAAGATCGAGATGTTGAGGACCGGGTTGCCGACGCTCGTCGAGGCGGCGGCCGCGAGGGTGGCGCTCATCGGAGGTCCTCCCGATTGCCGGCTGCGGCATCCGCTGCGGTGAGCTGTCCGCGAATCTCATCCGCGACCGGATCGAGCCGGCGGTTGGCGAACGACACGTACCAGGTGGTGATCGCAAACGTCGTCACGAACTGGCCGAGGCCGAGCAGCAGGCCGACGTTGATGTTTCCCCACACCGGCGTCGACATGAACTCGTGGGCGTAGTCGGCGAGGAGAACGTAGGCGAAGTACCAGAGCAGGAACGCCACGGCGAGCGGAAAAACGAACCCGCGATGCCGACGCTTGAGTTGCCGGAAGTTCTCGGAGGCCTCGACCTCCTGGTAGTCGACTTTCGTCGATCCTGCGCGAGTAACTCGAGCATCTTCGCTCATGGCCTGCCCCTCGTCTGGCGGCGCCCCTCGGGGCGTCACACGTCAATGTGCGAACGCCTCACTTAAGCATGGCCCTCAAAAGGGTGTCAAGGGCTGGACCCTCGGCGCGAGACCTACGCGCCGAACAGCGCGGGGAACGTCGCCGCAGCCCACGGGTAGCCGACGAAGATGGCGGTGTCGAGCAGGAAGTGCGCGATGACGAGGGGCAGCAGGCGGCCGAACCGGGTGTACAGCCAGCCGAACAGCATCCCCATCGCGAGGTTGCCGATGAACCCGCCGAAGCCCTGGTACAGGTGGTAGGTGCCGCGCAGGAGCGCGCTTGCGACAATAATCTGCCACTTGCCCCAGCCGAGGTCGCGCAGGCGCGCGAACAGGTAGCCGACGACAATGAACTCTTCGGTGATGCCGGCACGCATCGCCGACAGGACCAGTACTGGCACGGTCCACCAGTAGGTGTCGAGAGCGGTCGGGACGACGTTCACACTGATCTCGAGCGCCCGCCCACCCAGGTAGACGCCGAGCCCGGGAATCCCGATCGCGAGCACCAGCAGGATTCCGCCGAGAGTGTCGAATCGGGGCCTGGTTGCGTCGATCCCGAGGCGGCTCAGTCGCGGACGCTGGTGGTTCCACAGCAGGAAGACCACGAGGGCGACCGGAGCGAGATCGAAGGCGATCGCGAGTAACTGGTAGATCAGGTCGAACGTCGGCCGGTCGCTCAGGGAGTTGTTGAGCGTCGCTGTTTGCTGCGACAGTGCCGTCTCCATGGTGAGCCGGTTGACGATTGCGACGAGCGAATAAATAGCGGATGCGCCGAGCGAGAGGGCGAGGACGATCGATATTTCCGCGACGATTCGTGGCTTACTGGGGATTGCTCCAGTGAGCCCCGGCGAGTTGGGAGAGATTTTGGCGGGTTGCGACAACGACGAATTAACCACTCTCTGATAGTACTTGCGCGTCCGGGAGTGGAACGGTTTGTACAGCCCCGCCCAAACGCAACAAAACTGTGAGACAGATCAGTCTCGCGCTCGAAACGCTAGTGCTGTGCACAATTCGACCGAATTCGTTACCAGTGTGTAACGTTTATACGTACAGTTTGGTCTAGACGGTGCCCCCTATCTAGGGTTCATTTATCTAGCTCTGTGGTTTGGGTACGCACGCCCTGCCACACAGCGATCCAGGCACATAGGAGGAAAACCTTGAGAATGTCCAGAATCGCCACAGTCACGGGAGCACTGGCAATTGCCACGGCGCTCGCGTTGACGGGCTGCTCTACCGGAGAGGCCGCGCCTGAGGCAGACGCGTCCGCAATCATCCTCGCCAACGGCGTCGAGCCCGGTGGCCCGTTGATCCCCACAAACATTAACGAGACCGGCGGCGGAAAGGTTATCGACAACCTGTTCGCTGGCCTCATCTTCTACAAGGCCGACGGAAGCCCCGAGAACGAGCTCGCCGAGTCCATCGAGACGACCGACTCGCAGAACTACACGATCAAGGTCAAGGAGGGCTGGAAGTTCACCAACGGTGAGGACGTCACAGCAAAGTCCTTCGTCGACGCTTGGAACTACGGAGCTCTCGCGAGCAACGCCCAGCTCAACAGCTACTTCTTCGAGAACATCGAAGGCTTCAGCTACGAAGAAGACACCGAGCTCACCGGCCTCAAGCTGGTTGACGACTACACCTTCACGGTGAAGCTCGTTTCCCCGCAGGCTGACTACCCGCTGTCGCTCGGCTACTCGGCGTTCTTCCCGCTGCCGTCCGTCGCCTACGACGACATCGCAGCGTTCGGTGAGAACCCGATCGGAAACGGACCCTACAAGTTCGCTGAAGAGGGCGCCTGGCAGCACAACGTCCAGATCGACCTCGTCGTGAACCCCGACTACGACGGTGGACGCAAGCCCGCCAACGGTGGCCTCACGATCAAGATCTACTCGTCGATCGACTCCGCGTACGCCGACCTCCTCGCTGGCAACCTCGACGTTATCGACGAGATCCCCGCGACCTCGCTGACCTCGTTCAAGGACGACCTCGGCGACCGTGCAATCGCGCAGCCCGCTGCAATCTTCCAGTCCTTCACGATCCCGGAGCGCCTCGAGCACTTCTCGGGTGAAGAGGGAGCGCTTCGTCGTGCGGCTATCTCGCACGCGATCAACCGCGAAGAGATCACCGACGTCATCTTCGATGGCTCGCGTACCCCGGCCCACGACTTCACGTCGCCCGTTATCGCCGGCTACTCGGAAGAGATCCCCGGATCCGACGTTCTCGAGTACGACGAAGCAAAGGCAAAGGACCTCTGGGCCCAGGCCGACGCGATCTCGCCGTGGAGCGGAACGTTCAGCATCGGCTACAACGCCGACTCGTCCCACAAGGACTGGGTTGACGCCGTAACCAACAGCATCAAGAACACCCTCGGTATCGATGCAGAAGGTGCACCGACCCCGACGTTCGACGAGTTCCGCACGCTCATCACCGAGCGCACGATCGACACCGCGTTCCGTACCGGTTGGCAGGCTGACTACCCGAGCCTCTTCAACTTCCTCGGACCGCTTTACGCAACCAACGCCGGCTCCAACGACGGTGACTACTCGAGCGAAGAGTTCGACGCACTGCTCGCGCAGGGTTCCGAAGCAGCAACGCCGGAAGAGGCCAACGTCTTCTTCCAGCAGGCACAGGAAGTCCTGTTCAAGGACCTCCCGGCCATCCCGCTGTGGTACTCCGACGTTGATGGCGGATACGGCGAGAGCGTCTCGAACGTCGCAATCGACTGGCACTCCGTTCCGCTCTACTACGCAATCACCAAGGTTGCCGCAGAGTAGGAAATCGGTGGGAGCCTAGCTCCCGAGCCGACTGGCAATACAACCCCGTGGGGCGGTAGGTCACCTATCGCCCCACGGCGCTGTCGCCCCGCGCGTTACGATTAGCGCAGCGGGTCGATGGCGCCCTGCAGACAGGTCATTCTTATGTTCTTTGCTCACTTGACGGAACGAGCGACGTCGTGATTCGTTACGTCTTCTTCCGCCTCCTTCAGGCCGTGCCCGTGTTTCTCGGTACGACGTTCCTGATCTACTTCATGGTCTTCGCCCTTCCGGGTGACCCGATCATCGGCCTGTTCGGTGAGAAGACTCCCGACCCGGCCATCGTCGAACGTCTCCGCGAGCAGTACAACCTCGACCAGCCGTTCATCATCCAGTACTTCCTCTACCTCGGTGGAATCTTCCAGGGCGACTTCGGAACTTCGTTCTCGGGTCAACCCGTCTCCGACGTGCTGCTGCGTACCTTCCCGGTCACACTGCGCCTCGCCGTGCTCGCTGTCACCATCGAGCTCATCGCCGGTATCGCCGTCGGTCTCATCAGCGGACTCCGGAAGGGCGGGATCTTCGATGCATCGGCGCTCGTGGTCAGCCTCATCCTCATCTCGCTGCCGATCTTCGTTATCGCCTTCGTCTCACAGTTCTTCTTCGGCATCCAATTGGGGTGGTTCAGACCCACGGTCGGGCAGGGCGCACCAATACAGGACTTGATATTGCCGGCGCTCGTGCTCGCCAGTATCAACTTCGCCGTCGTTGTGCGCCTGACCCGTTCCTCGGTTCTCGAGACGATGTCGATGGACTTCGTTCGCACCGCCTACGGCAAGGGCCTCTCGCGCGGCCGCGTCATCCCCGTGCACATCCTGCGCAACTCGCTGATCCCCGTCGTCACCTCGCTTGGAGCTGACTTCGGAATCCTGATCGTCGGCGCAACCGTCACCGAGGGAATCTTCAACGTTCCCGGTGTCGGCCAGACGCTGTACCGGGCGATCCTGACCCATGAAAGCCCGACCGTCGTCTCATTCGTGACGGTCATGGTCATCCTCTACCTCATCGTCAACATCCTCATCGACCTGTTGTACGGCGTGCTCGACCCAAGGATCCGCTATGTCAAGTAACAAAACCTCCCATCGGATGCCGCACTACGTTGCGCCACTCGATGAAGACGGCCTCGGCGCCATCGACTCGGTCAAGGCCAGCGGTCGCCCGAGCAACCTGTGGATCGACGCCTGGCGCGACCTGCGCAAGCGCCCGATGTTCTACATCTCGGCGTTCCTGATCCTGCTGGTAGTGACCGCGGCGCTGCTTCCGAATCTCTTCACCCAGGTTCCGCCGAACAACGAGTGCTACCTCGCGAACAGCCTCGGCGACCCGGAGGCCGGTCACCCGCTCGGATTCACCAAGCAGGGTTGTGACGTGTTCTCGCGCATCGTGCACGGCGCATCCACCTCGCTCGCTGTCGGACTGCTCGTGACGCTGCTCACGACCGTCCTCGGCGTCGTGTTCGGTGCAATCGCCGGTTTCTACGGCGGATGGATCGACTCGTTCCTCTCCCGCATCGGCGACATCTTCTTCGCCATCCCGTACATCCTCGCCGCCGTCGTCATCATGTCGGTGCTCTCGGCCTACCGGGACATCTGGGTGATCGCGCTCGCGATCGGTGCCTTCTCGTGGCCTTCGACAGCCCGAATACTCCGGGCGCAGATCCTGCGGGTGAAACAAGCCGATTACGTCATGGCTTCGACCGCCCTCGGAATCTCGAAGTTCCGCATCCTGCTCCGTCACGTGCTCCCGAACTCGATCGCTCCCGTCATCGTCGTCACGACGATCTCGCTCGCGGCCGCGATCACCGCTGAGGCGACCCTGTCGTTCCTCGGTGTCGGTCTTCCGGGAAGCTTCATGTCGTGGGGTAACGACATCAGCTCGGCGCAGCAGAGCCTGCGCAAGGACCCGCAGGTGCTGCTCTACCCGTCCATCGCACTGTCCGTCACCGTGCTGAGCTTCATCATGCTCGGCGAGGTCGTACGCGACGCACTCGACCCGAAGGCGAGGGCTCTTCGATGAGTGACTCCACCCGTATCCCCGACACACTCGCGTCGGGATCGACGCAGACGGCCGGCGTCACGCCGCTGCTCGAAATCCGCGACCTGCAGGTCGGCTTCCGCACCCAGGACGGCATCGTCCCGGCCGTGCGCGGGGTCAACCTCGACATCATGCCCGGCGAAACCCTCGCGATCGTCGGCGAATCCGGTTCGGGAAAGTCGACGACGGCACACGCCATCATCAACCTGCTCCCCGGCAGCGGAACGATCACCGGCGGGCAGATCCTGTTCGAGGGTCGCGACCTGACCAAGCTCGGCCGTGCCGACATGGAAGCGGTTCGCGGAAAGCTCATCGGCCTGGTTCCCCAGGACCCGATGTCGAACCTCAACCCGGTGTGGAGCATCGGCTTCCAGGTCGAAGAGGCAATCCGTGCAAACGGAATCGCCACCAACCGCCGCGAGGTCAAGAAGCGCGCCATCGAGGTGCTTCGCAATGCAGGACTCGCGGATGCCGACAAGCGCTTCCGCCAGTTCCCGCACGAGTTCTCGGGCGGAATGCGCCAGCGCGTCCTGATCGGCATCGGTCTCTCGGCCGACCCGAAGCTCCTCATCGCGGACGAGCCGACTTCCGCGCTCGACGTCACGGTGCAGCGCAAGGTCCTCGACCACCTCGAGACCCTCACGACCAACCAGAACACCGCGCTCATGTTCATCACGCACGACCTCGGCCTCGCTGCCGAGCGCGCCGAGAACATCGTCGTGATGTACCGGGGTCGCATCGTCGAGTCCGGGCCGGCGCTCGAGATCCTGCAGAACCCGCAGCACCCGTACACGCAGCGTCTCGTTGCCGCGGCTCCGAGCCTCGCGTCGCGCCGCATCCAGTCTCAGGTTCACTCGGCAAGCCACACGATCGAGTCGGAGGCGACGGATGCCGTAGTCGGCGTCGACCTCGTCTCGGCGGCGGCAACGCACGCCGAAGCCGTTGCCGAGACCGCAGCGGATGCCGTTCCGGCAATCGAGTTCAAGTCGGTCAGCAAGGTGTTCCAGATTCGCGGCGGCGGCCTGAAGGCGACCCCGTTCACCGCTGTCGACGACGTGTCGTTCACGGTGCGCAAGGGAACAACGATGGCCCTCGTCGGTGAGTCCGGCTCGGGTAAGTCGACGGTTGCCAAACTGTTGCTGCGACTCGAGCAGCAGTCGAAGGGCAGCATCCTGATCGACGGCAAGGACACGGCAAAGCAGTCGGCGAGCGAGCTGTTCCACATGCGCAGCCGGATGCAGCCGGTGTTCCAGGACCCGTACGGATCCCTCGACCCGCTGCGCAACATCGGAAACACCATCGGCGAGCCGCTGCACGTGCACAAGCTCGGCAACAAGGCCTCCCGCAAGGCACGTGTGCTCGAGATTCTCGACCAGGTCGCGCTTCCGCAGTCTGTGTTCACCCGGTACCCGAACGAGCTCTCCGGTGGACAGCGCCAGCGCGTGGCAATCGCCCGCGCACTCGCGCTCAAGCCCGAGATCGTTGTGCTCGACGAGGCGGTGTCCGCGCTCGACGTTCTCGTGCAGGCGCAGATCCTCAACCTGCTCGCCGACCTGCAGTCGGAGCTCGGGCTCACCTACCTGTTCATCACCCACGACCTCGCGGTCGTGCGGGTGATTGCTGACGAGGTGTGCGTCATGCAGAAGGGCAAGATCGTCGAGACGGCGACCGTCGGAGAAGTCTTCGACAACCCGAAGAGCGAGTACACGAAGGAACTGCTCGACGCGATTCCCGGCGCCGGAATCGACCTCGCGCTGTAACGGTGTGTGGCCGGCGGCGCATCGCCGTCGGCCGTCACCGGCAGTATTGAACGTATGAACGGAATGAATGCGTAACCGCGCGCCCGCAATCCTGGCGACGGCACTCGCTGCAGCGCTCCTGCTCTCCGCCTGCACAGCCGACAGGACCCGCGTCGTCGACGGAAGCCGGGTCGTCATCGCAACGAGCGACTCGTTCTCGTCGTACAACGACGCCACCGGGTACGGCAACACCCCGGCCAACAACGGTGTCGCGGCGGCGACGAGTTCATCGTTCGCGTACTACTCGAACGAGAACACGCTCGTCGACGACGAGTCATTCGGCAGCTACGAGATCGTCAGCGAAGCACCGTTCCAGGTGAAGTACACCGTCGCGCCAGGGGTCACCTGGTCGGACGGCGTGCCGATCGATGCTGCTGACCTCATGCTCGCCTGGGTGGCGAACTCCGGCGCCTACGCCCAGGAGGGGTTCTCGCCCACGGAATTCATCGACCCGCAAACCGGACGCTTCACGGATGCCTTCCCGGCCGACGTCGTGTACTTCGACGGGGCGAGGGCATCGGGCCTGCAGCACGCCGCGACGGTGCCGGTCGTGAGTGACGACCGTCGCTCGATCACCCTGCAGTTCGACAGTTACTTTGCCGACTGGCGGCTTGCATTCAGCGTTGGCCTTCCCGCGCACATCGTCGGTGGGGGAGCGCTCGGCGTCCCCTTCGCCGAAGACCAGGGCGCCGCGGCGAAGGATGCCGTACTAACGGCGATCACGACCGGTGACCTGGCGACGCTCGCCCCGCTGTCGCGGTTCTGGAACTCCGGATTCAATTTCGATTCGATGCCGCGCTATTCGTCGCTGCTGGTCGGATCGGGTCCGTACTCGATCACCGACATCCAGCCGCAGGAATCGGTGACGCTCACCGCCAACCCGCGTTACACGGGCGCCCGCAAGCCGGCGGTCGAGACGATCATCGTCCGCACCATCGCCGACCCGCTGGAAGCCGTGGCCGCCCTCGCCGATGGCAGCGTCGACATCATCACGCCATCGGCGACGGCCGACGTGCGCTCTGCCCTCGATGCGATCGACACCGTCACGACCCGGATCGGCGAGACCGGAACGTTCGAGCATCTCGACCTGCAATTCTCCGGCGGCAAGAGCGAGCTTTTCGCCGACGAACGGGTTCGACGGGCCTTCCTGTCGGTAGTGCCGCGCGATCGGATCGTTGCCGACCTTGTGGCCCCGCTCGACGGTTCAGCGGTGGTGCGGTCGTCCAACGTTTTCGCACCCGGAGACCAGGGGTACGAGGACGCGATTGCGGCCAACGGTTCTGACGCCTACGGGCAGGTCGACGTCGAGAAGGCGAAGTCTCTTCTCGTTGAAGCCGGCGTGACGAGAGCGCGCCCCTGCATCCTGTTCGATCCGGCGAATCCGCGTCGGGTGGCGGAATACACGCTCATCCGTGACTCGGCGAAACTCGCCGGCTTCACCGTCACCGACTGCTCCAACCCGGCGTGGGAGGAACTGCTCGGTGTGCAGGGAGCCTATGACGCCGCACTCTTCGGCTGGGACGAGTCGAATCTCGCCGTCACCGGCATCACGGCGCGGCTGCGGTCGGATTCGACGATCAGCAATTTCTCGCACTACTCGAGCCCGGACGTCGACGCCATGCTCGGCGACCTGTCGGCCCAGTCCGATCCGGCAGCGCAGCAGGAAGTGCTCACGCGGATCGATTCCCGGCTGTTCGCCGACTCCTATGGGCTGCCGCTGTACCAGTACCCCGGCATCACCGCGTGGAGCAATCGGGTGACCGGAGTCGCGCCATCAAACCTCGATCCGGGAGTTTTTTGGAACGTTTGGGAGTGGCAACCGACGACAAACACCCCTTCTCCAGCTCCTTCGCGGTAGACTATGCAAGCAGGGCACCACTGTTGTGATCCTGAGAACTCCCACAGACCCCTATTTCAGGCGTTCTTGCGCGGTCGTGCCCTCTTCGGAGATGAGCAGCGTGCGAAGCCCAGCCCGTTCATCAGTCAAGGAAACCACTATGGCAATCGCCACTCGCTCTGACCTGCGCAACGTCGCAATCGTTGCCCACGTCGACCACGGCAAGACCACTCTTGTCGACGCAATGCTCCGCCAGACGAACTCGTTCGACGCGCACGCTCACCTCGAAGACCGCGCCATGGACTCCAACGAGCTCGAGCGCGAAAAGGGCATCACCATTCTCGCGAAGAACACCGCGGTGCTCTACAACGGCAAGCACGCCGAAGAGAACCACGCCGGTGGAAACATCACCATCAACGTCATCGACACCCCGGGTCACGCTGACTTCGGTGGAGAGGTCGAGCGCGGCCTGTCAATGGTCGACGGTGTTGTGCTGCTCGTCGACGCATCCGAGGGACCGCTTCCGCAGACCCGCTTCGTTCTGCGCAAGGCGCTCGAAGCCAAGCTTCCCGTCATCCTGCTCGTCAACAAGACCGACCGCCCCGATGCTCGCATCGACGAGGTAGTCGCCGAGAGCCAGGACCTCCTGCTCGGTCTCGCCTCCGACATGTCGGACGAGCACCCGGACCTTGACCTCGACGCGATCCTCGACGTTCCCGTCGTCTACGCGTCCGGCCGTAACGGTGCAGCAAGCTGGAACAAGCCCGAAAACGGCACCCTGCCCGACAACGAAGACCTCGAGCCGCTGTTCGACGCCATCCTCAAGCACGTGCCGGCCCCGTCCTACGACGACCAGCACCCGCTGCAGGCTCACGTCACCAACCTCGACGCCAGCCCGTTCCTCGGTCGCCTCGCCCTGCTCCGTGTCTTCAACGGCACGATCAAGAAGGGCCAGACGGTCGCCTGGGTCAAGCACGATGGCTCGGTCGCCAACGTCAAGGTCACCGAGCTGCTGATCACCAAGGCGCTCGACCGTTACCCCACCGAATCCGCAGGACCCGGTGACATCGTCGCCGTCGCCGGTTTCGAGGACATCACCATCGGTGAGACCCTTGCCGACCCCAACGACGTTCGCCCGCTGCCGACCATCACGGTCGACGACCCGGCGATCTCGATGACGATCGGTACCAACACCAGCCCGATGATCGGAAAGGTCAAGGGTCACAAGCTCACCGCTCGTATGGTCAAGGACCGTCTCGACCGCGAGCTCGTCGGTAACGTCTCGATCAAGCTCGTCGACGTCGGACGCCCGGACGCCTGGGAGATCCAGGGCCGTGGAGAGCTCGCGCTCGCCATCCTCGTCGAGCAGATGCGTCGCGAGGGCTTCGAGCTCACCGTCGGAAAGCCGCAGGTTGTTACCAAGCGCGTCGACGGCAAGCTGCACGAGCCGTTCGAGCACCTCACGACCGACGCGCCGGAAGAGTACCTCGGCGCCATCACGCAGCTCCTTGCAGCCCGTAAGGGGCGCATGGAGGGCATGAGCAACCACGGAACCGGTTGGGTCCGCATGGAGTTCGTTGTGCCGTCGCGTGGACTCATCGGTTTCCGTACCGAGTTCCTCACCATCACGCGCGGTTCGGGTATCGCCAACGCCGTCTCGCACGGCTACGAGCCCTGGGCCGGATCGATCGAGACCCGCACCAACGGCTCGATCGTTGCCGACCGTTCGGGTGTTGCCACTCCGTTCGCCATGGTCGCCCTTCAGGAGCGCATGTCGTTCTTCGTCGAGCCGACGCAGGAAGTTTACGAAGGCATGGTTGTCGGCGAGAACTCGCGCGCCGACGACATGGACGTCAACATCACGAAGGAAAAGCAGCTCACCAACATGCGCCAGTCCACCTCGGACTCCTTCGAGCGCATGACGCCGTCGCGCAAGCTGACGCTCGAAGAGTGCCTCGAATTCGCCCGCGAGGACGAGTGCGTCGAGGTCACGCCCGAGTTCGTTCGCATCCGCAAGGTCGAACTGGATGCCAGCGCTCGCCAGCGCAGCACCGCTCGCCTGAAGAAGCAGAACGCGTAAGTAGTTCGTAAAGCAGGTCGCGCCGGGGGAAACCCCGGCGCGATTTGCCGTTAAGGCGTTGGTCAGCCGCAGTCCCTAGAATTGCCGCACTATGACAAATCTCAGCCGTCGTGCCCGTGTTTCCGTTTTTGCCATCGCCCTTCTCGCACTCCCGGCTCTCACCGGCTGCAGCGTCGCCGAGAACATGGTCGGCGGAGTCGTCAGCGAAGCACAGGGGCAGCTGGACGACGCAGTGAGTGACGCCCTCGGCGGTGCCGGGATCACGACGGATGGCGAGCTGCCCAGCGGCTTCCCGACGGAAGAGATCCCGCTCACCGGAGAGGTGCTCGGTGGCGGCAGCGCCCCGGAGGGCGCCGGCTGGGTTGTGCGCACCGAGCTCGCCGCCGGAGATGACTTTGCGACGGCCCAGGCCGCGCTCGAGGACGCCGGCTACGAGTCGTCGGCGGTGAACTCCGACGCCGACAGCGGCTTCGGGACGTTCACCCTCACGCCGTACACGGTCGTGCTGACGGTCGCGACCGATGCGGACGTGATGACCGCCACGTACGTGGTGACGAAGGCCTAAATCGCGGTGTCGCGGGCGATGGTTTCGATACGCGGCCTCGCAAGCTCGGTCGCTACTCAACCAACGAGTTCACGGTAACCGTTGGTTGAGTGCGAGCTCTGCGAGCGTATCGAAACCATCACGCGGTCGGTCGACTAGTCGAAAAGGGCTGCCCCGACGAAACTGTCGGCTGATGCCCCGGGCGGCACCGCAAAGATGCCCGAGCCGACGTGACGGATGTACTCGTTCAGGGCATCGTGCTGGGCGAGGTTCATCTGGATCGGCACGAACTGTTCGCGCGGATCCCGCTGGAAGCAGATGAAGAACAGACCGGCGTTGAGACGACCGAGGTCGTCGTTGCCGTCGACGAAGTTGTAGCCGCGGCGAAGCAGCGCTGCCCCGGCATTCTGGTCGGGGTGCGACAGCCGGACGTGCGCCGACTCGGCGATCAGCGGCTCATCCCCGCGACCGGTGATCGAGAAGTCGGGTTCGGTGAACTCTTTTCCGCCGCTGAGCGGTGCACCCTCGCCCTTGGTGCGGCCGACGACGCTCTCCTGCTCGCGCAGCGACGTGCGGTCCCAGGTCTCGATCGTCATGCGGATCTTGCGGCTGACGAGGTACGAGCCGCCCGCCATCCAGTTCGGACCGTCGCCGGGAGCTACCCACACCGACTCGGCGAGCACACTGGTGTCTTCTGCACGTACGTTCGCGGTGCCGTCCTTGAATCCGAACAGGTTGCGCGGGGTGACCTGCGCGCGCGTCGTCGACGAGGTGCGCCCGAATCCGAGTTGTGACCAGCGGATGCCGGCCCGCCCGAACGCGATCCGGGAGAGGTTGCGGATGGCGTGCACCGCGATCTGCGGATCGTCGCTGCAGGCCTGGATGCACAGGTCGCCGCCGACGAGAGAGTCGATGAGTGCGTCCGCGGGAAAATGCGGGAGGTCGATCAGGGCATCCGGTCGCTTCGACGCGAGCCCGAACCGGTCGTCGAACAGGCTCGGTCCGAAACCGAAAGTGATCGTGAGCCCGGAGGGCGGAAGGTCGAGCGCTTCGCCGGTATCGTCCGGTGGGGCGTCGTAGGGCCCGTTGGCCGGCCCGTATTGGCCGGCGCCGAGTCCGGCGGTCATGCGGTTCGCCGCGTACGACCAGTCGGTCAGAAGCTCGATGAGCTCGTCGCGGGTGATGTCGAGAACGTCGAACGAAGCGAAGTGCAGGCGGTCCTGCGCCGGGGTGACGATTCCGGCCTGGTGCTCGCCGAAGAACGGGTACTGGGCGGCTGCGCCGGAGTCGGTCGAGGTCGCCGCGTCGACGGCCGCGACAGCCGCGGCTCCGATGCCGGCACCAACGACACCGGCACCGGCGAGGCCGAACAGTCCCCTGCGGGAGAGTCCGGGCTTCGCCGGTGCCGTGTCGAGCGAGTGGTCTTCTGCCGTGGTCGGTTCGTCGTCGTGAGAGGGCGAATCGTTGCTGGGCATGAGACCGATCTTAGGATGCTGCGGTGATGATTGCCGGTTAGCCGACGAGTACTGCGGTGAGCTTGCTGAGCGGCTCTCCGAGTGCGTTCACGCCGTCAGACAGCGACTTGACCTCGTCGGTCGACAGGTCGTCGTAGAAGGTGAATCCGTCTTCGAGGCTGCCGTAGCCGGCAAGCAGGGTTTCGAGTTCGGTGAACTCACCGTCGAGCTGGGCGACCAGGTCGGCGTCCTTCGGTTCGACGATGTCGCGGACACCCTCATAGGCAACGCGTGCGCCTTCGAGGTTGGCCTGGAAGTCCCAGAGGTCGGTGTGTGACCAGATCTCCTCTTCGCCGGTGATCTTTCCGGAGGCGACCTCGTCGAGCAGTCCGATTGCACCGTTGCTGATCGCGTCGATCGACACGGTGTAGTCGGTGGCGTGCACGGCGTCGTTGAGCGCTGCGGTGTCGGTCTCGAGCAGGTCGGCGAAGCGGTTTCGCTCGTCGGTCGTCAGCGGAACGTACTTCTCTCCGCCGTTGTCCTCGGCGGTGGGCTGCCAGAGGTCCTTCTCGATGCGGTGCCATCCGGTCCACTCGGTGCCCTCGGGGACATCCGCTTCACGGAAGTCGATCTTGGGGTCGAGGTCACCGAACGACTCCGCGACGGGCTCGATGCGCTCGTACGCTGCGCGGGTCGTCGGGTAGAGCGAACGGGCGAGGTCGTCATCGCCGGCGCGGTACGCGTCGAGGAAGGTCGTCGTCGAGGTTACGAGACCCTCGACCTGGTTCTTGACGTAGGCGACGTAGTTGGTCGCCGCGAGGGCTACTGCTTCTGCGTCGTCGCCGGTCTCGGCGAGTTCCGTGCCCGAATCGGTGACGGTGAAGGCGGTCTTGCCGATGCCGTCGCCGACCATTCCGGGCTTGCAGACGGTGTAGTAGGTGCCGGGCTTTGCCTGTACAACAAGGTCGCGTTCGATTCCCGGGCCGATGTTCTCGACCTCTCCGACGATGCGCAGGCCGTCTTCGGCGAGCAGGTAGAACTCGGTGACCTCATCGGTCGTGTTGCTGATCGTGAACGCGATCGAGCCGCTCGGTGCCTCAGCAGAGGACACCGCGCAGGCGTCGGCGCTGCTCTCGACCGTGAGGGCGTTGGCGCCCGTCTCGGTCGTCGGGTTATTCGGGACGCAGGCTGCGAGGCTCAGCAAAAGTGCTGCGCTGGCAACGCTCGCGAGAGCGATTGCAACGGGACGCGGGGTCATAGTGCTCCTTGGGTTGAAGGTGTGGATGCTGCTGGTGCGATGGGTTGTGACTTTCGGCTGTGCTTCACCACAGAGACGATGAATATCGTCATCACTGTTGTGACGTACGCAGTCCACGCGATGGCCTCAAGCCACGTGGTCGCGGGGGAGAAGTTGAAGATTCCCTTGAGCAGGGTTCCGTGCCAGCTGCTCGGCGGGATCACCGCGGAGACGTCGAACGCGAGGGAGTTGAGCCCCGGAAGGAAGCCGGCCTCCTGGAGGTCATGGACCCCGTAGGCGAGCACACCGCCGGCCACGATGATGAGGAACGCGCCGGTGACGGTGAAGAAGCGGGTGAGGTTGATCTGCACGACGCCGCGGTAGATGAGGTATCCCAGAACGACGGCGACGATGATGCCGGCGAGGGCGAAGAGCAGCGGCTCGACGGTTTCGCCGGTCGAGCGGACGGCGGCCCAGATGATGAGCGCCGTCTCGATTCCTTCGCGCCCCACCGAGAGGAACGCCACGAGCACGAGTCCCCAGCCGGCACCGGAGAGGTGGCTGGCGACCTCGGAACGCAGCTCTTTGCTGAGTCCGCGCGCGGCCCGCAGCATCCAGAAGATCATCCAGGTGACGAATCCGGTCGCGACGATCGACAGCGAGCCGCCGATGAGTTCCTGGGCTTCGAACGAGAGGCCGTAGGTGCCGAACGTCAGGACGGCGCCGAGGGCGAGGGAGATGGTGATCGCAATCGCGACACCGAACCAGATGCGGGGGAGTACGTCGCGGCGACCGATTTTGATGACATAGGCGATGAGAATTCCGACGACGAGTGCTGCTTCGAGGCCTTCGCGAAGTCCGATGAGAAAGTTTCCGAGCACGACCGTATTCCAACGCAGAAGGGGGATTGGTAAGGCTATCCTTACCGGTGCAACACTAGCCCTGTCTGCTTATGCTGTCCAATAGCGAATTTTCAGCACACAGAGGACACCACAATGGCGCACGGCGGCGAGAACGTGCTTTTTGTGCACGCCCACCCCGACGACGAATCCATTTCGACCGGGGGGACGATCGCGACCTTGGTCGACCGCGGATCGATGGTGACGGTGCTCACCTGTACCCGCGGCGAACTCGGCGAAGTCGTCGACGCGGACCTGCAGGTCGCGATCGAGACCAGCGAACAGCTCGGTGACGTGCGCGAGCACGAGATCGCCGAAGCGATGACGATCCTCGGAGTGACCGATCACCGCTTCCTCGGTGACGGGGGAGCACGCTGGGACGGCAGCGAAACGCGCCGGTACCTCGACTCGGGCATGCAGTGGGGTGAGACCGGGGCGGAACCGCTGGATGTGGCATCCGCTCGTTCGCTCACCGCGGCACCGATCGGTGAGATTGCCGCCGACATCGCCGCCGTCATCGCGGATGTGAACCCGAGTGCGGTGGTCAGCTACAACGAGTGGGGCGGGTACGGTCACCCCGACCACATCCGCGCCCACGAGGCCGCCCGCCGTGCGGCCGACGTCATGGGTGTGCCGTTCTATGCGATTGAGCCACGGCAGTCCGCCGCGGAGATCACCGTCTCGGTCGACGTCAGCGCCGTGCTCCAGCGCAAGCGGGCAGCGCTCGGCGCGTACCGCACCCAGCTTGTCATTGACGGCGAATCGTTCAGTGGAGCAAACGGAGTACCCGAGGCGATCGAGCGGATCGAGTCGTACCGGCGGATCCTTCCCCCGATCGAAGAATCCGTCGACAATTCATTCGCCGCGCAGTCGCTCAGCGTCAAGATCTTCACGAGCGTCGTCGTTCTGCTGCTCGGCCTGATGGCTGGGCTCGTACTCACAGCGGTTCACCAGTCGACGGTGACCGTCGGTGGCTTCGCCGTTCCGTGGGCGGCGATCGTCGGGCTGCTCGCGAGTTTCGCGCTGCTCGCCGGCCTCCGGATCGTTTTCGATTCGCGCATTGTGCCCATCATCGCTGCCGTCGGCGAGGTGACCTCGGCCCTGGTGCTCTCGTCGCCCGTTGCCGGAGGGTCTGTTCTCGTCGCTGCGAACACCGCCGGATACCTCTGGACCTACGGACTTCCGGTCGTGGTGTTCTTCGTGCTTGCGTGGCCGAGAATCAGGCGACCGCAGGGTCGATAGAATGGGATCATTCCCGCTGTGAAAGGATCCTCGATCCAGTGACCTACGTCATCGCCCAACCCTGTGTCGACATCAAAGACCGTGCCTGCATCGACGAATGCCCCGTCGACTGCATTTACGAGGGTGACCGGATGCTCTATATCCACCCCGACGAGTGCGTCGACTGTGGTGCGTGCGAACCGGTGTGCCCCGTCGAAGCGATCTACTACGAGGACGACGTCCCCGACCAGTGGGCCGACTACTACAAGGCGAACGTCGAGTTCTTCGAAGAAATCGGTTCCCCCGGTGGAGCATCGAAGGTCGGAGTGATCCACAGCGACCACGCGCTGATCCTCGCTCTCCCGACGCAAAACGCGAGCTAATGGGCCCGCGCGAGCCGCTCGCTCTTCCTGACTTTCCGTGGGACACGCTCGTTCCGTTCGGTGACATCGCCCGGGCTCACCCCGGCGGCATCGTCGACCTGTCGGTCGGTTCGCCGGTCGACGCGACGCCCGCGATCATCCGCGATGCGCTCGCGCGCGCGACCGATGCCCACTCGTACCCGGCGACGGCGGGGACTCCCGCGCTTCGTGAAGCGATCGTCGACTGGTTCGCCGCCCGGCGCGGGGTCGACGACCTGAGCGTTGCCAACGTGCTGCCGACCATCGGGTCTAAAGAACTGATCGCGTCCCTCGCGCTGATGTTCGGCATCCGCTCGGGCGACGTTGTGGTGCAGCCGGCCGTCGCCTACCCGACCTACGCCATCGGCGCGGCGCTCGTGGGAGCGGATGTCGTGGCGAGCGACGATCCAGCGGAGTGGCCGGAAAACACGCGGCTGATCTGGGTCAACTCCCCGGGTAACCCCGACGGCAGTGTCCGCGGCGTGGAATGGCTGAAGTCCGCCGTGGCCAGGGCTCGCGAGCTCGGCGCCATCATCGTGAGCGACGAGTGCTACGCCGAATTCGCCTGGGAATCGGACAAACCGGCTCCCTCGATCCTCGATCCGCGCGTCATCGCGGGCGACCGCTCGTCGGTACTCGCGGTCTATTCGCTCAGCAAGCAGTCGAACCTCGCCGGCTACCGCGCCGGTTTCATCGCCGGATGCAGCGACCTGATCGCCGAGTTGCTCGCGGTTCGCAAACACGCCGGTTTGATGCCGCCCGCTCCCGTCCAGGCGGCGATGGTCGCCGCGCTCGGTGACCACGACCACGTCGTCGTGCAGCGCGAGCTGTACCGCGCCCGCCGGGCACTGCTGGCGCCAGCACTCGAAGCGGCTGGATTCCGGATCGACCACAGCGAGGGTGGCCTGTACCTCTGGGTGACCAGGGGTGAGGACGCGTGGAAGTCGGTCGCCGACCTCGCCGCCGTCGGCATCCTCGGTACTCCCGGCACCTTCTACGGTGCCGGTGCCCACGAGCACGTCCGCATCGCTTTGACGGCAACGGATGCTGCTATTTCTACGGCAGTCGAGCGCTTGTCAACCCTCGCCTGACACGCTGGAGATTACCTCCAACGAATTTCGGGTCGCTTTGGGCGATGCGGCACTAGCGAGTGTCAGCCAATAAGCTGTAGCTGTGAACGACATTTCGCCAGGCACAGAGAAGGCAACGCTGCATTTTCCGGGTGGCACCGCGGAGTTCCCCATCATCCGCGGTACTGACGGTCGTGACAGCATCGATATCTCGACGTTTATGAAGCAAACCGGCTTCACGACGCTCGACCAGGGATTTGTGAATACGGGCTCGACGAAGAGCGCGATCACGTACATCGATGGTGACAAGGGCATCCTGCGCTATCGCGGGTACCCGATCGAGGCAGTGGCGAAGAACTCCACCTACCTCGAGGTCGCCTGGCTGCTGATCTACGGGCAGCTGCCGTCGCCGTCAGAGCTCGAGGAGTTCGACGAGAAGATCCGTCGGCACACGCTTCTGCACGAGGACCTCCGTCGATTCTTCGATGCGCTTCCGCACAACGCGCACCCGATGTCGGTGCTCTCGAGCGCGGTATCCGCTCTCTCCACGTACTACGAGGGCTCGCTCAACGTTCACGATCCCGAGCAGGTAGAACTTTCGATCGTTCGACTGCTCGCCAAGCTGCCGGTTATCGCGGCCTACGCGCACAAGAAGAGCCTCGGCCAGGCGTTCCTGTACCCAGACAACAGCCTGAGCTTCGTCGACAACTTCCTGAAGCTGAACTTCGGCACGATGGCCGAGCCGTACGAGGTCAACCCGGTGCTGTCGAAGGCGCTCGACCGCCTGCTGATACTGCACGAAGACCACGAGCAGAATGCGTCCACTTCTACCGTGCGGCTCGTCGGCTCGACCGAGGCGAACATCTTCGCCTCGATCTCCGCCGGCATCAACGCGCTCTACGGTCCGCTGCACGGTGGCGCGAACGAGGCAGTGCTCAAGATGCTGCAGGAGATCAAGGATTCCGGCCAGAGCGTCGGAACCTTCGTCGACCGCGTGAAGAACAAGGAAGAGGGCGTTCGCCTGATGGGCTTCGGCCACCGGGTGTACAAGAACTTCGACCCGCGCGCGACCCTGGTCAAGGAGAGCGCCGACGAGGTGCTCGAGGCCCTCGGAGTGCAGGACGACCTGCTCGACATCGCCAAGGAACTCGAAGCTGTCGCGCTCGCCGACGACTACTTCATCGAGCGCAAGCTGTACCCCAACGTCGACTTCTACACCGGAGTCATCTACAAGGCCATGGGATTCCCGCCGCGCATGTTCACGGTGCTGTTCGCGATCGGTCGCCTTCCGGGCTGGATCGCGCAGTGGCGCGAGATGAACCTCGACCCGGCAACCAAGATCGGCCGCCCGCAGCAGCTGTACATCGGCGAACCCGAACGGGCCTGGCCGCAGCGCTAGGTCGTCCGGCTTCGCCGGTCTAGCCGATGAACTTCGTCTCCTGCGCGGTGATCGACACGTTGCGGAAGCTCGCGGACAGGTCGCCGGTCATGTTCGGGGTGCAGCGGATGCTGAGCGTCACCTCCGGGAGTTCGTAGGTATCGGTGAAGCTGAGCCGTGTCCAGATGCCGTTCGCGCTTGCGACCTGCAGCGGCTGGTCGATGCTCGTGAGCGCCCCGCTGAGGTCGACGATCATGCAGTCCATCGTGGCGTACTGCATCGCCGAGATCATCTTGACCTCGAGCGAGTAACCGATCACGTACCGACCGCGGTCGACCGTTCGCCCGCCGAGGTCGAACTTCTCGCCCGCGCTGTGGAAGCCGGAGATCAAAGTCACCGGGATCGAGCTCGAGCCGACGGGCGGGTCATCCACGATCGATCCGGCCACGGCCGCGGCGACAATGCCGGCCACGAGCGCGCCGAGACCGATTCTCACACCCGTGCTTCGCCGCATCCGCTCATCATCCCACCCCGCGCTGCACGCAACTCAGGCAGATTGTGGGGACAGCGGATGCGGTCCCGCGGAACTACGCGGAAGTTCAGGATGCCGAGCGGATTCTGCCTGAGTTGGGTGCGGAACGGACGGGGCGATTACGCGTGAAGTGCGGCGTTGAGCTCGATGCCGGTTCCGGTGCGGGGGAGCACCTCGACGGCACCGGTGAGCGAGTTGCGGCGGAAGAGCAGGTTGGGGACGCCGCTCAGTTCGACGGCCTTAACCGTTTTGCGGGGCTCGGCTTCGCCATCGGGGGAAGCGGGGGTAACTACGAGCACCTTCGTACCCGCGGTCACGTACAGCCCGGCCTCGACCACTGAGTCGTCGCCGATCGAGATGCCGATTCCGGAGTTCGCGCCGAGCAGTGCGCGCTTGCCGATCTCGACGCGCTGGCTTCCGCCACCGCTGAGGGTTCCCATGATGGATGCCCCGCCACCGATGTCCGAGCCGTCACCGACGACAACACCCTGCGAGATACGTCCCTCGACCATCGACGTTCCGAGGGTGCCGGCGTTGAAGTTCACAAATCCTTCGTGCATGACGGTCGTGCCGGGCGCGAGGTGCGCACCGAGACGGACGCGAGCGGCATCCGCGATGCGAACACGCGGGGGGGTGACGTAGTCGAGCAGGCGCGGAAACTTGTCGATTCCCTGCAGTGCGATACCGGCCGCACGCAGCGACGGGCGAAGACGGGTGAAGTCATCCGGGTGCACGGCGCCGATGGTCGTCCAGGCGACAATCGGCAGGTAGCCGAAGATGCCGTCGAGGTTGATCGTGTTCGGGGCCACCAGCAGGTGGCTGAGCAGGTGCAGGCGCAGGTAGGCATCCGGGGTGGATGCCGGGGCCGAGTCGAGGTCGATCTGGACGGTGACAAAGTCCACGCGAACGTTGCGGCGCACGTCGGTCGTGATGTGGGCTTCGAGGTCGGCCGGCGCGATGTGCGGGTCGGTTCCGGCCGGAAGCTCACCGAGCACGGGGCTCGGGAACCAGGTGTCGAGAACGGTGCCGTCGCCGGCGATCGTGGCGAGGCCGTAGCCCCAGGCTGCGCGAGAAGTCATGGCTCAAGCGTACCGACGATCGCGAGTGCTCTCGGAAGCGTTGGGTAGAGTCGAATTATGCCGACCGCCGACTCCACGCTGCCCGTGCTCGACCTCACCGCGACCTCGATCGACATCACTCGCCAGTTGTGCGACATCGAATCGGTCTCGGGCAACGAGCGCCTCATCGCCGATGCCATCGTCGTAAGCCTCGCGGGCGCCGACCACCTCGAGATCATCCGCGACGGCGACACGATCGTCGCGCGCACGAACCTCGGACGCGACAAGCGCGTCGTCATCGCCGGCCACATCGACACCGTGCCGATCAACAACAACTTTCCGACGAAGTACGAGGTGATCGACGGGGTCGACTACCTCTGGGGCCGAGGCACCGTCGACATGAAGGCGGGCGTCGCCGTCCAGCTCAAGCTCGCGGTCGAGCTGAGCGAGCCCGCGGTCGACATCACCTGGATCTGGTACGACCACGAAGAGGTCTCCGAGTCGCTCAACGGCCTCAACCGGCTCTCGAAGTCGCGCCCGGACCTGCTCGCCGGCGACTTCGCCATCCTCGGTGAGCCGACGAGCTCGGAGATCGAAGGCGGCTGCAACGGCAACGCCCGCATTGAGGTGCGCACCTTCGGCCTGCGCGCCCACTCTGCTCGCGCCTGGGTCGGCCACAACGCCATCCACGATGCGGCCCCGATTCTCGCAACCCTCGCCGCGTACGTGCCGCGCGAGGTCGAGGTCGACGGTCTGGTTTACCGCGAGGGCCTCAACGCCGTCGGCATCAGCGGTGGTATCGCCGGCAACGTGATTCCCGATGAAGCGATGGTGCACATCAACTACCGGTTCGCTCCCAGCCGCAGCGGCGAAGAGGCAATCGCGCACCTGCGCGAACTGTTCGCGGGATTCGACGTCACCGTCGTCGACCTCGCAGCCGGAGCACGCCCCGGACTCGATGCAGAACTGGCGCAGAACTTCGTTGCGGCGGTCGGCGGGGTGCCGAAGCCCAAATACGGCTGGACGGATGTCGCCCGCTTCTCTGCCCTCGGCATCCCCGCCGTCAACTATGGCCCGGGCAACCCGCTCAAGGCGCACGCCGACGACGAACGGGTCGCTCTTTCCGAGATCACCGCGTGTGAGAACGGTCTGCGTGCGTGGCTGACGACTGGCTGATCGCCAGCGGCTCGGCCGGTACCGGTCGAGCCCCGGCACGGCCGCCCGCCGCTGTCTGGCTGAAAGTGCGGTACCGCCTGACCCCGTGGTGGGTGAAGGTGCTGGTGATCTTCGCCGTTTCACGAGTAGTGACGACGGCGCTGTTGCTGCAAAAAGCCTCGATCCAGGACACGAACGCGTGGACGGCGGCGCAGCCGGGCTATCTCGACTTCGCAAAGGTCTGGGACGGCACCTGGTACTTCATCGTCGCGGTGTCGGGCTATCCGAACCAGCTGCCGGTCACCGACGGGCACGTGGCCGAGAACGCGTGGGCGTTTATGCCCGGGTACCCGTTCGTCGTGCGGTTCCTGATGGAACTCTCCGGCGCGGATTTCGCCGTGGTCGCGGTCTTTGTGTCGCTCGCGTTCGCCGTCGCGACAGCGCTGCTGTTCTTCAAGCTCATGGCCCGCGTGCTGCCGTCGGAAACCGCGATGTTCGCGGTGGTGCTGTACTGCTTCGCGCCCCTGTCGACGCTCTACCAGGTCGCGTATGCCGAGTCGATGGGCGCCTTCCTGCTGACGCTCTCGCTATACCTGCTGGTCGTGCGCCGATACTGGATGCTTGTGCCGGCGGTCATCGCGCTGGCGTTGACCAGGCCGCTCGGCCTCGCCTTCGCGCTTGCACTCGGACTGCACGTGATCTACCGGTTCGTTCGACGGCATAAAGAACCGTTCCCGATGCGCGAGCGGGTGGCATCCGTCTTCGTGACGATCGTCGCCGGCCTGTCCGGGTTCGCCTGGCCCGCGATCGCGTGGGCGGTGACGGGTTCGATGACCGCCTACACCGACACCGAGCTGTCCTGGCGCGCGCCGTACGTCGGATTCGGCGAACTCGTTCCGCTGACACCCTGGATCCAGGGTGCGAACTACTGGATACCGCTGCCCTGGGGACCGATCCTGCTCGCCGTGCTCGTCGCCAGCTTCATCGCGGTCATGTACTCGCCGCCGGTTCGGCGTCTCGGCGTCGACATCCGACTCTGGATTGCGAGTTTCGTGCTGTACATCCTCGCGGTGTTCTTTCCGCAGTCGAGTGTGTTCCGCATCCTGCTGCCGACTTTTCCGCTGCTCGGTGCCGTCGCGCAGCCGAAGTCATGGATTTACCGGCTGGCGGTTGTGCTCGTCTTCATCGCGCTGCAGTGGGGCTGGATTCACATCGCCTGGTGGATCGACGGCTACGACTGGACGCCCCCGTAACCGGCGGATCGTCAAGGGTTAACGTGCTCGATTTTCGCGAGCGCAATTCATACGCGATAATAGACAGGTACCTATGAAAGGGGACTTCACATGGCAGCCATGAAACCGAGGACCGGAGACGGACCAATGGAGGCTGTCAAGGAAGGACGCCTCATTATCGTTCGCGTACCCCTTGAGGGCGGCGGCCGTCTCGTAGTGTCGGTCAACGACGCTGAGGCCAAGGAACTGCACGATGCCCTCGCCGGCGTCGTCGCGACGGTCTAACAAACTTCTGTAAGGCGAAAGACCCGGTCACCGTGTGGTGGCCGGGTCTTTGTGCTGCGCGGTGGAGCTTGGAGAAATCGCGCCAGCGATTTCGCGACCCCAGCGCCGACCGAGCCTGCGAGGTCGGTTAACCAGCGAAACCGTCAGTCAGCGATCTTCGTCAGCTGCAGTAGTCCGTCGCCGACCGGCGAGAGCGCGCTGATGACGGCGGTCGAGCTCGAGATCTCACGCAGCAGGCTGCGGTAGGCGGTCACCGTGTCGTCACGCTGGGACGGGTTCGACACCCGACCGCGCCAGAGCGCGTGCGCAACCAGAACGGTTCCGCCGGGGCGTACGAGCCTGAGCCCGTGCTCGACGTACTCGATGACGGATGCCGGGTCGGCATCCACGAGAACGATGTCGTAGCTCGATTCGTTCATTCGCGGCAGTACGTCGAGCGCGCGACCGGCGATGAGCCTGGTCTGGTTCGACGGGATGCCAGCGCTGGCGAACGCCGCCCGCGCGAGCTGCTGGTGGTCAACCTCGGCGTCGATCGACGTGAGTACCGCACGCGGTGCGCCCAGCAACATCCAGAGCCCGCTGACGCCGACTCCGGTGCCGATCTCGATGATCGAACGAGCGGATGTCGCCGCAGCGATGACCGCGAGCTGCGCCCCCATGGCCGGGCTCACCGGCTCCACGCCGATCTCGATGGAGTGCGCTCTGGCTTCTGCGATGTCGTCTCTCTCGACGACGAAGTCTTCTGCAAACTTCCAGTTGAGTTCTTTCTCGGCCACGTCTTACTCCTTGTTCCTCCCTACTGTAAGGGCGTCCCCGGCTGCACCGGCTATTCTGAGCGGGTGTCCTTTGGGTTGACGTTCGACAAGCTGATCATCATCGCGGTGATCGCTGTCTTTCTGGTCGGTCCGCAGCGACTTCCGTACTACGCGTCGCAGCTCGCGCGCCTCGTCAAGACCGTGCGCGGCTTCGCGAGCGGTGCGAAAGATCGCCTTCGCGAAGAGATGGGTCCGGACTTCGACGACGTCGACTGGAAGAAGCTCGACCCCCGCCAGTACGACCCGCGCCGCATCATCCGCGAGGCGCTGCTCGACGACGAGGTCGTGCCGGTCGTCAAGCCGCCGATCGAATCCGCCTACGCCCAGCGCAAGCGGTTCGAGCGCGAAGGCCGCCCGGCGCCGTTCGACACCGAAGCAACCTAGCCAGCGCAACGCTAGCGGCGGCGGATCGCCTTGAGGCTCCGCAGCAACAACAACATGATCCCCGCCATCGCCGCGAACTCCTTGCCGGTGCGCGGCAGCGTCATCAGCCCGGTCGATTCGGCGACGGTGCGCCCTTCGACGAAACGCAGAATTCCTTCGCTGCCGTTGCGGCGACCGAGCCCCGACTTCTTCATGCCGCCCATCGGCGCATCGACGCTCGAGAACGACGCCCGGTATCCCTCGTTGATGTTCACGCTGCCGGAGTCGATCGCGTCGGCGACGATGCGCCCGCGACGAACGGATGACGTGAAGATCGACGAGTTCAGTCCGTACTCCGACGAGTTGGCCGCGACGATCGCCTCGTCGACGGTGTCGATGACATGGATGGCGACGACCGGCCCGAAAGTCTCGTTCGCGGCGCAGGCCATGTCCGGCGTGACGTTGGCGAGTACCGTCGGCTCGAAGAAGAACGGGCCGAGGTCCGGGCGGGCCGAGCCGCCGGTGAGCAGCGTCGCTCCCTTGTCGACGGCGTCCTTGACGTGTGCGGTCACTCGCTCGAGTTGCGCAGCAGAGGTGAGCGATCCGACATCCGTCGAGTAGTCGAATGCTGCGCCCTGCTTGAGTGACGCGACCCGCTCGACGAATGCCGCGGTGAACGCGTCGCTGACGGCGGACTGCACGTAGATGCGCTCGATCGAGACGCACAACTGCCCCATCGACGAGAAGCAGGAGTACACGGCGTTGGCAGCGGCGGTCTTCGGGTCGACGTCGTCGAGCACGAGCAGCGGATTTTTGCCGCCGAGTTCGAGGGACACACCAACGAGGGAACTGGCGGCGCGTTCGGCAACGCGCGTGCCGGTCGCGGTCGAGCCGGTGAAGCAGACGTAATCGGCGACATCCACGACGGCATTGCCGATCTCGTTGCCGTCGCCGGCGACCACGGCCCAGAGGGCGGCGGGTACGCCGGCGTCGATGAAGGCGCGGCGCGCGGTCAGGATCGTCAGTGCGCCCTGGTTGTCGGCCTTTTGCACGACGCCGTTGCCGGCGGCCAGGGCCGGGACGACGTCCATGAGCGCGAGGCTGAGCGGGTAGTTCCACGGGGTGATGATGCCGATGATGCCCTTTGGCTTGTAGCTCACCCGGGTCTTGAGAACGAGCGGGATGCCCGCGCGGCGACGCCGGGTGGTCAGCACGCTCTTCGCCGACACCGCGTAGTAGCGGGTCACTGTTGCGCCCTGGAAGACCTCTTCGAAGGCCTGGCCGCGGGTCTTGCCGGTCTCGGACTGCAGGGTGTCGAGCAGGAGCTCGCGGCGCTCGAGCAGCAGGTCATGGGCCTTCAGCAGCACGGCGCGGCGGTGGGCGGGGCCAGCGAGCTGCCAGGACAACTGCGCGACGCGGGCGGCGGTTGCGGCATCCGTCACGTCCGCCGCGGTCGACGTCGGCAGCTCGTGCAGCACCTCGCCGGTGAACGGCGCGATTACGGGCGTGGTGGTCGCGTCGGACGTCGAAAGGTCACTGACCAGCTCGGCGACGAGCGACCGGTCTAGCGTTGTACCGGTCATGGGTACAGGGTATAGGTGCGACGAGCGATAAGCTCACGAAATGACCGCATCGGAGCGGGTGCTCACCCGGAAAACCATTGCCCTGTACGCCCTCGGTTCGGTGGGAACCGGAGGGTTCGCGACGCTGCCCGGCCTCGTGCTGGTGTTCTTTCTCACCGACACCCTCGGGATAGCCGCGCTTGCCGCGGGAGTGCTCGTCACCGTGGCGAAGGTCTGGGACGTTCTCATCGATCCGGTGATCGGTGCGCGCAGCGATCGGAGCCTCGCGCTCACGGGCTCGCGCCGACGGCTGATGGTGCTGGGCGGCGCGCTGCTCCCGGTGTTCTTCATCCTCACCTTCGCCGTCCCGGTCGGCCTCGCTCCCGCCGTCTCCGGGCTGTGGGTGCTGCTCGCGTTTACAGCGACGGCTACCGCGTTCAGCCTGTTCCAGGTGCCGTACATCGCGCTCCCGGCCGAACTCGCGGACGGGTACGACCAGCGCACCCGGCTGCTGTCCGTGCGCGTCGTGGTGCTGACGATCTCGATCCTGCTGTTCGGCGCGGGCGGCCCGGCGCTGCGGGACCTCGGCGGCAAGGACGAACACCTCGGCTACCTGCTGATGGCGCTCGTGGCTGGCCTCGTCATCGGTGCCGGCATGGTCGTGTCATCGTTCGTCGCTCGCGCGGGAACGCCGTCGCTCGTCGTCCCGGCCCGGACCTCCATTCTCGCCAACTACCGCGCCGGGCTCGCCGTGCTTCGGCGCAGCCAGCCGTTCCGCGCCCTGCTCCTGACCTTCGCACTGCAGGGACTCGCCACCGGGGTCATGCTCGCGGGTGCGCAGTACGTCGCTCGCTGGGTGCTCGAGTCGGATGGCGCGGTCACCTTCCTCTTCATCGCGCTGATCGCCCCGGCCGTCCTGTTCGCACCGGTCTGGCAGGCCGTCGCCGGCCGGGTCGGCAAGGAGCGTGCGTTTGTGTTCGCGTCGCTGATGTTCGGGGTCGCCGCGCTCGCCCTCGTCGGGCTGCTCAGCGCACCCGGTGCCTGGATCTACCTGCCGGTCGCGCTCGCCGGAGCGGGATACGCCGGGATGCAGTCGCTTCCGATGGCGATGCTGCCCGACGTCATCACGCACGACGCCCGGACCCACGGTGACGGTTCTGCCGGCATTTTCGGCGGTGTGTGGACCGCGGGGGAGACCACGGGAATGGCGCTCGGCACCACCGCCCTGACTCTCATGCTGGCGATCACCGGCTACGTGGAGTCCACGGGCAACACCGTCACCCAGTCCGCAACGGCGGTCTCGGGAATCGTGCTCGCGTTCAGCGTGCTTCCCGCCGCGATCATTGCGCTGAGCCTGTGGGCGTTCTCTCGCTACCGGCTGCGCAAGGACGACATCGACCGTCCAGTTCCTGAACTCCCCGATGCTCTCGAAGGGAGCCGCGCGTGACCGCGTTCCACACCGACCCGTCCGTGATTCTCGAGCGGCTCGCGGGCCTTCGGCAGGCCGACGCCCCTACGCACGGAGGGCGGGTGCTGTCGTACGTGTATGACTCCGGGCTCGCGGAACTCGACGAGCTTGCGGCATCCGCTATGCGTTTGGTGCAGCCGGTGAACGGGCTCGATCCGACGACGTTCACCTCGGTCGCCGTGATGGAACGCGAGGTCGTCGGTTTTGCGCGCGACCTGCTGGGTGGCGACGCGGATGTTGTCGGTTCGGTCACGACCGGAGGCACCGAGAGCTGCCTGCTCGCGGTCAAGACGGCGCGCGACAACTGGAGCGGGGTCGGTACGCCCCGGCTGCTCGCGCCGGTGACGGTGCACGCGGCGTTCCACAAGGCCGCGCACTACTTCGGGCTCGAACTGGATCTGGTGCCGGTGGGTCCGGACGGGCGGGTATCCGCGTTGGCGATCATCGACCGGCTGGGAGCGGATGTTGCACTCGTCGTGGTCTCGGCGCCCTCCTACCCGCACGCGGCGATCGATCCGGTTGGCGAGGTTGCGCGCGCGGCTCTCGCACTCGGCGTCGACTGCCACGTCGACGCCTGCATCGGCGGGCTGGTGCTGCCGTTCTGGCCCGGTCTCGAGCCGTGGGATCTCCGGGTTGAGGGAGTGACGAGCCTGAGCGCTGACCTGCACAAGTTCGGCTACGCGCCGAAGGGGGCCTCCGTGCTGCTGCAGCGCGGCCGTGACCGCCAGCGCTCGCAGTACTTCGCAACCACGCGCTGGCCCGGATACCCGGTCGTGAACTCGACGATGCTCGGCTCGAAGTCCGCCGGACCGCTCGCCGCGGCCTGGGCGATCGTGCACGCGCTGGGCACCGACGGCTTCGGCGAGCTCGCGGCATCCTGCCTGCGGTCGACGGATGCCCTGGTTACGCTCGTCGGATCGATCGAGGGATTGCGCGTGGTCGGCTCTCCGGTCGGGCCGCTGTTCGCCGTGACAAGCGACGAGAGCGTTGCGGCTTCCGCGCAGGTCGACCCGCACCACTGGGCCGACCAGGTGCGCTCCCACGGCTGGTTGCTGCAGTTGCAGCCGGGGCTGGCGCAGGCGGACGGCACGCGCCTTCCACACACGACGCACCTCACCATCACGCCCGTTACCGAGGGGCGACTGGCTGAACTGTCTGCGGTACTGGTGCAGTCCGCGGATGAAGTGCGCGGCATCCCGCCCGTGTCCGCCGGCGATGTACTCGGGGCGCTGCCGCCGGAGTTGGTGGCCGGGCTCTCGTCTCCGGATGCCCCGCCGCTCGACGCGGAGTCGGCGTACGGCCTGCTCGCCGCGATCGGGCTCGGAAACCCTGTCGATGGCGATCGTGGATCCGGAGCGCTTCCCGACCGGACGGCACCGTTCCTCGCCCTCGTCGAGGCGCTGCCCGCGCCGCTCACCGAGCGCCTGCTCACCGAACTGCTGGCGCGCCTGGTCGAGCCGGCCTGACCCAGGTCCGCCCTCTTTCCATTGCTGCCCCTCCCTTTTCCCCCTTCCAAAACGCAGGAACTCCGGAGCGACGCGCCGGAGAACTCGTCACCCGGGCGGCGTGTCGGGGCGCGATTCCTGAATTTTGGAAGACTCGGGGAGGGTTTTCTCGCTCGGATCGACGGAGCTGGCTGGTCTGGCGTGGCGACCCGTCGCTAGGGGGCCGCGACCGCGTGCTCGCGCTGCACTCGCGTCGCCTCGGCGCGCAGGGCGTCGATGACGACGCGCACCGAGGGGCGCTCGGCGCGGTCGGGGCGCAGCAGCGCGACGATGATGCGCTCCGAGCGGATGCCGGTGAGCGGTCGCGTGACGAGCCCGTTTTCGTGGTCGCGGGTGGTGTACCGCGGCAGGATTGCGATCCCGTGCCCACCGGCCACGATCGATTCCATGATCCCGTTGTCGAGAAAGCGCTGGCTGACCCGCGCCGGCGTGCCGTTCGCGACCGAAACCTGCTGTAGCACCTGGTCGAACGGAAACCCGACCGGCGACCCGATCCAGGTCTCGTCGATGACGTCGCGCGGCGAGATGCTCTTCTTCTCGGCGAGCGGATGCCCCTCCGGCAGCGCGACGTCGAGCGGCTCGGTCATCAGCCGCACCACCGCGAGGCCCCGCTCGCGCCAGGACGGCTGCATGTTCGGCGAATCGGCGAGCACGATGTCGAAATCGGGCGTGAGGTCGGCGAAGTCGGGCAGTAGCGGATCCTGGTCTGAACAGGTGAGGGTGAGGCCCGGAACGTCCGCGATCGTCGTCAGCACCCCCGGCAGCAGCATCTGCCCTCCGGTCGGGAACGTTGTGAGTGTGACCTCACCACTCGGAGCCTGCTTGAAGTCCTCCCACAGTGCCTCGGCGCGCTCGAGGGCAACCGCGACATCCGTGGCCGTCTGCGCCAGCATCCGCCCGGCGCCGGTGAGCACAATGCCGCGCCCGTACGGCTCGGTCAGCGCGATTCCGGCCTCGCGTTCGAGCACCTTTAGTTGCTGCGAAACAGCGGATGCGGTGCGATTTGTCGCCGCGGCCACCGCCGTAATCGTGCCGCGCTCCGCGAGCTCGCGGAGCAATTCCAATCGTCGAACGTCCATGTAGCAAAACTACACGTTTACCTAAGAAACGTACGATTGTGCTTTACAGCGGGCGGGTGTCAAATAGAACCAGCCCAGAGAAGCCTCCTCGGCTCCAGCACCGCCTGACGCGGTACGAGAAAGTGTCCACAGCATGTTCGTCGAATTCATCATCATCGCAGCCCTCGCCGTTTTCGCCGCAGTCGGAAGCATCGTCGTTGTCGCCCGCGACGGCTACCGTCGCGTACCGACCCGTCGCGCGTAGCGTCCCGGCGCTGGCGCGCCCGTAACCACCCCACGAAGTGCAGCCATGAGCTGCACTTTCGTCGTTAACCCGCCTAGTTGACCCGCAGCCCGAGCTTGCGACCCGCGAGTCCGCGGGCGCGAGTTGCGAGCTGCGCGGCAATCGCCGTGATCGCGATCGCGGCCGGGTCGTCCGGGTGCGCGACGACGACGGGGGCTCCCGCGTCGCCGCCCTCGCGAAGGGCGACGCTGAGGGGGATCGAAGCGAGCACGCCGACCGGCTCGGCATCGGTCGAGAGCCTGGCCGCGGCATCCGCTCCGCCGCCGGAGCCGAACAGGTCGAGAATGCTGCCGTCGGGCTGAACGAGCCCGGCCATGTTCTCGATGACGCCGATGACTTTCTGACCGGTCTGGCGGGCGACGACGGCCGAACGCTCGGCCACTTCTGCCGCGGCGGGCTGCGGCGTCGTCACGACGATGACCTCCGCCTGCGGAAGCAACTGGCCGATCGAGATGGCGACATCCCCGGTTCCGGGCGGAAGATCGAGCAGCAGCACGTCGAGGTCGCCGAAGAACACGTCGGTGAGGAACTGCTGGATGGTGCGGTGCAGCATCGGTCCGCGCCAGGACACGGCCTCGCCGGACGAGACGAACATGCCGATCGAGATCACCTTCACGCCGTAGGCGATCGGCGGCAGGATCATGTCGCTCACCTGGGTCGGCTTGGCGTCACCGATGCCGAGGAGTCCGGGGATCGAGAAGCCGAAGACGTCCGCATCCACGATGCCGACCCGCAGCCCCTGCGCCGCGAGCGCGACCGCGAGGTTGGCCGTGACGGTCGACTTGCCGACGCCGCCCTTGCCGCTCGTGATGGCGTAGATGCGGGTGAGCGAGTCCGGGCCGAATTGCAGTTCGCGCGAGCGGCCGCCGCGCAGGCGCTCGGTCAGGGCCTCGCGCTCATCCCGGGTCATCACTCCGACGCGCACGTCGACCGACGAAACGCCGGTGACGGATGCCGCGGCCTCACGAACGTCGCGCTCGATGGTGTCGGCTGCAGGGCATCCGACGATCGTCAGCCTCAGGTCGATGGTGGCGGCTGTTCCCGTGACGTCGACCCCGCGGATCATGTCGAGCTCGGTGATCGGCTTGCGGATCTCCGGGTCGATCACCCGCGCGAGAGCGGCAAGCACCTGCTCACCGAGCGCCTGCTCGGCGGCCTGCGCTGGCGAGGATGCGGCTTCAGGCGTTGACTCGGTCAATCAGCGTGCCTTTTTACTGTCGTCGGGTGCGTCGTCGGGCTTCTCGGACTTGTCGAGGTCCTCGAGCAAACTCCGCAGTTCGGCGCGGATGAAGTCCTTGCTCGCGAGGTCCCGCATCGCGAGCCGAAGCGCAACGACTTCACGGGCGAGGTACTCGGTGTCGTTGAGGTTGCGTTCGGCGCGCTGGCGGTCCTGCTCGATCTGCACGCGGTCGCGGTCGTCCTGGCGGTTCTGCGCCAGGAGGATCAGCGGCGTTCCGGCCGAGGCCTGGATCGAGAGTGCCAGGGTCAGCACGGTGAACCCGTTGGCGACGGAGTCGACCTTGATCCAGTTGTCCGGTGCGAACGCGGTGTACGTCATCCAGACGATGACGAAGACGAGCAGCGAGAACAGGAACGCCGGGGTTCCCATTCCGCGGGCGATTCCCTCGGTGAAGCGGCCGAAGCGGTCGCTGTCGCTGCGGCGGAAGGAGGTGCGGAGGCCCTTGGGGGAGTCGAGACGGGAATCGTCGCGGTTAGCGCGTGCCATGCGGTGCCCTCCTTCCCCGGATCGGGTTCTTCGTGGTCGTCTTTAGGGGTATAGCTGCGGTCGAAGTGGATACTTCGCGAGCGCTCTGTTGGTCAGCTTCGTGCTCGGAGTCGGTACTTCGCCAGTCGTCGGGCAGCAGGTAGTCGAGGACATCGTCAATGGTCACCACCCCGACCAGTCGGTGGGTTTCATCCACAACGGGCACGGAAACGAGGTTGTAGCTCGCCAGGATTCGCGAGACCTCAGCGGCGCTGGTGTGCGCCATCACGGGCTCGAGGGTGTTGTCAAGCAGCGTGCCGAGGCGTTCGTTCGGCGGGTAGCGCAGCATCCGCTGGAAGTGCACCATTCCGAGAAAACGGCCGGTCGGCGGCTCGTACGGCGGCAGGGTGACGCAGATGGCCGCACCGAGTGCCGGGGCGAGTTCGTGGCGGCGGATGAGGGCGAGACCCTCGGCGACGGTTGCGTCAGCCGACACGATGATCGGTTCGGTGGTCATCAGTCCACCGGCCGTGTCCGGCGCGTAGGAGAGCAGGAAGCGGACGTCGTCGGCTTCCTCGGGCTCCATGAGGTCGAGCAGGGCTTCACCGCGCTCGTCGGTCAGCGCGGCGATCAGGTCGGCAGCGTCATCCGGCTGCATCTGGTCGAGCACGTCGGCCGCACGGTCGTCGTCGAGCTGGTTGAGAATGTCGACCTGTTCGCTCTCGGGCATCTCTTCGAGCACGTCGGCGAGGCGGTCGTCCGAGAGCTCTTCTGCAACCTCGAGCATGCGCTGCTCCGGAAGGTCGAGCATGGCGTTGGCGAGGTCGGCCGGCAGCAGGTCGGCGTAGCTCGCGACGAGCTGGGTTGCGGACTGCGCTTCGCCGTCGCTGACGTTCTCGGTGATCTCGTCCCAGCGGACGAACGAGGTCGCCCCCTTGGCGAATGGCGAGCCGGACGGCTTCGGTGCGCGGCAGAAGAGCTGGGAGACTTCCCACTCTCCGAGGCCGACTTCTTCGATGGCGACGTCTTCGATCGTGGCATCCGGGCTGCCGTCGCGCAGCGAGACCTTGCGGCCGAGCAGTTCAGCGATGATCCGCACTTCGCCACCGCGCTGTTCGAAGCGGCGGAGGTTGATGAGGCCGGTCGTGATGATCTGCCCGGAGCCGATGCTCGTGATGCGACCGATCGACAGGAACACCCGGCGCTTGCCGGGAACCTCGACGATGAAGCCGACGACGCGGGGTGATTGCTTCTGGCGATAGACGACGAGAACGTCGCGGACCTTGCCCACCTTGTCGCCCGCGGGGTCGAAAACGGAGCACCCGGCCAAGCGGGCAGCGAATACTCTCGTTGCGCTCACAGTGAAACCCTACCCGCCAAGTGAAAGAATGATGACGTGAGCAATCTGAGCCCCTTCGGGCGTCGTCCTCTCGTCGCGCCCGGCGTCCCCAAGGGTGACGTTCTCGGCACCTTCGAGACCTATCTCGAGGCGCAGAAGATTGTCGACCGGCTGTCGAAGGCGGACTTCGAGGTCAAGCGACTCGCGATCGTCGGGCACGACCTCACGACCGTCGAGCGGGTCACCGGCAAAGAAACGTACGGCCGTCGCGCCGTCCGCGGCGCCATCATGGGCGCGTGGCTCGGTCTCTTCTTCGGCGTACTGTTCTTCCTGCTCACCGCGACGCCGAATCTTCCCTACGTTGCCGCCGCGATCTTCATCGGAGCCGGTTTCGGGATGCTGCTCGGTATCTCCGGATACGCCCTGAATCGCCGTGGCAAAGACTTCACCTCGACCCACCAGGTGCTCGCGATGAGCTACCAGGTCGTCGTCGACTCCGAGCACGCGGCGCGCGCCAACGAACTGCTCGCCCAGAGCGACAGCCTCACCTAACCCCCGCCGACTTGCCCAGATTGGCCCCGTTTTCTCGCAAAACAGGGGCAAAAGTGGGCAACTCGGTTGATCGTTAGGACTGCAGCCAGGCCTCGACATCGGCCACGGTGCGCGGGATGCCGACCGAGAGGTTCTCGGCTCCGGATGCGGTCACGAGGATGTTGTCTTCGATCCGCACACCGATGCCGCGGTACTCCTCCGGCACCGTCAGGTCGTCCGGCTGGAAGTACAGTCCGGGCTCGATCGTGAAGACCATTCCTGCCTCGAGCACGCCGTCGAGGTAGAGGTCGCGACGGGCCTGAGCGCAGTCGTGGACGTCGAGCCCGAGGTGGTGGCTCGTTCCGTGCACCATGTAGCGACGGTGGTACTGGTGGTCAGGCTCGAGTGATTCTTCAGCCGACACCGGCAGGAATCCCCACTCGGCGGTCTTCGCGGCGATCACCTTCATCGCTTCGGCGTGGATTTCCCGAAAGCGGATGCCGGGGCGCACGATCGCGAAAGCGGCATCCGCTGCTTCGAGAACGGCTTCGTACACTCGACGCTGCACCTCGGTGTAGCTGCCGCTGATGGGGAGGGTGCGGGTGATGTCGGCCGTGTAGTAGCTGTCGAGTTCGATGCCGGCGTCGATGAGGATGAGGTCGCCGGCGGTGACCGGGCCGTCGTTGCGTGTCCAGTGCAGGATGCAGGCGTGCTCGCCGCTCGCGGCGATGGTGTCGTAGCCGACAGTGTTGCCGTCGGCGCGGGCGCGGCGGTTGAACGTTCCCTCGACGAGACGCTCACCTCGCGTGTGCGCCGTGATCTGGGGGAGGTCGGCGATGACGTCGCTGAAGCCCTGCCTGGTCGCCGCGACCGCGAGCCGCATCTGCTCGATCTCGAATTCGTCCTTCACGAGGCGCAGCTCGCTGAGGTCACGGGCAAGCTCGGTGTCGCCATCGCGATCGACGGTCTCGGTTGTGGCCCAGAGCAGGCGGCGTCCGTCGACCTGGTCGGTGATCTCCCGGTCGCCGTCGCGAACGATGAGGGTGTCGTCGTCGACGCCCTCGAGCACGCGGGCGAACCGGTCGAGTCCGGCGGTGGCGAGTCCGAGGTCGGCGGCCACGTGCGCGGCGGAGGGGCGCGGGCCGGTCCAGAACTCCCCGACATCGGGGTTGGCGTAGAACTCGTCGGAGTCGCGGCCGGCGGCCTCCCTGAAGTACAGGGTCGCTTCGTGGCCACCATCGATCGGCTCGAGGACGAGCACGCTGCCGGCGACGGCGTCGCTTCCCCAGCCGGTGAGATGCGCGAACGCGGTGTGGGCGCGGTACGGGTAGTCGGTGTCGTTCGAGCGCACCTTTGCGGCACCCGCGGGCACGATCAGCCGCTTGTTGGGGTGCAGGCTCGAGATGCGAGCGCGGCGGGCGGCCGCGAACCGGGCCTGCTCGCGTGGCTCCGGGGTGACATCCGCTCTTTCGGCCCAGCCGGACGAGATGTAGTCCTTGAACGTGTCTGACCCGGGGGTCGTCGAACGGTTCGCAGTTGCGCGCGGGGCTTGGGGAGTTGATTCGGCCATGTGTCTATTGTCCCGCAGTCGCGGCGAATCGGCACTCGGGCGGCGGATGCGTAAAGAACTAGCCTCTCGAGGGCGACAACTGCACGACAACCGGGCGGTGATCGCTTCCGGCGGTGTCGCGGGATTCGATCACCCGCATTCCGCTGACGCGCCAGTTATCGGTCAGCATGACGTGGTCGATCGGGGTACCGAGCAGCGGCGGGATGGACGTCGGCCAGGTGCCGACCGCGGCATTGTCGCTCAGGGCGCCGGCATCCGTGCAGTCGCCGATGGTTGCCCCGTCGGCGTGCGCGATGTGCGCGTAGTGGTCGAGGGTCGAGTTGAAGTCGCCGGCCATGATGACGTTGTCGCCGGCGCATGCCGTGGCCAGCCAGTCGAGGTCGCTGTGCCAGGTCGACAGCTCGCCGGGAATCGGGGCGACCGGGTGCACCGCGATGATCGTCGGGCCGATGCCGTTGACCGGTTCGACGATGATGCTCGGAAGCTGCGCGGTCGACCCGCGGTCGGTGACCTTCTGGTACTGCCCGAGCGCGCTGGAGATCAACACGGTCGTCGAGCGCGCCTTCGAGATCTGGTCGAACGCCGTCGTCAGTACCCACATCGGCTGGCCGGCCTGGCTCATCCGTTCAGCGACCTCGACTCCCATTGCCTCCGTGGTCTCGGGAAGGGTGATGATGTCGGCACCCTGCTCGATAGCGAGGTCGGCGACGGCGGCCGAGCCGGGGGCGTCGCCGAGTGTGTTCCAGGTGAGCACTGTGACATCAGTGAGGCTCGCCGTCTCGAAGCCGAGATTACCGAAACCACGCGTCGAGAGCACGGCGACATTGACCGCCGAGAACAGGATGAGCAGAAGAGCAGCGGATGCCGCGAACCGTCGCAGGCGACGCGACAGGAGTCCGATGAATCCGAGCGCGACGATCGCAATGATGGCGACGATAACCGCCACCGCACGAAGGGACACGGCCTGCGCGATCAACGGCGCGAGCTCGAGGCCGAACAGTTGTGGCCACGCACCAATGAGCAGCACAATCGCGATGGCGACGAGCAGGGCAGCGGGGATGACTCTACGGATCATGGCCTAGCGAGCCTAGAGCAATAGGCTTGCCAAATGTCTGAACCCGTTATCGACCTGCACACGCACTCGAGCGTGAGCGACGGAACGGAGACCCCGACCCAGCTCGTCCGGGCAGCCGTTGCCGCCGGACTCACCACCGTCGCGCTCACCGACCACGACTCGACGGCCGGATGGCACGAAGCGTTCGAGGCGGCGAAGGGAACCGGGCTCACGATCGTGCCCGGCATGGAGCTCAGCACGAACTACGGCCCGGCGAGCGTCCACGTTCTCGCCTACCTGTTCGACCCGCTCGACGCCGCCGTGGTGTCAGAGACCGCGCGCATCCGCGACGGACGCCTGCACCGGGCGGAGCGCATCGTCGAGCGCATCGCCGCCGACTACGCCCTGACCTGGGATGACGTGCTCGCCGAAGCGACGGATGGTGCGTCGCTCGGTCGGCCGCACATCGCCGACGCGCTGGTTCGGCGCGGGCACGTTCCGAACCGCAGCGCGGCGTTCGAGAGCATCCTGCACTGGCAGGGCGGGTACTACGAGAAGTACTACGCGCCGTCTCCGCTCGAGGGCGTCGAGATGATCGTCGCGGCCGGGGGAGCGCCGGTGCTCGCCCACCCCGCCGCCCACGGACGGTACCGGGTCATTGAAGAGAGCGCAATCAAGAAGCTGAAGGATGCCGGACTGTTCGGCCTGGAGATCCACCACCGTGACAACACGGCCGACGGGCAGGCGCGGCTTTTCGAGCTCGCCACGAAGTTCGATCTCGCCGTCACCGGGTCGAGCGACTACCACGGTGCAGGAAAGCCGAACCGTCTCGCCGAGAACACCACGAGCCCCGAGGTGCTCGAGCGCCTCTACGCGACAGCGACGGGTTACGCGCCGGTCACCAGCTGACGATCGAAGCGCTCGCCGAGCCCCGCCGCTCGCAATAGTGCCCACTGGGGACGATCGTTTCTGCGCGAGCAGGCACTCTCGTCCCCAACGGGCACTAAAACTGGCGGTGGTCAGGCGAGCGGCTGCTCGGGAGCAGCGAGGCCGGCGTTCGGGCCGGGCACCACGGGCTGAAGGTCGAAGCGCACGCCGAGGGGGCTCGACGGGAGCATGTAGAGGATGAACAGCACGAAGCTTCCGAGGTACGGGAAGAGGGTGATGAGGTACAGAAGCCCGGAGAACCCGGCGTCGTGCAGTCTGCGGATCGCAATGGCGATGCTCGGGACGATGCTTCCGAAGAACACCACGAAGATGAGCACGGCGAACGGGATTATCGCGGGGCCTGGCTCGTACTTTCCGTCGTCTCCCATGGTTTGGGTCGCGCTGCCGATCACGCCAATGAGCAGGCCGAGCGCGCCGTAGATGATGAAGAAGAAGGCGGCAACCCACCAGTATTCGCTGCGGCTCGCGCGACCGCTGAACTTCGCGTAGTTGCGGTAGAAGCGTTTGACGGCTTCCACCGGGCCCGCACCGTAGAGCGGGAGATCGAGGGACGGCGTAGCTGGAACAGTGTCGGAGCTGTATTCAGTCATCCTCAATACTGGCGCGCCTCGTCCCCGGTGTCGAATGCGGGTGGGAGTTCACCGCACGCTCGTGCGTTCGCGCGTGGCGGCGGTTTCCGGTGGCCAGTGGTGCAGGATTCCCCACTGGTCGTTGAAGACCGCGTCATTCCTCGCCAGCCAGTCGGCGACGGCGAGCGTCGGAACCAGCCTCGGGTTAGTGCCGGCCAGTGCCGCCGTCAGCTCCCGCCCGCGCACCGGCTGGCGGCTCGGCAGCGCGTCGATGAGCCGCGTCGAACTGCCCCGAAATGTTCCGAGCCGGTGCACGCGAAGATCGATTGTCACCTGGTTGCGGTAGTCGGGTTCCCGAAAGTCGCCGGTTGTGACCCGCAGCACCGCTTCGATTCCGCCGGTGTGCCAGTCCGCGAGGTAAGAGGCGAACGGACGCCCCCGGCACAGCACGAGGGCCAGCGTTCGCTGGTGCTCGAGCCGGCACTCCTGGTCGACGAAAATCTGGAACTCCGGCCGGTCGTCGAAGCTGAAGTCGTACATCCGCTCTCCTCCTGACTGCGGCACTAGCGTGAGGCTAGGGCAGGCCGGTGCGGTGGGGGAGCGTCGGGACGACGGATGTGGCCAGTTGTGCCAGCACGCCGGATGTTGACGAGGAGAAACGAGAAAGGCCCTCCCCGCTGGGCGGGAAGGGCCTTATCAGGTAAAAACTATGCGGCGGGAGGCGGTGTTGCCGTGCCGGCCCCGTTGTTGCGCGTACGGGTGCGGCGACGACGCGTCGGCGACGTGCCGTCGTGGGTTCCGCCGCCCTCGGCGCTCTCGCGAACGGTGTCGGTGTGCGCAGCGCGCGGCTCGCGGGCCGGGCGATCTCCGCCGCGTCCGCCACCGGAGCGACCACCTTCAGAACGACCGCCGCCATCGCGGCCGCCGGATCGACCACCGTCACGACCACCGCGTCCGCCATCGCGGCCACCGGATGCCGGGGCAGCTTCACGCGGACGAACCGGGCCAGCCGATGCGAGGCGGCCCTTGGTTCCGGCCGGGATGTCGAGGTCGGTGAAGAGGTGCGGTGACGACGAGTAGGTTTCGACCGGCTCAGGGATGCCCATTTCGAGCGCCTTGTTGATGAGGGCCCACTTGTGCATGTCGTCCCAGTCGACGAACGTCACGGCGATACCGGTCTTGCCGGCGCGGCCGGTACGTCCGGCGCGGTGCAGGTAGGTGTCGTGGTCATCCGGGATGGTGTGGTTGATCACGTGGGTGACGTCGTTGACGTCGATTCCGCGAGCAGCGACATCCGTAGCGATCAGGATGTCCTTCTTGCCGGCCTTGAACGCGGCCATTGCGCGCTCACGCTGCTCCTGGTTGAGGTCACCGTGCACGGCGGCAGCGTTGAAGCCGCGGTCGCCCAGCTCTTCGACCAGCTTGGCTGCCGCACGCTTGGTGCGGGTGAAGATGACGGTCTTGCCGCGACCCTCGGACTGCAGGATGCGGGCGATGACCTCATCCTTGTCGAGGCTGTGCGCGCGGTAGACGACGTGCTTGATGTTCGCCTGCGTCAGGCCCTCGTTGGGGTCGGTCGCGCGGATGTGGATCGGCTTGTTCATGAAGCGACGAGCGAGGGCCACGATCGGGCCGGGCATCGTTGCCGAGAACAGCATGGTGTGGCGGGTCGGGCTGGTCTGGGCGAACAGCTTCTCGATGTCGGCGAGGAAGCCGAGATCGAGCATCTTGTCGGCCTCGTCGAGCACCATCACCTTGACGTCCTTGAGCGACAGCAGTCGCTGCGACGCGAGGTCGAGAAGGCGGCCGGGTGTTCCGACGACGACCTGGGCGCCAGCCTTAAGCTGTTCGACCTGGCCCTCGTACGCCTTGCCACCGTAAATCGCGGCTACCTGGGTCGCACGGTTCGAGGATGCGAGCACGAGGTCTTCGGCGACCTGGACGCAGAGTTCGCGGGTCGGGACGACGACGAGCGCCTTGACCCCGGGCTCGGGGTTGGTTCCGAGCGACTGCAGCAGCGGAAGACCGAAGCCGAGCGTCTTGCCGGTTCCCGTCTTTGCCTGGCCGATGATGTCCTGGCCGGCGAGTCCCATCGGGATGGTCTGTTCCTGGATCGGGAACGGTTCGATAATGCCCTTGGTTGCAAGTGCGTCGACCATGTCCTGGTCGATATTTAGATCAGCGAAAGTCAAGATAGCCCTGTCAGATAGCGGTTGCGCCCGCTTGGACCTGGGGCGCAGGGCCCCCGCCAGAATGGGGGGCATTGCTCACAGTTTAGTGGTTGGGCCGCCAAATAGCTCTGCGACGGGCCGTTTGGGGTGCCGGGCATCGCTAGGATGACGCGCTCACCCGCCGACGTGGACGCAGTACCACGCCACCCCGGCCGCTGCGAAGCCGAGCTTCGCTTAGCGCGTCGATTCGCGCCCGCACTCTAAGCTTGCCTCGTGGTCAATTGGTTTAAGCGACGGAGCAAGCGCACTGACGTACCCAAATTGCGGTCACGGTCGACGGATCTCGCCGCTCGCAAGGTGGATCTTCCGGAGCTGACCCCGCCACTACTGCACTTTCTCGGCCAGTCCGCCTACCTGCAACTGACCCTGTTCGAAAACCTCAGCCGCGCCGTCGCGAACGCACCGACGACCGACGCGAAGGAAAGCATCAGCCGCGTTGCGTCGCTCTCGCTCGCCAAGCACCACGCTCTCACCGCGCAGATCGAGCGCCACGGAAACCCGCCCGGTGCCGTGATGGAACCCTTCACCGCCGCGATCGACACCTTCCAGCGCTCGACGCAGGGTGCCGACTGGTTCGAGAACCTGATGACCTGCTATCTCACGGCCGGGTTCCTCGACGACTTCTACCTTCGCCTCGCCGCCGGTCTTCCCGGTGACTACCGTGCAAAGGTCATCGACGCCCTCGAGTCGGATGCCGGAGCCGACCGCATGGCCGACGAGCTTCGCCGCGGGATTGAAGCGAACCCTCGCCTGGCGTCGCGCCTGGCGATGTGGGGCCGTCGCCTTGTCGGCGACACGATGCTCGTCGCGCGGGCCGGACTTGCCGCATCCACGAACCACGATTCAGACGAGGCTCGCATCGAGCCGGTCTTCACCGAGCTCATCGCCGCGCACACCCGCCGCATGGACTCGCTCGGCCTGACCGCGTAGCTGCAACGCACAAGACCCGCCGGCGCGAACGCCGACGGGTCTGAGAGAAGTGTTTGTTACGCCCTGGCTCCGGAGAGCTCGGCGAGCATGCGGCTATCCGCCGCTCGGCGCTGCTTCGGAAGTCGAATCGCGAAGATCAGCGCGGTGAGCGGAGCGACAGCGAGACTGATCAGCCAGATCCAGCCACCGTCGAAGGTGAACCCGAGCCAGAGCAGTGCAACCCAGACGATGGATGCCGCAGCGGCGCCGATCGCGGGCAGCAGGATCGACCCGTAGGTGTCGCGACCGCGAACGAGGTACCGCACGGCGAGCGCGAAGCTCGCAGCGATCAGCACAACGAAGAGGAGCTCCATGGTTACGCCACGAACCCGACGCGGCGGGAAGTCTCTGAACCGACCTCGATGTACGAGAACGCAGCGGTCGGCACGATGTAGATCTTGCCCTTGCTGTCGGCGAACTTCAGGAACGGCGCACCGGACTCGAGGGCCGTTGCGACGTTCTTCTCGATCTCAGCGGCCGTCTGCGACGACTCGAAGTTGATCTCACGGGGGCTATTGGTGATTCCGATTGCGATGTCCACGTGGCTAGGTTACGACAAAGCGGCGAGGCGAACTTCACTCGTTCTCTTGGAGCGGAATGGCGGATGCGGCTAACCGGTCGTGTCAGACGCTGGCACTAGCTTGGTGGCGTGGCAATTAAGGGATTCGAGGCGGCGACAGCGGCACGCACGGCAGCCGCACCGCTCGCCCTCGACGAGTCGCAGGTCGCAGTTATCGAACTGGCGGATGCCGCATCCGCTGCCGTTCTCGGAGCGCCAGGCACCGGAAAAACCGCCACCATCGTCGAACTCATCGCCGATCGCGTGCTCGGCCGCGGCTGGTCGGCCGACGAACTCGTTGTGCTCACCCCGAACCGTTCGTCGGCGACGACGCTGCGTGACCGGCTCGCCGTGCGGCTCGAAGTCGCCACGAACGGTCCGCTCGCTCGCACCGTCAACTCCCTCGCCTTCGAGATCGTCGGGCACGCAGCCCGTGCCGCCGGCGCTGACCAGCCGCGGCTCGTGACCGGTGGCGAGCAGGATTCCGACATCGCGCAATTGCTCGAGGGTCACCTCGAACTCGGTATCGGCCCGGACTGGCCGGAGCTGCTTGCCCCCGAGGTCCGTCGCCTGCGCGGCTTCCGCACCGAGCTGCGTGAACTCATGGCGCGCGCCACCGAATTCGACGTCTCGCCCGCGCGCCTGCGGGCACTCGGCCAGAGCCAGGCTCGCCCGGAGTGGCTCGCCGCGGCCGATTTCATCGACGACTACGTGCGCACGACGAGTGCGTTCCGTGAGCGCCAGTTCGACTCGGCCGAGATCGCCCGGTACGCGGTCGCGGCGATCGATGCCGGCGACCCCGGCGAACGCGCCGCCCGGCTCAGGCTCGTGGTCATCGACGACCTGCAGGAGGCGACCGAGTCGACGATGGCGATCCTGCGTGCGCTCGCCCGTCGCGGCGTCGCCGTGATCGCGTTCGGTGACCCGGATGTCGCCACCAACGCCTTCCGCGGAGGTGAACCGGATGCGCTCGGCCGCTTTGGCGCCGTACTCGGCGTGCCCGGAGTCCAGACCCTGTACCTCTCGACCGCTCACCGGCAGCGCGCCGCCCTTCGCGAGTTCACCGGAACGATCACTCGCCGCATCGGTACAGCGGCGGCGGGTCGCCAGCGCGCGGCGAACGCCCGCCCCGTAGACGCGACGCCGCCGGACGATGCTCCCACGCAAGCGCCGATCGCCGTCCTGCACGCCCAGTCGCCGGCCCGGCAGTGGACCGCCGTCGCGCGCCAGCTGCGCGAACAACACCTTCTGCACGGAATCGCCTGGGGTGAGATGGCCGTCGTCGTGCGCAGCAGCGAGCAGATCCCGGCCATTCGACGGTCGCTCGCCCTCGCCGAGGTCCCCGCCCGCGCCGCGGTCGGGGGCACCGCGCTCCGCGACGACCGCGCCGCGCGTGCGCTGCTCACCCTCGTCGACGTCGGCATCGGCCGCGCAACGCTCACCCCCGAGGTGGCGAGCGAACTGCTCATCGGCCCGTTCGGCGGGCTCGACCGCCTCGCGCTCCGGCGCCTTCGCCTCGCGCTGCGCGCCGAAGAACTCGCCGGCGGCGGCTTCCGGTCGAGTGACGAACTGCTCGTCGACGCGCTCGCGGCTCCCGGTCGTTTCGCGACGATCGACCACCGCGTCGGGCGCGCGGCCGAGCGGATGTCGCAGACCCTGTTCGAGATCCGCGAACTCGGGGTCGCCGATGGCACCATCGAAGAACTGCTCTGGCTGGGCTGGGAACGCAGCGGTCTCGCGAAGACCTGGTTCGAGCAGGCGCTGAGCGCCGGCATCACCGCGGCCGAGGCCAACACGAACCTCGACGGCATCCTCGCCCTGTTCACCGCGGCCAGGCGCTTCGCCGAGCGCCAGCCGGGCAACCCGGCATCCGTGTTCCTCGCTAACGTGCTCGATGCCGAGGTCCCAGAAGACACCCTCTCACCGCAGCCGACCGACGACGCCGTACTCGTCACGACGCCGTCCGGAACGGTCGGCCTCGAGTTCGAGGTTGTCGTGGTCGCCGCGCTGCAGGAGGGCGCCTGGCCGAACCTGCGCCTGCGCGGTTCGCTGCTCGGCCCGCAGGAGCTCGTGCGCGTCGTCACCGGGCTCGACTCGTCGACGCTCGACGAACGCCGACTCGTGCTCGAAGACGAACTGCGCATGTTCGCGCTCGCCGTGTCCCGCGCGCGCACCCGCGTCATCCTGTCCTGTGTCGCGAACGAAGACGAAGCCCCGAGTGTGTTCTTCTCGCTCGTGCCGCCCGGCACCCCGCTCATCGACACCGCCGGGCTTTCGCCGATGTCGCTGCGCGGGCTGACCGGTCGCCTGCGCCGCGAACTCGTGCACCCGGCGCTCGGCCAGTCCGGCCGCGGACTGGCGGATGCGGCTGCCGCTGCATCCGGGCTCGCCCGCCTCGCGCGCGAACAGGTCCCGGGCGCGGATCCGTCGGAGTGGCACGGACTACTGCCCATCTCGACCGACGCCCCGGTCTACGGGGACGACGAGCAGGTTCCGGTGTCGCCGTCTCGGCTGGAGAAGTACGAGGAGTCGCCGGTCGACTGGTTTATCGAGACCGTCTCCGGGTCGCAGTCGTCGACCGCGATGGGACTCGGAACGATCCTGCACTGGGCAATGGAAACGGCGTCGAGTCCGAGCATCGATGACCTGTGGACGAGCGTCGAGTCCCGCTGGAAAGAACTGCTGTTCGAGTCCCCGTGGATGGCCGAGAGCCAGAAGCGCGGCGCACGGCTTCTCGCTGCCGGGATCGCCGAGTATCTCGCCGACTTCCAGCGCGACGGTAAGACCCTCGTCGGTGCCGAGAGCCGGTTCACGATCGAACTCGACCGGGCGACGGTCAACGGGTCGATCGACCGGGTCGAGCGCGGCCCGAACGGTGAGATCGTCATCGTCGACCTCAAGACCGGATCGCCGATCACCAAACAGCAGACCATCGACGAACACCCGCAGCTCGGCGCCTATCAGCTCGCCTACGCCAGTGGTGTGCTCGACGAGTATCTCGCCGAGCTCGGCGAGCACAGCTCCGGGGGAGCGAAGCTGCTGTACGTCAAAAAGGGCATCAAGTCGAAGCTGTACCGCGAGGGAGTGCAGGCGACGCTGAGCGAGACCGAACTCGAGGCCTTTCGCACCCGGATCCGCATTGCGGCGATGGGAATGGCGCGGGCAGAGTTCGAGGGCGCGATCGAACTCACCTCACGCGGGCCGAACGGCCCCTCCGAGCTCGCGATTCACCGGGTGCGGGCGGTGTCGAGTGACTGACCAGTTCACACTCGCAGAGGGCGACTACAAACCGGTCAGCGCCTTCGAGATAGCGGATGCCCTCGGCCTGCCCCGTCCCACCGAGCAGCAGCGACACGTTATCGAGTCCGACCTCGCGCCTGCCCTCGTCATCGCCGGGGCCGGCAGCGGCAAAACCGAGACCATGGCGAGCCGGGTGCTCTGGCTGATCGCCAACGGAAAGGTGTCGGCGAGCGAGATCCTCGGCCTCACCTTTACTCGCAAGGCCGCCGGCGAGCTTGCCACGCGCATCCGCGAGCGGATAGACCAGCTCGCCGAGCACGGGCTCGTACCCGGCGACTACGACGAGTTCGACAAGCCGGTCGTTGCGACCTACAACTCTTTCGCCAACGCGATCTACCGCGACAATGCCATCCTCATCGGGCGCGAGAGCGACGGAACAGTGCTCGGTGAGGCATCCGCCTGGCAGCTCGCCCGCGCGATCGTTGTCGCGAGCGGTGACGCGCGACTGCCCGAGCTCGGTAAGAACGTCGACACGATCACCAAGGCCGTTCTCGCGCTGAGCCATGCCGTGAGTGAGAACATCGCCGACCCCGCCGAGATCCGCGCGATGGCCGCGCGTTTCGCGGCGCTCGCCGAACTGCCGTCCGGCGGCAAGGGGGTGTATGCCGAGGTCGAGACGATCGCGAACGCCGTCGGCAGCCTCGACGTGCTGCTCGACCTGACGGCCGCATTCGAAGCCGCAAAAGCCGAGCGCGGTTTCGTCGAGTACTCCGACCAGGTGGCGCTCGCGCTGCGCATCGTGCGGACTGTTCCTCGCGTGCGGGACGAATTCCGGTCCCAGTACAAAGTCGTGCTGCTCGACGAGTACCAGGACACCAGCGTCGTGCAGACCTGGCTGCTCGCCGAACTGTTCGCCGAGCATCCGGTGATGGCTGTCGGCGACCCGAACCAGTCGATCTACGGCTGGCGCGGCGCGAGCGCGGCGAACCTCGAGGGGTTTGCGGCCCAGTTCGGCGGTGGGATGGTCGAAACCTTCAACCTCACCACGAGCTGGCGCAACGGTCACGCGATTCTCAGCGTCGCCAACGCGCTCGTCGAGCCGCTCGTCGCCGAGACCCGGGTACGGGTCGAGCGCCTCGAAGCGTCTCCTCGGGCATCCGCTCTTCCAGTGGATGTCGTTATGGAGGTCGACCTGCTGGACGAAGCGAAGACCGCGGCGGCCTGGCTCAAGGCGAAGCTCGCGGTGCCAAAAAACGCGGCACGGAACGACAAGAACGAGCTGCCGAGCGCCGCGATGCTGTTCCGGGCGCGCAAGACCCAGTCGTACTTCATGGCAGCGCTTCGCGAAGCGGACATCCCGTTCCACGTGCTCGGCATCGGCGGGTTGCTCGAAGAACCCGAGATCGCCGACCTCGTGAGCGCGCTGCGCGTCGTGGGTGACCCGACGGCCGGCAACGACCTCGTGCGCCTGCTCGCTGGCTCCCGCTGGCGGATCGGACCGCGCGACCTGCGGGCGCTGCGGGCGGTCTCGTCCTGGCTGATCAAGCGCGACTACGCGCAGCGGCCGCTCGAGTCCGAGGTCAACGACGCGTTCCGCAACTCCGTCGCAGAGGGTGAGGGCGGCTCGATCATCGACGCACTCGACTTCATCGCGACCGCGCGGGCCGGCCACTCCGAGCTTGCGCAGTTCAGCGAGGTGGGGCTCGCGCGACTGCAGGATGCCGGCCGAACGTTCGCCCGCATCCGCGCGAGGTCGGGGCTCGACCTGCTCGACTTCGTGACGATCGTTGAACAGGAACTCCTGCTCGATATCGAGGTGCTCGCCAACGAGTACCGTCCGATGGGTGGGGCGAACCGAGAGGCGTTCTTCGACGCGCTGTCGGGGTATCTCGCGGTCGACGAGACGGCCTCCCTGTCCGGGTTCCTCGGCTGGCTGCGCGAAGCCGAATGGCGCGACAACCTCGCGCCACGACCCGAGAAACCGGAGCCGGGCACGGTGCAGCTGCTCACGGTGCACGGGTCGAAGGGCCTCGAGTGGGACCTCGTGGTGGTGCCGCGCTTCGTCGAAGACGAACTGCCGAGCAAGCCGCGGGATTCCGGTGGCTGGCTGACGTTCGGCGAGTTGCCGTGGCAGTTCCGGGGCGACTCGAACGAACTTCCCGAGCTCGAGTGGACCGAAGTGGAGACGCGCAAGGAGTTCCTCGACGCGAAAGCCGAGTTCAGCGAGAAGGTCAGGCGCCGGCACGTTCTCGAGGAGCGCCGGCTCGCGTACGTCGCCGTCACGCGCGCCCGGCACTCGTTGCTGCTGAGCGGGTCGTTCTGGGCCACACAGTCGAGCGAACGCGGGCCGAGCCCGTTCCTGCGCGAACTCGAAGACGCCGGGGTCATCGGTGAACTGCCGGAATCGAGTGAGCTCGACGAAAACCCGATGCAGGGAGTCGACCAGATTTTCACCTGGCCGTTCGACCCGCTCGGTGGCCGCCGGGCAAAAGTCGAGGCCGCCGCCGAACTCGTTCGAGCGGGCGAGACCGGGCCGGCCGGGCGCTGGGAGCGCGAGCTCGACCTGTTGCTGGCCGAGCGAGCTGCCCGTCTGAACGCGAGCGAGAGGGTCGCGTTGCCGACGCGAGTTCCCGCATCCCGGTTCAAGGACTATGTGACTGACCCGGCATCCGTCGCCTCGTCGCTGCGGCGCCCAATGCCCGAGCGTCCCTACCGGGCGACGCGCCTCGGAACCCTGTTCCACGGGTGGGTTGAAAACCGTTACGGCCTGGACGGGACGAGCGAAGAACTCGATTCGGCATCCACCGAACTGGATTTCGGAGACGACTCGGTCGTCGGTGCCGATGAGGCCGAACTCGAGCGCCTGAAGCTCGTCTTCGAGCGCTCACCGTGGGCGACCCGCAAGCCGATCGAGGTCGAGCGGGAGATCCATCTCGTGCTCGCCGGGCAGGTGATCGTCTGCAAGATCGATGCGGTGTACGCGGTCGAGCCCGGGCCCGGCGGCGAAAAGCGATTCCAGGTCGTCGACTGGAAGACCGGAAAGGCGCCGAAGAGCGCGAAGGACCTCGAAGACAAGCAGTTGCAGCTCGCGCTGTACCGGCTCGCCTACGCGCAGTGGAAGGGCATCGACCCGTCCCGCATCGACGCCGTCTTCTACTTCGTCTCGGACGACCGCATCATCGAGCCCGTCCGCATCTTCGACGAGCCCGAGCTGCTGGCCCTCTGGCAGGCATCCCTGACGCCCGCGCCCTAGAGTCGGCAACTCTCGCCGACACGCCTGTGCAGGTGGGCTGGACGCGGTGTGTCGGCGGGAATTGCCGACTTTAGGGAATGGACCCGGGCTGCTGGCGAGTGGATGCTCAGCAGCGACAGCTCAGGAGCGGATGGCCGCGACCGCTTCGTCGTAGAGGGCTGCCGCGTCGGCGGTGCCGCCCGATTCGCGCCAGGCGTCGATCGCGGTGTCGAGTGCTGCCAGCGAGGCGGCAATCACGGCGCGGGCCCGCGGGTCTGGGCCCTCTCCATCGTCGCTGCGCGGACCGAGGCGGCGTTCGATATCGGGGGAGAACAGTTCCTGCCAGCGCAGGTGCTTCTCGAGGTGCCGGGCTCGCAACGACGGGGCGTCGAAGTAGAGCTGTGCAACGGTCAGTTCGGAGTGCGGCGAGTGGTCCGGACCCTGCAGGGTAGCGAGGGTGGCGCGTAGCGCGTCCCAGGCCGACAGCGACCGGGGAAGGGATTCGAGCACGGTGCGCAGCTGCTCACCGAGCGCGACCATATCGCCGATAACGACGTCTTCTTTGTTGCCGAAGTAGTGGAAGAACGAACGCCGGGAGATGCCGGCGGCTTCGGCGATCTGGTCGATCGTCGTCGCGTCGAAGCCCTTTTCCGCAAACAGCGCCATCGCCGCCGCGGTGATTTCGGCGTGCACAGCGCGACGCGTGCGCTCGCGCATCGACGGCGGCGGTGTGGGGGCGATCATCGTCCCATTCTACGCAAACTGTGCGCACAGTGTATTAACTTACACTAAGTGCATAAGTCTGCCTAGAGTGCAGACATGAAACCAGTCGACTACAGAAACCAGACCATCCTCGTCACCGGCGCCAGCTCCGGGATCGGCGTCGCTTTCGCCCGGGCCCTGGCCGGGCGCGGTGCCAATCTCGTCCTCGTCGCCCGCAGGCTAGACCGCCTCGAGACGCTCGCGACGGAACTCCAGGCCGCCCACGGCATCCGCGCGACGGCGATCAAACTCGACCTCGGATCAGCGGCCGCAGGCCAAGCACTCCGACAGGCAACCGACGACCTCGGGCTATCCATCACCGGAGTTGTCAACAACGCCGGCTTCGGAACCGACGGTCCGTTCCACGACGAAGACCCCGAAAAGCTCGCCGACGAAATCGCGGTGGACATTGCAGCGCTCGTCGATATCTCGCGCGCGTACATCGAACCGCTCCGGGCCGCCAGTCCCGGAATCCTTGTCAACCTTGCGAGCGTTGCTGCGCACCAGCCGATCCCCGGCATGGCGGTCTACTCGGCGAGCAAAGCGTTCGTCCTGAACTTCACCGAAGCCCTGTGGTTCGAATCCCGATCGACCGGCTTGCGGGTGCTTGCCCTGTCGCCCGGGCTCACGAAGACCGAATTCTTCGACGTTCTCGGTGCTGACGAATACAAGGGGAGTTACGAGACCCCCGAGCAGGTCGTGCAGACGGCGCTCAAGGCACTAGATCGCAACCACCAGCCCAGCGTCACCTCCGGACGCCGCAACGCATTCCTCGCTTCTGCGGCACGCCTCTTCACCCGCCGCCGCGCGGTAATCATCGCCGCGTCGTTCGGAAGCTCGTCTAGCGGCACCCAGGTCACAGCAGCCCAGGTCACGGCAGAAGCAAGTAGAAGGAGCTAGACCGCGCGCTCGTTGCGGGCGAGGAAGTCCTCGACTTCATCGACCGCCATCGACGGCATGGTCTGCGCGCCGATCGGGTGCATAACGTCGTTCTCGACCGAGTCGACAAGGCCGGACAACATTTCAACCGCGTCGTCCACGATCTCGGTTGATTTCTCCTGGGTACCGTGCAGCAGCCACTTGGCAATCTCGAGCTCCGCGTACAGCACCGCGCGCTGGGTGACCTGGCGGTCGCCCGGTCGCACCGAGGCATAAGCGTCGAACGCTGCGTCCGACACGTTCTCGCCGTGGGCGCCGAGCAGCCAGGCGAGGTCGCGAGCCGGATCGCCGACGCGCAGGTCCTGCCAGCCGAGCAGGCCGGTCACGTCATCTCCCGACACCAGGAAGCTGTCGGCGCTGAGCGCGTTGTTGATCACGGTCGGCTGGAACTGCCACAGGGCGCTGTCCTCGGTCGCCTTCTCCCAGCGCGTCAGCAGTGGCATCGGCACGAGCCCGGTCGCTGCCGAGCGATCCATGACGGTGACGGCCGAGCGCAGGCACTCGAGCGATCCGAGAACCGGAAGCCCGGCATCCGCGACGAAGCTCGTCGGCAGGTTGTGGATCGACGCAATGGCGCGACCGATGGATGCCGTGAGTCCGTCGCTGGATCCGTCCAGGTGAGCGAGGGAGATCTTGTCGCCGTAGATGAACTCGTACACAACGGCACGCGTGCCGGAGTAGGGGGTCTGCCCGCCGTAAGTGGAGGCAGCGAAGGGCAACCGGGCCCGGATTCCCGCGCTCAGGGCGCGAAGAGCTACGAGGTCGGCTGACTGGGTTGCCTCGGCCTGCTGCGTGCGCGGCAGGCGGACAATCCAGTGTTTTCCGTCGCGGCCCGTGAGCAGCGCGGAGTCGAAGTCGGCGTCACCGGCGCCGCCGAAGCTCGCGGTCTGGGCAACGTCCAGTCCGGCAACGGCCGAGGTCGCGAGCGCGGCTAGAGTGAGATGAGATCTGGCCATACCCAACAGGGTAGGTTGCCTATTCGCCGCAACCGTCGTACGCCACGCACTTCTGATGGGTCACGAATGTCACAGTCATTTTCCGCGTCGCTGCCGCTTTCGCGCTACGAGCTCGATCGTGACTACCTGTCGCGCGAAAAACCGAACCTGTTCGATGAGCTGTTCGCCGACGATTCGACGCGGGTTCTTCCGCTGCTGTCGGGAAGCGCGCTGCTGAAATCGGCGACCGAACTCGCCCTCGTGCGCCCGGCCGCGATTCCCGCGGCCGACCTGCTCGTCTATCTCGGCCGCACGACCACCGCGACGGCGACCGAGCCGATCGGCACACCGGTTGTCGCTGCCGTCCTCGCCGACGCCGGTCACCTGGCCGAGGGCGACTGGGGAACCCTGCGGGACCTCGGCAGCGTTCTGAGCGACCGCGACGCCGGGCTCTTCACCGAAGCCCTCGGCATCATCAACTGGCACGACTCGCACCGGTTCTCGCCGCGTACCGGCGAACCGACCGTTCCGGCCAAGGGCGGCTGGGTGCGCGTCGACTCCGCCGGGCACGAAGTGTTCCCGCGAACGGATGCCGCAATCATCGTCGGGATCACGGATGCCGACGACCGTATTCTGCTCGGATCGAACGCCATGTGGGAGAGCAACCGGTACTCGCTGCTCGCCGGTTTCGTCGAGCCGGGGGAGTCCCTCGAGACTGCCGTCGTGCGCGAGGTGTTCGAGGAGTCCGGCCTTCGCGTCGTCGACCCGGTCTACCTCGGCAGCCAGCCGTGGCCGTTCCCGGCTTCGCTCATGCTCGGGTTCACCGCGAAACTCGATCCGGCCAGCGACGGCATCGGTGCACCGGACGGCACCGAGATTCTCGAGGTGCGCTGGTTCAGCCGCGAAGAGCTCGCTGCAGCCCTCTCTGAAATTAAACTTCCCGGCTCGACCTCGATCGCCCGTGCGATCATCGAGGCCTGGTACGGCGGCCCCATTGTCGACATCGCATGACGGACTCTGAAACTGAAACCAGCCCCTCCGACGGGCTCCTCGACAGTCTCGACGAGCAGCAGCGCCTTGCGGCAGAGACCCTGCTCGGCCCGGTCTGCCTGCTCGCGGGTGCCGGAACCGGCAAGACCAGGGCGATCACCCATCGCATCGCTTACGGCGTCGCGACCGGCGTCTACCCTCCCGGCCGGGTGATGGCGCTCACGTTCACCACCCGCGCTGCCGGTGAGCTGCGCACCAGGCTGCGCGCCCTCGGGGCCGGTGGTGTGTCTGCGCGGACTTTTCACGCATCCGCCCTGTCGCAACTGAACTTCTTTTGGCCGCAGGTCGTCGGGGGAACGATGCCGCGCCTGATCGACAGCAAGGCGCGGCTGCTCGCGCACGCCGCCGACTCGCTTCGGCTCAAGCTCGACACCGCGACCCTGCGCGATCTCGCCGCCGAGATCGAGTGGCGCAAGGTGTCGAAACTCAGCATCGATGCCTACGGGGTCGCCGCCCAGAAGCGCACGCTTCCGCCGACCATCTCGGTCGACAAGGCGGTCGCGCTGCTGCAGGCCTACGAGAACGTCAAGGACGAACGTCGCCAGCTCGACTTCGAAGACGTGCTGCTCGCCGCCGCCGGCATGATCGAGGCCGAGCCGCGGGTCGCCCAGCAGGTGCGCGAGCAGTACCGATTCTTCGTCGTGGACGAGTACCAGGACGTGTCGCCGCTGCAGCACGACCTGCTGCAGCTCTGGCTCGGCGAGCGCAACGACGTGTGTGTCGTCGGTGACGCGAGCCAGACCATCTACTCGTTCGCCGGGGCAAGCCCCGACTACCTGCTGCGCTTTGCCTCCGAGTACGACGACGCGACGGTGCTGCGGCTCGAGCAGAACTACCGGTCGACGCCGTCGATCGTCTCGGCGGCCAACCGCCTGATGCGCGGCCGCCAGGGCGCGCTCTCGCTGCATGCGGTCGCGACCGAGTCGACCCCGCAGCCGCCGACGGTCGCCGTCCACGCCACCGACAGTGCCGAAGCTCGCGCCGTCGCGACTGCCATCGCCGCCGAGATCGAATCGGGAACAAAGGCTGAGAACATCGCCGTGCTGTACCGGATGAACATCCAGGCCGCCGCGATCGAAGCGGCCCTCGATGACGCCGGAGTGAGCCACCAGCTGCGCGGCGGAACGCGCTTCTTCGACCAGCGCGAAATCAAGGAAGCGCTCATGCTCCTGAAGGGCGCGTCGGTCAACACGGCCGCCGAACCGCTGTTCAAGACGGTGAGCGATGTGCTGCGCTCGATCGGCTGGACGCAGGACCCTCCGGAGACCCGCGGTGCCGTGCGCGACAAGTGGGAGTCGCTCAACGCGCTCATGCAGCTCGCCGAGGAAGCCGGCCCGCGCACGACGCTCCGCGAGTTCGTCAACGACCTGTTCGACCGCCAGCAGGGGCAGCACGATCCGACGATGTCGGCCGTGACCCTTGCGACGCTGCACTCGGCGAAGGGCCTCGAGTGGGACTCGGTTCACCTCGTCGGGCTCAGCGAAGGACTCGTGCCGATCAGCTACGCGAAGACCCCCGAGGCGATCGACGAAGAGCGTCGGTTGCTGTACGTCGGCGTCACTCGCGCGCGGAAGAAGCTGTCGCTCTCCTGGAGTGCAGCGTCACCACAGCGCGCGGGCCAGCGCCAGGCGAGCCGGTTCCTGGCCGAGCTTCAGCGCTAGCGTCGGCGAACTCCTCACCGGTCAGGCGGATGCAGCCGCACTCCGGGTGCGCGTTCCAGTAGGTCGAACGCACCGCTCCGGTCGCGAGCTCAAGCGACTGCGACCGGTGCTCGTGAGCGGGTCCGACCGTGAGTCGTTCGAGCGTCGCCCGGCTGGCGACGGCGGCGGCTTCGGATGCAACGAGTGCGGTTTCGGTTCCGGTGCGGCGGCCGTGCAGCTGGGTGGCAATCGCCGGCCAGGACCGGTCGGCGTCGGTGCGGTACCGCTGCAGGCAGTACAGGCACGGGCCGCTGCCGGGTTCGACGATCGGGCCGATCACGACCTCTGTGTCGCTCACGACGACTGGGAGGTGCGGGATGTCGCGGCGCAGCCAGGTTCCGTGCAGGTCGGGCGGCACCACGAACTGGGCGACGATGATCGCGAATGCGCAGTCTTCGCCGCCGGCCGCTCGCACATCGGCGGCGATCTTGACCCGGACGCCGTTCGAGGCGAGCGCGTCAGCGATGCGGTCAACGGTGGGGCCTTCGCCAGCGATGAGCACGATTGGCGCTGCCCGCGGGGTGGTCTGGGCAACCAACGCCGGTCGGATGGTGGCAAGCAGCCGGTCGACCTCTGCGGTGGTGGCCCCGGCCGCCTGCCCGGTCATGTACAGCCCGGACTCGCTGATCCCGGCGACGAGCGCCGCCACCATCCGTTCGGTCGCGGCCGAGACGTCGCGAAGAACGGCCACGGGCGCGGACACACCGACCTGCAACGAGAACGGGTCGCGCCAGACGAGCGGATACCGGGGGTCGAGTTTCAGAACCATGGCCAGTGAGCCTGCCACGCTGCTGCGCTGCGCGAGCGCGTCATCCACAGCCCTGTGCTCAGGGCTGCCGGAAGCGCGCGCTGGCTGTACTGCTAGCCCTCGGTCGGGCGGTCGTTGGTGTCGTCGTTGAGCAGGTCTTCGATCGCCTGGTCGATGTCGTCGAGCGCCGGCGTTCCCGCCGTGATTCGCGCGACGAGAGCGGTCGGGTCGCTGATGTCCTCGGCGGTCGGGACAAGGTCGGGGTGCGACCACAGTGCGTCGCGCTTGTCCGCACCAACGGCATCCGTCAGCTGCTGCCACATGGCGGCGGCTTCGCGCAGCTTGCGCGGGCGCAGCTCGAGTCCCACGAGGGTCGCAAAGGCCGATTCGGCCGGGCCGCCGGACGCGCGGCGGCGCCGAACGGTCTCGGCGATCGACGCGACCATCGGCAGGCGGTAGGTTGCCTGCGCGGTGACGACGTCCACCCAGCCCTCGACGAGCGCGAGCGTGGTTTCGAGCCTGGCGAGTGCGGCGAGCTGCTCCTCGGACTTCGGCGGGATCAGGTCGCCGTTGGCCATCGCCTCGCGGAGCGACTCCGGGTTGCTCGGGTCGAAGTCGGCGGCGAGTGATTCGAGGCGCTCGATGTCGATGCCGGTTCCCTTGGTCGCCTCGGTGATCGAGGTGAGGAACTGCAGGCGAAGCCACTTCGCGTGGCGGAACAGGCGCGCATGCGCGAGCTCGCGCACGGCGAGGTAGAGCTGCACCTGGTCGATCGGGATGTCGAGGCCTGCCGCAAACGCGGCGACGTTCTGCGGGATCATCGCGGCCTGCTGGTCGCCGTTTCCGGTCGCGACGAGCAGCGGGATGCCGATGTCGCCGCCCGAGACGACCTCGCTCGAGAGCTGGCCGACAACCTGGCCGAGCTGCATGGCGAACAAGGTTCCACCGACGTTGCGCATGACCTGGCCGGCGCCGTCGATCATTCCGCTCATCTCTTCCGGTGCCTGGTCACGAAGGACCTCGGTGAGGGAGTTGGCGATGCTCGTGGCGACCGGCTCAGCGAGCTGCGTCCACACCGGCATGGTCGAGGTGACCCACTCGGTGCGGCTGATCAGTCGCGGTTCGAGGGCGAGTTCAGAAATGGATGTCGCCTCGGCGAGCCAGAGGGACGCCACGTGCAGCGCCTGCTCGAGCTGGCTGCGCTCGGCGGGGAGTGTGACGACGGTCGACCGGGCGGCGAGGCCCCTGGCCTGTTCGACCGCGAGTTCCCAGTTGATTCCTTCGCCGCTCGACTGCAGGGCGTTCTGCAGTTGTGACATCAGCTGGGCGAGCATCGCCGGGTCGTTGGGCAGGCCGGCGGCACTCGCGAGCTTGCTCGGATCGATTTCAGAATTGCCCGCGAGAAAGTCCCGGAGCATGTCTCGAAACTCGTCTTCCGGGTTGTCCGGTTGGTCGTCGGGCCGCTGGTCGTCAGGCATGAATTCAACGCTAGACCCTGCCCAGACGATTGGCAGGGGATTTCACTAGGCTGGAACTCTTGGGCTTGCGCCCGTGGCGAACAACCCCAAACCCGAACGCGAATCAAAGGATTACGGTGGCGATTTTCACCGACAACCAGCCCGACTATCGACGACCCCCGCGCGGCGGAGGATGGTTCGGCTGGGGACTGATCGCCGTCGCGATCATCGCAATCACGACGATCGCACTCGTGCCTTCCCCGTATGTGATCGAGAACCCCGGTCCCGTCTACGACGTGCTCAGCACCGTCGAAGTCGAGGGCGACGACGTCGCGCTCATCGAGATCCCGGTGGAAGAGACCTTCCCCACCCAGGGCGCGCTCGACATGCTCACCGTCAGCATCCGCGGTAATCGTGAGAACCCGGTCAACTGGCTCGATATCGCGCTGGCCTGGCTAGACCCGAGCAAGGCCGTTGTGCCGATCGACTCGATCTACCCCGAGGGGCAGACGGTCGACCAGGCGAACGAAGAGAACGCCGTGCTGATGACGAGCTCGCAGCAGGAGGCGATCGCCGCAGCGCTCGTCAACCTCGACTACGACGTGTCGACGGTCGTCTCGGTCGGAACCGTGGGCGAGGGAACCCCCGCCGAGGGAGTTCTCGAAGAGGGTGACGTCATCACGAAGTTCAACGGGGTCGCCGTCACCGATGCGAGCCAGCTGCGCGACGCCATCAAAGCCAACGGTGTCGACGACGAAGCAACCATCAGCGTCACGCGCGACGGCAAGGCGCTGAACCTGCCGATCACGCCCGTGCTGAGTGATACCGACGAGCCAACGCCGATCGTCGGTATTGTGCTCGCCAGTGCCTACGAGTTCCCGTTCGAGGTCACCATCCAGCTCGAGGATGTCGGAGGCCCGAGCGCCGGGCAGATGTTCGCCCTCGGAATCATCGACAAGCTCACGCCCGGCCCGCTGAACGGCGGAGAGAACGTCGCCGGCACCGGCACCATCACCGAGGACGGCGTTGTCGGCCCCATCGGCGGCATCCGCCAGAAAATGTATGGCGCTCTGGATGCCGGAGCCACGTACTTCCTGGCTCCGCTCGAGAACTGCAACGAAGTCGTCGATCACATCCCTGACGGTTTGACCGTTTTCTCCACCTCGAGCCTCGACGAATCGAAGGTTATTCTCGCTGCAATTGCGGACGGCGGGTCAACCGCTGACCTCCCAACCTGCGAAGCCCAGTGACACCCTCGGGCATTTCGCAGAACTCACCGCTTAAGATGGCCAATGTCCGCCTACTAGAGCCAGGAAACAACTCTTGACTTCCACAGCAACGCCGCCAGTAAATCGCACGAGGGTCGCTCTCACTATTACCGCTGTAGTTCTCGCGGTACTGGTGATCATCTTCTTCATAGCCTCGGGTCTGTACACCGACGTGCTGTGGTTCGACCAGCTCGGATTCCTCGAGGTGCTCACCACCCAATGGGCCGCAACGGTCGTGATGTTCCTGATCGGATTCCTCGCGATGGCAGTGCCCGTCTGGGTCAGCATCGAGGTGGCATTCCGCGCCCGTCCGGTCTACGCGAAGCTCAATTCGCAGCTCGACCGCTACCAGCAGGTCATCGAGCCGCTTCGTCGCCTGGCGATGTTCGGTGTGCCGATCGTTCTCGGTATCTTCACCGGTGTTTCGGCCGCAACGCGCTGGCCGGTAGTGCTGCAGTACCTCAACCGCACGTCGTTCGACAAGGTCGACCCGCAGTTCGGTCTCGACGTCTCGTTCTATGTCTTCGAACTCCCGTTCTTCCGCGGAATCGCCGCCTACGCATCCGCTATCGTCCTCGTCGCCGGCCTCGCAGCGATCGCGACGAGCTACCTCTACGGTGCGCTGCGCGTGAACGGCCGTGAGGTTCGGATCTCACGGTCCGCCCGCGTCCAGCTCGCGATCACCGCTGCCATCTATGTTGCGCTGCAGGCCGTGAGCATCTGGCTCGACCAGTACACGACCCTGAGCGGTGCCGCCGCCGGATTCCTCGAAACCGGTGCCGGTTATACCGAGGTCAACGCCACCATCCCCGGTCGCGCGATCCTCGCCGGAATTGCCGCGTTCGTCGCCATTCTCTTCATCGTCACCGCGATCATCGGTCGCTGGCGTCTTCCCGTGATCGGCACGGCGCTGCTGCTCGTCAGCGGACTGGTCGTCGGATCCGTGTACCCATGGATCGTCCAGCGCTTCCAGGTCGACCCGAGCGCGCGAAGCCTCGAATCAGAGTTCATCGAACGCAACATCGACGCCACGCGTGACGCCTACAACGTCGCGGATGTCGAAGAGACCCCGTACAACGCCACCGTCGATGCCGAAAAGGGCGCGCTGCGCGAAGACGCCGAGACCACGGCCAACATCCGCATTCTCGACCCGGCCATCGTCTCGGATTCGTTCGCCCAGCTCGAACGAATCCGCCAGTACTACCAGTTCGCCGAACACCTCGACGTCGACCGCTACGAGATCGACGGCAAGTCGCAGGACACCGTGATCGCCGTGCGCGAGCTCGACCAGGGTGGACTCGGTTCGTCACAGAACTGGTACAACAACACCGTCGTCTACACCCACGGTTACGGCGTCGTCGCCGCGTATGGAAACAAGGACACGACCGACGGCAAGCCCAACTTCCTCGAGTCCCGCATCCCTTCGGTCGGAAAACTCGGCGAGTTCGAGCCCCGCGTGTACTTCGGCGAGGAATCGCCGGCGTACTCGATCGTCGGTGGCCCGGCGGGTTCAGAAGCGATCGAGCTCGACTACCCGTCGAACGACGACGACGAAGACAACTCGAACGGTGCAACCACGACCTTCGCGGGTGATGGTGGACCGAAGCTCGACAACTTCTTCAAGCAGATCTCGTACGCGGTGAAGTTCCAGTCCGAGCAGATCGTGCTGTCGTCCGCGGTGACCGAGGACTCGCAGATCCTCTACGACCGCGACCCGGTGCAGCGCGTGCAGAAGGTTGCCCCGTACCTGACGCTCGACAAGGACCCGTACCCCGCGGTCGTCGACGGCAAGATCCAGTGGATCGTCGACGGTTACACGACGACGGCGGACTATCCGTACTCGCACGTCGAGCAGCTGAGCAATGCGATCGCCGACACCTACCAGCCGACCCCGGCGTTCGCGGTCGACGACATCAACTACATCCGCAACTCGGTCAAGGCGACCGTTGATGCGTATGACGGAAGTGTCACGCTCTACGCCTGGGACGAGAACGATCCGATCCTGAAGACCTGGCAGAAGATCTTCCCGACGACGCTCGAGCCGATGTCGAAAATGACGGAGGACACCACCGCGCACGTTCGCTACCCGGCCGACCTGTTCAAGGTGCAGCGCGCGATCCTCGGTTCGTACCATGTCACCGACAGCAACTCGTTCTTCTCGAGCGACGACCAGTGGGTAACCCCGAACGACCCGACGTCGCCCGTCGCCGCCCCGACCCTGCAGCCGCCGTACTACCTGACGATGCAGATCCCTGGGACGGATGCCCCGGCCTTCACCCTGTACTCCACGTACATCCCGAAGGCGAGTGCGACCTCCTCGAGCAGCGTGCTCACCGGCTATCTCTCCGCTAACTCGGATGCGGGGGACGACTATGGAAAACTCACGCTGCTGACGCTTCCGAAGCAGGACACCGTGCCTGGCCCCGGACAGGTGTACAGCTCGTTCAACACCAATACAACGGTCGCGAACCAGCTCGCACTGCTGCGCTCCAACGGATCGACGGATGTCAAACAGGGCAACCTGCTGACGGTGCCCGTCGGTGGGGGATTGCTCTACGTGCAGCCGGTGTATGTGCAGGCAAAGAGCGAGACGAGCTACCCGATCCTGCGCAAGATCCTGGTCTCGTTCGGTGACCAGATCGCGTTCGAGGACACCCTTGACGAGGCTCTCAACCAACTCTTCGGAGAGGGCTCTGCGCCGGACGACCCCGAGGTGCCGGCTGATCCCGACACCCCTGTCGATCCCGAGGTGCCGGCAACGGACAACCCCGAGCTGACACAGGCTCTCGCTGACGCGAAGGCGGCACTCGACGCTCGTACCGCCGCGTACGCGATCAACGACCTCGTCGCAGCAGCAACGGCTGACCAGGCGCTCACCGCAGCTCTCGAAGCAGCCCTGGCGGCCTCGGAGTAGCAACGATGGTCGACCTGACATCGGGCGATTGGCTTGACGCAAACCGCGCGCAGTGGGACGAGAGGGTCCCACTGCACGTGGCGAGCGACTTCTACGACCAGTCGAAGCTGCGCGCCGGTCACGGCGAGCTCTATCCGATCGAAGAGGCAGAGCTCGCTGCGCTGTTTCCGGATGGGCTGGACGGCAAGCGGATCCTGCACCTGCAGTGCCACTTCGGTGCTGATTCGCTCGTGCTCGCGCAGCGTGGTGCAACCGTCGTCGGACTCGACTTCTCGAAGCCGGCGATCATGGCTGCGCGCGAGCTTGCCGCGGAGGTCGACCTCGCCGACCGTGCGCGGTTCATCGTCGCCAACGTCTACGACGCCAGGCACCGGCTGCCGGAGCCGGAGTCATTCGATCTCGTCTACACGACCTGGGGAACGATCGGCTGGCTTCCCGACGTCGCCGAGTGGGCGAAGATCATCGCGTGGTTCCTGAAGCCAGGCGGCCAGTTGTATTTCGCGGACGGGCATCCGTCGGCCTTCGTCTTCGACAACGGACCCGACGAGGCTCCGGTGATGGCGTTCCCGTACGACACCGAGGGCGTTGCGGACGTGCTCGACGACGGAAGCGACTATGCCGTGACCGGGGCGGCTCTCGAACACAAGCGGACTTTCGAGTGGATGCATCCGCTCAGCGAAACCGTCGGCGCGCTCCTGGACGCCGGCCTGCGGCTCGACTTCTTCCACGAGCACTACGAGGTGCCGTGGCGGATGCTGGACGCCCTGGAGGCGGACGGGCCGATGTTCCGCTGGCCCGACCGCCGGTGGTTGCCGCTGGCGATGTCCCTGTCTGCGACCCGCCTCTAGTCAGTTCCCCGGGAGCCGCGGATTTTTTGGCTGGGGACACGGGCTCCGCCCGTGGAGGCCCACCACGCCAATTCGCACGTGCCCCCAGCCAAAAAATCCGCTCTGTTCTGCGCTGGCTCGCGACTTTTTCTCCGTTGGTTGAGCCTGTCGAAACCTCGCCCGCGACTCCGATCTCCCTGCCGAAACGCACCCAGCCAGCGCCCAGAAAACGTACCCACGGTAACGAGCACGTAAACGGCGTGCTAGTGTTATCTCTTGTGCCGCGGGGTGGAGCAGTTCGGTAGCTCGCTGGGCTCATAACCCAGAGGTCGCAGGTTCAAATCCTGTCCCCGCAACAAAAGCAAGAAACAAAAGGCCCGGAATCGTTGAGATTCCGGGCTTTTTGCGTTGCCGGGATGCAGCGCTGCGTGAGCGAATCGTACAAGCCGGTCGTTAGTGCGTGAGGGGATCGTGAGGATCAGCGACCTGCCAAGTCGCCGGGACCACGCTTGCTCCATGAAACTTTTTCCGGCGACTAGCAAATGACCCTCACGACCCTGATGCCGTCTCTTCGGCGGATCCTGCCCGATCCGATGGCGCAGGACTCGTGGCCGGAGTTCTGCACGGCGTCCACGACCGACGTCACGATCGCCGGCGTCTCTCTCGTTCGACTCGTGGACTGGTGCGGCACTCCGTGCGTGCACACCGCCGCGGCCGTCATCCCCGGTACGCACGGGCGTCCGTCCGATTCGGAGCTCGCCTCCGTGGTCGTGAGCGAAGTGACCGCCGTCGAGCGCCTGGACGATGACTCACTGGTGGTCACGCTGGATGCCGATCTGGGCGGTTGTGCCTGCATCCTGTCCGAAGCTCGCCTGATCGGCCGGGCATCCACCGCGCACCTGGCGTCGGCCGTGCTGCAGGACGGCCGACGACTTCACCTTCCCGCTGATCTTCGCGCGGGTGACCTCGTCGTTCTGCCCTGCGTCGGTGTCACCGCCAGGCACGCGGTGCTTCCGTCCAGGTAGTGGCTTACCGCTTGATAAGCAGCTTCACCGTGCCGAGGTTCTTCGTCTTTCCCGACACCATCGAGAACGGGCTCTTCGCCTTCGGAAACTCAACCCAGAGCGGCGTCTTCGGCTGGAAGAGCTTTGCGCTGTCGATGTCCTTGACGGTGTACTTGCCGGCCGGGCCGCTCGCGGTGAAGCGCGACTTCGCAAAATCGAAGAAGAGGTAGTTGTCGGGGCTGGAGCCGATGGCGGTGACAGCCGTCGTAATCGTCTTGCCCTTGAGCGTGAGCTTGCCCTTGACGTTGCCGTACAGCGCTCCGGGGGCGAAGTTCTTCGTGGTCGAGGCGGAGATGGTCAGCGGGTAGGTCTTCGTCACTCGCCCGGTGGCGTAGACCGAGACGGTGTACGTGCCGGGAACGATGCCGATAAGGCTGAATTTACCGTTCTTGCCGTAGTGCTTGCCCACGGATGGCCGGCTGGGGGAGTCGAGGAACACGTAGTTGTCGTAGGCGTACTTCGCGGTGCTCACTCCCGACACGGTGCCGCTGAGCTTCGCTCCGGTGCTGGTGAGCGAGACGCCGGTGAGGGTCACAGTCTTCCCGACCGCGAGTGCCGCCGATTTCTTGACGTATTTGCCCGTTGCGGAGTTGGTGACGGTGACGGTGTAGTTGCCCGTGCCGAGCCCGGAGACGCTGAATGCGCCCGTCTTGGAGACATAGGACGAGGCAACGATCGTGCCGGTCGAGTTGGCGACGTAGGCCATGTGGTCGTAGTACTTGGTCTTGCTGGCGAACGTCACGGTCCCGTTGATTCGTCCGGCCTGCTGGAGGGTCACGTTGTGGGTGACCGGCGTACCGGCCGCAACGCCCGACACGATCGATGACTGGGGAACCCAGGTCTTGGCGACGCTCTGTTCGGCCGTCCCGAAGCTGACGCGGTAGGCGGTCTTCGTGAGCAGTTTCAGCCGGTACTTGCCGGCGCTGTCGGTGTAGGTGGAATCGGCGACACCGGTGGCATTGCTCGCCTCGACGTAGACGTCGGCTGCGGGGGCTCCGCCCGCGGTAGTCGCCGTGCCCTGGATGATTGCACCCTCGGTGGCCTCGGGATCGACAACGGTACGCACGCCCTCGGTTACGACAATCGGGTCGCTATTCACGCTCAGGATGTCGTACGGGCTGCCATTGCCGAGCCGATAGCGGCCGGGCACAAGGCCGAAGAACGCGAATCCGCCGTCACCGGCCGCCGTAGCGTCGCTGCCGACCTGCTGGCCACCGAAGTTCTGCAGGTAGACGAGCTTGCCCTTCAGCAGTGGGTCGGTTCCGCTGATCGAGCCGGGCTTCACGAGCTCGATGTTCACCGAGTCGCCGGCGCTCTTCGATTTGTAGGTGCTGAGCGTCTGGAACGCGAAGTCGCGCTTGTCGCCGGCGCCGTAGAAGACGCCTACGTAGCTCGAGGTGATTCTCGCCGGGGCGGTGTGTGTGAACGACAGGTTGGCGAAGAGCACGTACTTCTGTCCCGAACCGGGCAGGCGGAGCGAGTACGAGCCGTTGGCGGCGCTTTTCGTCGTCTTGTAGCTTCCGGACGACGGCTTGTACCAGCCGACCGTGATGCCACTCACGGCTGCTCCGTGCCAGCTGACGGTTCCGCGCACGGTACCGGCCGCCTGGGCAGAGGTCGCGGGTGCCACAACTCCCACCGCGACGACGAGCGCCACTACTGCCGCCATCCATCTCGACCTCATGGTCCGCTCCCGTCTCGCGCCGGTGCGAGCAACGCGCCAGCGAGTCTAGGGGGCCATCCTAGGCAGACTGTCGCAACCGCGACATCCCCCCAGCGATGTATCCGCCCCCTGGACCACGCCGCTTACGCGAGCAGCTCGCGCACGCGCGGCGCCACGACCGTGCCGTACAGCTCGATGCTGCGCATGAGCTTCTCGTGCGAGAGCGTGCCGTTTGCGTACTTGAGGTCGAAGCGCTGGTTTCCGAGCGCCTTCATGGTCTTCGCGATCTTCTGCGCAACGGTCTCGGGCGATCCGACGTAAATCGAACCAACCTCTGCCTCGTGCTCGAACTGCTCGCGCGTCATGGGCGACCAGCCGCGCTCGCGACCGATGCGAGTGACGAGCTTGAGGTAGTGCGGCCACAGCTCTTCACGGGCCTGCTCGTCGGTGTCGGCAATGTGGCCGGGGGAGTGCACGCCGACCGGAGTCGTCGGCATCCCGAACTGTGCGAGAGCGCGGTGGTACAGGTCGACGAACGGGGCGAAGCGTTCCGGCTCACCGCCGATGATCGCAAGCATGAGCGGAAGGCCGTAGCGCGCAGCACGCACGACCGACTCCGGGCTGCCGCCGACGCCGAGCCAGGTGGTGAGCGTTCCGGATTCGGTGAACGGGTAGACCTGCTGGTCGGTAAGCGGCGCGCGGGTGTTGCCGGCCCAGGTGATCGGCTTCTCCTTGATGAGCTCCGAGAACAGGTTGACCTTTTCTTCGAAGAGTTCCTCGTACTGGCTGAGCTCGAAGCCGAACAGCGGGAACGACTCGGTGAACGAGCCGCGACCGAGGATGACCTCCGCGCGACCGTTCGAGATGCCATCGAGGGTTGCAAAACGCTGGAAGACGCGGATCGGGTCATCCGAGCTGAGTACGGTGACGGCGGTACCGAGGTGGATGCGCTCGGTCACGCTCGCAATCGCCGCGAGCACGATCTCGGGTGCGGTCACGGCGAAGTCGTCGCGGTGGTGCTCGCCGATGCCGATGAAGTCGAGTCCGACCTTGTCGGCCAGCACTCCCTGCGCCACGATGTTGCGCAGCACCTGCGCCTGGGACAACACGACGCCGTTGTCGTCGGCAGTGACGTCCCCGAACGTATCGATTCCGAACTCGATCGGCAGCTGGTCAGTCATGGTTCCCACTCTCAAGTAAATGCGTTTGCATGCTTATGTGCAGCGTTCAGGTCAACGATGCGATGGTCGACGCTATTCCCGCCACGAATGCACGGGCTCGAATCCGAGCAGGCGCCGGGCCTTGTCGATGCTCAACAGCGTTCCAACCCCCTCGACGGGTGTCGTGAACGGCACTCGCGGAAATACCGTTGCCGCAAGCTCGCTCGACGGCGTCGTCATCACGGTGTCGGATGCCGCAATCACGAATACTTCGGAACCCGTGATTCGAGACTCGAGCGCCAGCCGCACGGCCTGGGCACCGTCGCGTGAGTCGATGTAGCCCCACGCGTTCCACGCCCGCGCCTGCGGGTCGTCGTTGAACGACGGGAATGCGGCGTAGTCGGCCGGCTCCATGACGTTCGAGAAGCGAAGGCCGATGAACGATGCGTCGGGATTCCAGCGCGCAAAGTGGCGAGCAACCTCTTCGTCGACGGCTTTGCCGAGCGAATACGTGCTGTTCGGCTGCACCGGATATTCCTCGTCGACCGGGAAATACGGCGGCGGCGTCGTGGCGAACGGAAGCCCAAGCAGAGTTTCGCTCGATGCCCAGACAACTCGCAGTATCCCTGCGGCCTTCGCGGCTGCGAACACGTTGAACGTGCTCGTGACGTTGCTCGCGAAGGTCGCAGCGTTCGACGTCAGTCCCGGCGCGGGGATTGCGGCGAGGTGGACGACGGCGTCAATGGAGTCGTACCGGTCGTCAATCGAGGTCAGGGCCTCGAGCACCTGGCCGTAGTCGGTGAGATCGATGCGCAGGTAGGTTCCCGGTGCGCCAGCCGGCGGTGGCATCCGGTCGACGTTGACGACCTCGTAGCCGGCCCGGTCCAGGTGGGCGACGACGGCACGTCCCAGTTTTCCGCTACCGCCGGTGACGACTACTCGAGTCACTGCGTGTCCTTAACTTTCATCATTCGGTGGGGATCTCTCGTCATTCGGTGGGGGCAAGCGCGTCGGGCGACATGCTGATGAAGATTTCGCTGATGACGGGGTCGGCGACCTTGAGGGACACGACGTAGCCCTCGGCCGATTCGCCGACGAGAGCGGTCACCGGAAAACGGTCGGCGTAGCGACCGGCTCGAAACTGTTCGAGGGTTGTCGGCTCGAGCTGCCAGTTCCAGCCGGTGCCGTCGCCCACTTTGGCGAGGTCGGTGACGGCGAGCTCGGGGGACCGCTGCTGGTCGAAGTCGCTTGCCGCGATCGACACCCGCACCGGATCGGCGAGATAGTCGACAATCTCTCCCGCGGCCCCGGTTCCGATCGACTCTTCGACCAGGGCGACATCCGCATCCGACAGCACGTCGTCGCCGGAATTCGGGCTGGGTTCAGCGCTCGGCTCAGGAGAAGGGGTGGCTGTTGCGCTGGGGGTGGACGGCGCGCTGGCGCTCGCCGACGGGGTGGTCGCGGGCGCCGATTCAGTCTCGGGTTCGTAGTTCACCCAGTAGACGAAGGCGAAGAACGCTCCAAGCACCACGACGATTGCGGCACCGCCGATCGCTGCCAACCGCCAGGCGGGCTGGCGGTGGTGAACTGGCGCGCTGTGAGACATCTCTCTCGCCCTTCGCGATACCGCAACTCTGATGGGCAGAGTAGCTGACGGCCTCTCGGCAATTAGGCTAGACCAATGACCTCAACGGCTATAGCGGTAGCGCAGTTCGCGCCGGGGCCGGACTCTGTGTCGAATCTCGCCCAGATGCGCACCCTCGCCACAACGGCTGCCGCGCGCGGTGCCGCTCTCGTGGTGTTTCCGGAGTACTCCTCTTACTTCACTCCAGTGATGGGGCAGGACTGGGTGGATGCCGCCCAGCCCATCGACGGAGAGTTCGCTGCCGGGTTGGCCGCGCTCGCCGCCGACCTCGGCGTCCACGTCGTGGCTGGCATGCTCGAGCGTCGCGACGAGACCGCGCGCTTTTCGAACACTCTCGTTGCGTTCGACAGCACCGGGACCCTCGTCGCGAAGTACCGCAAGCTGCACCTCTACGACGCGTTCGGGCAGAAGGAATCGGACTGGGCGATCCCCGGCGACATCGAAGAACCCGAGCTGTTCGAACTCGGCGAAATCGTCGTCGGCCTGCAGACCTGCTACGACATCCGCTTTCCCGAAGTGACCCGTCGACTCGTCGATCGGGGCGCAACCCTCGTGCTTCTGCCCTCCGAATGGGTGCGAGGACCGCTCAAAGAACACCACTGGCGTACACTCGTGACGGCGCGAGCGATAGAAAACACGGTGTACTTTGCCGCCGCCGATCACGGCCCACCGGTCGGGGCAGGCAACAGCATGATCGTTGACCCGATGGGCGTCGAGATTGCGACTATCGGAGAATCGACGGATGTCGTCCTCGCCTGGATCGATCCGGCGAGAGTTGAATCGGTGCGAGTGACTAACCCGGCGCTCGCCCTTCGTCGCTTCGTGATCAGCGAAAACTAGCAGAGAGCCGCACCCGAAATGCCCGATCCGTATCGCATTGTCGTCGTCGAGGACGACGCCGACGTTGCCCTCTATACCAAGACCGTTCTGGAGAAGCGCGCCGGTTGCACCGTCGCGACCGTCAGCAACCCGTTCGACGCTCGTGCAACCATCGCGGAATTCAAGCCCGACGTCGTGATCACCGACATCGAGATGCCGGGAATGACCGGACTCCAGCTCATCGAGGAGACCAGGGTCGACCACCCGGCAATGCCGATCGTCGTGATGACCGCCTACATCTCGACCCACTACGCCGACGCGAGCCTCATCGCCCAGGCGGATGACTTCCTGCTGAAGCCGATCTCTTCTGCAGACCTCGTTGCCGTCGTGACGCGACTCGCCGAGGCAAGCCGTGCGCGCCAGACCTCCGGCGTCTCGCGGGTCTCCGTGCTCGCGATCGGCGCCAACGTCGACGACGTCGAAGCCGGACTCGGCGGAACGCTCGCTCGCCACCGCGCGTCGAGCGAGAGCGTCGCGATTCTCATCCTCTCCGGACACGAAGAGACCCCCGAGCGCGAGCGTGCCGCTGCGGCATCCGCTGAGCAGCTCGGTGCCCGCCTGATTCTCGACTCGCTTGTCTCGTTCGAACCGCATAGCCAGGGCGCGACCGCGAAAGCGATCGAGGCCGTCGTCGCTGAGATAGAGCCGACGATCGTGTACACGCACAGTGCGCAGGACTCCGACGAAGGTCACCGCGCCATTTTCAGCGCGACCCAGTTCGCAACCCGCAGCGTTCCCGCCATCGCGAGCTACCAGAACCGCACCTCGACGATCGACTTCCACCCGAACCAGTTCGTCGAAATCGACGACTTCATGGAGACGAAGCTCTCCCTGCTGTCGCTGTTCGAGTCGCCCGACGTCGAGCGTCCGTACCTCGACTCCGACACCGTGATGTCGACCGCCCGGTACTGGGGTCGCTACGTCGATGGACACCTCGCCGAACCGCTCGAGATGATCCGCGACGCCAACGGCCCGACGGCGCCGTAGTCCTCCGCGCGCTCGAGAATTTCGACAATCGTGGGTAAGGACACTCTTCGTATAACTACTAGTCTTGCGATTGAGGTAGTTGTGGATCCCCGAGAGGTTGTCGCCTAAGTGAACGGTGTCACAAGCGTCACCGACAAGGTGGCAGTTCTCGTGGTTGATGACAGCCCCGACCAGCGAATGCTGCTGCTGAAGTACCTGGAGCGGGCCGGCTGCGACGTTATGATCGCGGGAACCGCCGAAGAAGCAATCAGCGCGTGCGCCGAACGCGACCAGGAGCTCGTCGTCATTGATCTCGTGCTTCCCGGAATGGACGGCTGGGACCTCGCCGCCCACATCCACGCGTCGCACCCGGCCGCGGCGCTAGCCATCACCTCGGTGCTCGATAAGCGCCGGTACCCGGTCGGTCTCGCAACGCTTCCCAAGCCGTTCACCGGTGAAGATGTTCGCCGGGTGCTGCGCGACACGGTTCCACGATGGTCGGTGGCATGACTGACGCACCGCTGAGGGTAGTTATCGCCGATGACGACCCCGACATCCGTACTCTCGTCTCCATCGCGGTTCGCCGTGCCGGGCTCAACCTCGTCGCCGACGTCGGCGCGGGGGATACGGCACTCGTCGCGCTCAGGGAGCACAAGCCCGACATCGCGATTCTCGACGTCTCGATGCCCGGCATGACCGGCATCGAGGTGACCCGGGCACTGCAGGACGATGCAGAGCTCAGCGGCATCCGCGTGTTCCTGCTGTCTGCCGGTGTAACGGATGTCGCTCGCCAGGCCGGGATCGACGCCGGAGCCGAGGACTACTTCTTCAAACCGTTCAGCCCGCGCGAGCTCGCGGCACGCTTGGTCGAGATCGTGGCGAAGCCGGGAGCAGCGCTGTGAGCGTTCGCGAACTGCTCAACAAGTTCATTCTCGTTGACACTCCAACTCCGCTGCTCAAGCAGGCGCCGACGACGATCGCCTTCCTCGGTGCGGTCGCCATTGTTCTCTCGGTACCGGGTCTGGACTTCACCGACCGCACCGCGGCCATCGGCGGAATCTGGGGAGTCATCGTCGCGACGGTACTCGCGGCGGTCTTCACCTGGCAGCCGGCGTTCGCAAGGGTCGCGCTGCTCATCCCGTGTGTCGACCTGCTCGCGATCGGATTCTTCCGCGTCGGTACCGGCGGATCGCTCTCGCTCTTCGCGTCGCTGATCATCCTCCCGGTGATCTGGATCGCGGTGACCCCGCAGCGCCGGTACATCATCCTCGCGGCCGTCGGAACGTCGATCGCGCTCATGATGCCGTTCATCCTGAGCGGAACCCTCCCGCAGGGACCGAGCGACTGGATCCGCGGAATCTTCACACCGATCGTGTTCGCCATCGCCGCCGGAATCGTCAACGAGATGTCCCGCCAGGGCCGGGTACAGGTCGCGGCGATTCGTGCGCTCGCCGAAGAGCGTGATGTGATGCTGCGCGGTGCCGTCGACTACACCAACCGGTTGCGTGACAACGAGGAGCGCCTGCAGGCTGCCGATCGGCTCACCAGAAGCGTGCTCGACGCTGTCACCGAGCAGTCGGTCATCGGCACCGATGTCACCGGTCTCATCGACGTGTGGAATCCCGGAGCCGAGCGGATGCTCGGATACACCGCCGGTGACGCCCAGGGTAAGCGTTACATGCACGAGTTCCACCTCATTGAAGAGCTGCTCCTGCTGTCGAAGGAGCTCAACTACCCACCGGGTGAGACCGTACTCAACCCCGGCTTCTCCGCTCTCGTCGAAAGCGCTCGGCTCGGTCGCCCCGAGGTGCGCCAGTGGACCTACCTGCGCAGCGACGGCTCGTCGATTTCGGTGGATGTCGCCGTCACGCGTCGCGTCGACGAAACCCAGCGCACGGTCGGCTACATCTTCGTGGCCACCGACGTCACCCAGGCGCTTGAAGTATCGAGGCTCAAGGACGAGTTCGTCGGACTCATCTCGCACGAACTGCGCACGCCGCTCAGCTCGATCCTCGGCTACCTCGAACTCATGCGCGATGACGAAGACCAGCCGCTCTCCGATGAGCAGCTGCAGTACCTCGGCGTCGCCGAGCGCAATGCGCACCGACTGCTCCGGCTCGTCGGTGACCTGCTGTTCACGGCCCAGGTCGGCTCGAGCTCGTTCACGCTCGACGCGACCGACATCGAAGTATCGCCGGTGCTGCGCGCTTCCATCGAGTCGGCCGGACCGAACGCGGCGGCTGCGGGCGTGACGCTCATCACTAGCATTCCCGACGTCGCGTCGCCGATCAGCGGTGATGCGGTGCGACTCGGCCAGGCCTGCGACAACCTGATCTCCAACGCGATCAAGTTCACCCCGCGCGGAGGAACGGTGACCGTCTCGTCGATCAACACCGACGACCAGGTCATCATCACGATCAAGGACACCGGAATGGGAATTCCGACGGACGAACTCGATCAGTTGTTCGCGCGGTTCTTCCGGGCGTCGACCGCTACGCGCGCCGCGGTTCCCGGTGTCGGGCTCGGCCTGTCGATCACGAAAGCGATTGTCACGGCTCACCGCGGCGAGCTGGATGTCGAGAGCGAAGTCGAAGTCGGAACATCCTTCATCGTCCGCCTCCCGCTGAAGACCACGAAGAAGCTGGCGTAGCAGCGCTCGTTTTCTCGCGAACCGAGCGTCGTGGACGGTCCGTGGCGTCGGCGATGATTTCGATACGTTCGCTGGCGCTCACACTCAATCAACGAGGCTTTCGACGGGCCCTGCCGCCTTACCGCGCGAGCGTCGCCAGCCGCGAAGCCGCGTCCTCGAGCACCGAGTGGCGCTTGCAGTAGGCGAAGCGTACGAGGGACGAGTACTCCGCGCGGCGGTCGTCGCGCACGAAGGCGCTGACCGGCACTCCGACGACGCCAGCGAGTTCGGGAAGCTGGCGGCAGAAGGCGGCGGCATCCGTGAATCCGAGCGGAGCGGCATCCGCGATGACGAAGTAGCTTCCGGCGGGCCGGGTGACGTCGAACCCGGCGGTCTCGAGCCCGGTCGACAGCAGGTCGCGCTTCTCGCGCAGCGCGTTCGCTGTGCTCGTGAAGTACTCGTCCGGAAGCGCGAGCCCGACGGCGATGGCTGGCTGGAACGGTGCGCCGTTGACGAAGGTCAGGAACTGTTTGACGGCGAGAATCGCGGTGAGCAGTTCGTGGCCGGCGGTGATCCAGCCGATCTTCCAGCCGGTGGTGCTGAAGGTCTTGCCAGCGCTGGAGATCGTGACGGTGCGCTCGGATGCCCCGGGCAGCGTCGCGATCGGAATGTGCGGCGCTTCGAAGGTGAGGTGTTCGTAAACCTCGTCGGTGACGATGATCGCGTCGTGCTGGTGTGCGAGCTCGACGATGAGGGCGAGCGTGTCGCGGTCGAGCACGGTGCCGGTCGGGTTGTGCGGGTTGTTGATCAGGATGAGGCGCGTGCGACCAGTGACCGCCTTGCGCAGGTCGTCGTGATCGGGCTGGAAGTCGGGCCAGCGCAGCGGCACCGTGACGTGGGTGGCTTTGCTCAGGCCGATGATGGCCGCGTAGGAGTCGTAGAACGGCTCGAACGTGACGACTTCGTCGCCCTCGTCGGTGAGGGCGAGGATCGTCGCCGCAAGCGCCTCGGTGGCACCGGCGGTGACGAGCACTTCGCGGTCGGGGTCGACCTCGAGGCCGTAGAAGCGCTTCTGGTGGCCGGCAATGGCGCTGCGCAGAATGGGCAGGCCGAGTCCGGGAGAGTACTGGTTGAACCCGTCGCTGATCGCCTGGCGGGCGGCCTCGAGCACTTCGGCCGGGCCGTCCTCGTCGGGAAAGCCCTGGCCGAGGTTGATCGCGCCGGTCGCATTCGCGAGGGCGGACATCTCCGCAAAAATAGTCGGGCGCTGCTGCCCGTCGTCGCCAAGGAGCATCGCGCCGCGAGCAGCACGCTGCCAGGATCCTGAAATCGTCATCGTAATTCTCACTGTACCGACCCGCGGCTGGGTGATTTGTCGCCGTCGACTCAGTGGGTAACGCTCGTGCACATCGCAAAGTCGGCAATTTCTCCAGCCACGCCGGCTGGTCGCCTCCCGGAGCGGCGTGTCGCCCCGAATTGCCGACTTTGCGGTCGGAGTGGAGCGGCGGATGCACGGATGAGCACCCTGTGGAAGGTCTCGACGCGAAATCTGTGGCTCGCCTACCGTGTGGGAATGACAATTCGGCGGGGGCGAGGCTGGGCGGCCATCGGTGCGCTTGCGGTCGCGCTCACGACGCTGAGCGGATGCGGAACCGACACCCCGGTCGAGATCCCGACCCAGCAGCCGACGTCGACCCCCATCTTCGCGTCCGACGAGGAGGCGCTGGCCGGCGCACAAAGTGCCTATGCCGCGTATCAAAACGCTGTAGACGAAATACTTATGGATGGAGGCGCCCAGCCTGAGAGGCTCCGCGAATACGTGACGCCAGCGCTCTACGACCAGGAGGCGGTGGGATTTGAGCAGATTGCCGCGGACGGATTCCATCAAGTGGGGCGAACATTCTTCGACTCGCTGCAGTTGCAGTCTTACGATCCGAGTGCTCAAGACGGCGTCGCCGGCCTTGTTGTCTATCTGTGCAGTGATGTGTCTGAAACCGACATTAAAGACTCAGCGGGAAAGTCCGTGGTTCCAGAGGGCGGAACAGACCGAACGCCGTTTCAGGTGACCTTCGACATGGTCGACGCTCGATACCTTCCGGCTACTAGGACTGTCTGGACGGGGGCGAACTTTTGCGTTTGAAAATGGGCGCCCTTATCTCGACTGTTCTTCTCCTGATTGTGACTGGAGCCGCGAGTGAAGCTGCTGCAGAAGTGCCTTGCTCGGCATACATGGAAAAAATGCATAGGTGCCCGCCCAGTGTTGAGGGCACGATCGGCGACGACAGCGTCGACGTCAACGCGACCGTCGACAAAGGTGGCTCGTCAAACGATCGGTCGGGCAAGACGGGAGGCGACGGTAAGACGAACGGTCCCGGTGTCACAATCCCGCGCCCGGACTACCCCGAAAACGACCCGAACGCCGTCTGCCCGCGCCAAGACTCCGGCGGCTGCACTGGCTGGGGCCTGGATCGCGTGAACCCGCCGCCGGAGACCGAACCACCCGAAGACACCCCGCCCATCACCCTCGTCGACATTGCGAGCTTCACGCCCGACGTCGGCGCATCCCACATGGAACCAGGCGGGTGGATGGTCATCGGGCTCAACACCAACTTCTATTCAACGGGCGGGGTGAGCGTGATCGAGGGTGAACTGCTCGATCGCGACGCGGCGGTCCGCTTCACCCCGGTGGCCTGGCACTGGAGTTTCGGTGACGGCACCGCGATAGACAGCGCGTCGCCGGGCGCCTCCTGGCAGCAACTCGGTCTCGCAGAGTTCGAGGCGACATCCACGAGTCATATCTTCACGGAGACCGGTGCGGTGAGCATAGTGTTGACGATCGACTACTCCGCCGAGTACACGTTCAACGGCTCTGCGTGGACGCCGATCGCCGGAGTTCTGCCGGTGCAGACGACCCCGCTGACGGCACTGGCGGGCGACGCGCAGACCGTGCTGGTTGCCCGAGACTGCGGGCAGAATCCGCGCGGCCCCGGCTGCTAGATCTACTCCCATCAATGCTCCAGCGTGCTCACAGCGCGTCCAAATACAATGCTCAGGTTGGCGGTGGATGCTGGCACCGCTGGAAGGAGCACCCCATGTCTGAAACCCCCGAGAACAACAACACCACCCCCGAGCCTGTCGCACCTGAAAGTGCCGCACCCGCCCCCGAGGCAGCGCAGCCGCCGGCAGCACCCCAGGCGGCAACACCGGCCGCACCCGTCTCGACCCCCGCAGCCCCGGCAGCGCCCGCCCCCGCGGCGTCCGCTACCGGCCCGACGGAGCCGATCGCACCGCTGCAGTCGACGCTCCCGCAGCCGCCGGCCCCGATCAACACTGCCCCGGCCTCGCAGTCGTACGCGCCGCCCGCCCCGCTCAACAACGTCGCACATGCCGCACCGGCCGTGCCCGCGTTCTCCCAGCCGACGCCCCCGGCGTTCACCAACCAGGCTCCTCCCGCCTTCGGCGGTCAGCCCCCGGCAGCCCCGACCGCGCCAGCAACTGACGCCAAGGCGACCGCGCAGGGCTCGTCGTTCCGCCGCACCTCGACCGTCACGCTCGTCGCGGCGCTCGCCGTTGCCGCCCTCGTCGGTGGCGTGTCCGGAGCGGGCGTTGTCATGCTGACGAACGCCAACAACACATCGAACAGCCCCGCGTCGGCCACGGTCGACCCCACGAGCATTACGATCAACGACCCGGCCAACGCGACGACCATTACCGCGGTCGCTGCGAAGGCGGCGGCATCGGTCGTCACCATATCTGTCGCCGCGGGTGAAGAGGGTGGGACCGGATCCGGTGTTGTCCTCAGCAAGGACGGCTACATCCTCACTAACACCCACGTGGTGACCCTCGACGGTGCGTCCTCTGACGGAACCATCCAGGTGCAGCTCAACGACGGTCGCCTGTTCTCGGCGAAGCTCATCGGAACCGACCCGATCTCCGACCTCGCGGTCATCAAGGTCGAGGGCGTGACCGACCTGCAGCCCGCCGAGTTCGCCGACTCGAGCAAGCTCAACGTCGGCGATTCCGCCATCGCGATCGGTGCGCCGCTCGGTCTCAGCGGCACCGTTACCGACGGCATCGTGAGCGCGCTCAACCGCAGCATCACGATCGCGTCTTCCGCGGTTCCGGACGACACCGAGCAGGAAGACACCCAGGACCAGAGCGAGAGCCCGTTCGAACTCTGGGGCTTCGACCTTCCCGGCCAGGACAGCACCGCCACGTCATCCACCCCGACCATTTCGCTGTCGGTCGTGCAGACGGATGCCGCCATCAACCCGGGTAACTCCGGTGGTGCGCTGCTCAACTCGCAGGGTGAGGTCATCGGTATCAACGTCGCTATTGCGAGCGCCGGCGGATCGAGCGCATCGAGCCAGTCCGGAAGCATCGGTGTCGGCTTCGCGATTCCCGCGAACCTCGCCGAGCGCGTCTCCAAGGAGATCATCGCCAATGGTTCGGCAACGCACGGCCTGCTCGGCGCCTCCGTTGGGGATGTCTCGACGGATGACGCCAGCGCGACCGTCGGGGCAGTCATCAAGGAGGTTGTCGCCGGAGGCGCAGCTGAAGAGGCCGGACTCAAGGCCGGCGACGTGGTCACGACCTTCAACGGTCTTCCCATCACCGGAATGACCGACATCACCGCCCAGGTTCGCGCACTCGCGGCCGGTGCCGACGCGACGCTCACCTACGTGCGCGACGGTAAGGCATCCTCGGTCGACGTCACGCTCGGAACCCTCGAGCAGTAAGCAGCGCCATCGCTTAGTGCTTCGACCTTCCTGACGGGCACGTGAACGCCACCCGGTGTTCACGTGCCCGTTGTGCGTCGGCTGGTAAGCTCTACCGACCCAAACCCGCTCGACATATTGGATTCCATGGCCACCACGGCAGGCACCTTTCCCGGTGTGTCGTACGTAATGCCCGTACTCAACGAGGTTGAGCACATCGAGGCAGCCATCGACAGTCTCACCGCGCAGGATTACCCGGGTGAATTCGAGATCGTGCTCGCTCTCGGGCCGAGCGTCGACGGTACCAATGACGTCATCAGCGCGATGGCGGCGATCGATCCCCGCATCCGAAGCATCCCCAACGAACTTGGTTCAACGCCGGGTGGACTGAACGCCGCGATCCGTGCGTCATCGCATCCGATCGTCGTCCGCGTCGACGCCCACTCGGTGCTGCCGGTCGACTACACGAGCGTCGCGGTCGCGACCCTGCAGCGCACCGGAGCCGCCAACGTCGGCGGAATCATGAAGGCCGAGGGATCGAGCTCCTTCGAGAAAGCTGTCGCCCACGCGTACGGGGCGCCGGAAGGACTCGGCGGAACCCCTCATCACGTCGGCGGCGCAGAAGGCCCGGCCGAAACCGCGTACCTGGGTGTGTTCCAGCGCGCCAAGCTCGTCGAGGTCGGCCTGTTCGACGAGAACATCAAGCGCGGGCAGGACTGGGAACTCAACCGCCGCCTTCGCGCAGCCGGGGGAGTCGTCTGGTTCACGCCCGCCCTCAAGGTCGTCTACCGCCCGCGGTCGAACCTGCGCACTCTCGCACGCCAGTTCGTCGCGACCGGAATCTGGCGCGGTGAGCTCGCTCGTCGCTTCGGCACAGCGAACTCGCTTCGTTACTTCGTTCCGCCGCTCGCCGTAGTCGGCGTGATCGTCGGCCTCATTCTCGGCATGATCGGACTCTTCGGCTCCGGCAGCTGGCAGCAGTGGCTCACCCTGGGGTTCATCGTCCCGGCCGTCTATGCCCTCTTCGTTGTGCTCGCATCCGTGCGCGCCGCGAGCTCCGGGGTACGCTCCGGTCTCTGGTATCTCGTAGTCTTGCCATGCATTCACTTCGGCTGGGGGATCGGGTTCATCCTCGGATTCCTCAAGCTGACCAGAAACATCACGGTACACACGGGAAGGTGACAGTGACGTCGCTCGACGCCCGGCCAGTGCGGCCAACAAGCATCGCCCAGCTGCGGGAGGTTACCCAACCCCCTGAGGTGCGCCTGCGCGCCAACGCCGAGCACTGGACCGCATCGCTCTACCTTCGCGACATCTCCCCGTATTTGACGTGGATGCTGCTCAAGACGTCGATCTCTGCCAACGGTGTCACCGGGCTGATGATCCTCGTCGGATGGTCGACCGCGCTTTCCCTGCTTATTCCCGGCGTTGCCGGCGCAACGCTCGCCCTCGTGCTCGGCCAGCTGCAGATGCTGGTCGACTGCAGTGACGGCGAAGTGGCGCGCTGGCGCAACTCGCGCTCGCCCGCCGGGGTGTTTCTCGACAAGGTCGGGCACTACTCGACTGAAGCGCTCATTCCGATCGTGCTCGGCATCCGCGCTGCCGGATTCCCGTTCACGACCCCGGCCGACTTCGCCTGGACCACGGCCGGCTTCGCGCTCGCGCTCGTCATCGTGCTCAATAAGGCGCTCAACGACATGGTCCACGTCGCCCGCGCGAACGCCGGACTCGAGAAGCTCAGCGACCACAAGAGCGAAGCCGAGCCGAGCGGACGTCTCATCGCCAGGCTCCGTCGCCTCGCCCGCTTCGTGCCGTTCCACCGCCTGTACCACTCGGTCGAACTCACGATCATCATCTTCGGTGCGTCGATCGTCGGACTGTTCCTTCCGCCGCTCTACGCCGACCGCATCCTGCTGCTCGTGCTGCTTCCGCTCGCCGTCCTCGCGCTATTCGGCCACTTTGTGGCGATCATGGCGTCGAAGCGCGTGCGGTCGTAGGAATGCCGCCCGTCCCCACCGTCGGCGTCGTCTCCCTCACGCAGGGAACGCGTCCGGATGACCTCGCCAGTGGCCTGCAGAGCCTGCTCGCCCAGCACGGGGTGGAACTCGACATCGTGGTGGTCGGCAATGGCTGGGTTCCGGTTGATCTACCCGCCGGCGTCAAGTCGCTCGCGCTCGAGTCGAACCTCGGCATCCCGGACGGCCGCAATCGCGGGGTCGAACAGGTCACCGGCGACTACATCTTCTTTCTCGACGACGACGCGAGCATCCCGTCGCCGACGTTTCTCGCCGACGCGATTGCCAAGCTCGAGGCCGACCCGTCGATCGGGCTGCTGCAGCCACGCGTGACCGACCCAACCGGCAAGGAGAACCCGCGCCGCTGGATCCCGCGGATTCGCAAGGGCGAGGCGACCGCATCCGGCCCGGTGTTCTCGGTCTGGGAAGGCGCGACGCTGCTTCCGCGCCGGGTTTTTGATGCGACCGGCGGCTGGGCAGGTCCGTTCTTCTACGCGCACGAGGGAATCGAGCTCGCGTGGCGCGTCTGGGACCAGGGCCTTCGCACCTGGTACGCCGGCGACCTCCAGGCGAACCATCCGGCAATCAAGCCGACCAGGCACGACTACTACTACCGGCTCAACGCCCGCAACCGGGTGTGGCTTGCCAAGCGCAACCTGCCCTGGGTGCTCGTACCGTTCTATGTCGGTTCGTGGACCGGCATCCAGCTGCTGCGGTCCGTGCGCAATCGCGACGGGCTGCGGGCCTGGTTCGGCGGCTGGGCCGAGGGCTGGCGCGAGAATCCGGGCGACCGTCGAGGCATCAAGTGGGTAACGGTATGGCGGATGACGCGCTCCGGCCGCCCGCCGCTGATTTAATCGAACCGTGCCCTTGCTCAAAGACCTCAAAAACGGCTGGAGCGTTGGACGCAGGCTGCTGCGCTTTCGCAAAACGCGCCGCGCCCTCGCCGCGCGCGTTGCCGCGCTCGCACCGCTCGACCCCGGAAGCATCAAGATCGGGGTGTACTTCGCCGACACCAAGGTGAACCTGTACCAGATGCGCCAGTGGTACGGACCGCTCGCCGAACTGGCGAAGACCTACCCGGTTGCCGTGATCTCGCGCAGCCCGAGCTCGACGCTGACGATGCTCGACGAGTCTCCGGTGCCGGTGCGCTACCTGCGCAAGGTAGCCGACCTCGAGGCTTTCGTTGAGGCCCAGGACCTCAAGATCATTTTCTACGTGAACCAGAACGCCAAGAACTTCCAGATGTTCCGGTACGCGCGCATGTGGCACGTTTTCATCAACCACGGTGAGAGCGACAAGATGTACATGACCACCAACCAGTTCAAGGCCTACGACTACAGCTTCATCGCCGGCGAGGCCGCTCGGGATCGCCTCTCGCGCAAGCTGTGGGCGTTCGACCTCGACCGGCAGACGCTGCAGATCGGTCGTCCGCAGGCTGACCACTTCGTCGGAGAATTGCCGTACACACCCGACGAGCGCACGGTCGTGCTGTACGCGCCGACCTGGGAGGGCGACCGGGAAGCTGCCGCCTACGGCTCGATCGCTACCCACGGCGTCACTCTCGTCACGAAGCTCCTCGCGACCGGCAAGCACCGCGTTGTCTACCGCCCGCACCCGCGCAGCGGGGTGCTCGACCCGGACTACAAGGCCGCGAACCTCGACATCATCGCGCGGATCGCCGCAGCCAACGCCGCTGATCCCGCCGCCAAGCACGTCTTCGACGACGGCAACGAGCTCGGCTGGCAGCTAGCTGCAGCGGATGTCGCCATCACCGATATCTCCGCGATGGTCTACGACCGCCTCGCGACGGGAAAGCCGCTGCTGATCGCGCGTCCGGCATCCGCTTTCGCGGAGATCGACGAGACCGGCTACCTCGGTCACTGCGAGTGGCTCACGACAGAGACGTCCGCGGATATCGTCGGTGTCGTCGATCGTGTGCAGACCAGCGAAGAAGCCCTGCGCAACCTGCAGTTCTGGGTCGAGCGTCACTTCGGCGATACGACACCGGGAGCCGCGACGGCGCGCTTCCACGGTGCGGTTGAGACTCTCGTCGCGGAGTGGGATCGCCACGCGGCCATCCACGCCGACGACCGCCGCTCGAGCGAGAGCAACCCGTTCGACCTCGACGAGGATGACGAAGGCGGAGTCCGCGAGGACTAGCTCCTCCCCGTCGTTTTAACTGCAAAACTCAGGCTGCAGAGCGGTCTCATCCCCAGTCTCGGGACGAGACACTCGCGGGGCCTGAGTTTTGCAGTCGAGCAGCCGGTTGTGGTGGGGCTGGCTGACTAGCCGGGCTACGCCTGCGGCGGGATCGCGGTCGGGTCGACCGGCTGGTCCAGTGGCGGGCCGTAGTTCGGCGCGGGCTGGGGAGCCTCGATGGCCCGCTGGCCGCCCATGAGCGCCTTCGGGTGCTTGAGCCGGGGAAAACGTGGCGTGCCGGGCTCGCGGGGTGCCCGCGGTGCCCTGGGCTCGCGCGGAAGGCGCAGTCGCGGCGCGAGGATGTCGGGGAATGCGGCAGGCGGAGGCGGGAACGCTTCGCGGGACCCGCGGATGATCTGGCGGCCGAGCAGGTGGTTTCCGGTTCCGCCGACGACCGCCCCGATGCCGAACGGGATGGCGCGGCCGATCGCGTTCGTGCTCTGGGTGATGGCGAAGCGCTTGAGGAAGGTCTTCTTCATCTGGTCGGCGATTTTGCCGACGGCTGCTTTCGGCAGGTTCTTGGTGACCAGCTCGCCCCAGAAAGCGGTGCGAACCGGACCGACGCCCGCGGCCTGGCCGGCGAGCTGCTTGACGAGGTCAGAGCCGGCCGTACCGAGCACGAGGGTCATCACGAGGGCGCGAGCGCGGTCCGGGTCGTCGACGACGATCCCGTGGACCTCGGCAACCGACTGCGCGAAGAGTGCGCTCGCCTCGAGGAATCCGCCGGTCTCCACGGCGGACAGCGCGAGCGACGCTCCGACACCGACCGCGGGGATGACGGCGCTTGCACCGACGACCGCTCCACCGGTCGTGACGGCGGTCAGGTAGCGACGCTCGAGGGTCTTGATGACCTCTTCGGGTGTCGCGTTCGGGCGACCGGCGCGGATGCTGCGCAGGTGAGCGAGGACAACCGGACGCTGGACGGTAAGGACGCGATCGATGCCGGTGACGACGAAGTGATTGGTCGGGCTAAGAGATTCGGGGGAGCTCATACCTCAGCGTAGTCAGCGTTGTACTGTGCAAGTACCTCATCGATGGAAGCGTCCAGCACAAGCTCACCTTTGTTCAGGTACAGGCCGCGGGTGCAAAACCTGCGGAGGTCCTTCTCGTTGTGCGAGACGAAGAACAGCGTGCGGCCGCCCTCGAGCAACTCTTCGATCCGCTTGTAGCACTTCTCGCGGAAGCCCTTGTCGCCGACGGCGAGAACCTCGTCGACCAGGATGATCGGCTCTTCGAGCTGCGTGACGACGGAGAAGGCGATTCGTACCTTCATTCCGCTCGAGAGGTGCTTGTACGGGGTGTCGAGAAACGCGCCGATCTCGGCGAACTCGATGATCTCGTCGAAGCGGGCGTCGACATCCGCTCGCTTCATCCCGTGCAGTCCGGCGGTCAGGTAGACGTTGTCGCGCACCGTGAGTTCCGGAACGAATCCGCCGGTGATCTCGATGAGCGGGGCGACGCCGCCCTTCACGCGAACGCTTCCCTCGTCGGGAAGGATGACCTCGGCCACGAGCTTGAGCAGCGTGGACTTGCCCTGGCCGTTGCGCCCGACCACGCCGATCGCTTCGCCCGCGGTCACCGTGAAGCTCGCGCCGCGCAGTGCCCAGAACTCACCCGAGAGCGTTCGGCGGTTGCGCCCCGCGAACAGGTCTTTGAAGTTGCGCCTCGAGCGACGATTGCGACGAAAGCGGATGCCGAGGTTCTCGACTTCGATGACCGTTGGTTTCGTGGTGGTCGCGATGGTGTCCGTCACGCTAGATCTCCTTCAGGACGGCACGCTCGGTGCGCTGGAAGACGAGGATGCCGATGAACAGGATCGCCAGGCTCATGAAGATCGCGACGATGACGGTGAAGGCGTCGAACTGGTCGGGGAAGAACGCGGAACGGTAGAGCGACAGGATGCCGCTGAGCGGGTTGAACGCCGCCCAGACGTGCAGTTGGGCCGGAAGATCCTTGACGCCGTAGATGATCGGCGAGGCATAGAACAGGAAGCGCAGGATGAGCTTGACTGCGCGGTTCAGGTCGCGGAAGAACACCACGAGCGGCGCGACGACGAGACCGAGCCCGACGGTCAGGATCGCCTGGACGACGATCGCGAGCAGGAAGTAGAAGGCTTCCCAGTGCAGGGTCGCCCCGGTGAAGATCGCGAAGAGTGCGAGAACCGGAAGGCTCGCGATGAACTCGATTCCCTTCGACAGCACGAGGCTGGCGACCCAGATCGTGCGCGGGATTTTCGTCGAGCGGATGAGCTTGGCCTCGACGAGGTAGACCCGCGTGCAGTCCGAGATCGCCCCGTTGAACCACATCCACGGCAGCAGCGCCGTCAGCAGGAAGACGATGTACGGCGACTCACCGACGTTGCGGTTGAAGACCTGGGTAAAGACGAACAGGTAGATGCCGGCCATGACCAGCGGGTCGAGAATCGACCAGAAATACCCGAGGAAGGATGTCGAATAGCGGACGCGCAGGTCCCGCCTGGCCAGAAGCCACAGCGAATGGCGATACCGCTCGACGCGCGACCACACGGCTCGCTCGGGTACAGCGGTCACGTCGCATCCTTATCGGGACAGAAATATCCTGACCCTTCGGGATGACTTGCTCACCCGAATTCGTCTAGACGAAGAGGTTTGCGCGCTCCAGGTCTTCAGCGAAGTCGATTTCGACGGCGTAGAGGTCAGAGATATCTACCGGCTCAACGAGCAGGTTGTCCTGCTCAATCGCCAACTCTAATCCACGTTCGAAGTAGTCCTGGTCGTCAACGCGCTTGAGGTGCTTGAGCAGCGCTGCCTTGTCGTCGCGGGAGATGTAGTTGATGCCGACAGCTTCGCCGAGTCCGCCAACAACCGTCTTCGACAGTTCCTTGATGTAACCCTCGGCGTTGGTCGTGTACTTGACCTCTTCATCAGAGACCTTGTCGGTGTTGACCGAGACGAAGGACTGGTCGCGGGCGATCATCTTTGCTGCGCGCTCGAGTGCTTCGGGGTCGAAGACGACGTCGCCGTTCATCCACAGCACGCCACCGGGAGCGGATGCCTGCAGTGCACGCATCAGGCTCTTCGAGGTGTTGGTCTGGTCGTACTGCTCGTTGTAGACGAACGATGCCTGCGGAAAAGCCTCGATGATGTGCTCGAGCTTGTAGCCGACAACCACGGTGACCTGGGCAGCGCTGCCGAATGCGTGGTTGATGTTGTCGAACTGCTGCTGCATGATGGTGCGGCCGTCAGCGAGTTCGGTAAGTGGCTTGGGGAGTGAACGGCCAAGACGGCTGCCCATTCCAGCGGCAAGAATTACAATCTGCGTAGTCACTATGTGTCTCCTCAGTAGGTGTCGGATGCCCCTGCCACAAGTGAACCGACAAAAAACGTTTCCCTGCTGTTTACCTCTGGGGCATAGAAGTTGACACGTCCTTGTGCGTGGCCAGTCTACCGACAGGCCTTTTAAAGGATAGGGAAGCTAGCTGGATGTTGTCGTTTTGTGATGGAATCTCGAACGGCGAGTGCGAGCCCATACCACTTGATACGGTTGAGCCGTGGATTCCGAACCAGAAGCAACCGAGGCCAAGACCCCGCCTGCGGCCCGTAAGACAGCCGCGCGCGCGTCCACGTCGACTCGAACTGCGACCCCCGCCCGCAAGGCCGCTCCGCGCAAGCCGAGAGCGCCGAAGGTCGTTGCTCCGGTAGTCCGCGAAAATGCCCTGAAAATCACCGGTCTGGTGAAAAGGTTCGGCGACAAGACCGCCGTCGCGGGAATCGACCTCGAGATCCCCGCCGGCTCGTTCTTCGGAATCGTCGGCCCCAACGGCGCGGGTAAGACCACCACGCTGTCAATGGTCACGGGGCTCCTACGTCCCGACTCCGGCACCGTAACCGTCCACGACGTCGACGTCTGGGCTGACCCGGTAGCCGCGAAGCGCAAGATGGGCGTGCTTCCGGACCGCCTGCGACTCTTCGACCGCCTCACCGGTGGCCAGCTGCTCTACTACTCCGGCATCCTGCGCGGACTCGACGGTGCCACGGTCAAGGCCCGCACCCGTGACCTCGCCGCGGCCTTCGGTCTCGACGAGTCGCTCGACCGTCTCGTGACCGACTACTCGGCCGGCATGACCAAGAAGCTCGCGCTCGCTGCGGCCATGATCCACTCGCCGCGGCTGCTCGTGCTCGACGAGCCGTTCGAGTCGGTCGACCCGGTCTCCGCTGCCAACGTCATCGAGATCCTGCAGCGCTACGTCGCGGCCGGCGGAACCGTCGTGCTGTCCAGCCACACCATGAACCTCATCGAGCGGGTCTGTGACTCGGTCGCGATCGTCGTCAACGGTGCGGTCCTCGCGAGTGGTCCGATGGCGAGTGTTCGCGGAACCAAGTCCCTCGAAGAGCGCTTCGTCGAACTCGCGGGTGGGCGCAAGAGCGCGGAGGGCATGGAGTGGTTGCACACCTTCTCCGACTGAAGCTCCAGCTTCTCGGAAACTCGTTCCGCCGCAGCCCGTGGCAGCTCGTCGGTATGGTCCTCGGTCTCATCTACGGACTGGGTACCGCGGTCATCGTCATCGCCGGCCTGCTCGCGCTGCGCTTCGTCGACGCCGAGACCGCGCGCAACACCGAGGTCGTCTTCGGTGCCATCGTCGTCGTCATCTTCACGGTCATCCCGCTCACGCTCGGGATCGACGACACGCTCGATCCGCGTCGCTTCGCGCTGTTCGGCCTCCCGAACAACAAGCTCGCCACCGCGATCGCCATCGCCTCGCTCGTGAGCATCCCGGCGATCGTCATCACGTCGATCGCGCTCTCGCTCATCGTCACCTGGAGCCGGGACGGCATCTCGATCGCACTCGCGGTAGTCAGCGCTGTTCTGATCGTCGCGACCTGCCTGCTGTCGGCTCGAGTGGCGACATCCCTCGCCGCGTTCTTTCTCGCCACCCGCCGGGCACGGGACCTCACCGGAATCCTCGGTGTCGTCGCCCTCGTCGCGGTCAGCCCGGTCATCGCATCGCTCGCCTCGGTCGACTGGCAGCGCGACGGACTGACCGTCCTGGCTGGCATCGAGCGCGTGGTCTCCTGGACGCCGCTCGCGGCAGCGTGGGCGTCGCCGGCGGATGCTGCCAACGGTGACATCGCTGGCGCGCTTCTGAAGATGCTGATCGCCTTCGTCTGGATCGGAGTGCTCTGGCTCGCCTGGCGCGGACTCCTCGGCCTCATGCTGGTCACCCCGGAGCGCCAGCCGCAGGCCAAGCGCTACGCCGGGCTCGGCTGGTTCGACCGCCTGCCGCGCACGCCAACCTGGGCCATTGCCGCTCGCAGCCTCACCTACTGGGCTCGAGACTCCCGGTATGGCACCTCGCTCGTGATCATCCCGCTCATCCCGCTCGTGATGATCGTGGCGCTCAGCATCGCTGGCGTGCCGACCGACATCCTCGCGCTGCTGCCGGTGCCGGTCATCTGCCTGTTCCTGTCCTGGGCCGTGCACAACGACGTCTCTTTCGACAACACGGCCATCTGGCTGCACCTGTCGGCGAGTACATCGGGAATCGCCGACCGCTGGGGCCGGCTCATCCCGATCCTGTTCGTCGGCATCCCGGTGCTCGGGCTCGGTTCGGTGGCGAGCATCGCCGTCAATGGTGACTGGACGCTGCTCGGTCCACTCGTCGGTGTCAGCGCCAGCATCCTGTTCTCCGGTCTCGGACTGTCGAGCATCATGTCGGCGGCGTTCCCGTACCCGACCGTGCGACCGGGCGACAGCCCGTTCGCTGCGCCGCAGGGTGGGGGAAGCCCGTCGGGCATCATCCAGGCGTTCTCGTTCCTCGCGATCGTGCTGCTCGCGGCTCCGGCCGGGTATTTCGCCTACCTCGGCATCATGGGCGAGCCGGTCTGGCTGACGCGCTCGCTGCTCGCGGGCGTCGGGATCGGCCTGTTCGCGCTCATCGGCGGGTCCGTTATCGGCGCAGCGGTGTACGAGCGTCGCGCCCCGCAGATCCTCGCGTTCTCGATGCGGAACTAGCCTGCGTCATCCGCTCTGCTGCCGTAAACTTGTGCCATGACTGACACCGAGCACACCGGCGGCGGAACCTCGACCCTCGACCGCGAACTCGAGGAGCTGCTCAATCAGGAGCAGGTCGAAGAGGGCGACCACGAGCGTTTTTCGCACTACGCCCCCAAGAACAAGATCATGGAGTCGGCGCTGACCGGCAAGCCCGTGCGCGCGCTGTGTGGCAAGCTCTGGACGCCGGGTCGCGACCCGGAGAAGTTTCCGGTCTGCCCCACCTGCAAAGAGGTCTACGAGACGCTGAAGTAGCGTCTGTTTGCCTCTTTGGGGCAAACAGTTACACGTACACGGTCGGGATAGCGGGCTCGCCGCGCGAGAGGCGGAAGGCTCCGGCGGGGAGCTCGGCGACTGACGCGGCGCGGTGGGTCCGGGCCAGCGCGGCACCGGCGGGGCCGGTGTAGCGGGTATCAGTCACCCCGTCGGTGATGAGCGGGACGAGCAGCGGGCGTCCGGCATCCTCGGGGCCTGGCTCGTCGAGATGGATCGTCTCGGCGGTTGCGACGCCGTCGACGAGGGTGCGCATCGGGTACTTGCGTCCGGCGACGGTGGCCTTCGCGGTCGACTTCTTGGCGACATCCACCCAGTTGCCCTCGTCGTCCACGCGGGATACGAGTTTGTAGACCATGCCGGAGGCCGGATGTCCGGAGCCGGTGACGACGGAGGTCCCGACCCCGTACGAGTCGACCGGCGCCGCGCGCAGGGCCGCGATCGTGTATTCGTCGAGGTCGTTCGTCACTGTGATCTTGGTGTTGACCGCTCCGAGGGAGTCGAGCTGGGCCCGCACCGCCGCGACCTGCGCCGGCAGGTCGCCGGAGTCGATGCGGACGGCGCCGAGCGTGGTTCCCGCAACGCGCACAGCGAGATCGACCGCGGCGGTGACGTCGTAGGTGTCGACGAGCAGCGTTGTGCCGGAGCCGAGGGCTGCGACCTGCGCGCGGAACGCCTCTTCTTCGCTGTCGTGCAGCAGCGTGAACGCGTGGGCGGCTGTGCCCATCGTCGGAATGTCGTAGCGGCGCCCGGCTTCGAGGTTGCTCGAGGCACCGAAGCCCGCGATCCACGCGGCGCGCGCGGCCGCGACGGCCGAACGCTCGGACGCCCGGCGCGAGCCCATCTCGGCGAGCGGCCTACCGTCGGCGGCCGAGACCATTCGCGATGCGGCCGAGGCGACAGCGGAGTCGTAGTTGAGCACGCTGAGCGTCAGCGTCTCGAGGATGACGGCCTCGGCGAAGGTGCCCTCGATCACGAGAATGGGCGAGTTCGGAAAGTACGCCTCACCCTCGGCGTAGCCCCAGATCGTGCCCGTGAAGCGGTAGTTCGCCAGCCAGTCGAGGGTCGCTGCGGTGACAACGCCGTTGTCCTTCAGCCAGGTGAGTTCGGCATCCGTGAATCTGAACTGCTCGATCGCCTCGAGCAGCCGCCCGGTGCCGGCGACGATGCCGTAGCGGCGTCCCTCGGGAAGGCGGCGCGCGAAGACCTCGAAGATCGACTGCCGGTTGTGCCGGCCGCTCGCAATCGCGGCGTCGATCATCGTGAGTTCATAGCGGTCGGTCAACAGCGCGGTGCTCATGAGTCGAGCCTATCCAGCGCGGCAGGTTCGAGGCGGCGCTCAGGCGCGCACCGCTAAACTTGCCAGCGTGACGGATGCGCCCATAGGAGTTTTCGACAGCGGCGTGGGAGGACTCACGGTCGCGCGGGCCATCATCGACCAGCTCCCGCGGGAGTCGATCCTGTACGTCGGTGACACCGCGCACTCGCCCTACGGCCCGAAGCCCATCGCCGAGGTACGCCGCTACGCGCTCGACGTGATGGACGACCTCGTCGCCCAGGGCGTCAAACTGCTCGTCATCGCCTGCAACACCGCGTCAGCAGCGATGCTGCGCGACGCCCGCGAACGCTTCACCGACGGCTACGGCATCCCGGTCGTCGAGGTCATCCAGCCGGCGGTTCGTGCCGCCGTCCGGCAGACCCGCAACAAGCGCGTCGGGGTGATCGGCACGGTCGGCACCGTCAAAACGAAGTCCTACGAGGACGCCTTTGCCGCGGCATCCGACCTGCAGATCTTCACCCAGGCGTGCCCGCGCTTCGTCGAGTTCGTCGAGGCCGGTGTGACGAGCGGCGCTGAACTGTTCGAGGTCGCCGAGGAGTACCTCGGTCCGCTCAAGACGGCTGACATCGACACGCTCGTGCTCGGCTGCACGCACTATCCGCTGCTGGCCGGCGCCATCCAGTACGTGATGGGCGAAAACGTCACCCTGGTATCGAGCGCCGAAGAAACCGCCTACGACGTCTATCGGATGCTGGTGAAGCACGGTCTGGAGCGCACGGTGCAGACTCCGCCGACCTACACTTTCGAGGCCACCGGAGACAGCAAGGCCGAGTTCCTGAATCTGGCCTCCCGTTTTCTCGGCCCGGAGGTCACCTCGGTCGACCTGGTCGAGACCGGCACCATTTCGCTCCCCAAACTTTCGAACTAGCCAGACCTAACGAATAAAGGAAGTACATGTCACGTCACGACGGCCGCGAGGCAAACGAACTGCGCGAGGTCACCATCGAACGCGGGTGGAGCGACCAGGCCGAGGGGTCGGCGCTGATTTCGTTCGGCCGCACGAAGGTGTTGTGCACGGCGTCGTTCACGAATGGCGTTCCGCGCTGGCTCAAGGGCAAGGGAACCGGGTGGGTGACCGCGGAGTACGCAATGCTTCCGCGCTCGACGAACGACCGGATGGACCGCGAAGCCGTCAAGGGCAAAATCGGTGGACGCACGCACGAGATCTCCCGCCTGATCGGACGCAGCCTTCGCGCTGTCGTCGACACCAAGGCGCTCGGCGAGAACACCCTCGTCATCGACTGTGACGTCCTGCAGGCCGACGGCGGCACGCGCACCGCGGCCATTACGGGCGCCTATGTCGCTCTCGCCGACGCGATCGAGTGGGGCCGCGACAAGGGATTCATCGGCAAGAACTCGAAGCCGCTGCTCGACAGCGTTGCGGCCGTGTCGGTCGGCATTATCGACGGTGCTCCCATGCTCGACCTCGCGTACGTCGAGGATGTCCGCGCCGAGACCGACATGAACGTCGTCGTCACCGGGCGTGGCCTGTTCGTCGAGGTCCAGGGAACCGCCGAGGGTGCTCCCTTCGACCGGAACGAACTCAACGCTTTGCTCGACCTCGCGGTCGGTGGCGCAGCGGACCTCACCGCCCTCCAGGTGCAGACGCTGGCCGCGGCACGGTCATGACCATCCAGCTCGTGCTCGCGACGCACAACGCGCACAAGGTCGAGGAGCTGCGTCGCATCCTCGGTCCGGTGCTCGATGGCATCGAGCTCATCGGCTACGACGGACCGGAGCCGATCGAAGACGGTGACACGTTCGAGGCGAACGCGCTGATCAAGGCGCGGGCGGCATCCATTCACACCGGGCTCCCCGCGATCGCCGACGACTCCGGAATCAGCGTCGATGCTCTCGACGGTGCCCCCGGCATCCTGTCCGCGCGCTATGCCGGCAATCGCGACGATCACGAGAACCTCGAGCTGCTGCTCGGTAATCTCGCGAGCGAAGAGGATCGCGCGGCACAGTTCTACTGCGCTGCCGCGTTCGTGAACGGCAGCTTCGAGCACGTCGAGCTCGGCGTCTGGCCGGGAACGGTGCTCGCCGAGGCTGCCGGCGTCGGCGGATTCGGTTACGACCCGATCTTCAAGCCCGACGGTCTCGACGTAAGTGCGGCCGAGCTCACCGCCGACGAGAAGAACGCCATCAGCCACCGCGCGAAGGCCTTCGCGCAGCTGATGCCGGTCGTGCGCGAGCGCCTGCTCTAGCTCCGGAAATAGTCGCTGTAAGCAGAACCGCTGGCTTTGACCGGCGGGGTCGGGTTGGCTTGGCGCATGACAACGCGACTCCTCGTGCTCGGCGGCACAGACTTCGTCGGCCGCGCCCTCGTCGCTGAGGCGCTCGCGCTCGGCTGGGACGTCACGGCGCTCAGTCGCGGCACGCGCGGGGTTCCCGAGGGTGCCAGGCAGCTCGTGGCCGACCGGCGCGAGCCCGGATGGCTCGACGTGCTCGGCGACGAATCGTGGGACATCGTTGTCGACACGTGGTCGTGGGAGCCGTCTGCGGTGCGTGATTCGGCATCCGCTCTGGTCAATCGAGCCGCGACCTACGCGTATATCTCGAGCCGGTCGGTGCACCCGTACCCGACGCCGCGGGGCGCGGACGAGAACCAGCCGCTCGTCGAGGCTTCGGCGGATGACGAGGGCTTCGACGACTACCCGCGAGCAAAAGCGGGTGGCGAGCGTGCCGCCGTCGCAGCCTTCGGCGACCCGGCGCTGCTCGTGCGTCCCGGACTCATCATCGGACCACATGAGAACATCGGCCGGCTTCCCTGGTGGCTAACCCGGATCGCGCGCGGCGGCGAGATCATCGCGCCCGGTCCGGCGGCTGGCACATTCCAGTACGTCGACGCACGCGACCTCGCGAGGTTTACGCTGCTACTCGCCTCCGAACACCGCGCCGGTGGTTACAGCGTCGTCAACGAATCCGACGCGACGACGATCGGTGAACTGCTCGAGCTCTGCCGAGAGGTGACCGGCTCGACCGGCACCCTGCGCTGGACCGATCCCGACGCGCTCGTCGCCGCGGGAGTCGAACCGTGGATGGACCTGCCGATCTGGATTCCGGATGCGGACGGTCACGCCACCATGCACGGTGCCGATGTCTCGAAGGCGGTGGCCGCCGGGCTCACCATCCGCCCGCTGGCCGAGACCGTCGCCGACACCTGGGCGTGGCTGCAGTCCATCGGGGGAGTCGCGCCCCGGCGCCCCGACCGGCCACCGCTCGGCCTGTCACCCGAGCGCGAGGCCGCGCTGCTCGCCACGTTGGCGCCCAGTCGATAACGCCACTCATTCCTATCAGCGGCGACACGCTGGCCCCGTAATCCCGGGCCACCTACGCTGGGGAGCGTGACCGAACACTCGCACGACCATGCCCACGGCATCACGAATCGCACGCGCCTCGTCGCAGCGATCGCGATCGTCGCGGTCTTCCTCGTGGTCGAGGTCGTCGGCGCACTCCTGTCAGGCTCGCTCGCCCTGCTCGCCGACTCCGGACACATGTTCTCCGACCTGCTCGGACTCGTCGTCGCGCTCATCGCCCTCGGCATCGCCGCGCGTCCCGCGACCGACCGGCAGACGTTCGGCTACCAGCGCGCGGAGGTCTTCGGCGCGCTCATCAATGGCGTCCTGCTCGCGGCTATCGCCGTCTTTGTGGGAGTCCAGGGCGTCATCCGCCTCTTCGAAGGGGGCGATTCGCACGTCGCGAGCCTGCCGATGCTGCTCGTCGCGGCCGCGGGCCTCGTCGCCAACATCGCGGTCATGTTCGTGCTGCGCGGGGGAGCCGCGACCTCGATCAACATGCGCGGCGCGTACCTCGAAGTGCTCGGCGACCTGATCGGGTCGATCGCCGCCATCATCGCGGCCGTCATCATCCTCACCACCGGATTCGTGCAGGCGGATGCGATCGCGTCACTGCTCATCGCCGTGCTCATCGTTCCGCGGGCGATCACGCTGCTTCGCGACGTGTTCCACGTGCTGAGCGAGGCAACTCCGCGCGGAACGGACGTCGAACAGATCCGCCAGCACATCCTCGAAACCGAGGGCGTCATCGCCGTCCACGACGTCCACGTCTGGGCGATCACCTCGGGTGCGCCGGTGTTCTCCGCGCACGTCGTGGTCGAATCCGCCCTGTTCGAGGGCGGCGGAACGGGTCGCCTGCTCGACCAGCTGAGCGGATGCCTCTCCGGACATTTCGACGTCGAGCACTCGACATTCCAGCTCGAGCCCGCCGAGCACGCCGATCACGAAGACCAGTTCCATCGGTAACTGACGGCGCCAGCGGCGGGTAGAGTTTCGGTGTGCCGAAACTTGCGACGCCACCACTCCGAAATCCAGTGCCGAAGAGAACCTTCTGGCTGCTCGGCCCGGCCTTCGTCGCGGCGATCGCGTACGTCGATCCGGGTAACGTGGCCGCCAACCTCACCGCCGGTGCCCGCTACGGTTACCTGCTGCTGTGGGTTCTCATCGTCGCGAACCTCATCGCGGTGCTCGTGCAGTACCAGTCAGCGAAACTTGGTCTCGTCACCGGCACGAGCCTGCCCGAACTGCTTGGCACGCGCCTGAAGACACCGGCAAGGCGCATCTACTGGGTGCAGGCCGAGCTCGTCGCTGCAGCGACCGACATCGCCGAAGTGCTCGGTGGCGCAATCGCCCTCAACCTGCTGTTCGGGCTCCCGCTGCTCGCCGGGGGAGTCATCGTCGGGATCGCCTCCATGCTGCTGCTCATCGTGCAGTCGCGCTCGAGCCAGCGCGCTTTCGAACTCGTCATCATCACCCTGCTCGGCGTGATCGTCGTCGGGTTCGTGTCCGGCCTGTTCGTGAGCCCGCCGGATCCGATCGCCATGCTCGGCGGCATCGTGCCGCGCTTTGAGGGAACCGACTCTGTGCTGCTCGCCTCGAGCATGCTCGGAGCAACCGTCATGCCGCACGTCATCTACCTGCACTCAGCGCTCGCCCGCGACCGCAACGGCATCACCAGGGACCCGGTACGCCTGCGCACGCTGCTCAAGGCCACTCGAGTGGATGTTGCGGCGGCGCTGGTGATCGCCGGCGCCATCAACATCGCGATGTTGCTGCTCGCCGCATCCAGCCTGCGCGGGGTCGACGGCACCGACACCATCGAGGGCGCGCACGCCGCAATCGTGGATGCACTCGGCCCGACGATCGGTGTGGTTTTTGCGATCGGGCTGCTGGCATCCGGTCTCGCCTCCACCTCGGTCGGAACCTACGCTGGCTCGGTCATCATGGGCGGGCTGCTGCAGGTGCGGATCCCCCTGCTGCTTCGTCGTGCGATCACCCTGATTCCGGCCCTCATCGTGCTCGGCATCGGAGTCGACCCGACGAGGGCACTCGTGCTGAGCCAGGTCGCGCTGAGCTTCGGAATCCCGTTCGCCCTCATCCCGCTGGTCAAGTACGCCAGCTCGAAGACGATCATGGGCGACTTCGTGAACGCACCGTGGCTGCGCTGGGCCGGCTGGATCAGTTCGGTCGCAATCGTGCTGATCAACGTGCTGCTCATTGCTCTCGTTATTGTGGGGGTGTGATGGACTACCCGATCGCCGTCGAGGACTACGTCAAGGTCATCTACGCGCACACCGAATGGCAGCCGACCCCGATCACCTCCCGTGCTCTCGCGGAGAGGCTCGACCTTGCGGCGTCATCCGTCACCGAGATGGTGAAGAAGCTCGGCGTGCTCGGACTCGTCGACCACGTGCCCTACGGCGCCGTCACCCTCACGAAAGACGGGGAGGCGCTCGCCCTGCGGATGCTGCGCCGGCACCGCCTGATCGAGACCTGGCTGGTTCGCCAGTTCGACTACGGCTGGGACGAGGTGCACGACGAGGCAGAGGTGCTCGAGCACGCGCTGAGCGACCGGTTGCTCGATGCCATTGACGCGTCGCTGGAGTTTCCGACCCGGGACCCGCACGGTGACCCGATCCCGTCGGCTGGTGGGGTGGTGACGCAACCGAAGGGCATCCTGCTCGCGGATGCTGACCCCGGCCAGGCCGGTGTGGTGGTGCGGATCAGCGACCGCGACCCTGCGCTGCTGCGGCATCTCGAGGCGTCCGGGCTTGTTGTCGACCGCGAGATCACGGTCGTTGGCCGCCAGCCGTTCGGCGGAGGCTTCGCCGTCAGTCTCGACGGCGCGGCCGAGCCGCTCGATCTCGGAGACCTCGCCCTCGCATCCATCTGGATCGCGGTCACGCCGGAGCGCTGACCGGCCGCTCGCGGGCGGATGCGGCACACGGCGTAGGCTTGCACTCGCTATGACGAACACTTCTGCAGACCTGCCCATCGAAGAACCTCCGGCCGAGCGCATCGCGCACGCCGTCAACGCCCTCGGCGAGGACGAGGTCATCTCGCGCAGCATCGCTCTGCTCGCGGGCTACAACGTCGGCGAGGACTTTCTGCTGTACGTCGGCGGAACGCACGCTCAGGGCATCCTCGACGGTGCCCCGCCGCTGTACTGGCCTGAGGTGTGGGGCGCTCGCGCGCTCATGTACGTCTGGAACGACAGCGCACGTCTCGCGATCCAGGCCGGCCTCAGCAACCAGGCCTGGCGGGTACGCGAGATGAGCGCAAAGGTGACCGCGGCGCGAGTGCTGCCGTTCGTTGACGAGGTCACGGCGCTCGCGACCGACGATGTCGCCCGAGTGCGCGCACAGGCGGCTCGTACGCTTGGCGAGATCGCGGATGCTGACGCGGTTCCGACGCTCACCGCGCTCCTGAAAGACAAGGACATTGACGTGCGTCGCCAGGCCGGATCCGCGCTATCCGCCATCAAGGCTCGCACGCCGGAGGCATCAGCACCGGAAGCGGCAGCAGAGTAGAGCTTCGAGACACACAGAAGGCCGGGCGAGTGGAACTCGCCCGGCCTTCTGTTTAGAGGGTGCTACTTACGCTTGATCGTGACCGTCGATGAGGACTTCGAGGTGACGTTCGAGCCGCTGAAGATTGCCTTGACCTTGATGGTCTTGGACTGCTTCGGCAGGGTGACCTTGACGGTTCCCTTGGCGCTCACGTAGAGGTTGCCCGTCTTGACGAGCTTGCCTCCGACGTAGACGCTGACCTTACCGGCCGGGTACTGGCCGTTGTTGAGCTTGGCTACCTTGACGGTGACGGTCGGCTTCGAGTTCTTCTTGAACTTCTTTCCGCTGACCGTGACCTTGCTCGTGGTTGCCTTCGTGATGACGAGGGTCGACGCAGCGGAGGTCGCTGACTTGATCGTCTCGTTGCCCTGGTAGAACACGGTGACCTTGTGGCTGCCAGCCGAGAACTTCGGCAGCAGGTAGGAGGCCTTGCCCGCAGCGAGCTTGACGGTCTTGACCTTCGTGCCGTTGACCTTGAACTCGACCCATCCGGTTGCACCGGTCACTGTCGCGGTCGCGGTAACCGGCTTGCCAAAAACTTCCTTCGCCTTGGTCAGCGTGAGCGCAACCGTGGCAGTGGTCTTCTCGACCTCGAGGCTCTTCGCGGCGGACGTGCTCTCTGCGTAGGCGTCGTCACCGAGGTACTTTGCGGTGATCGAGTGGCTGCCGACTGTCAGGTCCGAGAAGGACTTGGTGGCGGTGTTCGACGTGATCGTCGAGGTGCCAAGCGACGTGGTTCCGTCGAAGAACTCGACCGAACCGGTCGCACCTGCGTTGACGGTGGCGGTTGCGACAACTGCCGTGCCGACCGTCGCGGTTGCACCGCTGAGTCCGAGCGAGATCGTCGAATCGAGCTTGCTGACCTCAACCGACTTCGCGGCTGCGGTACGAGCGGGGTGGTGAGCGTCGCCCGAGAACTTGGCCGTGATGGCGTGGGTTCCGACGGAGAGGGCGGACAGGGTCACTGCCGCTTCGCCCGCAACGATCGTCTCGGTTCCGAGGGAAGTGGTGCCGTCGAAGAATTCGACGGTGCCAGTGACGCCGTCTTCCCAGTCGGACGACAGCGAAGCGGTTACGACGGTCGACTCACTTGAATCGATTGAGTCGTCAACAACCGACAGCGAAACGGTCGGAACAAAGCGCTCGAGCGCCTCGTAGTTGATCGTGATCGGCGTTTCGGTGTCCTGCGTGGTGTTGGACGCCGTGTGTGCCTGCCAGGTGTAGATCGAGTACTCGAGGTCAGGGTCGATCTTGTTGACCGGGGCGGTCAGCGACGTCGAGAATGCGCCGTTCGTGAGCGGAGCCGTCGCGGGTCCGTCGGGGAGGTTTGCCGTTACGTACTTAGTCACGAGGTACTTGTCGGCATCCGACGAAGCGGAGCCGGGGCGGCCCCCCGACGGTGCGATGGACACGTAGATTCCATTGTCGTTCGGGAGAGTCACCTGACGGAAACCGTCACCGGTAATGGAAATTACATAACCGGCATTCGACTCGCTCGTCGAGATCCAGCTGATCGTCGGCTTGGCGACGGTTACGGTCGCGGTGAATTCCGACGGGTCCTTGAACTGGTTGTTCGCATTCGGCGTCTGCTGGCCGGAAGCCTTCGACGAGTAGAAGTGCGATCGCAGGCTGGAAGGGAGCGCGAGGAGGAACTCTTCGGAGAAGGACTCACCGTTGAACGGAAGGTCGGTGTCGGTGATTGCGGCGCTGGAACCTGCGGGGATTACGCCTGCCCAGCCCGGGATATCGGAGAGCGTCGCGGTCGCACCATCGGTTGACCACGTGTCGTTGGTCGAGTTGCCGGTCTGGAACCGAGTGACGACCACGTTAGCCGAGGAGTTGCTGCTCGGCTGTCCAAGGTAGACGTTGTAGTTGACGTCGGCGATGATCTTTCCGGCACCGGAGGCATCTACGACGATCTCCGGGTCAGCTAGCGTGATCTGGTAGACGTCATTGCCTGGCGAAGCCTGGAAGGCGAGGCGCGCGGTTCCGGTGTACTGAATGTCGGATGCACCGGTCGCGGCATCGTACGTGCCCTCACCCTCACCCCACGTGATCACACCGGCTACAACGGACGCGCCGTTTGACGGTGTGCGCGTGCTGAGGTGGGTAGTTGACCAGTCAGACACATTCCAGGTAAACGTTCCACCAGTGACGGTGTCGGTGACGGTCGCGCTGGCAGGTGCTGCTGCGACGACGGTCAGGCCGCCGACGGCGAGAGCCGCCGTGACGACGGTGGCAACGACGCGCTTGAGCGACGCCCGCCTGGTCGGTGCGACGACGGGCGTCGTCGAAGTGGTGCTGAGATCCACGGATCCTCCATGAAGAACTTGAACGGGTGGGCGCTGCGCAGCGACCGGAGGACTTCATCCGCTTCGACTAAGGGCAGCCTAAGTACACTACCGACAATTGGTAAGGCTAACCTAATCAGACCAGCGGATGCCGCTGGCGCAATCGCCCACACGGTCGCGTTCCGCGCATCCGCTGGCCTCGCCTAACTACCTTCTGACCTGCACTAAAGCACGATCGTCCGCGAACGGTAGGTGAAATAAATTCGAAAGAAATTATTTCGTAACGTCGTTGCTTTTGTCCTGGTCGAAGAGCGACGCGTCGACCACGAGGGAATCGGTGTCCGTTGCTACGCCAGCGAGACGGGCCTTCTTGGCCTTGCGGGACGACTGGATGTAGTGGAAAACCGTCGGGATGACCGTTACGGCGACGGCACCGAGCAGAATCACATCGATGTAGTGGGTGACGAAGTCGGCGAGGATCGGGATGTTTCCGAGCAGGTAGCCCGCGAACGTCAGTCCTGAACCCCAGATAATCGCGCCAATGGCGTTGTAGAGCGAGTACTTGCGGTAGTCCATGTGACCGACGCCGGCTGCGACCGGTGCGAAGGTGCGAACGATCGGAACGAAGCGCGCGATGATGACGGCGAAGCCGCCGAAGCGCTCGAAGAATCCATTGGTGCGCTGGACGTTCTCAATGCTGAACAAGCCGCTCTCTTTGCGCTCGAACACGCGCGGGCCGAGCTTGTGGCCAATCAGATAGCCGACTTCACCGCCGAGGAATGCCGCGAAGCTGATGGCGAGACACACCCACCAGATGTCCACCTCGATCACGCGGGCCGCGCCGAAGCTCAGCAGGCCGGTGATGATGAGAAGGGTGTCGCCCGGAAGCAGGAATCCAACGAGCAGGCCGGTTTCAGCGAAGACGATAAAGCAGACGCCGAGAAGCGCGAAGGCGCCGAATCCATCAATGAGGGCCGCAGGGTCGAGCCAGGGGATGAGAGCGGAAGGAACCACGAGGTCTCCAGTCGTCGGTTGCCGTTGCAATCGGCGGCGGCCAAAAGAATTGTTCCACTCAGATTAGTGGGTACTTGGGCACCCTGACTGTGAGTTATCCGGGCGATGGCTATGGCCGTACCCAGCGCCCCGTCAGCACTCGCAAGCGTCTAGGGCCGCTGTCTCGCTGACGACTGCGTCTAGAACGGGTTGCTGTTGGTGTCGAAGTCGGGTACCCAGTCGAAGGGTTCGGGTGGGGGTTTCTTCACCGGTGGTGGCTGGATTTTCACGGCGGGCCGGGACACGTACTTTCGTCCGGTCGGTGTCGTCCAGATCAACGTCCCGGTGGATCGTCCCTGGTTGTCGCGTTCGTGGCTGATCTTCCATCCTTCGCCCCGGTTGGTGGGCTTCCCGTCGGGGCCGGTGCTGCCGTCGGTGAGGAGGGAGTGTTTCGTGGTGTGGATGCTGCGGGAGAGTGTGGCGAGGTTGTCGTAGGCGGTGTCTCCACCGTGTTGCCAGGCAACGTTGTGGTCGATGTCGCAGTCTTTGGCCCGCCGGTTCGAGTTCGGTCCCCGGCACCCTTGGTAGCGGAACCTGATCCACCTCGCCAGATCCGGCGGTGGTTTATACCGGTCGCGTCCGATCGAGAGCACGGTCCCGGTTTCCGGGTGGGTCAGCAGCCGGATGAAACTGGTCGCCGACCCGGCAAGTTCCATGGCCTGATCCATCGGGATTGGCCCGTACCCGTCGAGTTCTGCGGGCCCGTGATCCCCGGGCTCTTCCCCGTTCACTTTCTCCAGCATTGCGAGGGCCGGGACGGTGACCATTACGGTCGGGCGGATGCTGGCGTAGCGGCCGACACCCGGCTGCGGTGACTCGGGCTGCGGGGTGGCGGCGGGTGCAGTTTCAGGCTCGCTCTCTGGCTCGGCGTCTGTCGCCGTGTTGGCTTCTGTCTCCGTGCTGGTGCTGACTGTGGGTGGGTAGATGTCGCCGTCTTGCAGGATGTGGGTGGCGACATCGGCGCGGAGTTGGGTGACGGTGCGTTCCTCACCGGGTTGCCGGTGCAGCATGTCCGCGATCGCGTAGATGCGGTCCTGGATCGCGATGCCGTCGACGGCGGAAATGTAGAGACTGATCTCGGCCATGCCGTCCTGTTTCGGATCGACCGCGAACTCCCGCTTCTGGTAGGCGGTGCGGTGCCGTTCCTCCAACGCGATCGGGTTCAGCCGCTCCCGCAGCTTCCGGGCGAAAGCGGTGAACTTGCTGACCGGTTGCTCGCACGCGGTCGGCAGGGCGGCTTCTTCGAACAGCAGTTTCGATGCCGGGTCCAGTCCGGCCGTGTGGGTGACAATCGCGGCCGCATGCCGGTAGGAGATTCTCCCTGCACGCAACGCATCCAGGGTCGCGGGCAGGAAGGTGGTGAGTTCGTAGGCGTCGTCGATCAGCAGTTGCGCGGTCCGGTCGGGAACGTTCATCGCCAACCCGATCTCGGTCGTGAACGACCGCCAGCACAGCTCATCCGACATAAACCGGACACTGCCCGTTGCCGCCAACTCCGCCTTGGATGCTTTCTGAATCTGCTCCTGGAACCGGCGGGCGTCTTCGATCGCGACCACCTGCACTGCCGCCGCGGTCCCTTTGGACCGTTCACTGTCTTCGACGACCTGGAACCGGTCACCGAGCTGCTCGAGCAGGGTCACCGGGATCCCGCCGGGACGGACGACCAGCAGGTCTTCCGGACGCACCTCAGGCTCCTCGACAGGCTCCTCGGACGACTGCTCATTGGAAAGCTCATCGGGCTGTTGAGCAGGTTCGTTGCCGGCCGCATCCGGGTCCGGTTCTGGGTGTTCGTTCGGGTCTAACATGCCTCTATTTTCGAAGACACCACCGACACAAACACCCTAAAAACAGTGGAATGTGAATAAGCCCATCAAAGAAAAAAGGGGAGGAGAAGAGACCGCTACAGACGGACTGATTTCGTCGTAGATAAAGGCATCAGCGCGTCCTTGCAGACTGGACAAAACGCGTCCTGCGCGGACGCGTTGAGTGCGCCGTCGCCGGAGGCCTCAAAAGTACGGGAGAAGGGACTTGAACCCTCACGCCTTTCGGCACCAGAACCTAAATCTGGCGTGTATACCAATTTCACCACTCCCGCGGGAGGTTCCATTGTAGGTGTTCAGCGGCATCCGCTTTGAAGCGGTGGACTGAGCCACGAACCTACGCGGACGCCCGGTCGCGCTCGTCGACGAACCGGCGCGCAAGATCCGAACCGGCCGCCGCCGCGTTCTCGAACGCCGGAAAGTATTCATCGAGCAGGAACCAGGTACCCATCCGCAGGGTGAAGGTCGAGGTAGCCGTTCCCATCTCCGGCGGGAACTCGGCGTCGAGGGCAGCCTGCAGAATCGCCTCGGCATCCGCGGCTCGATCGCTCTCGAAGTGGTGCGCAGCGAGCGCGAGCGAGTAGAGCGCGTTGTCGGGGTCGGCCTCGCGCGCACGGTCGAGCAGGCGCACGGCCTCGTGGGTGTCGATCGAGTGGCGCGACACGTAGTACGCCGACCAGTAGGCGAATGCGACGGACAGCGGATGCTGCGACGAGCCAGCGAGTTCGCTGTCGGTGATGCGCACCTGCTCTTCCGGCTCGAAGAACTCGATCGGGTCGATAAGGGGTATCCCGCTGATGGACGCGGCCTGCTCGGCGAACAGGCTGTTGCGTGCCACCACCATGGAGAGTCGCGACAGCAGGACGATCTCGGCGAGTGCCTGCTGGGTCGGGCTTCCGCCGTCGAGCAGGTCGGCGGCTTTGATCGTGTTCGATCCGCTCACGAGCTCGTTAGCGAGGGACTCGTCCTGGCCGAAGAGGATCACGGTGTGGCCGCGACGCTCGAGTTCGCCGATGACGGCCTTCGCGACGGGATACGAGATCACCTTGCGGGTGTGGACGAAGTAACGGCGGTACTTGCCGAAGACGATATCGCCGCTGCGAACGTGCAGCCCGACGGCGTTCGCCGGCAGCTCGACGTCACGGGCGCGCGCGAGGGAGGCGGTGATCTCGGGGGAGAACTCGATTTCCGCGAACTCGGAGGAGTACGGTTCCGTGATTCCGGGAGCATCGACGTAGCGGTCGAGGGGCTCGAGCGGCACGGTGAACCCGTTGAAGCTGACCAGCTCTGCGCGCAATTCGTCGAGCGTGTGCGGGCGACCGAGAAGAGCGGACGACGCCTTGATCGCGGGCTGTTGTTCGATCGGTCGCTCGGCGTCGCCGTGCCGCTGCCAGTAGTCGGCGCTGAACACCCGGTCGGCGGAGGGAACAGCGTGGTGCGAATCATCGACGAGGTTGTCGCCCCAGCGGAACCGATAGTCGAGACCGAGCAGCCGGGACAAGCGGATGGCATTGAGCAGCGCCGCCAGCCGTCCGCCGAGGCCATCGGGGCGGCGGGAGCTGATGAACTTCGCGTCGAGGCGCGGCCGGACATCCCAGTGCCTGGCCAGCACGGACCAGGTGGTGTCCGGGGTCTGCACGCGCAGGTAGCGGGTGCGCACTTCGCGAGCGAACCGGTGTGTGTTCGGGACGGTGGCATCGAGCGTGACCGGAACCGGCATCCACTCTTCTCCGTCGTTCGAAACGTCGACCGTCTCGGTGCCGGCGACGAGTCCACGGATTCCGTTGATGCGCCAGACGGCTTCGAGGTCGATCCGGCTCGCCGAACCATCGGTTGTCGGCGTCAGGGCGTGGGCGAACTCGATGTGGGTTCCGCGCTTGCTGAGCAGCACAAGCCCGCCGACGTCGGTGCTGTTCGCAATCGCGGCGCGCAGGGCTGCACCGCGGCGATCGCCGGATGGCGCTGGCTCGAGAAGCGCGGTGACCCACGGGGGATTCTTGCCATGCTGGCCGCCGCGCAACAGGCCGAGGACTCCGCCGCGCGGCTCGACCGGTTCGAGCAGTGTGCCGTGTACGCCGCCGTCCCGCACGCTGCCAAACAGGTTGTTGTGGATGCGCTTGCCCATCGCGTCATCGGCGGTGAGGTCGACGACTGCGGCATAGGGTGCTCGCGCGCGAGCGTGGGAAATCAGGGCGTCCGGGCTCTTGAAGCTCGTGACGACGGCGGAGTCGCAGTCGAGCCCGTTGATGCCGGTTCCGATGCCGCGTGAGCGTAGCGATGCGAGCACGAGTTCTGCCTGTGCCTCGATGTCGTCGCGGTAGGTGACGATGATGACTCGATCCGCGCTCGAACCCCGAGCCGAGTCCGGCGTGAATTCGATCAACATCAGTGTCGGGTCGGTCACAGACTGATAGTAGCTGAGGGATACCCCGCTAGGGGTGGCGGATATCGGTCAGCTTCGCGAGCGCTCGTAGATCGCAATGAAACGATCCACGGGAGTCGATGCGATCGTGCGGGAGATGATTCCGAGATCGACGTCGCCGACCGAGCGAAACCGCAGGCAGCTCTTTCCCATGTCGAGTTTCAGCCCGGTTTCCGCCCACTCGCGACGAAACTCGGTGTCTTCGACCGAGTCGCTATAGAGCCCCATCAGGTAGAGCGAGTTGTAGTTCTTCTGCGCGGCGATGGCCGCGAACGCGAGCGGCTGTTTGTTGTAGGTGTCGGGGTAGAGCGACAGGGGCACAACCCAGGTCGGCATTTTCCAGTGGATCCCGAGTTCGTAGCCGTCGGGCATCGCTGCGGAGGTCGCATCGAACACCGCGCGGAGTGCATCGCCACGGTCGCCCGGGATGTCGGCGAGATAGTGCTCGACGTCCTGCGGAATGCCGGTCACGAGAGTGCCTCGGCGATCGGCACCTCTCCCGAGATGACCTCAAACTGCTCACGGATACCGCTGCCGCTCACCAGGAGTTCGGCGACGACCGCGGCCACGTCGGCGCGGGGGATCGTGCCGCGCCCGGTGGATTCGGCGACCAGGACCGTGTCGGTGGGCGCATCGTTCGTGAGGCCACCCGGGCGCACGATCGTCCAGTCCAGGTCGCGCTCGCGCACCGCGGCATCCGCTTCGCTCTTGGCGCGCAGGTAGATCTGGAAGACTTCGTCGGAGTCGGCGTCGAAGGTGTCGGCGGCCATCGCCGAGATGACGATGAGGCGACGGATACCGGCGGATTCTGCGGCATCCGCGAGCAGGATGGCTGCGTCGCGGTCGACGGTGAGCTTGCGGTCGGCTCCGCTGTTGGGTCCGCCGCCCGCGGCAAAGACGAGTGCCGTGACGCCGTCGAGGTGATCGGCGAGAGTTGCCGCGTCAGACTTCTCGAGGTCGAGCACAAGGGCGGTCGCGCCTGTCGCTTCGACGTCGGCGACGTGGTCGGGGTTGCGCACGATGCCGATTGCCCGGTGACCGGCTTCGACGAGCAGGCGTTCAAGCACGAGAGCGATCTGGCCGTGGCCTCCGGCGATGGCGACGGTCTGCGGTGATTCGGTCTGCGTTGATTCAGTCATAGTTCCATCCAAGCACCGTGGCCTCCGAGTTGTCGGAGCATATTGCTAACGTGGCGGAAAGACACGGAGAGCGAGCCACGATGACCAGAACCGCCGATGTAGACGCCTATCTGGCCGAACTCGATCACCCGATGGCGGGTGCGGCATCCGCTCTTCGGCTGCACATTCTGGATGGCGTTCCGGGCGTCACCGAGCACATCAAGTGGAACGCGCCGAGCTTTGTCGTCGGCGGCGAAGACCGGGTGACGTTCCGGATGCACCCGAAGGGGTCGCTGCAGCTGATCCTGCACCGCGGCGTCCAGGTGCGGGCAGACACCGCCGAGTTCGTGTTCGACGACCCGAGCGGCCTGATCGTCTGGTCGACCCAGGATCGCGGCGTCATCACTCTCGCGACGGCGGACGATGCGGCTTCGGCCGAGCTCGTTCCGTTGCTCGCGCGCTGGGTGCTGGCCTAATAGTTCCCACTGGGGACAACAGTCGCTGCGCGCGCAGCCACCCACCGCCCAAACGGCCACTATCGCTGCGAGCCCGCTCACACCGACCGTTGCCCGCCTGTGGAAAACCCGCGCGGCATCCGCGAGGGACGCTCACACTGAACGCATGTCCCATGCCGTGTCGATCATCACCGACGAAGTGCGGGCCAGGGTCCGCCGCGAGGGCATCGACCTGTCGACCGATCGGGACCTCGCCCGGCGCTACGTCGACGACGAAGTTCGTCGCTATAGCGAGCGCGCGCTCGGCGGATCGGTGCCGCTGCTCGCGGATGAAGCGCACGCGACGAGCCAGATCGTTGCGAGCCTGACCGGGTTCGGCGCGCTGCAACCGTTCTTCGACGATGCCGAGGTCGAGGAGATCTGGATCAACGCGCCCAACAGGGTTTTCATCGCGAAAGCCGGGGTATCCGAACTGACCGGGGTAGTGCTGACGAGCACCGAGGTCCGCGACCTGGTCGAGCGGATGCTGCAATCAACCGGACGCCGCGTCGACCTGAGCACCCCGTTCGTTGATGCCTCGCTGCCGGACGGGTCGCGCCTCCACGTCGTGATTCCCGACATCACTCAGCGCCACTGGTCGGTCAACATTCGCAAGTTCTCCCAGCGCATCCGTGACCTGCAACGCCTCGTTGCCCTCGGCTCACTCAGTCAGCAAGCCGCTGAATTCCTGCGGATGTGCGTGCTGTCCGGCCACAACATCCTCGTGTCCGGCGCAACCCAGAGCGGTAAGACCACGATGATCGGCGCGCTGCTCTCGGGCGCGCGGCCGAACGAGCGCATCGTGACCGTCGAGGAGACCTTCGAACTCGACATCGCCGCCGCCGACCGCGTCGCAATGCAGTGCCGCCAGCCGAGTCTCGAGGGCGGCGGTGAGATCAGCCTGCGCCGCCTGATAAAAGAAGCGTTGCGGATGCGACCCGACCGGCTCGTCGTCGGCGAAGTGCGCGAGGCAGAATCGCTCGACCTGCTCATCGCGCTCAACAGCGGGCTGCCCGGCCTCTCGAGTATCCACGCGAACAGTGCGCGCGAGGCGCTGAGCAAACTGTGCACGCTGCCTCTGCTCGCCGGCCGCAACATCGATTCCGGGTTCGTCGTGCCGACGGTCGCCAGTTGCATCGACGTCGTGGTGCACCTTGAACTGCTTCGCGGTGGGATGCGCCGGGTCGCCGAAATCGTCACCCCCAGCGGTCACGTCAGCGGCAGCGTCATCGAAGCCAGCACAATTTTCGCTCTCGAGCGCGGGCTGCTCGGGCCAACCGGCAGCTTTCCCACCCGGCTCTCCAAGTTCGCCGCGGCCGGCTTCGACCCGGCCATCGTGCTCAGGGAGCGAGTGCGATGACCATCGCGCTCGGCCTGCTACTGGGCATCGGACTCCTGCTCACGGCATCCCCGTTTCTCTGGCCGGCCACTGCCGGCGTGCGGGAGGTTCAGCCGAGCGGACCGCTGCGAGTCATTCGCGACCGCCTCGTGCAGGCCGGACTGCCGCAGATGTCGGTACTGACGTTTGTGGTCGCATCCGTTGTGCTCGCAATTGCGGTGGCGGCTGTCGTCTTTGCGTTGCTTCCGGTGTCATCGCTGGCGCTCGCCGCGGGTGTTGTCGCCCTCGTCATTCCGGCCGTCCTCGTTCGCACCCGCGCACGGTCGCGTCGCCGTGCGGCGCGGGTTGTCTGGCCGGACGTCGTCGACCACCTCGTCTCGGCTGTGCGATCGGGACTCGCCCTGCCGGATGGAGTGGTCACGCTGTCACACTCCGGTCCGCCACCGACGCGGGCGGCTTTCGCATCATTTGAAGCCGACTATCGCGCGACCGGCAACTTCAGCCTGTGCCTCGACCGGCTCAAAGCGAGGCTCGCTGATCCGGTCGCCGATCGCATTCTCGAGACCCTGCGGATGTCGCGGGAAGTCGGCGGAAGCGAGCTGACCCAGGTGCTGCGCAACCTGTCGGCGTACCTACGGCAGGATGCGGCGATCCGGTCAGAGGTCGAGGCTCGCCAGTCCTGGGTCATGAACGCCGCACGCCTGGGGGTTGCCGCGCCCTGGATCGTCCTGCTGTTGCTTTCTTCGCGGCCGGAAGCGGCATCCGCCTACAACACCGCAGCCGGCGGCCTGTTAATCCTCGGCGGTCTGGTCGTGTCGGTCATCGCCTACCGGATCATGCTCGCGATCGGGCGACTCCCCGAAGAGCGTCGGTGGTTTGAGTGAGAGGCGACGAGAATGACTAGCGCGCTGGCGTGGGGAGTGCTGTTCGGGCTCGTGCTCGGCGTCGGCCTGTGGTCGATCGTGAGTACTCTTCCGCGGCTCAGTCGACCTTCGCTTTCGCTGCGGGTGGCCCCGTACGTCGTTGACATTTCGGATGCGGCACGCGCGATCGTCGACCGGCGTCCGGCGAGTCCGCTTCCGGTTTTCGGGCTCGTGCTCGCGCCCCTCGTCGGCCGGCTCACCGGCGTGCTCAATGCCGTGCTCGGTGGTTCCGATTCGACCCTCAAGAGGTTGAGGCAGGCCGGTCGGCTGCAGACGATCGAGGAGTTCCGCACGCGCCAGCTGGTGTGGGGTGCGGCGGGCGCCGGTGTGGGAGCCCTCGTCGCGCTCGGGATCGCGGGCTACCAGTCGATCCCGCTCGCGTTGCAGGCCGCGATCGTCGTGGTCTTCCTGATCGGGGGTGTGCTCGGTCGCGAATACCTGCTGCAGCGCCAGGCGAAAGCGCGCGTCGAGCGGATGGCCGAGGAGCTTCCGACCGTGCTGGAGTTTCTCACCCTCAGCCTGTCGGCGGGCGAGGGGATCCTCGACGCCGTTCGGCGGATCTCGCGGATCAGCCGCGGCGAACTATCGGTCGAGCTCGCCGGTGTGACCACCGAAGTGGCCGTCGGCATCCCGCTCAGTGACTCGCTCACGAAGCTCGCGGCAACGCTCGAACTGCCGGCGTTCACCCGCTGTGTCGAGCAGATCGTCGGAGCGCTCGAGCGCGGCACGCCGATCGTGGAGGTGCTGCGTGCGCAAGCGCAGGACGTGCGGGACGAGGGCAAGCGCGAACTGCTCGAAGTAGCTGGGCGCAAAGAAGTCGCGATGCTCGTGCCGTTGGTGTTCCTGATTTTGCCAACGACCGTGGCGTTCGCCATCTTCCCTGGTCTCATCGTTCTGCGGATGGGACTCTGACGCCGAAGTTCGGTCAGACCAGAGCGATCGGGCCAGCGTCGATCAGCCAGCGCCGATCAGCCAGCGCCGATCAGCCAGCCCCGATCAGTAGGAGCGCTTCGGTCGATCGTTGCGACGGGGCGCGCGATCTGGCTTGATCTCGATGAGCTTTCCACTGATGCGCGTGCTCGCCAAGCGGTCGAAAACGTCACTCGGAAGGTTGGCGGGAAGCTCGACGAGCGAGAAGTCCGGGCGGATGTCGATGTGCCCGAAGTCTTCGCGGCTGAATCCGCCCTCGTTCGCAAGCGCGCCGACGATCTGGCGTGGTTCGACGCGCTGGCGCTTGCCGACCTCGATGCGGTAGCTCGCGAGAGCAACCCCGGGGTTGCGGGGGCGACGCTCACGGTCGGGTCGATTCGGGCGGTCATCCTTAAAGGTGCGGCCTTCGCGCGCTTCTCGCGGCTCCCGCGGGGTGCGAGCGAAGCGGGGGTCGTCGGGGGAGAGCAGCAACGGAGTGTCGCCCTGGGCAACGATGGCGAGGGCTGCTGCGACATCCGATTCGACGATGTCGTGGTGATTCACGTAGTGCTCGACGATGTCGCGGAAGTCTTTTAGCAGTGGCTCGTTCTGCAGCGCCGCGGTGATGGCGTCGTCGAAGCGCGCGAGGCGGGTGGTGTTGACGTCGTCGACGCTCGGCATCCGCATCTCGACCATCGGCTGGCGGGTCGCGCGTTCGATCTGGTCGAGCAGGCGGCGCTCTCGCGGGGTCACGAAACTGATGGCGGCACCGCTTCGTCCGGCACGACCGGTGCGACCGATCCGGTGCACATACGATTCGGTGTCGATGGGGATGTCGTAGTTGATGACGTGGGAGATGCGGTCGACGTCGAGGCCGCGTGCCGCGACATCCGTTGCCACCAAGATGTCGAGCTTGCCGTTCTTCAACTGCTCGACCGTGCGCTCGCGCTGGGCCTGTGGCACGTCACCTGAAATCGCGGTCGCGGAGTAGCCCCGCGCACGCAGCTTCTCGGCCAGGGTCTCGGTCTCGTTCTTGGTGCGAACGAAGACGATCATTCCCTCGAAGTTCTCCACCTCGAGGATGCGGGTCAGCGCATCGATCTTCTGCGGGTAGGCGACCATCAGGTAGCGCTGGGTCGTGTTGGCCGAGGTGGTCGTCTTGCTGGTGACCGTGATTTCTGCGGGGTCACGCAGGTACTTGCCACTGATCCGGCGGATCTGCGCGGGCATCGTCGCTGAGAACAGCGCGATCTGCTTGTCGTCGGGGGTATCGGCGAGGATCGTCTCGACGTCTTCGGCGAAACCCATTTTGAGCATCTCGTCAGCCTCATCGAGAACCAGGTACTTCAGCTGCGAGAGGTCGAGCGTGCCTTTGTCGAGGTGGTCCATGATGCGGCCGGGAGTGCCGACTACGACGTGGACGCCGCGGCGCAGCGCCGACAGTTGGGTGCCATAACCCTGTCCGCCATAGACGGGAAGTACGTGAACCCCGCGGAGGTGGGCTGAGTAGCGTTCGAACGCCTCACAGACCTGCAGCGCGAGCTCTCTGGTCGGTGCGAGCACGAGGGCTTGGGGGCTCTTCTGGCTGAGGTCCAGGCGGTCGAGGATCGGAAGCGCGAAGGCTGCCGTCTTACCGGTGCCGGTCTGGGCAACGCCGAGCACGTCACGACCGGCGAGTAGGGGCGGGATCGTGGCGGCCTGAATGGCCGATGGGGTCTCATAGCCGACGTCCTTCAACGCCTTCATCACACCATCCCCGAGTCCGAGATCGGCGAACGTGGTGGTTTCTTCTGCGTCGGTCATTGTTCAACGGTACCTGCCCAATCGCGTTCGGCTCCCAGCTGGCCTGTGGAAAGTTGGCGACCCCGTCTCGGCGAGAGTCGTAGCATCGAGCGCACCAGTCGGACTCAAGGGAAGGTGCCGCCATGTTCCGGACTCGCGTTGACCAGAAAATTCGCCGGGATTTGTGGAGGGATGAGCGCGGCGACGTTCCGGGCTGGGTACTGATCACCCTCATGACAGCGGGTCTCGTCATCATCATCTGGGGGCTCGCCGGGCCCGCGCTGAGCCAGGTCTTTCAGCAGGCGATTGATCGCGTGACGGGGTTCTGAATGCTCTCTCGTCGACAGATCGCCTGCGACCGAGGCTCGGCTCCGGCCGAGTTTGCAATGGTCGGCGCGCTGCTGACGATCCTGACCCTGTCCGTCATGCAACTGGGGCTCGCCCTGCACATTCGGAATACGGTGCTGGATGCGGCCTCCGAGGGAGCGCGGTTCGCCGCGCTCGCAGACAACGGCCTCGCCGACGGTGCCGAACGAACGCGGGACCTCATCGCGACCGCACTCGGTGACGACTACGCGAGGGACATCGATGCGAGCTACGGGCGTTTTCTCGACGAGCGCGCGACCGTGATCACGGTACGGACCCCGCTGCCTCTCATCGGACTCGTCGGAATCGACGGCGGGCTGGAGGTCAGCGGCCATGCGGCGGTGGAGGAGCTGCGGTGACCCGGGACCTGTCGATGGCGAGCGCGGCTCGGCGTCGCTCGAGTTCATCACCGCGGGGTTGCTCCTGCTGCTGCCGATCGTCTATCTGATCCTCGCGGTGTCCCAGATCCAGGCCGGTTCGCTCGCTGTCGAAGGCGCGTCCCGGCAAGCGGCCCGGGTGTACGTGCTCTCCGACGACCAGCCGCACGCCGCGCGGAACGCCGAGCGCGCCATCCGCTTTGCGCTCGCCGACTACGGTCTCGATCCCGAGAACGTGAGCGTCCAGGTGACCTGCCGCCCGCATCCGGACCGCTGCCTCGAGCGCCGCGGTTTCGTGACGGTCTCGGTGTCGACGAGTGTTCCGCTGCCGCTCGCCCCGCCGGTGCTGCTCGGAAGCCAGCCGCTGCACGTCGACCTGTCGTCGTCGGCGACGCAGCAGGTGTCGCGGTTCTGGGGGAGCGGATGAGGCGCCGCGCTGTCTCGAGACTTAGGCGGAGCGACGACGGCTCGACCCTGCCGCTGATCATCTTCTACGGGTTCCTCTGCCTCGTGCTCGTGTTGCTTGTCGTTGCGGCGACCTCGCTCTACATCGAACGCAAGCGCCTGTTCACCCTCGCCGACGGCACGGCAGTTGTCGGCGCAGAGGCGTTCGACCTCGACCAGGTACAGAATCGCGAGAACGGGCTCGAGCTCGAACTCCGATCAGCGGATGTCGCTGCGGCCGTCGACGACTACCTCGACGCGAATCCCCAGAACACGTTCGAGTCCCTGCGGGTGGAGCGCGCGGACTCGCCCGATGGACGCAGCGCCGAGGTGACCCTGTCGGCTGCCTGGCGCCCGCCGGTGCTGACGCTCTTTGTGCCCGACGGCATCCGCCTCGAGGTCACCGCGGTCGCCCGCTCGGTCTTCACCTAATACCGAGTTGCCCAGATTGGCCCCATTTCCGGCGTGAAATGGGGCCAATCTGGGCAAGTCGGTGAATTGCGATCGAGCTAGCGGGGTCGCGGCCGATGCGGCGCGTAGCGCGGGATGTAGCGCAGCAGGATTCCCGCACCGATGAGCCCGACAACGCCGAGCACACCGCTCGCGAAGGCGATCGAGACACCGGCGGTCAGCGCGGCGATCGCGATCGGGGCAGCCGCGGATCCGGCGTCCCCGGTGAAGCGCCAGGCGCCGAGGAACGGTGCCGGATTCTTCTGGTCGGCGAGGTCGGCACCGAGCGTCATGAGGATTCCGCTGCCGACACCGTTCGCGAGGGACATGAAGATGGCAGCGGCGATGAACCACGCGATCGCGGCCTTTGAATCGTGCGTGAAGGCGAGCGCGAGGTGGCCGATCGCGAGACCGACCATCGACGGGAGCGCGCTCCACAGCCGGCCGAAGCGGTCCATGATCTGGCCGCTCGCGTAGAACAGGGCGAAGTCGATCGCGCCGGCCAGGCCGATGATGAGCGCGGTCTGGGTATCCGGGATGCCGATGCTCACGGCCCACAGCGGCAGGATCACCTGCCGGCTGGCGCGCATGGTGCCGATGAGCGCCGCGCCGGTTCCAAGACGGGCGAGTACCGCGCGGCTGTTCCAGATGGTGCGGAACAGCCCGATCGACTCGGCGGCGACAAACGTCTCGCCCTCCTTGGGCGCGCTCGGAAGACGCCGGGCGGCAAGCACCTCGGTCGGATCGCGGAGAATGAGCAGCAGCCCGGCCGCACCCAGGCATCCGACGATGTGAATCCAGAACACCGATTGCGTCGACCCGGTCAGGTGGATGACGGCCGCACTGATGAGCGGACCGATGAAGAACCCGAGACGAAAGGTGCCGCCAAGCGTCGACAGGGCGCGGGCGCGAAACTCTCGCGGCACAAAGCTCGTCATGAACGCGTGCCGGGCGAGGGCGAAGACCGCGGTCGCCAGGCCGATCAGGAAGATCGCAAACCCGAGAACAAGCGGATTCGGTGCTACGAGGGCGAGCACGAGCCCGACGATTGACAGCAGCGCCGCACCGATCATGGCGGTTCGCTCGCCGATGCGGGCAACCAGCCAGCCGCTCGGGATGTCGCCGATGAGTTCGCCGATGAGGATCATCGCCGAGATGAGGCCGGCAACGGCGAGCGTCGCACCGAGGTCGTCCGCGACGATCGGGATGAGCGGGAGGATCGCACCTTCACCGATCGAAAACAGCAACGTCGGCGCAATGGCGGGGAGTGCGATGGAGCGAAAACTGAACGGGGGCTCTACTGAAGACATCGCTACTTACGTTACGCCTCCGCTTATCACTGCTCTGCACCGCCCTACCCGGCCGGGAGCCAGAGGGTAGGCTGTGGGGGACATGATCGAGCTGGATATTTCTGAGCAGGTGGCCGCCTTACGGTCGACTTTCGCCGACATCCGTTCGGTGGTGGGAGTCGAGCGACTGCAGGCCGAAATCGCCGACCTGAGCGAACAGGCCGGGGTTCCCGACCTCTGGGACGACACCGAGAAGGCGCAGAAGGTCACGTCCGACCTGAGTCACCGCCAGGCCGAGCTCGCCAAGATCCTCAGCATCGAGTCACGCCTCGACGACATCGAGATCATGGTCGAACTCGCGAACGAAGAAGCGGACGAGTCTGCGGCATCCGATGTTCACAAAGAACTCGCGAGCGTGCAGAAGGTACTCGGCGAGCTCGAAGTGCAGACGCTGCTCAACGGTGAGTTCGACCAGAGCGCCGCCGTCATCACGATCCGCGCCGGAGCCGGGGGAGTGGACGCCGCCGACTTCGCCGAAATGCTGCTGCGCATGTACCTGCGCTACGCCGAGCAGCACAACTTCTCGACCAAGGTGCTCGACACGAGCTATGCGGAAGAAGCGGGCATCAAGTCGGCGACCTTCGAGGTCGACGCCCCCTACGCCTTCGGAACGCTCAGCGTCGAAGCCGGCACCCACCGCCTCGTGCGGATGAGCCCGTTCAACTCCGCCGGCAAACGCCAGACGAGCTTCGCCGCCGTCGAGGTCGTGCCGCTGATCGAGCAGACGGATGTCGTCGAAGTTCCCGAGAGCGACATCCGCGTCGACGTCTTCCGTTCGTCGGGCCCCGGTGGGCAGTCGGTCAACACGACCGACTCTGCGGTGCGCATCACGCACCTGCCGACCGGCATCGTCGTCAGCTGCCAGAACGAGAAGAGCCAGATCCAGAACCGCGCCGCTGCGCTGCGCGTTCTGCAGTCGCGCCTGCTGCTGTTGCAGCGCGAACAGGAAGCCGCCCAGAAGAAGGAATTCGCCGGCGTGATCACGGCGAGCTGGGGCGACCAGATGCGAAGCTACGTGCTCGCTCCGTACCAAATGGTCAAGGACCTGCGCACCGACTACGAAGTCAACAACCCCTCGAATGTGTTCGACGGCGACCTCGACGGCTTCATCTCGGCCGGCATCAAGTGGCGCAAGCGCGACAAGGACTAGCCGGCTAGCGCTGGAATAGCATCACGATCAGGACGACCGCTGCGGTCGCTAACAGCACGCAGTGAGCAATGAGGAACGCCAGGTTGAGTCGCACTCCGACCGCGGCGAGTGACCTCGACGACGGGAATCGCCCGGCGTGTTCGGCCGCGTTCCGCGCGAGCGGTAACCCGACGACGGGCAACAGCGGTGCAAGGATTACCGCGGCAACCGCACGGCTGTAGCCGGGTTGGCACGATTTCACTCCAAAGGTGCGTGCGTACGTTTCGTATCTGACCATCCGGAGCCTCCCGAATCAACCGGTGGCTGGGGATGCCGCCGGTGGTTGGGAAGAGCCTAGGCAAACGTTTACAAAGATACAGTCGGCATAAAGGCGGACAACGAAGAACCCGGCCCCGGGCATGCCGCGGACTCCCAGCCTCTGCGCGCGAGTCGCTCCACCGAATAGGCGTGAGCCTCCCTAGGCTCAAGACGTCATGATTCGCTTTGATTCGGTATCCAAGTCGTACTCCGGCAATTCGCGCCCGGCCCTCAATAACGTGAGCCTTGAAATCCTCAAGGGGGAGTTCGTGTTTCTCGTGGGAGCCTCGGGCTCCGGCAAGTCGAGCTTCCTGCGCCTTGTGCTGAAGGAGGAGAAGCCCTCGAAGGGTCAGATCCACGTTCTCGGCCAGCAACTGCGCACGATGTCGAACCGCAAGGTGCCCTACTTCCGTCGCAACCTCGGCGTGGTCTTCCAGGACTTTCGCCTGCTGCCGCAGAAAACGGTCTTCGACAACGTCGCGTTCACTCTCCAGGTCATCGGCAAGAGCCGCGGGTTCATCCAGGAAGCGGTTCCCGACGTGCTCAAGATGGTCGGCCTCGCGGGCAAGAGCGGACGATTCCCGCACGAACTCTCCGGTGGTGAGCAGCAGCGCGTCGCGATTGCACGGGCGATCGTGAACAAGCCGGCCATCCTGCTCGCCGACGAGCCGACCGGAAACCTCGATCCCCAGACATCCGCGGGCATCATGACCCTGCTCGAGCGAATCAACCTCGGGGGAACCACCGTGATCATGGCTACCCACGACGCCGGCATCGTCGACCAGATGAAGCGCCGGGTCATCGAACTGATCAGCGGCCAGATCGTGCGAGATGAACGCAAGGGCGGGTACCAAACGCAGGCGATCCCCGTGCAGGGCTTCGGCCTTGCGGGCTCGGGCGAGGTGAACGCGTGAGGGTAGGTCTCGTTCTCGGCGAAGCGGCAAGCGGTCTTCGTCGAAACATTTCAATGGTCATTTCGGTCATCCTGGTGACCTTCATTTCGCTGACGTTCGTCGGCGCCGCCATTCTGCTGCAGATGCAGATCGGCCAGATGAAGGGCTACTGGTACGACCGGGCCCAGGTCGCGGTGTTCCTCTGCACTCCCATCGACAACACCGGCAACTGCACGGGCGATGAGGCGACGGAAGACCAGAAGGCCGAGATCCAGCGCCAGCTCGAGTCGGAGACGATCGCACCGTTCATCAAGCAGTTCGAATTCGAGAACCACGAGCAGGCGTTCAAGAACTTCCAGGAGCTGTTCTCGGACAGCCCGCTGGCGGAGTTCGCGACGGCCGACCAGGTTCCGGAGAGCTTCCGGATCAACCTCGTTGATCCGACCCAGGCGGATGTCCTCACCGAGTCGCTCTCCGGCCTCGCCGGGGTGCAGGGAGTCGAGGACCAGCGGCGATATCTCGACCAGATCTTCGCGGTGCTGAATACCGCCAGTTACACGGCGGTCGGGCTCGCGGCCCTCATGCTGATAGCGGCGGTGCTGTTGATCGCGACGACCATCAGGCTCAGCGCCTTCTCGCGGCGGCGAGAACTCGGGATTATGCGCTTGGTTGGGGCATCCAACCGCTTCATCCAAACGCCGTTCATTCTCGAGGGAGTCTTCGCGGCGGTCATCGGGTCGCTGCTCGCGGGCGGTGCGATCGTCGCGATCGTGCAGTTCTTCGTCAAGGGTTACCTGGCGACCGCGCTGGCCTCCACGACCACGACGTCGCTGGTCGGGCTCGACGAGGCGTTTGTGGTCGTGCCGATCCTGGTGCTGATCGGCGGGGTCCTTGCCGCGGCATCCGCTGGTTTCGCGATCAACCGGTACCTGAAGGTCTAGCCGACCGGTCTGGCTATACAGCTAGTCGAGCGCCGACCCCACCGCGGGAATGCGCTCGAGCACCGACTGGTCGTACATGCCGTAGTTATAGAAGTCGACCGTTGCGGCTCCGGCCGACAGGCACGCCCGTACCTTCGCTTCGAGAACGTCGACGGATGCGGTGTCGGGAAATCCGGGACGAAGGATCACGCGCAGCGGCGTCGATCCGAGAACTGAAACGTAGGACGCGACGTCCGACGCCAGCCGCTCCGGATCGTTGACGTACCCGAGAATGCTGTAGCTATCGGCGTGAGCGGATGCCGCCCCCGCGTCGATCGCGATGCGCCAGGACTGCTCGGCGGCGGGCGCGCCTGCGGGGGAGCCGCTGTCGTAGCCGAGGACCGCACCGGTCAGGTCCATGAACGACAGTGTGCGGCCGTGCGAGTGAACGGCGTCAGCGACGAGGCCAGCCAGTTCGGTCACGGCGCTCTCTCGTGCGCTCAGCAGCAGCAGAACGTCGTCGCCCACCGCACCCGCGAGCGCTTCGCGAGTCGCGGCGAGAGGGGCGGCACCCGCGTAGGCCGCTTGCACACGCTCGCGCGCCGCCGAACGAAGTGCTGCGACATCCGCTCCCCGCGCTTCTGCGCGCGCGGTGCAGTGCTGGCAGAAGCAGAGTCCGAGCAGGGCTTCATCGCCGGCGCTCACTGGGGCGAAGGATCGCTCGTGGTGGCTGCCGTGACCGAAGGTCTGTGCGCTGAGCGCTTCCGCGACGATGTCGACGCCGCGCGCGCTGATGTCGTGTGCGAGCGCGACGGAATAGGCAACGACATCCGGGTTCGACGGGCACAGGTTCGACACGATCCGGTCACCGAAGCAGGTGAGGCTCGCTGCCGCCGGGTGCGCTTCTCCAAGGCTCGAGTTGTGCAGGAAAACAGTCCACGCCTCGACGCGGTCGGTTGATCGGTCAAGTAGCTCCGCGAGGGCGGCCCGCTCGGGCTCGGGCTGTATCGTGGGCTGAAGAAGCAGCCCCGTCCAGTACGCGGGGTTCGGCTCGAAGAAGATGCCGTCGCGACGGTAACGCAGGCGAGGTTTCGACCCGGCGTGGGGCATGACGTCCCGCGCCTGGTGGTAGGCAAAAGCCACGGAAAGACGGGGAATCCCCAGCTTTTGGCCCTCGTCGATGACGTGCGAAACCCCTTCATCGAGCAGGTCACTGGGGAAGGCATAGAGGCTTCCGAACGGATCAATCGTCATAGAAACTACTTTCCGGTTTGGCCAATGTAAACATCGTGTTTCGTATCTTGACAGGTTGACCGGTCAAGTGAAAATCTATAGCCATCGAGACAGCTCCTTCGTCGAGACACCCCTTCTACTCGAAAGGCTCCACAGCAAATGAAAACATGGATGCGCGGCTCACTGCTCGTCACCGTGACCGCCACCGCGCTCGCGCTCGCTGGCTGTTCTGCAGACACCTCCGGCGAGACCGCCAGCGACGGTACCTACGTCATCGGGTATGACTCGTACTTTGTCGGCAACACCTGGTCCGCCCAGCTCGAGGCTGAGTTCACCTCCGCTACCAAGCGCGAAGCAAGCGAAATCTCCGACGTCATCGTCACGCAGTCCGACAACGACGCCCAGAAGCAGATCAGCAACATCCAGTCGATGATCGCCCGCAACGTCGACGCCATCATCGTCACCCCGATCTCGCCCGACGGAATCGTCCCGGTCCTCAAGCAGGCTTCGGATGCCGGCATCACCGTCGTCCTGAGTGCGTCCGGTGCCGAGACCGACGACTACGCGTCGTACGTGAACGTCGATGACGAAGCGTTCGGTGCCACCGGCGCCGAGTGGCTCGTCGACAAGCTCGGCGGAACCGGCAAGATTGTTGCGATCAACGGCATCGCCGGAGTTCCGACGAGCGACCTGCGCTTCGCGGGCGCCAAGGCCGTCTTCGACGCCAACCCCGACATCGAGATCGTTTCGACGATCGATGGCGGCTGGGACCAGGCCACCACGAAGACCGCTGTTGAGTCGCTTCTTGCGGCCAACCCGGACATCGACGGTGTCTGGTCGCAGGGCGGATCGATGACCCTCGGCGCAATCGAGGCGTTCGAAGCTGCCGGCGTTGCGCTCGTCCCCATGACCGGTGAAGACAGCAACGGCCTGCTCAAGAAGTGGACGCAGCTCATTGCCGATGGAGACACCGGCTTTGACGCCATCGCCGTTGCCAAGCCCACCTGGATCTCGGCGACCGCCCTCGACAACGCTCTCGCATCGCTCAACGGTGAAGACGTCGTCAAGGACGACCTGCTCGACCCCGAGGTCATCACGGCTGACAACATCAGCGAATTCGTTCGTGATGACCTTCCCGACAGCCTGTGGGTCAACACCAAGATGACGGACGACGAGATCAACACCCTCTTCGGCTAATCCGCCACCTCGCTTCACCGTTTTACCCAGAACAAGTTAGGAACCTCGCCCCGTGAGTGAACAAGCCGTCACGTGCAGCCACGTGTCTAAGTCGTTCGGTGCTACCCGCGCCGTCTCCGACATCGACTTCTTCATCTCACCGGGCGAGGTTCTTGCTCTGGTCGGCGAGAATGGCGCCGGAAAATCCACTCTCATGAACATGCTGTCGGGCGGGCTTGCTCCCGATACCGGCAGCATCACGGTCGCTCCGCCCTCGGGTGGACATGGCCGCGCCGTTGCAATGGTGCATCAGGAGCTCAGCCTTTTCGACAACCTCACGGTCGCCGAAAATCTCGAACTCGACCGCACCGGAGGTCGCTCGTTCGTCTCGGAACGCCAGTCACGCGAGGCCGTGCGCCGCACGCTCGACGGGTTAGGTGTCTCGATCGATGTCGACGCGACCGTCGGCGATCTGACCGTCGGCCAGCGCCAGCTGGTCGAGGTGGCAAAAGCCATCGCGGTCCCGCCCACCCTGCTGATCCTCGATGAGCCCACATCTTCGTTGGAAGCGCCCCAGGCCGAACTGCTGTTCGCCGCGGTGCGCAGGCTGAGTGCGGCGGGAACCGCCGTCATCTTCGTATCTCACCGGATGGAAGAACTGTTCGAACTGTGCGACCGCGTGCTCGTCATGCGCGACGGCAAGCAGATCGAATTCGGTGACATGGCCGGACGTACCCGCCATTCGCTAGTCGAGTCGATGGTCGGCCGCGAGACTACGACTTTTTACCCGAATCGTCCGGCCGCCAACCTGGACGCAACGATCGAGATCTCGCTCGACAACGTGAGCGTCGGTACCGCCCTCACCGACGTCACCCTCGACTTTCCCGCCGGTGAGATCACCGCGATCGCCGGCCTCGACGGCCACGGCCAGTCTGAACTCGCCGAAGTGCTCGCCGGGGCGTTGAAGCCCACCGTCGGCACTGTTCGCCTGCGCGGCGATGCCGTGAAGCTCGGCTCCCCGCGCGTCGCCGTCCGCCGCGGCATCGGCTACATCGCGCCGAACCGCCGCCTGGACGGCCTGCTGCTCGACAAGTCGGTGTCGCTCAACACCACGCTCGCCGCGGCACCCCGCCTCTTTCCCACCGGCGTCGTCTCGAGCGGCAAAGAACGCGACACCGTCGCCGGCGTTGTCAGCCGCCTTGCCGTCAAGACGTCGTCGCTGTTCCAGCCGATCATCGAGCTCTCCGGTGGAAACCAGCAGAAGGTGCTCATCGGCCGCTGGCTCATCTACGACAAGCTGCAGGTGCTTGTGCTCAATGACCCGACCCGCGGGGTGGATGTCGGATCCCGCGCCCAGATCTACGCGGTGATCCGTGAGCTTGCCGAGCGGGGAGTCGCCGTCGTGCTCGTCTCCACCGACCTGCAGGAAATCCTTGGTCTCGCCGACCAGATCTACGTCATGTACTCGGGCCGCATCACCGGCCGCCTCGATGCAGAGGGTGCGAGCGAATCCGCTGTCATGCACCTCGCCACCGGAGGGGAACACCTTGTCTAATCTCACTGCGCCCAATTACACGGGGCAGCCAGCCGATCGCCGCGCCCTCGGGTTCCTGTCGACGACGGCGCTCCGATCGATCGGCAACGCCCGATTCCTCTGGGCCGTTCCGGTCGTGGTCATCGTCATCGCCGCCGTCGTGCTTCCAGCTTTCCGCAGCCCGATCAGTGTGAACTCGCTGCTCGCGACGCTCGCCCCGATCGTCATCATCGCCATCGGCCAGGCGATCGTCGTCATGTACGGCGGAATCGACCTCAGCGTAGGCGCCGTTGCGGGTCTGGGTACCGTCGTTCTCGCGCTCGGACCGGTGATTCCGGGTGGCGCGGCCGGCGCCCTCGTCTTCTCGGTGATCGCCGGACTGGTGGTTGGCATCCTGAACGGACTCGGCGTACTCGCCGGAATCAATCCGTTGCTGATGACCTTCGCCATGGCCGGGGTGGTGCAGGGGACAGCGCTGCTACTGCAGGGCATCCCGGAATCCGCCGCCCCGATGGACCTCATCGACGTCGTCGGCACCAGCATCGGCCCGGTACCGCTGCTCGCGATCCTCGCCGTCGTGCTGCTTGTCGCCGCATGGTTCTGGCTCAGCCAGAGCCGCACCGGTCGGGTCGTGCAGGCGGCGGGCTTCGACGCGCGCATCGCCGGCCGCCTCGGGTTCCCGATCCGTCGCACCACGATCATGGTCTACGGCCTGTCCGGTGCGCTGTCGGCGCTCGGCGGTCTCGCAATCGTTGCCCGTACGTACACCGCTGACGCGCTCGTCGGTGCGAGCTCGGTCATCGACTCGATCGCCACCGTGCTCGTCGCCGGCATCGTCATCACCGGGGGAGTCGGTTCGCTCCTGAGCATCCTGCCAGCTGCCGTGATCATCGCCGTCGTCGGCCAGATCATCACGCTGACCGGTACCGACGCCTACTACCAGACAATCTTCAAGGGCGTGCTGCTCGTCGCGGCAATGGGTATCTACCAGCTCGCGGGACGCAGAATGCGGATGCCGTGGCGATTGTCGAGACCCGCGATCGACCGCCCCGCGTTAGCTGAATCAACCAGCACCGAGACGCCCGCAGCAAAGGACGGCGACCGATGAGCACCGACACCTCCACGCCGACCGCAACCTCCAGCACCGCCCACCTGACCGCGTTCTCGCTGTCGGCGACAATCCGACGAGTGCCGGTGCAGCTCTGGGTCGCCTACGGCCTGACGCTCGTCTGCCTGCTCGTACTGGGATTCAGCACCGATAACGGCTTCAGCCCCGACCGCCTGCTGCGCATCCTCTCGAACGCCGTACCGCTCGGCGTCGTCGCGATCGCCCAGACGATCGTCATCATCAACCGCGGGCTCGACCTGTCGGTCGGTCCGATCATGAATACCGCCGGCATCCTGACCGCGCTGCTCTCGGCCACCCCCGGAGCGACCCTCGCGACCACGGTTCCGATCGTGCTTCTCGTCGGTGCCGCGATCGGGCTCGTGAACGGCCTCATGCTCGCGTTCACGAAGATCCCGCCGCTGCTCGGCACGCTCGCGACCGCGACCGTCATCCAGGGCATTTACTCACTCATCACCCGCGGCCAGCCCAAGGGAAGTGTGCCCGCCGAGCTGCGCGAACTCGCTGACGGCCGCATCGCCGGAAGTCCGTTCTCGGGTTCGCTGCTGATTTGGATCGTACTGCTCGTCGTCGTCGGGCTTGTCCTCAGCCGCTCGGTTGCCGGTCGACGCTTCCAGGCCGTCGGAGCAAACCCGCGCGCATCCTGGCTGTCCGGGGTTCCGGTGCGATCGCACACCATCACCGCGTACGTTGCGTCCGGAATGCTCGCCGCCATCGCCGGCATCCTGCTGATCGCCTACTCCGGTGCGCCCTCCCTGACCGCGGCCGACAGCTACGCGCTCAACTCGGTCGTAGCTGCTGTGATCGGTGGAGCGGCGCTGGCCGGTGGAACCGGCAGCATGGTCGGAACCTTCGCCGGTGTCGCAGTGCTCGCTTTTCTCACCACGGTTCTCAACTCGTTCAACATCTCGTCGCCCGTGCAGTTGATCATCAATGGTGCAGTCTTGATCGCGATGCTGTTCGTGAACAGTCGGATCGCTGGAAAGAGGAACCGCTGATGGTGCGCTGGAACGATCTGACCTGGCCAGAAGTTCAGGATGCCGTCGCGGCAACCCCGTTTGTTCTGCTCGCGCTCGGCGCGGTCGAAGAACACGGTCCGCACCTGCCGCTCGGAACCGACACCTTCGCTGCCGAAGGCTTCTCGGCGCGCATCGCCGAGGCAGCGGGACTCATCGAGCTTCCGGTTATGCCCTACGGGCAGGTCTGGTCGCTCGAGCACTTCGACGGAAGCCTGTCGATCAGCGACGAGACTCTCGTCGCGCTCATCACCGAGATCGCCGGCGGACTCGAGCGAGTGGGCGTCAAGGGCCTTGTGCTGTATTCCGCCCACCTCGGTAACACCGCCGCAATGAAAAAGGCCACCCGTGCTCTCGAGGAGAGCGGCGGATTGCCCGCAATCTCGATGGCTTATCCCGGACTGGCCATGGTGGCCGCGGAAGTACGTGAGAGCCCGCAGTCCCACCCGACGATCATGCACGCCGACGAGCTCGAGACCTCCGTGCTGCTTGCCCTGCGCGGGGATGTCGTGCACATGGATCGCGCGGTCGCTGAGTATCCTGAATTTCCGTCGTACTTCGACAGCGCACCCGTGCGCTGGGACACGGTCACGACGAGCGGAGTTTTCGGCGATGCAACGGTCGCGACAGCGGCTAAGGGCGAACTCATCGTCGAGCACGTCGTCCAGACCGCAGCTGCCATCATCACCGAATGGAAGGGCACGCTCTCGTGACCGATGACGATGGCCTGAAGGCCGACCTGCTGCAGCCGATCGACTCGGCGTCGCCGGTCACGCGCTACAAGCAGATTTCCGACCAGATCGCGTCGCTCATTCTCGACGTGCGCCCGGGAGTGCGGCTTCCCTCCGAGTTCGAGATCGTTTCGCGCCTCGGCGTCAGCCGCGCGACCGCGACGCAGGCACTTCGTGACCTCGAGCAGCGGGGGCTCGTCTACCGGCGCCAGGGACGCGGTACTTTTGTCGCCGACACCGACCGCGCGATTCGAACGAACCAGCCCGGCATCCTCCCGTCGTTTAGCGAAGACCTGCGCAAGGCCGGTCGAGTCACTCGTGAACGTGTCATTGCTCTCGAGATCGTTCCCGCTCCCGACGAGGTCGCCTCTGCGCTCAACCTGCTCACCGGCGAGGACGTCTGGCGGGTCGAACGAGTGATTGTGAGCGACGGCGAGCCGGTCGTTCACGTCACCTCCTGGCTGCCGTGCTCGGTCTTCGCGAGCCTAACCCGTTCCGCGATCGAAGAGAGCTCGCTCTACGAGCAGCTGGCAACCGTCAATGGTTCGCCGGGTCGGCCCTGTTTCGCCGACGAGCACTGGAGCGCAGCATCCGCTCCGGAGAAGACGGCACCGCTGCTCGAGCTCGCGACCGATTCCCCGGTCATGCGCGTGGTGCGCACCGCCTACCTGCACGACCAGACGCCCGCCGAGTACGTGATTTCCTACGTGCGCGGCGAGACCTTCGCGGTCTCCATCCACATCGACGCCCACAACCACGGTGGACGTGTTCTCTCGCAGCTGGCGGCATCGGTGGAATGAACGAGAAATTCAGTCTCGGTATCGATCTCGGTACCACCAGCGTCAAAGTGCTCGCGCTCGATCTCAGTGGGAACGTTCTTGCGGTTGCGAACTCGCACCACGGGCTCGACGACAGCTCCGACGGCGTCCAGGCCGATCCGGAGGTGTGGTGGTCGTCGCTGCTCACTGCGCTCTCTTCATTTGAACTGGATCTTGCCGATGCGGTTGCCGTCGGGTTCAGTGGCAACATGAGCTCGGTTGTTCTGATCGATGGTGCGCTCAATCCAGTCGCGCCAGCGCTGTTGCTCGCAGACACTCGCGGCACCATCCAGCTCGATGCACTCGAGCCGTCCCTTCGCTTGCGCCTTCTGCAGGCAAGCGGCAACGAGCCGCAGATCGTGTTCTCGATCTCGAGCCTGCTCTGGTGGGCCGCGGCGGATGCGGCAACCCTTGATCGTGCGGTCGCCTGGGTCTCGGCGAAAGACTTTCTGCGCGCACGCCTCACCGGCGTGATTGCGACCGATCGCACCGATGCGTACAACTCGCTGCTGGTGACTTCGGCAGGGTGGGACACCGAGCTCATCGCCGCCCTCCGACTGCCGGTCGAGCTCTTTCCCCCGCTCGTCGACTCAGGAACCGCAGCCGGCTCCGTCACCGACACTGCCGCTGCACTCACCGGTCTTTCCGCGGGCATTCCGGTCGCATCCGGGTCGGGCGATGTCGCTGCAGCCCTCGCGGGAATGGGCGGGCTCGCACCCACCTCGCTCGCGGTGTCGCTCGGAACCTCTGCCACCCTCACCGCCGGACTCGCGCCGGCGGGGGAGCGCCCCGCGTTCGCGGCCGACAGCGGTCTCACTATCCACCCCGCCGCCGACGGCTCATGGTTTGCCCTCGGATCGCTGCTCACCGGTGGTCTTGCACTGAACTGGCTGCGTTCGCTGGCGGGCACCGGGCCGATTGCAGCGGCATCCGCTGTGCCGGATCCGGGCGACCAGCTGGTCTTTCTTCCCTACCTCGCCGGAACCGGCAGCCCGGACTTCGTCGGCGAAGCAACCGGCACGATCCTCGGAATCACGCCATCGACGACCCCGGAGCAACTCGTCGGCGCGCTTCTCGAAGCGATCGCGTTCGACATCGCGGGGCTCGTCGAAAACCTCGGTACTGATTATGAGCGCGTCATCATCTCGGGCGGCGGCGGGCGCGTGACGGCCTGGCCGGTCGTCTTCGCGAACGTGCTCGGCCTGCCCGTCGACGTCCTCGACGAACCGGACCTGTCGGGCGTCGGCGCCGCCGTGTTCGGCTGGAGCGCGCTCGGGTCGGTCGTCGAACCGCGCGCCTCGCGGCGCGAAGTGCTTCCCGACCCGGCTACGGCATCCGACTGGGCGATTCGCCGCGCCCGCTACGAGAGCGCCCGCCGCCTCGTCCTTGAACTCACCACGACTCTCACCACAGAACAGAAAGCAGCGAAATGATCCGCACCGTGACCGGAGATATCAACTCGGACGACCTGGGCTTCACCTACTCGCACGAGCACCTTCTCGGAGCGCCGCCGCTGCACAAGCGCGTCGATGAAGACCTCGTCATTCTCGATCCGGCCGCCGCGCTGTTTGAGGCCAAGGCCGCGCAGGCCGTCGGTGTTCGCAGCCTGTACGAGGCATCGGCCTGGGACTATTCGCGCAATCCGCTCGAACTGCGTCGCATCTCTGAAGAGACCGGCCTGCAGATCATCGGCTGTGGCGGATTCAACAAGGGGGAGTGGTTCGACGAACTGCTCGCCGACCACACGATCGAGCAGCTGCAGGAGCAGATCGTCACCGATGTCGAGGTCGGCATGAACGGCACCGACGTCAAAGCCGGAGCGATCAAGTACGGCACGGCCTACAACCGCGTGAGCCCGGTCGAAGAGCGCGTTCTGCGCGCCGCGGCCCGCGCCCATCGGGCCACCGGTGCTGTACTGCACGGCCACACCGAGACCGGCACGATGGCAATCACGCAGCTCGACCTGCTCGAGGAGGAAGGTGTCGACCTCAACCGCGTCGGCATCGTTCACCTCATGCGCAACCCCGATCCGTACGTACACAAGCAGATCGCGAAGCGCGGAACCTACCTCTGCTACGACGGCTTCGCGAAGATCAAGTACTTTCCCGAGAGCACGCGCATCAACGTGATTCTGGAAGTCGTGGAGGCCGGCTTTGCCGACCGCATCCTCATCGGCGGCGATCTGGCTCGCAAGACCGACATGACCGCCTACACCGGAGGCCCCGGGCTCCACTACATCGCCGGCGAGTGGCTTCCCCGCTTCCGTGACGAGCTCGAGCAGCGCCACTACTCGCCGAAGGACATCGACGAACTCGTCAACCTGTTCTTCGTCGAGAACCCGAAGCGCTACTTCAGCTTCACCGAGCCGTACTAATAACTCTCTTTCCACTCGTTCCACCAGAAAGTCTCTTTGCCATGACGCACGCCCTATTGCCCGCAATCTCCGAGGCTGGCATCATCGCCACCCTCCGCGCACCGAGCGCCGAAGCTGCCTACAGCTCGGTTGACGCACTCGTAAAGGGCGGAATCACCGCCATCGAGGTCACCTACACAACCCCGGGTGCCGGCGCGGTAATCGCCGGGCTGAACGAGCGCTTCGGCGACGCGATCATCCTCGGTGCCGGAACCCTCACGACCGTCGAGCAGGTCGAGGAATCGGCAGCCGCCGGTTCGGTGTTCTTCGTTTCTCCCGGGCTCGACGAGGAGATCTTCGAGGCGATCGTCGCGACCGGCGGACTGTCGATGATCGGCGGATTCACCGCGACCGAAGTGCAGAAGCTCGCCAAGCTGAAGGCCGACGTCATCAAGTTCTTCCCCGGAAGCCTCGGTGGCCCGGCAGCGCTCAAGGCCATCCGCGGGCCGTTCCCGTCGCTCACCTACGTTCCGACCGGCGGGGTCAATGCCACGAACCTCGGCGACTGGCTTGCTGCTGGCGCAACCGCCGTTGGCGCTGGAAGCGACCTGATTCCGGCATCCGCTCTGGCCTACGGGGATTTCGCGAAGATCGAGGCTCTCGCCCGGTCGTTCGTGGACGCCCTCGCCGCCGCTCGCTCGTAACCGATAGACTGATGGGCTGTTCGACGGTTGTCGGGCAGCCCATTTTTCTTTTTTCTCGCGTACGGAGTACCAATGCCCAGGGACCGCGGCCAGAAGGTTGTCGCAAGCAACCGAAAAGCCCGCCACGACTACACGATCGAAGACACCTATGAAGCAGGACTTGTCCTGACGGGTACCGAGGTCAAGTCGTTGCGAGCCGGTCGGGCGAGCCTCGTCGACGGTTACGGCTTCATCGAGGGTGGGGAAGCCTGGCTGGATGCCGTGCACATTCCGGAGTTCAACCACGGCTCGTGGAACAACCACCCGGTTCGTCGCAAACGCAAGATGCTGCTGCACAAGGCGCAGATCCTCAAGATCCACCACAAAATCAAAGAGGGCGGCTACACGCTCGTTCCGCTGTCGATCTACTTCCTGGACGGCAACGCCAAGGTCGAGCTCGCGGTGGCCAAGGGTAAGCGCGAGTACGACAAGCGCCAGACCCTGCGCGAGCGCCAGGACAAGCGCGAAGCCGATCGCGCCATGGGGACGCACCGCAACCTCGGCGATTAGCCCAACCGCCGTATCCGTGCTGCGGTTTGTTATCCCTGCGGTCGTTTAAACGGCCGCACGGATAACAAAGGGGCGCACTGTCGACTCAGCCCGCGATGAACCTCGCGTCGATGAACGCGGTGACCTCGATGTCTTCGGGGTTGACCTCGAGAGCCGGGCCGGTACCGGTGTCGCTTGCCTTCAGCATCCGCGGCTCGTAGCCGCCGGTGAACGTCGGGGTCGCCTGGTCGCCGAGCATTCCCGGGTCGGCAAGGGCGGTTGCTCGAACCGTGCCGAGTCCGATGCTCTGGGCGAAGACGGTGGCCTTGGCCACGGCATCCTTCACAGCGCGGGAGCGGACTTCCGCCGTCGCGGTCGTGCGGGTGGCATCCGACAGTTCCCACTCGATGTGCTGGAGCGTCACCCCGGTGGTCGTGGCGAAGTCGGTCAGAAAACGACCGAGCTCGTCGAAGTCGGTGAATACCGCGCGCAGGCTGACCTGCGCGTGGGTCACCGGATCGAGCTGCACGCCCTCGGAGTTCCACGGGCGTTCGGCCCAGACCTGCACACGATCGGATGACCAGGTTGCGATTGCGCCGTTGGCTTTGAGGGTCGTGAGGTGCTCGCGTAGTTCCTCCGCGCCGGCACTCGCGAGTGCGACGACCGACTCGCGATCTTCGCCGTCGAACGCAACGCTCGTCAGGAGGGTTGCGCGTTCCGCCGGGTAGCGACGGGTGAACTCGCCTCGGACGGTAATGACGGTTTCGGTCACGGTAGCTCCTGCGCTCGAACTCGGGTGGGCTCCCAGTCTGCCCCACGACGCTGACAGTGCGGCGGTTCGTTATCCGTGCGGGCGTTCAAACGGCCGCACCGATAACAACCAGGCGCACGGTCAAACTCGGCCGGCACACACTAGCAAACCGTCGTAGAATGAGTAGCTGCATCCGGTGGATGCGGTTTTGACAACTCAACAGCGCGCGATAGTGACCAGGCTCGTCATCGGAATCGATGGCGCACAGTCGGCATGGGGATGATCGGTTTCGACATTGCCTGCAAAACTGTGAGAAGCGGGTCGAGGATGCAGGCTTATCTCGTAAACGATGTCTGCAAACTATAAGTGCCGATTCCAAGCGCACTGACTTCGCCCTCGCTGCCTAAGCGAGCGCACTAAAGAAGTCCGTCAGACCGAGGATGCTCTCTACTCGGACCCTGGCGTAATTTAGAGAGATTGCTGCGTAGTTGTGCATCAGGGCTACGTGGGACTTGAACTGGAGCTGGGCTTGTCGATCCAGGTGCTCGTAGCAAAGATCGGAGCCAAGTAGAACGCTTTTACGAGCTACACCCGTAGAAGGCACAGAATTACAGCAGTGGACCGGGGTTCAATTCCCCGCATCTCCACCATGTGGATTGCTATCGCGCGTTGTTGGGCTGTTTCTCTCCAGTCCTCTCGTCGGACTCAGCTTCGTCATGCGCCCAACCAGCGAAGGCCCAGCGCCGGACCGTAGGCTCGGAGTGCAGTCCTGACGCACACACCCGAGGAGTACCGTGACCGTTCGTTCCATGCGCCCGCCGCGCCCGCAGACCGTTCTCGAAGTGCTGCTCACCGAGCCACTCGGGCCGCACCTCGTGCGGGTCTACGCCGGGGGATCGGGCTTCGCCGCCTTCCAGCCGAACGAGTTCAGCGACCCCTACATCAAAATCTTTTTCGCCAAGCCTGAACTCGGTCTCACTCCGCCGTACGACATGCTCGAACTGCGCGGCAAGCTCGCGCCCGACGACATGCCGGTCACGCGCACCTACACTGTGCGCGAGATCAATGCCGCAGAACAGTGGATCTCGGTCGATTTCGTCGTGCACGGCGACGAAGGGCTGGCCGGCCCCTGGGCGGCGACCGCGAGGCCGGGCGACACTCTCGCCTTCGGTGGTCCGGGCGGCGGCTTCAAGCCCGACCCCGACGCCGACTGGTACCTGCTCGCCGGTGACGAATCGGCGCTTCCCGCGATCGCTTCGAGCCTCGACGCACTGCCGGCGGATGCCGTCGGCACGGCACTGATCGAGGTGTACGGAGCGGATGACGAACTCGCCCTTGGCGCACCGGCGGGCGTCGAGGTCCGCTGGCTGCACCGCGGAGAATCCGCCGCCGGAACTTCCACGGTTCTCGTCGACGCGGTGTCAGCCCTCGACTGGCGCGACGGACGGGTGCAGGTCTTTGCCCACGGTGAACGCGAGACCATGAAAGCCCTGCGCGACATCTTCTTCGCGCAACGCGCGCTCGAGCGATACCAGGTCTCGCTCTCCGGGTACTGGGCTTACGGCCGAAGCGAGGACCGCTTCCAGGCTGAGAAGCGCGGACCGATCGGCCAGATCCTTACCTAGCCGGCACGATCGCGGTCACAGGATCAGCGACAGCAGGAACACGAAGACGAATCCGACCACCGAGATGATGGTCTCCATCACCGACCAGGTGCGAATCGTCTGGCCGACGGTGAGCCCGAAGTACTCTTTCACGAGCCAGAACCCGGCGTCGTTGACGTGCGAGAAGAACAGCGAACCGGCGCCAATGGCGAGCACGAGCAGCGCGAGGTGCGATGCGCTCAGGTCGCTCGCGAGCGGGACGACGATGCCGGCGGCCGTCACGGTCGCGACCGTCGCCGAACCGGTCGCGAGGCGAATGAGTACCGCGACGATCCACCCGAGCAGCAGCACCGAGAGGTTCGCGGCGATCGCGATCTTGGCGATCGCATCCCCGGTTCCCCCGTCGACAAGTACTTGCTTGAACCCGCCGCCCGCGCCGACGATGAACAGCACACCGACGATCGGCAGCAGGCTCTGGCCGATCTTCTTGCTGAGCGTTGCGGCGTTGAAACCGACCCGCGTTCCGAAGGTGACCATTGCGAGCAGTACCGCGAACAGCAGCGCGAACACCGGGTCGCCGATGAAGTCGAGGAACGGGCGGATGCCGGTCTCCGGTTCGATCCAGATGTCGGCCGCCGCTTTGACGAGCATCAGCACGAGCGGTGACAGCAGCGTCAGCAGGGTGATCCCGAACGACGGAGTGCGGGTGGCGTCCGGGTCCTGGGCGCGGGATGCGGTTGTCACAGCGGCCGTGTCCGGTGCGGCGTTCGTTCCCGAGCTTCCGGCCTGAGCTACCGAGCCGGAGCCGGGTGCAGAGCCGGCGGCATCCGCTTTCGTGCCGGTGACCGCGAGGGCCGCACCCGCCGCGCCGATCGGCACCCAGCGGGCCGCGAGCGGGGCGAACAGCGGGCCCGCGATGATCACGGTCGGAATGGCGACGAGCAGGCCGAGCGCGAGCGTCACTCCGACGTTCGCGCCGAGGATGCCGATCGCAGCGAGCGGTCCGGGGTGCGGCGGAACGAAGCCGTGCAGCACCGAGAGTCCGGCGAGCGCGGGAATGCCGAGCTTCATCGCCGGCCCCTTCGCGCGGTGAACCGCGAGCATCACCACGGGGATGAGTAGTACGAGCCCGATTTCAAAGAACATCGGGATGCCGATGATGCCGGCGATGAGCGCCATCTTCCAGGGCAGGGTCGCCGGTTTGCCGCGCAGCAGGGTGTCGACGACGCGATCGGCTCCACCCGAATCGGCGAGCAGTTTGCCCAGCATCGCGCCGAGACCGATCAGGATCCCGACGTAGCCGAGCACACCACCAACACCGGCCTCGAACGACGCGGTGACCTTATCGAGGGCGATTCCCGAGGCGAGGCCGACGAACAGCGCGCTGATCGTGAGGGCAAGGAACGCGTGCAGCTTCACCACCACGATGAGCAGCACCACGATCGCGATTCCGATCGCGGCGACGATGAGCACCTGGGTATCGTGCGGTCCCCACGGCTCTTCGGCGGGATTGTCGGCGGCCGGTATCGCCGCGAGGGAGAGTGCCCGATCGAGAATCCTCATTGCCTACTCCTTGCTGTTGGGTGAGGTGCTGTTGGGTGACGCAGTGTTGGGTGACGTGCTGTGGGGTGACGCAGTGCTGTGTGACGCAGCCGGTTGCGCAGTATCCGGCTGAGCGTTCGTGGGTGCGAGGTCGGCATTCGCGGGCTCGTCATCCGCGGGTTCGGCGCGCGTGCCGGGCGCCGCGGGGGTGAGACCGAATGCGTCGATGATCTGGCGTGCAATGGTCGCCGGGGCGGGACCCACGCCGATGCGCAGCGCCGGTTCATCCCTCGTCGGTTCCTCGAGGGCGGCGAACTGGCTGTCGAGCAGGCTCGTCGGCATGAAGTGACCGTGGCGGGAGGCGAGCCTCGCCGAGATGGTTTCGCGGCTGCCCGCGAGGTACACGAACTCGACTCCCGAACCACGCCGGTTGATCACGTCGCGGTAGGACTTCTTGAGCGCCGAGCAGGTGATGACTCCGTTGCTGCCGGAATCGAGGGTCTTTTCGATCCACTCGGCAACGATCTCGAGCCAGGGCCAGCGGTCGTCGTCATCGAGGGCGTTGCCGGCGGCCATCTTGTCGATGTTCGCCTGCGGATGCAGCGCGTCGCCCTCTTCGAACGGCCACTCGAGCTCGCCGGCGAGAAGCGCGGCAACCGTGGACTTTCCGCATCCGGAGACCCCCATCACCACGAAAACTACCGGTGTATCGAGGGATAAAGGGATCTGGTCGCGACGCTGCACGCTGCCATCCTGCCACTGGAAAGTGGCGGTGTCAGCGGGCTTGCGCCGGTTTACGGATCGGCCTATGACTGTGTGCAGAAGCCACCACACACTTCAGCGAACACGACACGAGATCGGCGGGGCCAATGCGGGCGAATTCGAGATTGTTCTGGATCCTGAGCGGGTTCTTCCTGCTCGCAGACGTCGTCTACACGGTGTGGAGCGCACTGTTCGAGGCGCAGGAACTCGCGACCGAGCCGTCGGGCATCCCGGGTTCGCCGGTGGAGTGGGTCGGCACGGTAGGGCTCGGCCTGTGTGCCGTGCTCGCAGCGCTGATCGCCTTTTATCTTGGTCGCCTGCACGGTGCGCAGGGTGGGGAGCTTCCCGAAGACCTGGTCGACGCAGAGATCGACGACGGTGATCCTGAGCAGGGCTTCTTCAGCCCGTACAGCATCTGGCCGGTACTGCTCGCGGGAAGCCTGGGAATCGTCTTTCTCGGGCTCGCGGTTGGCCCCTGGCTCGTCTTCTTCGGCGCGGTTTTCGCCGTGATCTCGCTCGTCGGCTGGAACTACCAGTACTACCGCGGGTTCTTTCGGCGCTGACGGCAACTCCACTTACCGCCGCCGCGCGGGCGCACAGGGAGTACCGCCGGATCGCGGTCGGCGTTCGTACACTTGACGGATGACGCAGCCGGGGCTTTCGGGGCAACGCCCGTCGTCGCCGACCGATTCAGCCGGCGCCCCTGCGCCCATCGCCGGCACGGGTACCCTGCCGCTTCAGCGCCTTCGCTCCCGGGCAGCGATTCACGTGGCGATCGCGCTGGTCGTTCTGGCGACGACGGTGCTGGTCACGCTGACGACCGCGGCACTCGAAACCGCTTCGGTCGACGGCGTCAGCGAGCTCGTCGACCGCGCGCCGGCCGAAGGCGCGTCCCTGCTGATCGAGACGCATCGGTCCGACGATTCGACCGCCCAGGATGCCGAAGCCGCCGACTTCTTCGACGAACGATTCGCCGGGCTCGGGTTGACCACCGATCGCACCGTGCGAGGGATCGCGCCAGCGCCCGCCGGCGACATCGTCATCAGTGCGGACGACGGTATCGCCGCCGTGGCCGACCTCGAATCGGGGGAGTGGCCGGGTGCAGCCAGTGCAGACTCGATACCGGTCGCCCTCCAGCAGCGTGCGGCAACCGCGCTCGGCCTCGACGTCGGCGACACCTTTCCGGCCGGGCCAGCGGATTCTCCGGTCACCCTCGTCGTCAGCGGTACCTGGCTTCCGAAGAACATCGACGACCCGCGCTGGCACGGTGACCCGGCGATCGCGAGCGGATTCTCGGGGGATCGCCCCGGTCCGTTCGTCATGGATGAAGCGAGCGTCGTCGCCCTTACCCCCACCGTCTTCGTCGACTGGACTGTCAGCGTTGACAACGAGAACGGAAGGCGCGACCCGAGCAGTCTGGACCCGAGCAGGCTCGACCCGACAAGGCTCGACGCCCTCGCAGCGGCCACCGACCCCGTAAGCGTGGCTGCAGGCATCGAGCGGCACGGCGGGATAACCGACCAGTCGGCATCTGCGGACGGCGGACTGTCGGCGACCTTCCGGAGGGCGGAGGGCGTCGCGCGGGCGGCATCCGCTGTTTCGGTCATCCCGCTGGCTCTCACCGGTGCAATCGCTCTCATCACCCTGCTGCAGCTCGCGGGACTGCTCGCTGCTGCGCGAGAGACCGAGACCTACATGCTTCGGGCGCGCGGAGCATCGGTCGCGGGTCTCACTCGCCTCGCACTCGGCGAGTCGGTCCTGTCGGTGGTTGCCGCGATCGTCGCGGGGCTCGTACTGTCGGCCGGCCGGTTACTCGAGTCGATCGTGACGATCGTCGTCGCCCTCGGCGCCGTTGTGGTGCTTACGGTTCGGGCGTTCATCGCCGCCCGCACGGCCGTCGGTGCGGGAGCGCAGCGCCGTTCGTCGGTGGCGTCGGTGCTGCTCACCATCGCGCTCGCCGTCGCGGCCGCGCTGTCGACGTGGCAACTGCTGCTCTACGGGGCGAGCGGAGTGAACGTACTCGGCTCGTTCGCGCCGGTGCTGTGCCTCGTCGCCTTCGCGCTGGTGTTCGGCGCAGTGCTCTCGCCCGTTGCCGGGGTCGTCGCCCGCGCGCTGGCGCGTTCTTCTTCGCTCGGTCCGGCGCTCGCCGCTCGCCAGGTTGCGCGCGGATCGCAGGTCTTCGGCGTTGCCATCCTCGTCGTCGCGCTCGGGGCCGGAGGAATCGTGCTCGCTGGCGCTGTGACCGGCACCATCTCTCGCGTGGATGCCGACGCCCAGGACCTCGCGACCGGTGGCGACGTCCGGGTGCGGCAGAGCGTCCAGGGACAGGTCGGTGACAATACCGATCCGGTCACCGCTGCGCCGTATTCGGCGATCGAACAAGCGGATGCCGCAACCGTCGTCCTGGTCACCACGGCGACAATTGGCAGTGACAGCGTTGCGCTCCTTGCCGCCGACGCGGGCAGCCTCGGCACTGTCACCGGGGATTCGGGCACCGGCAGCGCTGCCACGGATCTTGCGCCCCTCGACGCGCAGAGCAACTCGCTCGAGCTCGCCGCCGGCACTTCGGAGCTCTCGCTCTCGATCACCGGTGGCGCAAATGTTGCGAACCGTGCCGGTGACCTGGTGGTGTCCGCGTGGCTTGTCGACTCCGACGGAGCGCTCGCCAAGGTTGTGCTCGGCAACCCGACCGTCGCGAGTACGGCGTCCGGGCCGGTGCCCGTGACCGGGACCGTTCCTGCCGGCGTCGAACCATGGCGCCTGGTCGCGCTCGATGCCGTGCTCAGGGGCTCCCCGGGGCAGTCGACGGTTACGGTGACCTTTGACTCCCTGGCGGCAAACGGCACTCCGGTGGACTCCGAGCCGCAGGAGGTCTCGATGACCTCGCAGCGGGCAACCGGACGTGCGCTCTTCGGCGTCGAAGACCAGGCCCTTCCCATCGTGGTCACCCACGCCTTCGCCGATCGGACCGGTCACGGCGTCGGGTCACAGCTCTCACTCGGCCTCACCACCGGGCGTACCCTCGACGCGGTAGTCGCTGGAACCACCGAGGCAATTCCCGGTTCGAACGGATCACTGGCGATTTTCGCCGACCTCGAGTCACTGGACGGGGCAATGCTCGTCGCTGGCGGACCGGTGCTGCAGGCCGCGGATGTCTGGATCGCGACCTCGCACCCTGACGCTGTGCGCGCGGCCGCGCAGGTCATTCCGCGCGTGCCGTCGGCCGTCACTACCCGCAGCACCGGATCGAGCGATCCGGTGCTGGAGCCGACCGCCGCTGTCCTGTGGACGAACATTGCCGGCGTTGCGATCGTTGCGCTCATCGCCTTCGCCGCGACAGCATCGACGATCCTGCGCGCCCGGCGACGCGAAACCGAAGTGCTCTCGGCGCTCGGGCAGTCGGCGCGGGCGAGCATTGGACTGCGGGTCGGCGAGCTCGCCGGGGTGTCGCTGTTTGCGATTGTGGCCGGCGCCGTCTCCGGCCTGCTCGCCGCGACGCTCAGCGTCGGGGTGCTTGCGGCAGCAGCGGTGCCCGCGGCCCCCGCGAGCGCCGCGCTGCCAACGCTCGCCACCGCGGGCCTCCCGCTCGCCCTGTTTGTGGGCGGCGTCGCGCTCGTCATCGGCGGGTACGGCGTCGCCGTACGATCACGCCTGCACGGCACTGTGCAGCGCTCGGCCGGGCGGAGCAGCTGATGGCGCGCGGTTCGTCCGGTTGGGTTGGTCCGGCTAATCCTGCCGGATCGTTTGGCGCGGTCGGTCCGTTCGGTTTCAGGGCCTTTGCGGCACGGGTCACCGGCGTGGTGTCGAAGCCGGCGCTCTTCATCGCCGTCATCGTTGCCGTGATCGCGTTTCTCGCATCCGCTGGTCCGGTGCTTGTGGCATCGACTTTTGGTCGCAACCTCGCCTACGACCTCGAGTCGTCGGCATCGCCGTTCGAGCAGCAGCTGACCTCGAACGCTGTGGGCGGCCCGGAGGTCGGGGCGTCGGAAGACCCCACCGCGAGCGGGCTCTCTCCGGAGGTCGATGAGATCTGGGGCGCGCAGAACGACGCCCTGATCGCGCTGCGCGCCGGCATGCCGTCGCCGCTGCGGGAGGCCGTCGAGCCGGCACAGTTCACGACGCTCTTTCCCGCGGAGGACATCTACTCGATGACCGGGGAAACACTGCGAGTGCCGCAGCGGCTGGTCACCGCGTTTGATCCGCGGCTTGTCGACCGCGTTCGGATCGTCGATGGCACTGCTCCGGCACCGTTCGATGCCGGGGTCGGGCTTTCTCCCGTCGTCATCGACATCGTGCTGTCGACCGCGACCGCCGGAGCGATGGAATGGCCGATCGGGCAAACCCGGTTCCTCAGCGAGGGCGACGAGAACTCTCCGTCGTTCCGGCTGAGCGGCACCTTCGAGGTGAATGATCCGGACGACCCGTACTGGACGCACACCACCGGGGTGCTCGAAGCGAACTACGCGTATGTAGGGCTCGACGGAAAAGTGCTGATCGGGCAGGGATACGCCGATGCGGCGTCGTGGCAGAGTGCACGGGCGGTGATGCCGAGTGCAGCGTTCTCGAACATCTGGTTCAGCCTCGATCCCGCCGCCGTCAACGGTGGCAATGCGGCCGAGATCTCGCAGCAGGCCCGCAAGTTCACCGGTGTCGCGCACCAGATTTCCGCGGCGGCGGTCGACCCGTACAACCAGTCGGTGGCGACGTCCCTGTCGTTTACCTCGCGATTGTCGGACTTTCTCGACCTGTCCCTGAGTCGCAATGCCGTCACGCTCCAGTCGTTCGTCATGCTCGCGGCCGGGCCGTTCGGTGCGCTGCTGGCGACGCTCGTGCTCGCGTCACGACTGTTCGTTCGGCGGCTCCAATCGAGCGTTGAACTCCTGGCGGCGCGCGGGGCGACGCCGTGGCAGCTGCGCGGGCTCGGAGCAAGCGCGGTGCTGGCCTGGGCGCTGCCGGCGGCGATCGTGGGAACCGTCAGCGGCACGATTCTCGCTTCCGGGAGCTTCGGGCTCGCGAGCGTAGTGGTGCCGGTCGCCGTGTCACTCGGCGCCGCGCTCCTGGTGGCGATTGCCGTGGTGCCTCGCGCTGGCCGTGCCGAAGGAACCGGCCGCTCACTCGGCCGCCTGGTTCTCGAATTGTTCATCGGTGCGCTCGCCGCGGCATCCGTCATCGTGCTTCTTCAACGCGGTGCCGGTGGCGCGACTCCGCGGTCGGCAAGTTCCGGCCCGCCGCCGCTCGACCCGCTACTCGCCGCAGAGCCGCTGTTGCTCGCGCTGCTCGGCGCGGTAATCGTCGTGCGGGTGTATCCGCTGCTGCTCGGCCGGATCACGGCATCCGCTCGTCGTCGTCCGGGCCTTACCGGGTTTCTCGGGAGTGCCGGGGCATCCAGGCGCCCGCCCGGTGGGCCGATCACGGCGGTTGCGGTACTCGTCGGGGTATCGATCGCGGTCTTCTCCGGATCCCTGCTGACCACACTGCGCACCGGCATCGAGGATGCCGCCGTGACAACGGTGGGCGCCGACCTTCGGGTGGATTCGCCGACGTTCGGCGACGACGAGTTCGCGGCGATCGCTGGGCTCGGCGGGGTCGTCGATGCCGCGTCGGTCTACACGGCGACGAGCGTCATCGCTCGAGTGGGGTCCGGCCGCGAGAGCCTGAGCGTGATCGTCGTCGACACCGACGAGCTTCGGCGGGTGCAGTCCGGCGAAGTCGGAGCGGTGGAGCTGCCGAAGGGGCTCTCGGTCACCGCGGAAGACGTGATTCCGGTGATTGTCTCCGACCAGGCCGCGGCGCTCTTCGGCAGCGACGAGGTCACGATCGGCGGCAACAACCTCGACGTACTCGCGACCGTTCCGGGGGAGGTCGCGCTCAGCTCTGCCCGCACCTGGGTGCTCGTCGACTCGGTCAACGCCCCAACGCTGATGGGGCTGTACTCCGCTCCCGACCGACTGTTCGCGAGTCTCGCCGAGACGGCGGATGCGGATGCCGTGGCCGCTGAAGCCACGAAACTCGCGGGCGACGACGCCACCGTTCGCACCCCGCAGAAGCTCTCCCGCGTTCAGCAGGCCAGCCCGAATATTGCCGCGCTCGACGTTGCAGTAGTCCTCGCCATCCTGCTCTCGGGCGTGTGTTGCGCGCTCGTGATGGTGATGACGCTTGCGCTCGGCGCGTCGGCGCGGGCGCGTCTCTTCAGCATCCTGTCGGCGCTCGGGCTCACCCGTCGGCAGGCCGGAGCACTCACGGCGTGGGAGGTCGCTCCGGTGGCGGTCGTCGCCCTGTTCGCCGGCACCCTCGTCGGGCTCGCGCTTCCGTTCCTCGTGATCGCCGGTACCGATCTCACGCCGTTCACCGGCGGTTCCAGCCAGCCCGCCATCGTGATTGATCCGGCGCTCACCGCGTCGATCGTCGGCGCGTTTGTGCTGGTGGCGGTCGCTGCGGTCTCGACGTTTGCACTCGCGGTTCGGTCCGCACGATGGAAGAAGGATGACGCATGACTGACACCCCAACGGTTGTGGCACCGCTGAATACTGTCGACATCCACTGTCTCGACGTCGTGCGGATCTTCCGCTCTGCCGGGGTCGAGGTCCAGGCGCTGCAGGGCCTCAACCTGCGGGTGGAACGGGGCGAGATCGTCGCCGTCGTCGGGGCATCCGGGTCGGGAAAATCGACGCTGTTGACGATCCTGTCCGGACTTGACCGGCCGTCGGCGGGCTCCGCGAGTGTTGCCGGGCATGACCTGACGGCGATGGGGGCAAAGGAGCGGGTGCAGTTCCAGCGGCACAGCGTCGGATTCGTCTGGCAGCAGACGGCGAAAAACCTGCTTCCCTACCTCACGGCGGCGGAAAACATCGCGGCGGTCATGACTGTTGCGCGCACCGCGAAGGGCCAGGAGCGTGCGCGAAGGGTCGACGAGCTCGTCGAACTTCTCGCGATCGGCGACGTTCGAGGCCGACGACCGGACCAGCTGTCCGGCGGGCAGCAGCAACGAGTGGCGATTGCGGTGGCGATTGCGAACCAGCCACGGGTCCTGCTTGCCGACGAGCCGACCGGTGAACTCGATGACGAGGCAAGCATCGAAGTGCTCGGAGCAATGCGGGCGGTCAACGAGGAGCGCGGGGTGACGACGCTGATCGTGACGCACGACCCGTCGGTGTCGTCGCACGTGCGGCGGACCATTCAGATTCGGGACGGCCGTACCTCGACGGAAGTGCTGCGCAGCACGCGCGTCGACGAAGCCGGAACCGAGACCGAGCACGCCGAGGAGTTCGCGGTTCTCGACCGGGTCGGCCGGCTGCAACTGCCGAGCGCGTTCACGGCATCCCTCGGCCTCAAGGACCGCGTGCGGCTCGGGCTCGAAGACGACCACGTGAGTGTGCGGCGCGATGACAGCGCGGTGGCAAACAACGGCGAAACGGAGGAGAACAAATGAGCGGACGACACGCGGCGGGCGAAATCGTTCTCGGTGCGGAGGCCGTGAGCCGGGTCTACCGAACGGCGGCGGGAGACGTCAACGCGTGCGTCGACGTGAGTCTCGACCTGTCGGCCGGCCAGCTGCTCGTGGTGACCGGACCGTCGGGTGCGGGCAAGTCGACGCTGCTCGGCCTGCTAGGAACGCTCGATACCCCGACGAGCGGATCGGTGACGATTGGGGGAGCGGATGTCGCGAAGCTGTCCGAGTCAGCGATCGTCGATCTCCGGCGCGATCGCCTCGGGTTCGTCTTCCAGTCGTTTGGGCTCATCCCGATCCTGACCGCGGCCGAGAACGTCGAGGTTCCGCTGCGGCTCAAGAACGAGGACCCCACGGTGCGCGCGGAGCGGGTTGCCGAAGTTCTCGAGCTGGTCGGGCTCGCCGATCACGCGAACCAGCGGCCGGACGAGCTGTCGGGCGGCCAGCAGCAGCGCGTCGGTATCGCGCGGGCCCTCGTGGCGCGGCCGGGCATCCTGATCGCCGACGAACCGACCGGCCAGCTCGACAGCGGCAACGCCCAGCTCGTGATGGCCCTCATCCACGAGCTCGTGCGCAGCCAGGGCATCGCGGCGATCGTCGCGACCCACGATCCCGCTTTCGCGGAGCTCGCCGACCAGACGCTGCACCTGCGCAACGGCCACGTCACCTAGATCGCCCCGCCATCCACCGACTTGCCCACTTTTGCCCCATTTCCGGCTCGAAAAGGGGCAAAAGTGGGCAACTCGGGTGCGGGCTAGGGGTGCAGGGCCGCCAGGACGCGGGAGTGCAGCTTGCCGTTGGTGGCGAGGGCGTTTCCGCCCCAGGGCCCAGGCTCGCCCGAGATGGAGGTGAACGTGCCGCCGGCCTCTTCGATGATCGGGATGAGCGCGGCCACGTCGTACGGCTTGAGGTCGAATTCGCTCACGATGTCGAGCGATCCCTCGGCGAGCAGCATGTACGCCCACATGTCGCCGATCGACCGGGCACGCCACACCTTGCGGCTCAGGCCGATGAGCGCGTCGAGGTGCCCGAACTGGTCCCAGCCCTGGATGTTGTTGTAGCTGAGCGAGGCATCTTCGAGCTCGGCGACGCCGCTGACCTGCAGTTGCTTCACGTCCTGGCCGTCGGCCTGCGTCCACGCGCCGTGTCCCTTCGCGGCCCACCAGCGCTTGCCGAGAGCCGGGGAGCTGACGACGCCGACAACGGGGACGCCATCGACCGCGAGCGAGATGAGCGTGCCCCAGATCGGTACCCCGCGCAGAAAGTTGGCGGTGCCGTCGATCGGGTCGATGATCCACTGGCGCGACCCGGTGCCCTCGACGCCGAACTCCTCACCGAGGATCGAGTCGTGCGGGCGAGCAGCTTCGATACCCGAGCGGATGCTGCGCTCGACGGCGAGGTCGGCGTCGGTCACCGGAGTGCGGTCAGGTTTCGTCGTCACCTCGAGGTTGACCGACGTGAATCGGTCGAGCGAGATCAGGTCGGCGTTGCCGGCGAGGGCAAGGGCGAGCGCGAGGTCGTCGGACGGACTGTAAGTGGGAACTGAATCGGTCACGAACCCAGCGTAGCGATGAGCCGCTGGAAGGATTCGAGTCGCGGTGCACCGTTTTCTCCGAGTTCACCTCGCTCGACGGCCTCCATGATGGCGCAGTTGGGAGCGTCGGGAAGATGGGTACAGCCGCGCGGGCAGTTTTCGGCGAGTTTGGCGAGGTCGGTGAACGACTTGAGGATGTTCGCCGGGTCGACGTGACCGAGTCCGAACGAGCGAACGCCCGGGGTGTCGACGATCCAGCCGGTGCCGATACGCAGCGAGACGGTCGACGATGAGGTGTGGCGACCGCGACCGGTGACGTCGTTGACGCGACCGATCGCGCGATTGGCGTCGGGGACGAGCGCGTTGACGAGGGTCGATTTGCCGACGCCGGAGTGCCCGACCGCGACCGTGGTGTGCCCTTGCAGCGCTTCGGTGATGGTCTCGATCGGGAACCCGTCGCTGCGGCTCTCGATCACCCGGAACTCCAGCCCGGCGAAGTTCGCGAGGAACGGCGCTGGGTCGGCGAGGTCGGTTTTGGTGATGCACAGGATGGGGGTGATCCCCGCGTCGAACGCCGCGACGAGGTACCGGTCGACGAGCCTTGTGCGCGGTTCGGGGTTGGCCGCGGCAACAACGATGAGCATCTGGTCGGCGTTCGCGACGATGATTCGCTCTACGGCATCCGTGTCGTCAGCGCTGCGACGCAGCAGGGTGCTGCGGGGCTGGATGCGGACGATGCGGGCGAGGCTTCCTTCGTCACCGGTCGTGTCGCCGACGAGCTCGACCCAGTCGCCCGTGACGACCGATTTCTTGCCGAGTTCGCGTGCCCTCGTGCAAATGAGCTGGCGTTCGTCGGGGGTGTTTTCGTCGACCCAGACGCCGTAGCGTCCGCGGTCGACGCTGAAGACGCGACCGGCCAGTGCGTTGGCGTGCTCGGGCCTGATCTTCGTGCGTGGCTTGTTTGCCTTGGGGTTCGGGCGCACTCGGATGGCGGATTCGTCGTACTCCGAGTACTCCTCGTCGTCGTCATCGACCCCGGTTAGCCAGCTCACGTGCTAGATCAACTCCGTGAACGTCGTGGTGTCGCTGTCGAGCCGCTTGTCGAGCCGCTTATCGATGCGCAGGCCGTCGCCGACCAGCTCGGTCCACAGGTCGACGAACTGGGGGAGGGTCTTCGACGTCGTCGCGATGTCGTCGATCTCCGTGTGGGCAACGGCGAGCCCGATGATCGCGCCGGCGGTGGCCATCCGGTGGTCTTCGTAGCTGTGCCAGAGTCCACCGTGCAGCGGACGAGGGCGGATGATGAGGCCGTCATCCGTTTCGGTCACGTCACCGCCGAAGGCGTTGATCTCGGTCGCGAGGGCGGCGAGGCGATCCGTCTCGTGCCCGCGAAGGTGCGCGATGCCGGTGAGTACCGTCTCGCCCTCGGCGAGGGCGGCGATTGCGGCGACCGTCGGGGCGAGCTCGCTCGCTTCGTCGAGGGTGATGCCTCGGATCTCGCCGGTGCCGGTGACGGTGAGGTCGCCGATGCCGTCGGACGTCTCGGTAAACAGCACGTCGCCACCCATGCTCGCGAGGATGCTGGCCATCTGTGCGCCGACCTGGGTCGTAGTGATGGGCCAGCCGCTCACGGTGACCGAACCGCCGGCGACGAGAGCCGCGCCGAGGAACGGGCCGGCGTTCGACAGGTCGGGTTCGATGTCGATCTCGATCCCGGAGATCTCGCCGGCGGGAACGACCCAGACTCCCGGCTCCGGAGATTCGACCGAGACGCCGCGCGCAGCGAGCGTCGCGATCGTCATTTCGATGTGGGGGAGGCTCGGCAGCGTCTTTCCGGTGTGGCGGAGGGTGAGCCCGTTGGTGAAGCGCGGAGCCGCGAGCAGCAGGCCGGAGACGAACTGGCTCGACGCCGAGGCGTCGATCTCGAGCTCTCCGCCCTCGACCGCGCCGGTTCCGTAGAGGCTGAACGGCAGGCGACCGCGTCCGTCGTCGTTCACATCGACGCCGAGCGCGCGAAGGGAATCGATCGTCGTGCGCATCGGCCGGTTGCGTGCGCCTTCGTCGCCGTCGAACGAGACGGGTCCGAGTGCGAGTGCAGCGACGGGCGGAAGGAACCGCATGACCGTGCCGGCGAGGCCGCAGTCGATCGAGCTTCCGCCCTCGAGTTCGGCCGGCGTGATCAGCAGGTCTGGACCGTACTCTCCGCCGCCCTCGAGTTCTTCGATACCCACGCCGAGTGCGCGAAGGGCTTCGATCATGAGCGCGGTGTCGCGCGAGTGGAGGGGAGAGCGCAGCAGCGACGGCGACGACGCGAGCGCCGACAGCACGAGTTCGCGGTTGGTGAGGCTCTTCGAGCCGGGGAGCGTGATCGTTCGGGCGAGGGGCTTGTGCGCCTGCGGAGCCTGCCAGGGCCCGGTAGTCGAATCGTCGACGAATTTATTCTCGTCGTCGTAGGGCGAGAACTCGGGTCCGGAATAGTTGAATACCTGCATCGGTTACCACAGTATCGGCTGTTGAGCCGTGCAGGATTGGGGAGCAATTGGCAATGACGATGACCGCACCGGTCACAGGAGTAGAGGCTGTCATTGACGACGGCCGATTCACGGGTGAGTCGATCGCCCAAGAACTACACTCATTGCTGATGACTACTGATGCAACTGAGGAGCCGACGCCGACAGCGGAGGCGCCCGTCGCGCCCGCAAAGCGCGTCATTTCGGCCGATACCCGCGCGCTGTTCGAGGATCAGGCCCTGCAGTACATGGACCAGCTCTACGCGGCAGCCATGCGGATGACCCGCAACCCGGCCGATGCGGCCGACCTTGTGCAGGAGACCTTTGTCAAGGCGTACCAGGCGTTCGGCCAGTTCACGCAGGGCACGAACCTCAAAGCCTGGCTGTACCGCATCCAGACCAACACGTTTATCAACAATTACCGCAAGAACCAGCGGAACCCGTACCAGGGCACGATCGACGAGCTCGAAGACTGGCAGCTCGGCAACGCCGAGTCGGTCACGCAGTCGACGTCGACCCGATCGGCCGAGGCCGAAGCGATCGACCACCTGCCGGACAGCGCCGTCAAGGACGCCCTGCAGTCGATCCCCGAAGACTTTCGTCTAGCGGTTTACTTCGCAGACGTCGAGGGCTTCTCCTACCAGGAGATCGCCGACATTATGAAAACACCCGTCGGGACCGTCATGAGCCGCCTTCACCGCGGCCGCCGGATGCTGCGGGACATGCTTGCTGACTACGCGCGTGACCGGGGAATCTCGTCCGCGCCTGCTGCTACTGGGAGCAAAAAATGACCGACTGTGGATGCGATAAGGCCAAGGCCGAACTCGAGGAGTACCTGCACAACGAGCTGGCGAAAGCCGATGCAGCCGACGTTGCCGAGCACATGGCGAACTGCGTCGACTGCACGACCGAGCACCAGGTGGGAATTGTCCTGACGGCCGCAGTGCAGCGGGCGTGCAAGGAGAAGGCCCCCGAAGAGCTGCGTGCCGAAGTACTGCTCAAGCTTCGCGAGATCCAGGCGACGCACTAGCTTCTCGCTTTATCGCACGCCGGAACCTGCTCAGTGCTGGAACTTACTCAGTGCCGGAACATACTCAGTGCCGGACGGCGAGCTTCTTCGCCGCGGACGTTGCAGCGGTCACGTTGGCTGATCCGCTGAACTTCACGCTGATCGACTTCGCGGACTTGATCCTGGGCAGCGAAATGCTGACCTTCCCGTTTTTACTCGCCGAGAGCGTGTAGGTGCCGATCTTCTTGCCGTTCGCGTAGGCATACAGCTTTCCGCTCACTGGAGCGCTCTTAGCGGATGCCGCCCCCACGACGCCGACGGTCACGGTCACCTTCGCGTGCTTCGACTTCTTGACACTCGATGCGAGGCTGATGCGTGTGGTCGCCTTCGCCTTTTTCACGGTCGCGGTGGCGCCGGGCGATGTCGATGTCGCGTAGGCGATCGACGACGGCGTGAACTTCGCGGTGATGGTGTTCTTGCCGACCTTCAGGCTCGCCGGGAGGCTATAGGTGGCGGTCCCGCTTGACGAAACCTTCATCGTCGATAGCGTCGCACTGCCGGCATAGAAGGTCACGGCGCCGGCCGGAACGACGTTTTTGATACGATTCACTGTCGCGGTGGCGCGAATTCTGGTGCTCGATCCGTAGACCTGGGTAGCGGTATCAAGCGAGACGGTCGCAGCGGTTGAGATGGCCTTACCGAGGCGGACAGAGATCGACGCTCCGGCGCTCTTGCTCACCGAATTCACCGAGAGGGTGAACCCGCCGTCGGCGCTCGTGAAGGTGTCTCCGGCTTCGAGGTTGGTACGACGCACTTTCTTGTTCGAACCGGTTGCGGCCGCCGCGAGCACGGTGGTCTCTTTGTAGTCGTCGTAGGTGCGGTACGGCAGCTCGCGAATAATGCGCACGGCGCCGGTCGAGGTCGAGCTCGTGCGGGAGCAGCTCTGGTAGCCCTGCGAAGTGGTGGTGCAGGTGCTGGAGCGAGTGAACTCGGTGCTCGTGGCATCCATTCCCGTTGCGGTGCGGAACTCGACGTAGTACTTCTCACCGCTCAGCGGGTCGACGACCTCGAGCGCTCGCACCTTCGAGGTGCCGTCGAGGCTGCCAACCGTCGCTGTGGTGGTGCCGGATGTGCCGGAAATCGTGCGGTAGTCGTCCAGGTAGCCGTTGTGAATGCGCTGGGCTGACGAGAGGTGGGGGAGCGCGCCAGAGATCGAGTAGCCCATGATGTCGAGGTAGTCGCCGTACTCGTCTGTTGCGCAGTGCGAATCCGCTGCGCCAAATTGCGACACGTTGCCGTCGTAGTTGCTGGTCGACTGGCAGATCGAGGATCCGGCGTGGCCGAAGCCGAGGTTGTGACCGAGTTCGTGGGCGAGTACGGGGACACCGAGAGCGGATCCGATGCCGTTGCCGCTGAGGGTGATGCCGCCGTTGCCGCCGATCGTGCCGAGGCCGGATCGGTTGCAGCCCTCGACGGTGAGGATGGCAAGGTGCTTGTGGGAGCCGACCCAGGCGCTCTTCGCGAATGCTCCGTCGAACGCTGTCTTCGGAATGCTGGAGAAAAGCTCCTTGGGGGTGCAGGACGATTCATCGACGCTGACGACTTCAATGCCGCCGAGGCTGAATGACACGGTACCGCCGGACTCGACCGCCCAGTAGTCGTTGATCTTCTTGACGAAGGCGGAGACCTTCGCCTCGTCGGTCATTCCGGAGTTGGTGTCATCGCTCGTCGTCGACGTGACCTTGGTGACCGCAACCCAGATTTCTTCGTTCTGGACGCCGGACGCCGCCGAGGCGGACTTGGCGGCCTTGGCGCGCCTGGTGGCAGCTTTACTGGACGGTGCCGTGTAGTCGACGATGTCGTCGCTGAGGTCGACGCTGGTGGATGCAGCAGAAGGTGATGCAGCGGAAGTGGCGGCAGGCGTGGTTGACGTGTTCGCGGAGGCCGTCATTGGCAATGAAACGGCCGACGCGATGAAAACGGCGGCAGCAGCGAACACGACTCGGGTAAGTCGTGACAAGGGGTATTCCTGAGGTAAGCGGGTATTTTCGGGTGGTATTTCTATGCGTGCGTATCAATCGCACACGGTGTATTCGACACCCTCACGTTATGGGATTGGTGTTCAATAAAAAACTTTGTTCGATTCCGTTGACGGGACAGACCTGTCTCCCACAGTCGGGAACCTGCCGGATCTAATACGGCCCGCGCCCCTTAAACGACGAGATCCCCGGCTCCTCGAAAGAGGAACCGGGGATCTCGGCTGAGGATCTACTTGACCTTGACGGTCTTCGCGGGCGAAACGTCAGACGCGATTTTCGAGTTGCCGTTGTACTTGAACGTGATCTTTGCCTTGCCCTTCTTGAGCTTCGGCAGCGTGACGGTGATCTTGCCGTTCTTCGAGGTGGAGATCGTGTACGTCTTCAGCTTCTTGCCCTTGTTGTAAGCAGTGATCGTGCCGGCGGGCTTCGATCCACCGACTACCTTGACCGTTACGGTCGCCTTAGCCTTCGATCGCTTGACCTTCGACTTCATCGAGAACGTCGTCGTCGATGCGTACTTCTGCAACGTCACCTTGACCGTTGCTGCGTTACCAGCCGCCTGCGAGACGTAGATGTTGGTTCCGCCGCCGACTGACGTGAAGGACTTTCCGGCCGGCAGGTTGAGTAGTCGCGCCTTGCCGGTCGCGTCGAACGGTGAAACGGCGAGCACGGTCGATTCGGCAGGACCGTTGGGCTTGCCAATGAACTTGAGAATTCTCACCGCACCCGCGCTGGCGCTTCCGGCGCCGAAGAGCGCCGCGTAGCCGCCGCTGTACTGGCGTGAGATCCAGGCGCTTCCGGACGAGGCCTTGTCCCACTCGATCGCGGTGGCGTCGCGGCCGGCGTTGGTGCGGAATTCGACGTAATACCGCTCGCCGGTTCGGGGGTCAGTGACCGCAATGAGGCGCACGCCACTGGACTGGTTGAGTGCGCTGATCGAAGTGGATGAACCCTTCGTACCTGTCGGTACCGACTCGTACTTCGTCGAGACCGCTGAGTTCCAGCCGAGGTAGAGCCGTTCAAGAGCGGATGCGTGCGGAGCCGCGTTCGGGACGGTGTAGCCCATGATGTCGAGCAGGTCGCCGTACTCTTCGCTCGCGCAGGCGACGTTGGTGGATTCCACATCCGATCCGGTGTACGGAACGTTCTTGAAGGTACTGGAGCGACCGTCGACACTCTTGGTGCGGCAGATTGCGGCATCCGCGTGACCGAGTCCGAGGTTGTGCCCGTACTCGTGGAAGAGAACGGGAAGACCGGTTTCTGCACCGAGTCCGCTCGCGGTGAAGATCACGCCGCCGTCGCCGCCGAGGGTTCCGAAACCTGCGCCCTGTTCGCACGCGGCGTTTTCCTTGGTGAGTACGAGAAGGTGCTTGCCGGTACCGACCCAGGCATCGCGGTTGAATGCGCCACCGAAGGCGTACAGCTGGCGGTTGTTCCAGAGACCGTCCGGGCTGCAGGTCGAGCTGTTCGGGGTGTACGTCTCGTAGCCGCCGAACGAGAAGCTCACCGCTCCGTTCGACTGTTCGTTCCAGAAGGCGCTGACCTGGGCAATCGCCGCGATGACCGCTGACTGGCTGATGTCGCCGTTGTCGTCGTCTGACGTCGTCGTGGTTGCGTTGACCGCGCTCACGTAGATCTTGTGATTGCCGGTCGATGCACCGTTTAGGCGGCCCGACGCCGCCATCTTCTTGATTGCCTTTTCGACAGCGGGAATGGTGCGGATGTCGTCCCGCAGATCCGGGGCGGATTTCTCGACCTTCGGGTTGACCGAATACGTCGGTGCCTCGTCGGCAACCGCGGTCAACGGTGACGCAATGAGTGCCGTCGCGGTCAGGATGCCGGCGACGACCGTCGCGCGCAAAGTGGTCTTGTACAAAGTTCTCCCTTGAAGGCCGAGCGAGGCAACGCCATCCGTGGGCGGCTCACCACTCAGTATGAAGCAGCAGGGGCAGATTCTGACCCTGCCGCTTCAAATCAGTTGTGGAACCGTCACTTAACCTTGAGTGACTTCGCGGCCGACGTTGAAGCGCCGATGTTCGCATCGCCGCTGTACTTCACGGTCAGCTTGACGGTGCTCTTCTTGGCGATCTTCGGGACGACAATCGCGAGCTTGCCCTTCTTCGATGCTGCGAGCGAATAGCTCGCTACCTTCTTGCCGTTCGAGTAGAGCGTGATCGTTCCGGTCGGCGCGGGGATGCCCGACACAGCGACGGTTACTGTCGCCTTGGATGTCTTGCCCTTCTTGATGCTGGTGGCGCCCAGGGCGAGAGTTGACTTCGACGTAGCCTTCGCCACCGTGATCGTGGTGGCGGTCGACGTCTTGCCGACGACGTTGGCCAGGTCGTTCGGGGTGAACGTCGCTGTCACCGACTGCTTGCCGACCTTGGTGAGCTGCGGCAACACGAAGGTGGCGGTGCCGTTGCTTGCCGCCGTGACGATCGAAGAGAGCGTTCCGTAGCGGAAGGTCACTGTGCCGCCTCCGACCGCCATCGCGTTGGCGCTCACCGTCGCGGTGAGTGTTGCCCGGCTCGTCGATCCGTAGGTCTGGGTGGCCTTCGAAGTCTTGAGCGTGATGCTCGAAGCGACCTTCGCGACCGAGAACGTGGCTGCACCGGTGGACGCGGCGTAATCAGTCGACGCCGCGACGAACCTGGCCGTGACCGAGTGATTGCCGGCCGGCAAGAGCTTGCCGTTCGCCTGCTTGCCGCCGACCGCGAACCGCGCGGTTCCCGATTCCACGGTCACCGTGCTGCGCGAGACCCCATCGACGATGAACTCAACTGTTCCCGGAACGGACACCGTCGCGGTCGCCGTGATCGGGCTCGCGGCACCAAACGTCTGGCTCGCAGCGCTGAGCGCGATACTCGTTGTTGTCGGCACTGGGATGGAAACTGTCAACGTCGCCGGGCTCGACGTCGATCCGAGGAAGTTCGATGTGGGGTCCGGGACGAACTCAGCGGTAATGGAGTGGGTACCCGCGGTAGTTCCGGCAGGGAAGGTGTACTTCGCGATTCCAACGTCCGATACCCGCAGGTTCGCGACGAAGTCGGTTCCATCGAAGAACCGCATCGATCCCGTCGGAACAACGCCGCCAACCTCAGCGACGCTTCCCGTCGCCGTGACCGTACGCGAATCGCCGTACGCCTGAGTACCCGAACGGTCGAGCGTCAGATGGGTGGATGTTGCGGCTGCGGTTACCGTGAGGGCCGCCGTGGTTGCCGGCGCCGACAGGTAGGACGACGACTGGGACGAGAAGATCGCTCCGATGGTGTGCGTACCTGCAGACAGGGTGTTTGGCAGAACGAGCTCAGCCGTTCCCGTCGGCGCGCTGACAAAAGTTCCCACGGTGGCGCCGTCAATTGTGAGAATGAACGATCCGTTCGAGACCACACCCTCAATCGGCGTGACGACCACCGTTGCAGTGACCGTCGGTGAGCCGTTGTAGACCTGAGTCGCCGAGCGGTCCAGCGCGACGGTGACGACCGGCTGTGCGGCGTTTACGCGCAGAGTCTTGGTCGCCGACTCGACAACCTGCGACTGGCCGGTCGGAGTGAATCGAGCGACGATCGTGTGCGATCCACCCGGCGTGTTGGACGGGAACGTGTACGTCACTGCACCGGATGACCCGAGTTCTGACGTCTTCAGTACCGTTTCAGTCTGCTGGGATGCATTGACCTCGACGAACTGCACGGTACCGGCCGGAAGGCTTCCGCCCTCTGCCGTGACGGTAGCGGTGGCGGTGACCAGGCTCGACGATCCGAAGGTCTGAGCTGACGAGTTGTCGAGGGACAGGCCCGTCGCAAGCACGCCGGCTGGCTGCGCTTCGGTTACGGTCAGCGTCGCAGTGCTGATCTCCGTCGGTTCGAGGATCGACGGGTCGCTCGAGATGTACTCGGCGGTGATCTGGTGCGTGCCAACGCTGAGGGTCGACGGGAACGTCAGGGTCGCCATCGCGGTGTCGTGCCAGAAATTCGCAGCTGGATCCTCGACGAGGGTGATCGTGTCGAGCACGGTCGATCCGTCCCGGAAGATCACCTGTCCGGTCGGAAGCCCGTACGAGTAGGTCGAGACCTTGAAGGTCGCGGTTGCCACGTTCGCCGACAGGTATTCCTGCTGGCTGGGGTAGCTGAGCTGGAACGTCGAGAAGGATTCGTTCGGGAACACCGTCAGTGTTGCGCCGTTGGAGGTGCCGGGCGCGATCGTCGGTGAAGTCGGAGCGAACTTCGCTGTGATCGTGTGGGTTCCGGCGGCGATCGAGGTCGGCAGTTCGAACTCCAGGTAACCGCCGGCGTAAGCCACGGTTCCGAGCGCGGTGGTATCGGAGTAGAACGTCACGGTTCCGATCGCGTTCTCATAGTCGTCGCGCATGACGTAGAGGCCCGCCGTCACGGGGTAGCCGTGGTAGCTCAGCTGGCCGTTCTGGTTGAGTTCGAGGTTGAGGGTCGTACCGATCTGCCGTACCTCGAAGGTCTGGGCGACGGCCGTGGCCGACGCTGCGACATCCACTGAGTCAGGGGCAAACGTCGCTCGAATAATGTGCGACCCGACGGCGTAGGCAGCATCGAAGCGGAAGTAGGCGTTGCCGCTGTCATTGGTTCGGTCAGTGCCGAGCAGGGTCGAGCCTTCGAAGAAGGACACAACGCCGGCGAGAGTGCCATCGGCGAGGTCGTCGACCGTTGCGATCGCGGTCACGGTGTTCTCGGAACCGTAGACCTGGGAGTCGTTGTCCAGCGCAAGCACGATTCGCGACGATGATGACGAGACCGTCAGGGTCGACGGGTCGGATGTCGACGCGAGGTAGGACGCGGAGGTCGGCACGAACTGCGCGGTGATCGCATGCGATCCGATGGCGAGCGTCGGTGAGGCCGTGTAGCTGGCTGATCCGCTGATCGCGGCCGCACTACCGAGCTCGGTAGTGCCGTCGTAGAAGTGGAAGCTGCCGGCCGGGTAGACGCCGGCGACGGTCGCGATGGTCGCGGTGACGACGACGGTTGCCGGCTTGTTGAACGACTGCAGTCCGTCGCGGCTCAGCGTGATAGTCGTCGTCGTGATGCCCGGGGTCACCGTCAGCGGGGTCGGGTTCGCGGTCGTCGAACCGAGGAACGATGTGCCTGCGGGCACGAAGCGCGCGCTGATGTCATGGGTTCCGACGGTGGTCGAGTCTGAGAAGAGGTGCGTTGCGACGCCGGCCTGGCTGGTCGGAACTGTCGCGAGCACGGTCGATCCGTCACTGAACTCGATCCAGCCGGCGGGGGTGATGCCGCGCACGGGAGCGACGGTGCCGGTCGCGGTAACGGGGGAGTCGGTGCCGAGCGCCTGGGTTCCCGAGCGGTCGAGCTCGAGCGTCGTCGAGGTCGGTGCGCCGGTCACCAGCAGGGTGGACGGCGCGGAAGTCGACTCGGCGTACGACGAGTTGGTCGGGATGAAGTGCGCGGTGATCGAGTGCGAACCGACGGCCAGCGTGATGTCGAGCTCGGTCCACGCTGCACCCGAAGAATCGACGGCTGTCGTGGTAAGCACGGTCGTCCCGTCGCGGAACTCGATGACTCCGTCGGGAAGATCCCCGCTGGCGACGCTGACACTCGCGGTCGCGGAGTTCGGGTTCGTCGTCAGGTAGACCTGGCTGTCACGCTCGAGCGACAGGGTCGCGGTGGTCACAGCCCTCGTCACGGTCAGCGTGCGGGCAGCGGATGTCGACGCTGCGTACGACGACGAGTTCGGCGTGAACACGGCGGTGATGGTGTGCGTTCCCGCGGTCGTGTGGGTAGAGAAGGCCGACACCGCGACGCCGTTCGCACCTGCCTCGGCGTAGACGACATCCACGTAGTCGAGGTCGGTCGATCCGTCGCGGAAGGTCACGGTTCCCGGCAGCTGAACCCCGTTGACCGGAGCCACCGTTGCAGTGGCCGTGACGACCTCGCCGGAGCGGTAGGTCTGCGCGCCGCCGTTGTCGAGCGACAGCGTCGCGGCGGTCGGCGCCTTCGTGACGATGAGGACCTGCGCGTTGGTGCTCGCGCCATTGACCGAGTTGGAGGTCGACGGAAGGAAGTCGATGCGGATGTTGTGCGAACCGACCGACAGCGTGCGAGCGAAGGTGTAGCTGGCCTTCCCGTCCGTGCCGGCGGCAACGGTCGCGACGATGTTGCTTCCGCCGTCGTAGAAGCGGAACGATCCGGTCGTGTAGGTGCCGTTGTCGAGTGCGTTGATTGAGGCGCTCGCGGTCACTCGCGTCGAAGAGTCGTAGACCTGGGTCGCTGCGTTGTCGAGGGTGAGAGCCAGTTCCGCGGTGAACCGCGAAACGGTGAGTTCACTTGCCGTCGAGGTGGACGTCGCGATCGACGCATTCGACGGGTCGAACCGAGCGGTGATGCTGTATACGTTCTCGGACAGGTACTCGGAAAGGGTCGTCTGCGCGGTGCCGGTCGAGCTCAGCGGCACGGTCGCGATGGTCGTTGTGCCGCGAAGGAACACGACGTTGCCAGCCGGGTACGACCCGCCGACGAGGCCGACGGAGGCGCTCGCGACGGCGGGCGTCGCCGTTCCGAACTGCTGGGCGCTGCGATCGAGCGAGAGCTGGGTCGCGGAGGTCGCCTGTGCGACGGTGAGGTACGCGGTCTGGTTGGACGACGTCGAGGTGAGGAACGATGAGGTGAGCGGTACGAACCGCGCGATGAGAACGTGGCCACCCGCACCGAAGTCACTTGGGAAGGTGTACGTCGCAACGCCGGTTGCGCTCACCGGCACCGACGCGAGCTGTGTGGTGCTGTCGAGGAACACGATCGATCCAGTCGGGTACACGCCCGAGACCGGAGCCACAGTGCCGGTTGCCGTTGCGGTCGACCCCGACAGGTAGGTCTGGGTGCTCACATCCAGCGAGATCGTGGTCGACGTGGATGCCGCGCTCACGGTCAGCGTGCGCGCGACGGAGGTCGACCCGGTGTGGTTGGTCGACGTCGGCACGAATCGCGCGGTAATCGAGTGGCTACCGACGGCCGTGGCGGACGGGAAGGCATAGGTCGCGGTTCCGCTGCCGTTGACGGCGACGGTCGCAATCACGGTGGTTCCGTCGATGAACTCCATCGATCCGGCGGTGAACGAGCCGCTCGACGGGCTCGCCTGGGCGGTCGCGGTGACCGAACTTGCACCGAGGTATGTCTGGCTGCTGGTGTTCAGCGACAGGGTGGTCGTGGTCGTGATGGCCGCGACGGTCAGGGTCGATGCCGTGGAGGTGGATGTGATGTAGTTCGACGAGGTGGGCACGAATCTTGCGGTGATGTCGTGGGTTCCGGCGGCGAGGGTCGACGAGAACGCGTAGGTCGCGACTCCGCTGGAGTTGACCGTGACCGTCGAGAGCACCGACGAGCCCTCGCGGAACTCGACCTGGCCGGCGGGGTAGACACCGGCAATAGCGGCGACGGTCGCGGTCGCCGTCGCCGGGATGCCCGAGTAGCTTTGAGCGCCGCTCTGGTTGATCGACAGGGTCGTCGCGGTTTGCGCTGCACGAACCGTGAGAGTGCTGGCGTCCGAGGTTGAGGCGCTGAAGGATGCGGAGCTCGGGGTGAAGATCGCGGTGATCGAGTGCGAGCCAGCGGACAGGCTCGCCGCGAAGGTGTACGTCGCAGTTCCTTCCGCGCCCACGGTGACGGTGTCGAGCACTGTCGCTCCGTCGCGGAATTCGATGGATCCGGGCTGGATAGCGCCGTACGCGTCCGCGATCGTCGCGGTCGCCGTTACCCGCTGGGTTCCGGCGAACGTCTGCTCGGCCGAGCGGTCGAGCGCGAGGGTCGTGGTAGTCGTTGCCTTGCTGACAGTGAGCGTTTTCGCGGCGGAGGTCGACGCGGCGATGTTCGACGAGGTCGGCACGAAGCGCGCGGTGATGGAGTGGCTGCCGGTCGCGAGTGTCGACGAGAACGTGTAGGTCGCGATGCCGCTCGAGCTCACGGCGACGGTGGCGACGACGGTGCTGCCGTCGACGAACTCGACCTGGCCGGAGGCGTATCCGCCCTGGGCGAGCTCGGCGACCGCGGCCTGCGCGGTGACCCGCGTCGACGATCCGTAGACCTGGGTTGCCGAGCGGTCGAGGGTGAAGGTCACGCTGGTCGGAGTCGGTGTGACGGTGAGCGTCCTGGCCGTCGTGGTCGAGTCGCTATAGCCGGTGCTGCCGCTGACGAATTTCGCAGTGATCGAATGGGCTCCGGCGGAGGTGTTTGCCGCGAAGGTGTAGCTGGCGGTGCCGGTTCCACCGACGGAGACGGTAGCGAGCACTGTCGCACCGTCGCGGAATTCGAACGAGCCGGCCGGGTACACGCCGCTGACCTGCGCGACGGTAGCGGTCACGGTAACGGTGTCACCGGATCCGTAGACCTGGGCGCCACTGCGGTCGAGGGTGATTGTCGTGCTGGTGGGAGCTGCGGTGACGGTGAGGGTCTTCGCCGTCGACGTGGTGCCCGAGAACGACGAAGTGGTCGGAACGAAGCGGGCGGTAATCGAGTGCGTACCGACCGTGGTGGAGGGATCGAATGCCAGGGTGGCGACCCCGGTGCCGTTGGCCGTGACGGTGCCGAGCACGGTTGTTCCGTCGAGGAACTCGAACGAACCGGCCGGGTAGACGCCGCTGACAGCGGAGACGGTTGCCGTCGCGGTGACCGGCGTCGTCGTTCCAAAGACCTGGGTGCCGGATCTGTCGAGCGCGAGGGCCGCCGACGTCGTGGCAGCCGAAACGGTGAGGGTGGCTGCCGCAGACGTGGACGTCAGGTACGACGTCGACGTCGGAATGAAGCGTGCGGTGATCTCGTGGGCGCCGACCGCGTAGGTCGACGAGAACGCGTAGGTGGCGATGCCCGATCCGTTGGTCGTGACCGTGGCAAGCACTGACGAGCCTTCACGGAACTCGATCTGGCCGGCCGGATAGCTTCCGGAGACCTGCGCGACCCGTGCGGTCGCTGTGACCGGAGCCGAGGTGAGGTAGGTCTGGGTCGCGGAGTCGAGCGTGAGCGACGTGCTCGTGGCGGCCGAGGTGACCGTCAGCGTTGAGCTGTCGGAGGTCGACGCGGCGTACGACGATGCCAGCGGCGTGAAGATGGCCGTGATCGTGTGCGATCCCGCGGCCAGCGTGGCGGAGAATGTGTAATCCGCTGTGCCGGTTCCGCTGAGCGTGACGGTGTCGAGGGTCGTGCTGCCGTCGCGGAAAGCGACGGTTCCCGCGGGGTACTCGCCGTTGACCTGCGCGACGGCCGCGGTCGCGGTGACGCGCTGTGACGATCCGAAGACCTGCGTGCCCGAGCGGTCGAGCGACAGGGTCGTCGACGTCGGCGCCGGGCTCACCGTAAGGGTCTTCGCCGTGGAAGTGGATCCGGCTACATTGCCGGAAGTCGGCACAAAGCGCGCAGTGATGGTGTGCGCGCCGGTTCCGAGCGTGGGCGAGAAGGTATAGCTGGCAATGCCGCTGGCGCTCACCGCAACGGTGGCGCGGACGGTGGCGCCGTCGATGAACTCGATCGATCCGGAAGCGTAGCCGCCGGTGCTGAGTTCAGCGACCGAGGCAAGGGCCGTGACCGGAGTCGACGTTCCGTAGGTCTGCGCGCTCGAACGGTCGAGGGTCAGGCTGACGGAGGTCGGGGTGGCGGTGACGGTGAGCGTTGCGGTCGCCGTCGAGCTCGCGAAGTCGGACAACGTGGGAACGAACTTTGCCGTGATGCTGTGGGTTCCGACGTTCGTGTCGGCCGCGAACGTGTGGGTGGCAACGCCGGCGGTGTCGGCGGGAGTTGTCGCAAGCAGCGTCGAGCCGTCGCGGAATTCAAATGAACCGGCGGGGTACGAGCCGTTGACCTGGGCGACCGAAGCGGATGCCGTGACTCGCGTTCCCTCGTTATAAGCCTGCGTTCCAGAGTTGCTGAGCATCAGCGTGGATGCCGTCGGCGTCGCGACTACAGTGAGGGTCGCTATCGCCGATTCGGAGGCAACGTAGGTGCTCGACGTCGGCGTGAAAGACGCCTTGATGTTGTGCGTGCCGATCGAGAGTGAAGCGGGAAGGCTGACCGAGTATTCTCCGCTGGAGTTCACGGCGCCGGTGCCGACGGTGGTGCCGTCTGCGGTGATCGTCATCGAACCTGCGACGTCGACACCGTCGACGGGGGAGACCTTTCCGGTGGCGGTTACCGTCGGGGTCTTGTTGTAGGACTGGGTGGACGAGGGAGTCAGCGACAGGGTCGTCTTCGTCGGGATTTGGTACGAGACGGTGACCACTGCGCCGGTCGTCGTATTCGATGAGTCCACCGTGACGGTGAAGACACCCTTGTCGTTAGTAAACGACTGCCCGGGAACGAGGTACGGGCGTCGAATCTGGAGGTCGTTCGGAGCGTCCCTGGTCGGGCTTACCGCGAGCGCGGTCGAACCGCGGAATCCGTCGCGGTTGTACTGGCGCAGCACTCGAACGGCACCGTTGGTCACTGCTGCCGCTCCGTCGTAGGGGGCGAGTGCGTAGCCGTTGACGCTCGGCTTGAGCGTCGGGCTCTGATAAAAGCTGTAGCTGTTCGTGTCGGCACCGGTCTGGGTGCGGTACTCGAGGTAGTAGTACAGCCCGGTGGTCGGATCTTTTACCCGCAGTGCTCGGACCGACCCGGAGGTTGCGGTCGCGCCAATCGGTGCGAGGGTGAAGGAGCCGGCGTTCGAGGGGGTGACCGTCGTGTAGTCGGTCAGGAAGTTGTTGATGATCTTCAGCGGGGTGGACAGGTGCGGAAGGCTGTTGTCGACCGTGTAGCCCATGATGTCGGAAAGGTCGCCGTAGTCCTCGGTCGGGCACTGCATGGCGGTGTTGTTCTCGAGCTGCTCGCCGGCCGGGCCAAGACCTAACTGGTCGATGGTGGAGTCGAAGTTCGTGGTCGAGCTGCAGATCGAGGCACTCGCGTGACGGAAACCGAGGTTGTGGCCGAGTTCGTGGGCCATGACCTCGACCGCGGTAGAGGTCGTGGTCCCGTTGGCGCTGAAAATGACGCCTCCGCCTCCGCCGAGGGCTTCGCCGCCCAGGTAGGCAAATCCCTCATTGCCGCAGGCGTCGCCCTCACGGGTCAGGACGGTCAGGTGCTTGTTGGTGCCGACCCACCGGGAGTTATGGAAGTCCCCGTTGAACGAGAGTGCCTGCATTCCGCCAAATACCAGGGACGTGTCGCAGGTCGTTGTGCCCTCCGGTGCTGCACCGGTCTCGTAGCCGCCGAAGACGAAGTCGATCGTCCCGCCGGATTCCTCGAACCAGTAGTCGTGGATGCGGTCGACCATTGCGCGCACGCTGGTCTCGTCGAGATCGAGAAGATCGTCGTCAGTGGTCTGGTTGGTCGCGGCGGTGACGACAAAATACAGCTCGTGGACTTCGGGGTTGGCAACGGTTCCGACGTTCTCGATCCCGGTCTTTGCGGCCTTCGCGACGGCCTTGCGCAATGCTGCGTTATTCGGCACCTCGAGCATGTCGTCACCGAGGTCGATCACGTCGTGATCGTCAACGTCGAGCGACTGGCTGGCACTGATCGTTGCCGGTACTGCAGCAGCGAGCGGAGCAGCGGATGCCGCCTCCGGCGGAACGACGAGAACTGCCGCGCTTACTACTGCTACAACGAGGGCAGCACTGAGAGCAGCACCGAGGGTGTTTTTACGCACGAAAGATCTCCTGAAAGTCCTCTACAGACTGTCAGGTTTGAGGTCCGTCACACAGTCCCCGAACGGGGGCTAATGGTTGTAACCGGAGTGCTATTCGAGCGCTACTTGACCTTCAGTGCCTTCTTAGCGGAGACCGAGGTCTTGACGTTCGAGCTGCCGTTGTACTTGACGGTGATCTGGAACTTGCCCTTTTTCTTGAACTTGGGCAGCTTGACCGACAACTTGCCCTTCTTCGACGAGGACAGCGAGTACGTCTGCAGCTTCTTGGTTCCCGCGTAGACCGTGACGGTTCCGCTCGGGCCGGCGATGCCCGGCGCCTTGACGATGATCGTCGCGCCGAGCTTCTTCTTTTTCTTCACGCTCGATGACTTGAGGGTGATGCCCGCCGTCGAGGTTGCCTTGTTCACCGACAGGCTCGTCGACGAAGTCGCTTGTCTGACCCAGGGGCTGTCGGGAACGAATGTGGCGGTAATCGTTCTCTTCCCGCTCGCGAGGGTAGACGGCACCTTGAGGCTGGCGAGTCCCGAGGCGTCGATCTTCTTGCTGCCGAACTTCTTGGCATCCGCGTAGAAGATGAAATAGCCAGCGGGATACGAGCTTCCGATCTTGGCTACCGCAGCTTTGGCGACCACGCCGGAGCCCGAGCCATACGTCTGCGATCCCGAAGACACAGCGAGCCCGGTCTTCGCCCGAGCGTCGTAGAAGGTGACGGTGATGCTTGCACCGGCGGCGGGGCTCGCCGAGTTCAGCTTGACCCGGAACCCGTTGGCGTAGTTGGTGAAGCGGTCACCGATGTTCATGTGGGAGTGACGCGAGGTGTTGGCCTGGCCAGGTACCGTACCCGTCGCGAGCACAATGCTCGAGGTCATTCCGCTCGTTGCCTTCTCGCGCAGGATTCGGACAGAACCCACGCTCGGGTCGGAGTCGAGGAAGCAGGACTTGTAGGGCGCATAGGTGTAGCAGTAGTAATCCCCGGTATTGAATTCCGGGCTGAGGGCGTCAATTCCCTCGGGAACCCGGTACTCGACGAAGTAGTACAGACCACTTCTGGGATCCTTGATCCTGGCGGCGCGCAGTCCGGAACTGTCGCTCAGGGGCTGGAGGGTGACGGTGACGGAGTCCGTTTTCGCGTTCGTCAGTGTGGTGTACGAATTTGAGGGAAGCATTCCGAGGCGGATGCGCTGCGGAGACGAGACGTGAACGGCGACATCCGTTGCGCTCTGGCCCATAACGTCGATGTAATCGCCGTACTCGACGGTCGGACAGGTCGCCGAGGCGTTCTCGGCGAAGTGGCTGATCGCACCGTCGAGCGAAGCGGTGTTCTTGCAGATCGCGAGGTTGGCGTGCCCGAACCCGAGGTTGTGGCCGTACTCGTGAACGAAGGTCTGCAGGCTGCTGCTGCTTGCTCCTTCGGCGCTGAAGATGTAGCCGCCGCCGTAGCCGGGGTACGTGAGTGCGCCGAAGGCGCGGTCACAGTCGGAGTTGTTGATGGTCGTCGAGGGCGCCCAGCCCTCCTTGTTGAGGATCAGCAGGTGGATGTTCTTTCCCTGCCAGCGGTAGTTCTTGAAGATTCCACCGAACGCGTTGTCGGTCGCGTACTTGACGATCGCGCTCGAGTCGCAGACGGACTGCTTGAGGTTTTTCGGGGCTGACTGGATTCCGGCAAAGGTCGTCTTGATGGTTCCGTTCGACTCGGGGAACCAGTAGTTGTCGACGCCCTGCACGTAGGACTTTGCCGCCGCTTCGGTGAAGTTCGACGCCGGAAGGTCGTCATCGGAGGGTGCCGTCGCGTTCACGACGTACACGTAGACCTTGTGCGCGGCGGGAGCGGATGCAGACATCGTTGTCGGCTCGCTCGAGGTGAAGTCGGATTCCGAGGTGCCCTTCGGCAGCGGGGGAACAACATAGTCGACGAAGTCGTCGGACTCTTCCGGCTGGATGATGGTCGCCTCGTCAGCCGGGTCCGCGGCGGCCGCGACGACGGTGAGCGGGGCGGCGACGAGAGCGGATGCGGTGATCAGGCCGACGACGAGGGCTGAACGGAGGCGCTTGCCGAACATGAGTGCTCCTTGATTAGGCAGGGGTACTCGCAGTATTCCAGAGAAGTGCTCAGGTTGGCAACCGCGGTTGGCGGCCCTTCAGCGTAGGTGGGGAAGCAGGATCACTTCACTTTCAGGCTCTTCTTCACGGAGACCGACGACGTGATGCTGGAATTTCCGCTGTACTTCACCGTGATCTGGAACTTTCCCTTTTTCTTGAACTTCGGGAGCGTCACCGCCAGCTTGCCTTTCCTGGATGACGACAGCGAGTACGTCTTCAGCTTCTTGCTTCCGGAGTACACCGACACAGTTCCGGAGGGCCCGGAAACGCCCGGAGCCTTGATGACGATCGTTGCGCCGAGTTTCTTCTTTTTCTTGACGCTCGAGGCCTTCAGGGTGATGGATGCCGTCGACGATGCCTTCGTCACGGTCAGTCGCTGCGTGGCCGACGTCGAGTTCTTGATCCACGGGCTCGTAGCGTCGAATACCGCGGTAATCGACCGGGTTCCCCCTGCCAGCGAGGTGGGAAGATTTATCGCCGCGGCCCCCGAAGAATTGACCGCTTTACTGCCGATCGTTTTGCCATCGGCCCGGAAGTAGAACGTGCCGGGGGGAGTGGTCGCACCGATTTTCGCCACCTGGGCTGTCGCGGTGACCCGCTGTGCACCGCCGTACACCTGGCTTGCCGGGGAACTGAGAACGAGCGCGCTCGACGACGAGGCGTCGTAGTACGAGACGGTGATGTTCGCGCCGGCGGCCGGACTGGCGGAGTTGAGCTTCAGCCGGAAACCTTCGCCCCAGTTGGTGAAGCGGTCACCGATGTTCATCCGGGTGTGACGCTGCTTCTTGTCGCTCGAGATCGCGCCGGTAGCGAGAACCGCCGTGCCCATTCCGTCGACACCGGAGAACTCGCGAAGGATCCGAACGGCGCCCTCCGAGGATGAGGTGTCCTGCGCGCAGGACTGGTAGCCGTTGTGGATCCACTCGCACCACTTGTATTGCGCGTCGAACTCCGGGCTCAGCGCGTCAATACCCTGGGCGGTTCGATATTCGACAAAGTAGTACCCACCGCTGCGTGGGTCCTTGATTCGCGCAACGCGGATGCCCGACGTCGCGTCCAGCGACTTCAGGGTGACCGTCGTCGAGTCTTTCGCGTTGGTAATGGTGGTGACGCTCGACGACGGCAGCATCCCGAGCTGTATCCGCTGCGGAGCTGAGACGTGCACGGCGACATCGGTCGAGCTCTGGCCCATGACATCGAGATAGTCGCCGTATTCGACGGTCGGACAGGCAGGCGTCGGTGTCGAGTACTCGTTCTTGAACGCCGACAACGGCCCGTCCATCGAGGTGGTGTTCTGGCAGATCGCGGAGTTGGCGTGCGTCATTCCGAGGTTATGGCCGTACTCGTGCAGGGTCGTCGGCAGTGCCGCCGCGGTGGCGCCCTTCGGCATGAACATCCAGCCGCCGCCGTAGCCGGGCGAACCGATGGTGCCGTATGCGCGTCCGCACTGGGAGGTGTCAGTGGTCGACGATGGCTGCCAGCCCTCCTTGCTGAGGATCAGAAGGTGCTTGTTCGTTCCCTGCCACGCGTAGTTGGCAAATGCTCCGCCGAAGGCATGAGCGGTGGCGTAGTCGACGATGTCGTACATGTAGCAGGGATCCTGCTTCAGGTTCTTCGGCTCACGTTCGATGCCGCCCAACGTGGTGGTGATTGTGCCCGACGATTCCGGGGACCAGTAGTCGTTGATTCCCTTGACGTGCGCCTTGATCGCGGCGTCGGTGAACTGGGCTGCCGGCAGGTCATCTGAGGCCGACGACGTCGCGCTGACTACATAGACGTAGACCTTGTGGGCTGACGGTGCGGCGGCCACCGGCGCAGCGCCAGTGCGATCGGGTTCTGTGGCGCCCGGCGGCAGCGGGACGCGGATGCCATCGTCAACGGGTAGCGGAGGCCGAGCTTCTGAGGCGAGGGCACCGGCCGTCGTGAGCGGACTCGCCGCCAGTGCGGATGCGGCGAGAATGGCGACGACGACCGTGGCCCGTACACGAGCTGCGAACATGACTCTCCTTGACGACCCCCGACGTAGTGCAATCTTCCAGCCTGACGCGCATCTGCACCAGCAGACAGGGACGTCTACTTGTGGTCGGATGTGCCGGAGCCAGCTAGTCGGAGTCGTACCGGGGAAACGGCTGGTTCTCGAAGGCGTCGGGATCGTCCGGTGGATACTTCGGTGGGAAGTAGGCCTCGACGCCGAGTGGCGGATCTGGTGGCGGTGCCTTCGGTGTCGGGGGAGGCGCAATCGGAACCGCTGGGTCGGAGCGGTATCTTCGGCCGGTCGGGCTCGTCCAGATCAGCGTTCCGGTCGAACGACCGTGTTCGTCGAGCTCGTGGGCGACGCTCCAGGCGTTTCCGGTGGTCATCAACCGTCCGTCGCTTGCCCGCGTTCCGTCGGTGAGCTTTGCGTGCTTGATGGTGTGGTGCGGGGGACACTCGCAGGCGAGATTGTCGGCCGACGTGGTGCCGAGTTCGCTGTAGGCGAGGTTGTGGTCGATGTCGCACTGGTCCGCCGGTCGGTTGCAGTTGCCTGAACGGCAATTCTTGTCGCGCAGTCGAATGTACGTCGCGAGATCGGCCGGAGGCTTGTACCGGTCTCGACCGACCGAGAGGACAACCCCGGTCTCCGGGTGAGTGAGCAGTCGGATGAAGCTCGGAGCGTTCGCCGCCAGGTCGAGGGCCTGGTCCATGGGAATCGGTCCGATCCCATCGAGAGTCGCCTGTTCGGTGTCGGTGTTGCCCAGCATCGCCAGCACCGGCACGGTCACGTACACGGTGGGGCGGAACCGGCTATAGCGACCCGTGCGGGTCGATGATGTGACTGGTTGTTCGGCGAGCTCCTGAGGTGTTTTGGCTGTTAACGGTGTTGGCGCGGATCCCGGTGCGGATTCCGGTGCAGCGTCGGAGCCGCAGTCCACGCATCCGCTGCACGGAATCGGCGGATAGATGTCGCCGTCGAGCAGCAGCTCAAGCGCGACATCGGCTCGAAGCTGAGCTCGGGTGCGAGTCTCGCCGTCGAGAGTCCGCAGGTATTCGACAATGTGGTTGATGCGGGACTGGGCGCCGACTACATCGAGGGCATTGCCGTAGATCGAGAAGTACGCCATTCCGTCGGATGCCGGCTGGATGGTGGTTTCGCGATCCTCGCCGGCCGCGAGATTGCGTTCTTCGATCGACTCGGGGTTCAACCGTTCGCGGAGGATTCGGGCCGCCTGCTTGAACCTCGTCACCGTCTGAGTCTCGGCGATGGGCAACACTACCTTCTCGAACCGGAGCATCGACTCATCGTCGAGACCGGATGCCTGGTTGACGATGATCTCGGCGTGCCGGTAGGTGATGCTGCCCGTCTCGAGAGCTGAGATCGTCGCGGTGAGGTCGTTGCACAGGAGCTTCGCGACGCCGATCCTCGTCTGCGCGGTGCGCTCGGGAATGCGTAGCGTCAGCGCGAGTTCCATTTCGAACGAACGGCGGGAGAGCATTGTCGACTCGAAGCGAACGCTGCGAGTGGCCGCCAGCTCTTCTGGTGTCGCCGCCTGCATTCCCTCGAAGAGCAGTCGTGCCCGTTCGATCTCCCGAACCTGAACGGCGTCGATCGAGCCCCGCATCCGCTCGGTGGCGCCGATGCTCTCCATCATCGTTCCGGCGAGCTCGAGGAACGTTGGCGGCTCGTTGTTCGGGCCTTCGTTTTCCGGGGACTTGTCGCCCGGGATGTCGGGATCCTGCATACCTATAGTTAACAAGAACCCACCGACATTGCAGGGTGGTTCTGAGCCTTCGCGGGTAAAACTCGCCACTCTTTTTTGTGGGGAGGAGCAGGGCTAACGCCGTCGGAACGCAGAAGTGCCCGGCGGTCGAAACCGCCGGGCACTCACTCTGCGAAGACCTAGAGGGTCAGCGCGCGGTTGATCAGGTCAGCCTGTTCGGTTGCACTGCGCTTGTTCGAGCCGGTCGCGGGAGACGCGGATGCCGCACGCGAGGCGACGGTGATCGTCCGTCCGCGCAGGTAGCGAGCGAGCTCGAGGCACATGAGCGGCCACGCGCCCTGGTTCTCGGGCTCGTCCTGCGTCCAGACGAGATCGGCGTCGGGGTACTGGTCGAGCACCGCATTGATCTCGTTCACGGGAAGCGGGTACAGCTGCTCCATCCGTACGATCGCGATCGACTTCTCTTCACGCTTGTCGAGCTCGTTGACCAGGTCGTAGTAGATCTTGCCCGAGGTGAGTACGACGCGCTTGACGCCCGACTTGTCGGTGCGGGCATCGTCGATGACAGGTTCGAACTTGCCGTTGGTGAAGTCGGCGATCGAGCTCGTTGCACCGCGCAGGCGCAGCATCGCCTTCGGGGTGAAGACGACGAGCGGACGACGCGGACGCGCGTACGCCTGGCGCCGCAGCAGGTGGAAGTACGACGCCGGGGTCGACGGACGCGCGACGGTCATGTTGTTCTCGGCGCACAACTGCAGGTAGCGCTCGATGCGAGCCGACGAGTGGTCAGGACCCTGGCCCTCGTAACCGTGCGGAAGCAGCATGACAACGCTCGAGCGCTGTCCCCACTTCTGCTCGGCCGACGAGATGAACTCGTCGATGACGGTCTGGGCGCCGTTGGCGAAGTCACCGAACTGCGCTTCCCACAAAACGAGGGCATCCGCACGCTCGACCGAGTAGCCGTACTCGAACCCGAGGGCGGCGTACTCGCTGAGAAGCGTGTCGTAGATCCAGAATCGGGCCTGGCTCTCGCTGAGGTTCGCGAGCGGCAGCCACTCCTGGCCGTTCATGCGGTCGTGCAGGACCGCGTGACGCTGAACGAACGTTCCGCGACGGGTGTCCTGGCCGGCCATCCGCACCGGGGTTCCCTCGAGAAGCAGGGATCCGAGAGCGAGCAGTTCGCCGAAGCCCCAGTCGACAGCGCCGTTGCGGCTCATGTCGACGCGCTTCTTTAGCATCGCCTGCAGCTTGGGGTGAACGCTGAACCCGGCCGGCGGGTTGTCGTGCGCATCGCCGATGAGCTGGACGACAGCCTCGGTGACGGCGGTCGATTCCGGCTCGCCGACGCGGTCATCCTGCTGTGATTCCGGACGCTCGAGGTCGGCGACGGCGTTGTTGTCGTCAACGATCACGGGGATCGAGTTGGTCTGCGCCGCGTGGGTCTCCATGAACGCCCGCTCGAGGCGGTCCTGGAAGTCCTTGTGCGAGTTCTCGTACTCTTCGGCGGTGATGTCGCCGCGACCGACGAGAGCCTCGGTATACAGGGTGCGGACGCTGCGCTTCGCCTCGATGAGGTTGTACATCAGCGGCTGCGTCATCGACGGGTCGTCGCCCTCGTTGTGACCGCGACGGCGGTAGCAGACGAGGTCGATGACGACATCGCGGTGGAATTCCTGGCGGTAGTCGAACGCGAGCTGGGCTACGCGAACGACGGCCTCCGGGTCATCACCGTTGACGTGGAAGATGGGAGCCTGGATGGTCTTTGCGACGTCCGTCGAGTAGACCGAGGTGCGGCCTTCCCCGGGAGGAGTCGTGAAGCCGACCTGGTTGTTGACGACGAGGTGGATCGTGCCACCGGTGCGGTAGGCGCGCAGCTGCGACATCTGCAGGATCTCGACAACGATGCCCTGGCCGGCCATCGCGGCATCACCGTGCACCATGATCGGAAGCACCTTGAAGGCTCCAATGGCGCCGCGGTCCTGCTTGGCACGAACGATTCCCTCGAGCACACCGTCGACTGCCTCGAGGTGCGAGGGGTTCGCGGCGAGGTACACCGGGATCTCGCTGCCGTCGGCTGCGCGGAAGGTGCCCTCGGTTCCGAGGTGGTACTTGACGTCACCGGAACCCTGAACGGTCCGTGGGTCCTGCGTTCCCTCGAACTCGCGGAAGATCTGGCCGTAGGTCTTGCCGGCGATGTTCGTGAGTACGTTGAGGCGACCGCGGTGGGCCATACCGATGGCGACCTCGTCGAGACCGTTCTCTGCCGCTCCCTGGATCACGGCATCCAGGGCCACAATCGTCGACTCTCCACCTTCGAGGCTGAAGCGTTTCTGGCCGACGTACTTGGTCTGCAGGAAGGTCTCAAAGGCCTCGCCCTCGTTGAGCTTGCCGAGAATACGCATCTGCTCGTCGTGGCCGGGCTTGGTGTACGGCTTCTCGACGTGGTCCTGGATCCAGCGACGCTGCTCCGGGTCCTGGATGTGCATGTACTCGATGCCGATCGTGCGGCAGTACGAGTCGCGCAGAACGCCGAGGATGTCGCGCAGCAGTGCAGCGCGCTTTCCGCCGAAACCGCCGGTGACGAACTCGCGGTCGAGGTCCCAGAAGGTGAGGCCGTGGCTCGAGATATCGAGGTCCGGATGCGATCGCTGGCGGTACTCGAGCGGGTCGACATCGGCCATCAGGTGACCGCGAACGCGGAACGAATTGATGAGCTCCTGCACTCGAGCCGTCTTCGAGACGTTGTCGGCGAGGTCGACGTTGATGTCCGGTGCCCAGTGGATCGGGTCATAGGGAATACGGAGTGCCGCGAAGATGTCCTGGTAGAAGTCGTGCTGGCCGATCAGGCGCTCGTGGATCTTCTTGAGGAACTCGCCGGATCCGGCACCCTGGATGACGCGGTGGTCGTAAGTGCTGGTGAGCGTGATCGTCTTGCCGATGCCGAGCTCGACGAGGGTCTTCGGGCTCGCGCCCTGGAACTCGGCCGGGTACTCGAGAGCGCCGGCACCGACGATCGTTCCCGCGCCGCGCATGAGGCGGGGCACCGAGTGCTCGGTTCCGATTCCACCCGGGTTGGTGAGCGAGATGGTGTTGCCGGCGTAGTCCGCGCCGGTGAGCTTGTTGTTGCGACCGCGGAAGACGACATCTTCGTAAGATGCCAGGAACTCGCTGAAGTTCATGGTGTCGGCGCGCTTGATGCCGGGGACAACGAGCGACCGCGTTCCGTCGGGCTTCGGGATATCAATGGCGATACCGAGGTTGATGTGCGCGGGGGTGACGACCGACGGCTTGCCGTCAGGCTCGTCGTAGAAGACGTTCTGGCTGGGGAATTCCTTGATCGTCTCGACGATCGCCCAGGCGATGAGGTGCGTGAACGACACCTTTCCACCGCGAGCGCGCTTGAGGTGGTTGTTGATCACGATGCGGTTGTCGATCATGAGCTTGGCCGGGATGGTGCGAACGCTCGTTGCGGTCGGCACGGTGAGGCTGGCGTCCATGTTCGAGGCGAGGGCCTTCGACGCACCCTTGAGCACGGCGGTCTTGTTCGCATCGGGGGAGGGAGCTTCGGCAACGGATGCGGGACCCTTGGGCGCGGCCGGAGCCTGCGCCGGGATCGGCTGCGGCTTCGCCTGCACCGAAGTGGTGCGGGCGACGGGCTGCGAACCGGTTGCGGGGGCCGGGGCGGATGCCGGAGCGCCCGCGTCGGACGTCGGGATCTCGTCGGGGATCTGGGCCTCGCCACTCGCCGGGTCGCTGGGGGCCGGGGCGGGCGCCGGAGCTGCCGCATCGCCGGTGATGATCGAGATCGACGTGGTCGGCGTCGGATCAGTCGGTGTAGAAGCGGCGGGTGTTTGAGAAGCGGATGCACTGTCAGCAGCCGGCTTCGTCGCACCCTGCTTGTAGCTCTCGAGAATCGGCCACCACGACTCGTCAACGGAATTCTTATCGACGATGTACCGCTCGTACATTTCGTCAACGAGCCATTCATTGGCCCCAAATTCGCCTGAAGATCCGTCTTCCGGTGCTAGTCCGGTGACTTGGCTTGACACAGCCGACCGCCCACTCTCGTTTGCATATTTTTCACGTCAGTGCTGCACAACCCGCGTTGGTCGTGCCATGGTCAAGCGTAATCGCATTGACCGGGTGCTGCAGGCGGTACCTGCCGTGGTCTAGCGTTAATTTCATGGAGTTTTACGAGACAGTTCCCCGGCACGACCTCACCTATTCGGATGTCTTCCTTGTGCCGAGCCGATCCGGCGTAACCAGCCGCATGGATGTCTCGCTCACGCCCGGCGACGGAACCGGCGCAACCATCCCGCTGGTCTCCGCCAACATGAACTCGGTGACGGGTCCGCGGCTCGCGTCGACCCTCGCCAGGCGCGGTGCGCTCGGCGTGCTTCCGCAGGACATGCACCTGCAGGACCTGGATGCCGCGATCCGCTGGGTGAAGGAGCAGCCGGTCGCCTTCGACAGCCCGGTGTTCTTCTCTCCGAACGCGACCGTGGCTGAGGCACTCGCCCAGGTTCCGGCTGTTGCCGGGCATGGGGTCATCATCCGGGACGACCGCGGTGAGTTTGTCGGTGCGATCCCGTCGCTTGCCCTCGCATCCGCTCTTCCGGACTCCCGCCTCGGCGATCTTCCGCACGTCGCGCTCGCGTCGATCGACGCCGACGATGTGGTACTCGCCGACGGCGGCGGTGGCCGTGCCGCATTCGACCTCATGGTCGACGCCGACCTCGAATTCGCTCCCGTGCTGCACCACGGCAAGGTCGTCGGAACCCTCAGCCGCACGAGCGCCCTTCGCTCGACCCTGTACCAGCCGGCGCTCGACGCGAGCGGCCGCCTGCGCGTCGCCGCGGCGGTCGGCATCAACGGCGATGTCGCCGCGAAGGCGGCGGCGCTCGCCGCAGCCGGAGTCGACGTACTCGTCATCGACACCGCTCACGGGCACCAGGAAGGAATGGTCCGTGCGATCAAGGCCGTCGCCGCGCTCGGGCTCACCATTCCGATCGTCGCCGGCAACGTGGTGACGAGCGGATCGGTGCGCGACCTGGTCGAGGCCGGCGCGAACATCATCAAGGTCGGGGTGGGCCCCGGTGCCATGTGCACGACCCGCATGATGACGGCCGTCGGTCGCCCGCAGTTCTCAGCAGTGCTCGAAACCGCCGCGACCGCGCGGGAGCTCGGAGCCCACGTCTGGGCCGACGGCGGAGTCCGCTACCCCCGCGACGTGGCGCTCGCGCTCGCCGCTGGTGCGGCATCCGTCATGATCGGATCCTGGTTCGCCGGAACGATCGAGGCCCCCGGAACGCTCAACACGGATGCCGACGGAAAGCTCTACAAGGAAAGCTGGGGCATGGCGTCGACCAAGGCTGTGCAGGAGAGGTTCGATCGGCTGGATCCGTTCGAACTGGCCCGCAAAACGCTGTTCGCCGAGGGAATTTCGTCGTCGAAGATCTACCTCGACCCGCTGCGTCCGTCGGTGGAGGACCTGCTCGACATGATCACGTCCGGGGTACGCAGCTCGCTGAGCTATGCCGGTGCGACGTCGCTCGAGACCTTCCACGAGCGTGCGCTCGTCGGCATCCAGTCGGCGGCCGGTTACGAAGAGGGCAAGGCGCTGCCGGTCAGCTGGTAGCTGGCTCGCGGATGCCGCTGCCGATTGCGCTCGCTGGTAGCGGAATTCGGGATGTGCTCAGCTACGCCGCCGATATACTCGATCGAATAATGGACGACCCTCCTCATACGCATCCCGCTGCCGCCCACCTAGCGCTTGGCTACGATGACTGAACTCACTGACATCCAAGTAGTTCTCTACCTCGTCGGCGGCCTGCTGCTCACTCTCGGCACGGGAATCTTCGTTGCCTCGGAGTTCGCGCTCGTCAACCTCGATCGTTCTGATCTCGAAGTTCGCCAGGGCAAGGGCGAGCGCAATCTCGGTCCGACGATCAGTGCACTCAAGAAGACTTCGACCCATCTCTCGAGCGCACAGCTCGGCATTACCCTCACGACGCTGCTCACCGGGTTCCTGTTCGAACCCGCGCTCAGCCAGCTTCTCGAGCCGCTCTTCGAAGGCATCGGCCTGTCGGAGGAAATCGGAGGAGTCGTCTCGACGATCCTCGCGGTATTCATTGCGACCCTGCTGTCGATGATCATCGGTGAGCTCGTCCCGAAGAACTTCGCGCTCGCGCTTCCGCTGCACACCGCCAAGCTCGTGATCCCGATCCAGATCGGCTTCACGATGGTGTTCAAGCCGGCCGTGTCGCTGCTCAACAACACCGCCAACGGCATCCTTCGTTCGATCGGAATCGAGCCGAAAGAAGAGCTCTCCGGAGCGCGAACGGCCGAGGAACTGTCGTCGCTCGTGCGCCGCTCGGCGAAAGAGGGAAGCCTCGACCGCGACACCGCGACCCTGCTTGCACGCACCCTCGTCTTCACCGACCTGACCGCCCAGGACGTCATGACGCCCCGTCCGCGGGTCTCGAGTGTCGAGCGGTCGCAGTCTGCCCTCGACGTCATCGAACTCGCGCGCAAGACCGGGTTCTCCCGGTTCCCGGTGGCGAACGACAGCATCGATGACGTCGTCGGCCTCGTGCACATCAAGCAGGCTGTTGCCGTTCCGCGCGAAAAGCGCGGCGACGTTCCCGTGTCGGCGCTCATGACCGAGGCGCTGCGCGTCCCCGAGACCATGCGCCTCGACTCGCTGCTCGCCGAACTCCGCGGCCGCGGCTACCAGATGGCCGTCGTCGTCGACGAGTACGGCGGAACCGCCGGTGTCACGACCCTCGAAGACCTCGTCGAAGAACTCGTCGGCGAAGTATCCGACGAGCACGACCGTACAAAAGCGGATGTCGTCCGATCGCGCGACTGGCTGACCTTTCCCGGCATCCTTCGCCCGGACGAACTGCTCGAGCGGGCGAACGTCACCGTTCCCGAAGAGGGACCGTACGAAACCGTCGCCGGCTGGCTCATGAGTGAACTCGGGCGACTGCCCGTCGTAGGAGACGTCATCGACATCGAAGCCGGGCAGTTCCGCATCGAGAGACTCGACGGCAGGCGCATCGACCGGGTGCGGTTCACGCCGACCCCGATCGAAACGATCGAAGGTGATGACAAGTGAGCGACTGGGCCGGAATTGCCTGGCTGTTCGTGCTGCTGCTCGTCAACGGTTTCTTCGTTGCCGCTGAGTTCGCCGTCATCTCTGCGCGTCGCTCGCAGATCGAACCGCGGGCCGAAGCCGGATCGCGGGCCGCGAAGACCGCGCTCTGGGCGATGGAACACGCGACGCTCATGCTCGCGACGAGCCAGCTCGGAATCACCGTGGCGTCGCTGCTGATCCTGAACGTCTCCGAGCCGTCGATCCACCACCTTCTCGAGGGTCCGCTGCACCTGACCGGACTGCCGGAAGAAGCGGTGAGCGGAATCGGCTTCGCCGTCACGCTCATCATCGTGTCGTTCCTGCACGTCGTCATCGGCGAGATGGTTCCGAAGAACCTCTCGTTCTCGGTGCCCGACCGCGCAGTGCTGATTCTCGCGCCGCCGCTCGTCTTCGTTGCGACGGTGTTCCGTCCGATCATCGTCGCGCTCAACGCGATCGCCAACGGCGTGCTGCGCCTGTTCCGCGTCGAACCCAAGAACGAAGCGACGAGCGTCTTCAACCTCGAAGAAGTTGCGACGATCGTCGCGCAGTCGAAGAAGGAAGGCGTCCTGTCGGACTCGACCGGAGCGCTCAACGCCGCGTTCGAGTTCACCGAGAAGAAGGTGCAGGACACCGCGATCGGCCTGCACGACCTCGTCACGCTTCCCGAAGATGCCACCCCGGCGGACGTCGAGAAAGCAGTGTCACAGCGCGGGTTCTCGCGGTACGTTCTCGTCAATGACGAGGGCGAGCCGACCGGGTACCTGCACCTCAAGGACGTCATCGACCTGCCGGAATCGGAGTTCACCGAACCGGTGCCGCCGAAGCGCATCCGCCAGCTGATCTCGATCTACCGCGGCACCGACCTCGAAGACGCGCTGGCGACGATGCGCCGCTCCGGCGTGCACGTCGCGCGGGCGTTCGACGAGAACGGCGCGACGCGCGGGGTGTTGTTCCTGGAGGACATCATCGAAGAGTTGGTCGGAGAGGTTCAGGACGCGACTCGTCGGTCGTAGTCTGCTTTATCGCTCGTGGTGACGATTTTTTCGGAGCTGGATACGGGCTCCGCCCGTAGAGGCCCACCGCACCAATTCGCCCATACCCAGCACCGAAAAAATCGTCGGTAGTTCGTTGGTGACTGTCACTCGGAGAGTCGCGCCACGGACCCTCTCCTTGGGAGCGCGGGGGTTGCACTCAACCAACGAGTTTTTCGTTGGTTGAGTAGCGCGCGACGAAGGAGCACGCGTATCGAAACCATCACCAACGCTCTGCGCTTGGAGACCGCGTTATGGTCTCGATACGCTCGCAGAGCTCGCACTCGACCAACGAGTTTTTCGTTGGTTGAGTAGCGCGCGACGAAGGAGCACGCGTATCGAAACCATCACCCGCGACTGCATAGAGACGGCGTGCGGGAGCGGGCTAGCGCCAGCGAGCTCGCACGTAGGCCTCGGGCCAGTAGTCGAGCTCGACTCCGAGCTCGTGGGCCGCGCGAAGGGCGAAGTGCGGGTCGCGCATCATCTCGCGACCGAGCATGACGGCATCCGCCTGTCCGGAAGCGATGATCTCTTCGGCCTGCGTTGCCTGGGTGATGAGTCCGACGGCGTTGACCGGCACGCCGGCGGTCGTACCGACGAAGTCGGCGAACGGCACCTGGTAGCCGGGGCTCAGCGGAATCGTCACACCGGAGATGTTCCCACCGGTCGAGATGTCGAAGAAGTCGGCACCGGCCTCCTGCGCCCACTGCGAGACGATCGCGGTCTGCTCCTGGTCCCACCCGCCCTCGGCGTAGTCGGTCGCCGAGAAGCGCACGAAGACCGGAACATCGTCGCCAACCGCCGCACGAATGGCGCGCACCACGTCGAGCACGATGCGCGCGCGGTTCTCGAGGCTTCCGCCGTACTCGTCGGTGCGCTGGTTCGTCAGCGGCGACAGGAACTGGTGAAGAAGGTAGCCGTGCGCGGCGTGGACCTCGACGAGGTCGAAGCCGGCCGCAATCGCGCGGACAGCGGCAGCCGTGAACTCTGCGACGACATCCGCTATCTCGGATGCCGCAAGCTCACGCGGCACCGCGTACTCACCGAACGCGATGGCCGATGCCGAGACGGTCGGCCAGCCGCCGTCCTCGGCCGCAACGGTCCCGGTTGCAACCGGAGCCCAGCCGCGGTGCGTCGATGCCTTGCGTCCGGCGTGCGCGAGCTGCATGCCGGCGACGGCACCGCGCTCGTGCAGGAACGCCGTGATGCGGCTCCACGCCTCGACCTGCTCGTCGTTCCAGATGCCGGTGTCCTCGGGCGAGATGCGCCCGATCGGCGCGACAGCCGTTGCCTCGGTCATGACGAGCCCGGCACCGCCGAGTGCAAACGAACCGAGGTGCACGAGGTGCCAGTCGGTTGGAACGCCGTCCCGCTTGTCGACCGAGTACTGGCACAGGGCCGGAACCCAGAGTCGGTTGCGAAAGGTCGTTCCGCGAATGGACAGCGGTTCGAACAGGGCGGATGTTGCCACGGGGCTCCTTGGAAGGGTGCGAAATCACGCGGGTTGGACGCTGCGAGGCGCCACGACCGCGTGCGAAGGTACACAGAAGTGAAGTGCGGGCGCGCGGACCGTATTCCCGCGGCGCCCCTGAACAAATTACCGCAGGCGAACTATCGTGAGCAGATGAGCACTCAGTCTTCACCACTCGAGTACACCCGGTGGGGTGCTGCGGAGGCCGCGAAGCACATCCGGGTTCCCGCGGTTCACGACGACAAGTACTCCCGCGGCGTTCTCGGCGTCATCACCGGCTCGGACCAATACCCGGGCGCCGCCGTCCTCGGCGTGGAAGCCTCACTCCGCACCGGTGTGGGAATGGTCCGCTTCCTCGGCGGCGAACGAGTCTCGACGCTCGTGCTGCAGCGTCGTCCCGAAGCGGTCGCGAGGGACGGCCGCGTGCAGGCCTGGCTGATCGGATCCGGAACCGACCACGCAAACCGCGAAGCGGATGCCGAGGCCGCAATCGACACCGCCATCGGCCAGGCGCTTCCGACCGTGCTCGACGGCGGTGCGCTCGAGCGCGTGCACGACCGCGCCGGACACACCGCCGACATGCCGGCCGGGCCGACGATCATCACCCCGCACTATCGCGAGCTCGGGCGGGTGCTCGACGTCGACCCGTCCGAGATCGAACACGACCCGGGAAAGTGGGCGCAACTGGCGTCCTGGCAGCTCGGAGTGACCGTGCTGCTCAAGGGGCACACGACGTATGTTGCCGGCGGGGGAGTCGCGCTGAGCGTCTCGAGCGCCCCGACCTGGCTCGCGACGGCCGGCGCGGGTGATGCACTCGCGGGAATCCTGGGCGCGCTCGTCGCCACCCACGCTGACGAACTCGCCGCCGAGGGGTCGCTACTGGCGCGGCTCGGTGCCACGGCATCCGTTATTCACGGTCTCGCCGCGGAGCGCGCGAGCGCCGGGGGTCCGCTCACGATCCTCGACCTCGCCGCCGAGGTTCCCGCGACGATCGCCGAACTGCTCGCCTCGCGCTGAGCGCCGGGCGGGCGCGAGACTCGTGCCGGCACAAGTGGCCGTTTGGGCCGCGAGTGGCTGCGCGCGCAGCCACGGTTGTCCCGACCAGCAACTATTGCGGCGACGGGCCGGGCTGGCTAGCCGGTGAACCGCGACAGGAACGCGCGCGCTCGCTCGGTGCGGGGCGCGGTGAACAGTTGCTCTGGCGTTCCCGACTCCGCGATCACGCCGGCGTCGAGGAACACGACCTGGTCGGCGACATCCCGGGCGAACGCCATCTCGTGGGTCGCCATGACGATCGTCGTGCCGTCGGCCTTGAGTTGGCGCACGAGGTCGAGCACCTCGCCGACGAGCTCAGGGTCGAGCGCGCTGGTGATCTCGTCGAGCAGCAGGAGCGCCGGGCTCGTCGCAATCGCGCGCACGATCGCGACGCGCTGCTGCTGGCCGCCTGACAGGCGCTCGGGGTAGGAACGTGCCTGGCTCGCGAGACCGATCCGGTCGAGTAATTCCAGCCCGCGAGCATCGGCCACTGCCTTCGATATGCCGAGCACGTGCCGCGACGCGAGGGTGACATTGTCGAGCACGGTGAGGTGCGGAAACAGGTTGAACTGCTGGAAAACCGTGCCGATGCGCGCCCGCACCTCATCGACCTTCGTCTCGGGGGCGCTGATGTCGACACCGTCGAGCCAGACCTGCCCGTCGTCGACTCGCTCGAGCTGGTTGATGGTGCGCAGCAGCGTGGACTTGCCGGATCCGCTCGCCCCGATGAGGGCGACGACCTCGTGCGAGTGCACGTCGAGGTCGATTCCCTTGAGTACTTCGACGCCGTTGAACGCCTTGTGGATATTCTCCAGCCGCAGGACCAGAGCGTTCTCGGGGGCGCTCACTGCAGCGGTCCGATCTGTTCGCGTGCCCGCAACTTCGCCGAATACCAGTCGGCGAGGCGGATGGTCGGGATGGCGAGCAGCACGAACAGCAGCCCGGCGAGCACGTAGGGGGTGAAGTTCGCAAACTTCGAGGTCTCGATCTGGGCCGCCCGCACAGCGTCGATGTCACCGAGCAC